>FTKL01582670.1_pt1 | contig 11274 bp, 11 predicted proteins | sample 2434061 | NCBI WGS metagenome assembly FTKL01 (sample SAMEA3914816, study PRJEB12502) | metagenome | biome: forest; material: soil | place: USA | collected 2011-09-16 | depth 0.3 m
GGCTGGCTGAACCGCCGGGTGGGCGCCGAGATCGGCCCGCAGGCCGTCCTGCCGACCGTCGGCTCCAAGGAGCTGGTGGCCTGGCTGCCGGCCCAGCTCGGGCTCGGCCCGGGCGACCAGGTGGCCTACCCGCGCCTGGCCTACCCGACGTACGAGGTCGGGGCCCGGCTGTGCGGCGCCGAGCCGGTCGAGTACGACTCCCTGGACGAGCTGGACCCGGCCCGGGTACGCCTGCTCTGGCTGAACTCGCCGTCCAACCCGACCGGGCGGGTGCTCGGCAAGGAGCAGCTGCGCGCGGCCGTCGAGTGGGCCCGTGAGCACCGGGTGCTGCTGGTCAGCGACGAGTGCTACCTGGAGCTGGGCTGGGAGGCCGAGCCGGCCTCCGTCCTGCACCCGGACGTCTGCGGCGCGGACCACGAGGGCATCCTCGCCGTCCACTCGCTCTCCAAGCGCTCCAACCTGGCCGGCTACCGCGCCTCCTTCGTGGCCGGTGACCCGGTCGTGGTCGCCGAGCTGCTGGGGATCCGCAAGCACGGCGGCATGATCGTGCCGGCGCCCGTCCAGGCCGCGACGATCGCCGCGCTCGCCGACGACGCGCACGTGGCCGAGCAGCGCGCGCGGTACGCGGCCCGGCGGGCGGCGCTGCGGGGTGCGCTGGAGGCGTACGGCTTCCGGGTCGAGCACTCCGAGGCCAGCCTGTACCTGTGGGTGACCCAGGACCGGCCCTGCTGGGAGACGGTGGCCGAGCTGGCCGAGCTGGGCATCCTGGTGGCGCCCGGGGACTTCTACGGGCCGGCCGGCGGGCGGTTCGTCCGGGTCGCGTTCACCGCGACCGACGAGCGGGTCGCGGCGGCCGTGGAGCGGCTGCGCCGCTGAGGCGGACCGACGAGGTACGGCCGAGGGGCCCGGGAGCGGTTGCTCCCGGGCCCCTCGGCCGTCCGCGATGGGCGGGGACGGTCAGCCGAGGCCGCCGCCGCCGACACCGCCGAGCAGGCCGCTGACCGGGCCGAGGCTGCCGGTCAGGGCGGAGAGCGGCGAGGCGCCGCCGAGGTCCGGCACGCCGCCGAGGCGGTTGGCGGAGCCGTGCTCGCCGAGGCCCAGGAGGTCCGCGCCGGGCAGCGCCTTGGTCAGGCCGCCGGTCGGCAGCGAGCTGGTCGGCAGCGCGCCCGTCAGGTTGTCGGCGCCGGGGATGCTGCTGGTCAGGGCACCTGAGGGCAGACCCTGGGTGACGCTGCCGACCTGGCTGAGGCCGCCGACCGGGGCGGCCGCCTCGGCGCTGCGGCCGGTGGCGGCGTGGCCGAGCTTGCCGGCCAGCGCGGGGGCGACCTGGCTCGCGACGGTGGACAGCGTGCCGGTGGTGGCGGCGGTCTTGTCGACCGGGGCGGTCAGCGAGCCGGTCTTCTCGTTGGCCTCGGGCAGGGTGTCCGCGACGATGTTGCCGGTCGCGTCGGCGGTCGCCGGGACGCCCGCGGCGACGGTGGCCGCACCGGTGGCGCCGGCCGCGTTGCCGAGTTCGTGGGTGGTGTGCTGGAGGGTGGAGCCCGCGTCCGGCGAGGCGAGCTGGGTGAGGGGCGCTCCCAGGTCGGTCCTCGGGACCAGGTCGGCGGCGGCGGATGCGGACCCTGCAGCGACCAGAGGGGTGGCGCCGGCCGCGACGAGCAGCGCGGCCTGGGCGATCCGGCGCTTGAGGGGGAGAGACATGGTGCTCCTAAGAGGTGTGGGTGAATCCCGTCCGCCGGGCGGACGACGTGATTACCGCTTGAGGAGCGAGAAGGTTTCGGTGCGCAAAAGTAAAGAGTCGCTAAAGATCACATCATCCTGATTCCGGCATTCAGGACATTGGCCCCGTCGTGGGGGTGGTTGAAGAATCGTCACTTCCCTTGGCCCGCCCGGCCCGGCCGACTCCGCCCGCGCGGCCGTCCGCCCGCCCGAAGGGCGCCCCTGCGGGGGTGGCGGCCGCCCTGCGGGGTTGACCGGAATCACCCGGACGGCGGCGCTTCGATCTCCAGTGCGTCAACCCGGTGAAGGCCCCGTCCGGGCCATCCTGCGGGCCCGGACGCCGGGTGCCGCGCGGTCAGCTCTTCGCGCCGGGCGCGGCCACCGAGACCAGGACGAGGCTGGTCGAGGTGCCGGAGGCCTGCGGCTTCCAGCCGTCCGCGGACTTCGTCATCCGCCAGATCTTCCCGTCGTACGCGACCGTCTCGATGCCGAGCTGCTGAGCGTGGGTCACCGCCCAGTGGGCCACCGCCCAGCCGTTCTGGAGGGCCGCGTCCGGCCCGGACTCGGTGCTCGCGGACGGCTCGGGCGTCAGCGAGACCGCGTTCTGCGCGCCCTTGATGGTCGACGAGTAGCCGGCGGCCGCCGTCACCGTCCGCCCGAACTCGCGGCGGACCCGGTCGGTCAGCGCCTGCGTCCGGTCGGCGGCCGCGGGGGTCGCGGAGGCGGTGGCGGCCGCGTCGCTCTCCGACGGCGCGGGCGCCTCGGGCTCCGCGAACTCGTGCACCACGCAGTTCACCGAGGCGGCCTCGCGGCCGGTCAGCGCGGAGGCGAGCAGGGTCGCCTTGGTCTCGTGCTTCGCGTACGCCTGCGGGTAGCCGCTCTTCTGCACCTGCTGGGCCGCGTCGGTCAGCGGCAGGCGGGTGTAGCCGGGCACCTTCACCAGGCCGTCCAGGAACTTGTTGGTGGCGTACACCGGGTCGCCGATCTGCTCGACGGTGCCCCAGCCCTGCGACGGGCGCTGCTGGAACAGCCCGACCGAGTCGCGGTCGCCGCCGGACAGGTTGTGGATCTTCGACTCCTGCATCGCGGTGGCCAGCGCGATCGTGACCGCGCGGTCCGGCAGCCCGCGAGAGTGCGCCACGGCGGCGATCGTCGCGGCGTTCGCGGCCTGCGGAAGCTCCAGGGTGCCCTCGCCGGCCGGGGTCTTCACCGAGCAGCCCTCGGCGACGGTGCCGCTCCTGCCCAGCCAGTACAGCGCTCCGGCCGCGATCGCGCCGAGCACCACCAGGGCGATCAGGATCTTGCCCAGCGGCCCGCCCCGGCGGCGGGCAGCCCTGGTGCCGCCCTGCCCGTCGTCCGTACTCCTGGCCACCGCCACCCCTCTCAACCGTCCGATCTGCTCCGACACCGTACCCACTCGGACGGATGTACGGCGCAGACGGTTGCGGCAGGGGCGAGGGGGCGGGCGGGGCGGGGCCGTCCGCGACGGGTGCCGCGGATACGCTTGTGGACCATGAGCAGCCCGAACACGTCCCTGGACCTCACTCTCGACGGGGGCGCGCTCACGGCGCAGCTCGTCGACTTCCCGTCCGTCAGCGGCGACGAGCTGGCGCTCGCCGACGCCGTCGAGGCCGCGCTGAAGGCCTACCCGCACCTCACCGTCGACCGGTACGGCAACAACGTCGTCGCCCGGACGAACCTGGGCCGCGCCGAGCGGGTGCTGCTCGCCGGCCACCTGGACACCGTGCCGATCGCCGACAACGTGCCCAGCTACGTCGAGGGCGACCTGCTGTACGGCTGCGGCACCTCCGACATGAAGTCCGGCGTGGCCGTCCAGCTGCGGCTCGCCGCCACGCTGCCCGCCCCCAACCGCGACCTCACCTTCGTCTTCTACGACTGCGAGGAGATCGAGGCGTCCCGCAACGGCCTCGGACACCTCGTCGCGCAGCACCCCGACTGGCTGGCCGCCGACCTCGCCGTCCTGATGGAGCCCAGCGGCGCCATGGTCGAGGGCGGCTGCCAGGGCACCCTGCGGGCGCAGGTCCGGCTCACCGGGGTGCGCGCCCACGTGGCCCGCGGCTGGCTCGGCGACAACGCCATCCACCGCGCCGCCGAGGTGCTCGGCCGGCTCGTCGCGTACGAGCCGCGCCGGGTGGAGATCGACGGCCTGGAGTACCGCGAGGGCCTCAACGCCGTCCGCATCGACGGCGGCGTGGCCGGCAACGTCATCCCCGACGAGTGCGTGGTGACCGTCAACTTCCGCTACGCGCCCGACCGCGACGAGGCCGGCGCCGAGGCGCACGTGCGCGAGGTCTTCGCCGGGTACGACCTGACGGTGACCGACTCCGCGCCCGGCGCGCTGCCCGGCCTCACCCAGCCCGCCGCCCAGGCCTTCCTGGCGGCCACCGGCGGCAACGCCCGGGCGAAGTTCGGCTGGACGGACGTCGCCCGCTTCAGCGCGCTCGGCGTCCCCGCGGTCAACTACGGCCCCGGCGACCCGAACCTCGCCCACAAGCGCGAGGAGCACTGCTCGCTCTCCGCCATCGCCGAGGTCGAGCAGTGCCTGCGCACCTGGCTGTCGGCCTCGTAGGACTCCTCGGGGCTCTGCGGGGCTCTGCGGGCGGCCCGGCACCCGGGCCGGGCCGCCCGGGCGTCACCTGCCGGTCTCCCTGCCGACGCTCCGCCGTTGCCCCGAAACGGGGGGTGGCAGGCGTAGGGTTTCGTCATGACAGGCACAGGAGACGAGAAGCACTACGGGCACGGCCCTGAGCAGGTGGGCGAGCCCCGGCGGAAGAAGGCCTGGCCGGAGAAGCAGAAGGGCCCGGTCCTGGTCCGCCGGGACCAGGTGGGCACCGGCACCACGGACCAGCGGCTGCTGGACACCACCGGCCCCACGGACTGGCTGCACACCGACCCCTGGCGGGTCTGGCGGATCACCTCCGAGTTCGTCGAAGGCTTCGGGGCCCTCGCAGAACTCCCGCGCGCGATCAGCGTCTTCGGCTCGGCCCGGACGCCGGTCGACTCGCCCGAGTACGCGGCCGGAGTGGCGATCGGCCGGGCCCTGGCCGAGGCCGGCTACGCCGTCATCACCGGCGGCGGCCCGGGCGCCATGGAGGCCGCCAACCGCGGCGCCTCGGAGGCCGGCGGCCTGAGCGTCGGCCTCGGCATCGAGCTCCCCTTCGAGCAGGGGCTGAACGAGTTCGTCGACCTCGGGCTGAACTTCCGTTACTTCTTCGTCCGCAAGACGATGTTCGTGAAGTACGCCCAGGGCTTCGTCGTCCTCCCCGGCGGCCTCGGCACCCTGGACGAGCTGTTCGAGGCGCTGACGCTGGTGCAGACGAAGAAGGTCACCCGCTTCCCGGTGGTGCTCTTCGGCACCGCCTACTGGGGCGGGCTGTTCGAGTGGCTGAAGAACACCCTGGTCGCCGAGGGCAAGGCCTCGCAGAAGGACCTGGAGCTGTTCCACATCACCGACGACATCGACGAGGTCATGAAGATCCTCGCCGAGACCCGCCGCCCCGACGCGGAGATCTGACCGGTCACGCCAGCCCCCGGCGGGCGACCGCCGGGGGCCGGGTGCCGCGGATCGAGGCGACCATGTCCAGCACCTGCCGGGTCTCGGCGACCTGGTGGGCCCGGTAGATCCGGGCGCCCAGCCACGCGGAGACGGCGGTGGTGGCGAGCGTGCCGAGCAGCCGCTCGTCCACCGGCCTGTCGAGGGTCTCGCCGACGAAGTCCTTGTTGGAGAGCGAGACCAGCACCGGGAAGCCGGTGGCGGTCATCTCGGGCAGCCGGCGGGTGGCCTCCAGCGAGTGCCGGGTGTTCTTGCCGAAGTCGTGGCCCGGGTCGATGATCAGCGCGTCCCGGCGCACGCCGAGGGCGGCGGCCCGCTCGGCCAGCCCGACGGTGACCTTCAGGATGTCCGCCATCACGTCCGGGTAGCCGACCCGGTGCGGCCGGGTGCGCGGCTCGGCGCCGCCGGCGTGGGTGCAGACCAGCCCGGCGTCGAAGCGGGCGGCGACCTCGGCGAGCTTCGGGTCGACCCCGCCCCAGGCGTCGTTCAGGACGTCCGCGCCGGCCTCGCAGACGGCCTCGCCGACCTCGTGCCGCCAGGTGTCCACGCTGATCACGGCCTCGGGGTGGCGCTTGCGCAGCTCGGCCACGAAGGGGACGGTGCGGCGCAGTTCCTCCTCGACCGTGACCTCCTCGCCGGGCCCGGCCTTGACCCCGCCGATGTCCAGGATCGCCGCGCCCTCGGCCACCGCGCGGTCGGCCGCGGCGAAGGCGGCCTCGTCCGCGAAGGTGGCACCCCGGTCGAAGAAGGAGTCCGGGGTGCGGTTGACGATGGCCATGATCACCAGCTCGTCGTCGCCGAACTCACGCGGTCCCAGACGCAGTGCCACCGATGTCTCCTCCACAGCTGCTGCGGGTGCGATGATGGCCCCCGGCCTACTCGGGGACCATGCTCGCACTTTGTAGGGGTCGGCACGCTTGGCGGGGCCGATCGGGACGTCTGGAGGACAGCTCGTGTTCTGGGTGATCGTGGTGGCGATGGCCGTGGTGGTCGGCGGCGCCGCGCTGGTGGCGCTGGGCGGCGGCGGATCGCTGCCGGAGGCCGTGCAGGACCGGATTTCCGCGCGGCTGCCGCAGGACCGGCCGTTGAGCCGTCATGACGTGGACGAGATCCGCCTGCCGATGGCCGTGCGCGGCTACCGGATGGACGAGGTCGACGAGGTGCTCGACCGGCTCGGCGCCGAACTCTCGTACCGGGATTCGCGGATCGCCGAGCTGGAGGCGGCGGCGACGCTGCGCGGCGCGGTCGAGGCCGGGCCGGACGCCGAGCCCGGCGCCGAACCGCTGCCGGGGCTGGAGGAGTTCGCCAAGGTGGTGGCACCGGCCGCGTCGCCGGAGAAGGCACCGCAGCAGGAGCAGCAGGAGCAGCAGGCCTCGCAGGCGGCCCCGGCCGACGAGCAGGTGGCCGACCGTTGAGCGGCGCCGTCGCGGGCCCGGACGGGCTGCTGCGCTGCGGCTGGGGCGAGTCGGCGGAGGACTACCGGGAGTACCACGACACCGAGTGGGGGCGCCCGGTCCACGGTGACGACGCGCTCTTCGAGCGGGTCTGCCTGGAGGCGTTCCAGTCCGGCCTGTCCTGGATCACCATCCTGCGCAGGCGGGAGGGGTTCCGGGCGGGCTTCGCGGGTTTCGAGATCGCGAAGGTCGCCGAGTTCGGGCCGGCCGACGTCGAGCGGCTGCTCCAGGACGCCGGCATCATCCGCAACCGGGCCAAGATCGAGGCCTCGATCGCCAACGCCCGGGTCGCCCGCGACCTGGACGGCGGGCTCGACAAGCTGATCTGGGGCTACGCCGGCGACCCGGACCGGCCGGCCCCCCGCGCGCTCGGCGAGGTGCCGGCCGTCACGCCCGAGTCGACGGCGCTGGCGAAGGACCTGAAGAAGCGGGGCTTCCGCTTCGTCGGCCCGACCACGGCGTACGCCCTGATGCAGGCGTGCGGCCTCGTGAACGACCACCTGGCGGACTGTCACGTCCGTTCCCGGCCCGCGTAGCGGTTCACCGCGTACGGGCCTCTCCGGGGGCCTCAGCGGCCTTCGTGGTCTCCGGAGCCTCGGCGGCCTCGGCGGCCTCAGCGGCCGAGGTAGACCGGCTTCTCCTTGGCGACGAACGCGGCGACGGCGATCCGGTGGTCGGCACTGTCCCCGGCCAGGGTCTGCAGCTCGTCCTCCTTGTCGAGCAGCTCGCTGAGCGAGTGCGAGGCCCCGTACGCCAGCGACTCCTTGATCGCGCCGTACGCGACCGTCGGCCCGGCCGCCAGCTGCTGGGCGAAGGCCCGGGCGGTGGAGCCGAGTTCGGCCGCCGGGACGACCTTGGTGGCCAGCCCGAGGGTGAGCGCCTCGGCCGCCTTCACGGTGCGCGGGAGCATCAGCAGCTCGGTCGCCCGGGCGTGTCCGACCAGCCGGGGCAGCGTCCACGACGCGCCCGAGTCGGCGGTCAGCGCCACGCCGGCGAAGGACGTGTTGAAGCCCGCCGAGTCGGCCACGATCCGGAAGTCGCAGGCGAACGCCAGCGAGGCGCCCGCGCCCGCCGCCACCCCGCCGACCGCCGCGACGGTCGGCTTGCGCATCCCCGCCAGCGCGCGGACGAGCGGGTTGTAGTGCTCCGCCACCGTCCGCAGCGCGCCCTCGCCGGTCTTCTCGGACCGTTCGAGCAGGCCCAGGTGCTCCTTGAGGTCCTGGCCGACGCAGAAGGCCCGGTCACCGGCGCCGGTCAGGAGCACCGCCCGCACGGCGGGGTCCTCGGCGACGGCGGTCACGATGTCGCGCAGCGCCACCTTGGTGGCGGTGTCGAGCGCGTTCATCGCGTCCGGTCGGTTGATGGTGATGACGGCCAGGCCGCCGTCCAGCTCGTACAGCACGGAATCGGACATGAGGGTGGGCTCCAGAACTCGTGGGACCGGTCGCCTGCCGCGGCCGCCTGCCGGGTTGTCCGCCGGGGCCGGTTGTCAGGCTCGTGTGTCAGGATGCCGGAGCGGACGGCCTGCTGGGGGTGTGAGGTATCGCACCTTTCGTGTGCCCGTTGATCGCCGTCGTGCCGGGGTATCCGGCACGAAATATGCCGCTATGGGTGGGTCCGGCCGAGGTTGTGCAGAGAGTGACGTTGGTCATCAGCCCGCCGGATGCGGGATAATGGCTTCCGATCAATGCGTTCGATACCGGCGGTGGACGGACAGCCGGTACGTAGCTGCGCGGTTGCAGGAAGGGGAACGAGCATGGCGGCCATGAAGCCGCGGACGGGTGACGGCCCGCTCGAGGTCACCAAAGAGGGGCGGGGCATCATCATGCGCGTTCCGCTGGAAGGCGGCGGACGCCTGGTGGTTGAACTCACGCCGGACGAGGCCGACGCCCTGGGCGAGGCCCTGAAGAAGGCTTGCGGCTGACCGCAGCGGGTGTTCCCCTCATCTCCTTGAGATGTATCTCCTTGGGATGTGCACGGAGCCCGGGTCGACACACTGTCGGCCCGGGCTCCGTGGCGTCCGGGGCCGGACGCCACGCCGCCCGGGTCAGCGTTTCACGGCGCAGAGCAGCCCGTCGCTGACCGGCAGCAGGGCGGGCAGCAGGTCGTCACTCTCCCGGACGTCCCGGACGAGCTCGCGCACGGCGTGGGTCTGGGCGTCCCGGTGCGAGGGCTCGGCGAGCCGGCCCTCCTGGAAGACGCCCTCGAAGCAGACCATGCCGCCGGGCCGCAGCAGGCGCAACGATTCTGCAAGGTAGGACCGGGATTCGGCGGGGTCGCCGTCGCAGAACACCAGGTCGTACTGGCCGTCCGCCAGGCGCGGCAGCACGTCCAGGGCGCGCCCGGGGATGAAGCGCGCCCGGTTCGCCGCGAATCCGGCCGCCAGGTACGCCTCCCGGGCGAACTGCTGGCGCACCGGCTCGGAGTCGACGGTGGTCAGTACGCCGTCCGGGCGCATTCCGCGCAGCAGGTACACCCCGGACACGCCCGTGCCGGTGCCGATCTCCGCCACCGCCTTGGCGTCCAGCGCCGCGGCGAGCAGCCGCAGGCACGCCCCGCCGCTCGGCCCGATCGCGCGGATTCCCGTCCTGGCGGACTGGGCCCTGGCGTAGGTCAGGACCGCGTCCTCGCTGACGTAGGTGTCGGCGAGGGCCGCATGTGCGGGCCCGAACTCGGTGATGGCTGCCTCTTCCGGAGCGCCGGGTGCCGGCCCTGTGCCGACTGGAAGTCGATATTTCCTGGCACAGATTACTGGCCTCACGGGAACCGCGTCCGGCGGCGGGCCGTTGGGGAAGTCGGGAACGGACGACGGGAGCACGCACCACCGGGCCGTTAGCGCATGGCAGGCGTGTTCGACCAGGGGTTGAGTACTTTTATCCGGATCTGACGGGTGAGGTGGATATGGTGGTGGCCCTGCTGGGCAGAAGAGCCGACCGAGGAGGTGTGGCCGAGGGCGACGTCCCTGTGCTGCGGCACTCCCGCGGTACCACGTCGGCCCGTACGCCGAAGCCCGTGATGAACCAGCCTGCGCACTCCCCCCTGGACAAGCCGGCCGGCGCCACCGCCGAGGCCGCCCCCATCGCCCTGGCGACCTTCGCCGAGGGCCCCGACGCGCAGACCTGGACTCCGCCCTCCTGGGCCGAGATCGTCGAGGCGCACAGTGCCCGCGTCTACCGCCTCGCCTACCGGCTGACGGGAAACCAGCACGACGCCGAGGACCTCACCCAGGAGGTCTTCGTCCGGGTGTTCCGCTCGCTCTCCACGTACACCCCGGGCACCTTCGAGGGCTGGCTGCACCGCATCACCACCAACCTGTTCCTGGACATGGTGCGCCGACGCCAGCGGATCCGCTTCGACGCCCTGGGCGACGACGCCGCCGAGCGCCTGCCCAGCCGTGAGCCGAGCCCGGCCCAGCACTTCAGCGACACCCACTTCGACGCCGACGTCCAGCAGGCGCTCGACACCCTGGCCCCCGAGTTCCGCGCCGCCGTGGTGCTCTGCGACATCGAGGGCCTCTCGTACGAGGAGATCGCCGCGACGCTCGGCGTCAAGCTCGGTACCGTGCGCAGCCGGATCCACCGCGGCCGCTCGCACCTGCGCGCCGCGCTCAAGCACCGCGCGCCCGGCGCGGCCCCCGGGCGCGAGCGCCGTGGCGGGTCCGAGGAGCCGGTGGCGGTCGGCGCGGTCAGTGGTGAGGCGGGCGGTGTCCCCGACCGGCGTGGACGGAGGAAGTCGTGAGCGGTGTCGGCCGGTCCGGGCCGCACGAGCCCTCGGGCAGGACGCAGCCCCGGCGGGGCGGCGGCTGGGCCCAGCTCGGACGCCGCGGCGCCACCGAACCCGAACCGGTCGTGACCCCGCCGCTGCCCGGCGCGCCCGAGAGCGAGCTGCGCCCGGTCGCGGTCCGCACGCCCGAGCCCGCCGTGGAGGAGCACCACCTCGGTGAGCGGCTCTCCGCCTTCGTGGACGGCGAGCTCGGCCACGACTCGCGCGACCGCGTCCAGTCCCACCTGGCCACCTGTCCGCAGTGCCTCGCCGAGGCCGACGCGGGCCGGGCGGTCAAACACCTGCTGACGCACACCGGCACCCCCGCGCCGTCCTCGACGCTGATGGCCAGGCTGCTCGCCGTCGGCGCCCTCGACGAGGACGCCGACAAGGACGACAGCCGCTCGGACGACCACTTCGACGACCGCCCCGGCGGCGGGTCGGGCGGCTCCGGCGGCACACTGGCCGCCGTCGCCGGCACGTTCGGCGGCAGCCGGCTCACGGGCGGCTCCTTCGGCCGCGGCGCCGGATCCTCGTTCGGCGCCGGCGCCCTCGGCGCGGACGCGCCGCTGCCCGGCGTCGACCTGGCTCCCCTGCTGCGGGGCGAGACCGGCACGGTGATCGAGCCAGACGGCCGCGAGCGCCAGGGCGTGCTGTTCATCACCGACGACGAGATCACCGCGCCGCTGCCGCCGCCCTTCGTCCCCGACCTGAACAGCGACAAGAGCGAGGCGGAGTTCGAAATCTACAACCTGGTGGTCGAGG
>FTKL01023160.1_pt1 | contig 11273 bp, 10 predicted proteins | sample 2434061 | NCBI WGS metagenome assembly FTKL01 (sample SAMEA3914816, study PRJEB12502) | metagenome | biome: forest; material: soil | place: USA | collected 2011-09-16 | depth 0.3 m
GCACACGTTCAACCTGCACATGGAAACCCTTCAGGCGCAGGACTCGGGACGCCCTAAGGGCAAGAAGCAGCAGACCGAGCTGCCGCCCACCTACGTCTGGCGAACCGTCGCCAAGTCCCCGGCCGACAGGCCGCGCAAGGGACGAGGCCGACGCCGCCCCTAGTCGCCGCCACGCGCTAGGCCCCTGATCGGGCCACCCGCGTTACGCGACCGCCCCTCCCCCGATTCATCGGTGCGGAGGGGCGCTTGTACCACCTGATATTATTTAGCGATTTCTACAACTTCGTCCACGACTTGTGCCAGTGGTTGCTTGGCGTCAACTAACACCGCCCCGAATCTTAAGTACTTATCGTCGTACCCTTCCAGCCATTTCATAATATTCGCCATTTCCTCTGGCGACTTGCCATAGTGGTTGTCCTGCCGAGTCCCGATACGATGTCTGATGGTCTCGGCGTCGGCGGACAGCACGATGACCTTATCAAAGTGATGCCACACATCTCTATCGCCCTCTGCCACACCCGTCAGAAAAATCGGCTTGTTCTCGGCGTCAGACTTGGCCTTCAGCTCTTCTATCCGCTCATCACTAAGCACCCAACGGTGATTCGCAAACCAGTGATGGACATCGAGGGCCGGATCGTCATGCGGAAACGGCATCACCATGCCAGTCTTGTGGCTTACCCAATCGGCGTAACCTTCCTCGTCGACGCCATGCGCCTCGAATCCGCGCCGACTAAGCTCGCGCAGAACTGCTGACTTTCCCGAACCTGACATACCAGTAACATATATGAGCGCCATTGTGCTTACCTACGCCGCTATCGGCTCTTCGTCCTCGACCTCAGCCGAGGCAGCCTTATCGCGCAAACTCCCAGCGTTCTCGACAACCTTACAGACCTCACTAAAAAGCACGTTCTGATTTCCGCTCAGAGCGGCCGAGTGGTAACCAGCCGACACGACCTCGGCACCATGGCCCAAGAATGCTTCCTGCGTTGCCAGATGCTGCGCCTCCAGCACCGGTTGGTGACTAATAGACAAAACTGTGTCGCCCGCTTCAACTCCTGCTGTCTTGGCGACAAAATCAAGCGTATCTTGCGTGTCGGCACGAGTCTTATAGAGGGAACCTTCCGCGCCCTCACGGACAAGACGTGTTGCATCTATTGGGGCGTTTACGACAAAAAGCGCGTCCGGAAAATTCTCGGTCAACCGACCGTCAGCCTTGGCGACCGACATATCATACATAATAACTTTATACTTCATGCCACTTGTGTAGCCACCTTGCTTGGTAGACTCATGCTCGTCGCGAGTATCCACGATGTCATCAAGCCCCCGCGAACGCATCCAATGCACGGCGGCTGCGTCCATAAGTTCGGCCTCGGTCGTAGACTCACCCGCATATTCACCAGCTCGACCACGCTCGGCTTCGTCGACTGGTCGGTCGATACCAAGCATGGCCAAGTACTCGACACTTGCGTCGCCCTTCTCTAGTCCATCGAGCATAAGTTCTTCACGCATGAGCGGCGTCTTGGCCGCCCCGCCGTGTACGATTCCCAACTTGGCTTTCGTGCCGACCGGAATCGGCTTCGGCTCGCGCATATGGACAGAATCGGCAGCGGCAGTGACCGCCTCGGCAAGCCCAGGAGAACTAATTGCGTCCTTCAGCTGTGATCGCTCCACGAATCCACCTTTGTTTGGGTTTCGGGGGTTAAGATCGCTGAATATCTCCCTGAACCTGGCGATACGAGCATCGCCTTCGAGTCCTTTATATTCTTCGACGACATCAGCATGGAGCGCTCCGGCTTCGACTGCCGCGTCAAAGACAGCTTCAAATTCTGGCTTAGTTAGATATTGTTCCGCTTCGGCACGGACGCGTTCATTCAGTTCATGTTGCGGCTGCAGATCGGTCTCTTCTTCAGAGGCATGCTCGACTTGGCCTGGTTGGGGAGAAATAGTATCCATAAGCATATTAAAGTACAATCTTCCCCATAACAAAAGAGCCTCCTTCCGGAAGCTCTTCTGCGCAAAGACTTGCGATCTACATCATCCCCATCCCACCGGGCATTCCGCCGCCGGCAGGCATTGGTGATTCTTTCTCTGGGATTTCGACTACCAGGGCGCCCATGGTCATCGCGGTTGCGGCGATGGACACGGCGTTTTGGATAGCTTCCTTGGTGACGCGAGCTGGGTCGACGATGCCTTTAGTCTTGAGGTCGACGAGCTTTTCGGCAGCGTTGACGTCAAAGCCTTGGCCGCGCTTCTTGCTGGCGAGCACCTGTGGTAGCTTTTCGTCGGCGTTGACGCCGGCGTTACTCATCAGCTGACGGAACGGCTGCACAAGTGCGCTCTTCAGAAGCTGGCGACCAGCGGTCACGCTGTCGGTACCTTCGACAGTAATTGTCTTGCTGAGGTCCACGAGCGTCACACCACCACCAGGAACGATGCCTTCGGCCAATGCAGCCTTGGTTGCGGCAACGGCGTCGTCGACGCGGAACTTGGCTTCTTCGATTTGGACTTCGGTTGCACCACCGACTTTGATGACGGCAACTTTACCGCTGAGTGCGGCACCGCGCTTCTCGAAGTTTTCCTTCTCGTACTCGCTTGTTGCTGCCTTGGCCTGAGCCTGGATCTGCGCAACGCGCTTGTTCACGTCGGCGTTTGTACCAGCGCCCTCGATGATAGTTGTCGAGTCCTTGGTCACAATAACCTTGCGAGCTGAACCAACCATACTGAGGTCAGCAGTCTCGAACGTGACACCTTGCTCTTCGCTAATGACGGTCGCACCAGTCAGGGTCGCGATGTCCTGCAGGATGTCCTTGCGGCGGTCGCCAAAGGCAGGAGCCTTCACGGCAACGGTGTTGAACACGCCTTTGAGCTTGTTCAGGATAAGCGTGCCGAGTGCTTCGCCTTCGACGTCGTCAGCGATCAAGATCAAATCTTTCTTGCCGGCCTGTGCGAGCTTCTCGAGGATTGGCAGGAATTCCTGTACACTGCCGATCTTCTGGTCGGTCACCACAATAGCTGGCTTGCTGAGCACGGCTTCCATGCGAGTCGTGTCGGTCACCATGTAGGCGCTGACAAATCCGCGGTCCATCGTGAAGCCTTCGACAACCTCAGACTCGAGCTTCAGGCCTTGGCCTTCCTCGACAGTCACCACGCCGTCCTTGCCGACTTTGCTAATGACATCTGCGATCAACTTGCCGATCTCGGCGTCACCAGCAGAGATCGTCGCGACTTCCGCCACGCGAGCTTTGTTGCTGCCAATGTCTTCACTGAGGGTTGCGAGTGTGCTGAGCACTTCCGCGCCAGCCTGCTCGACGCCACGGCGAAGTTCCATCGGGTTGTGGCCAGCTGCGATCAGGCGGTTGGCCTCGTTCAGGATGTTGTAAGTCAGCACGGTTACGGTGGTCGTACCGTCACCGGCGACGTCGTTCATCTTGTTGGCGGCTTGCTTGATCAGCTCAGCACCAACCTTATAACCCAATGTCTCGTCGTCGTCCTCTGGGAGGTCGACACTTTTGGCTACGGTCACGCCGTCATGGGTGACGGTTGGAGCGCCGTAGCTTTTGCTGATGATTACATTGCGGCCTTTTGGCCCCATTGTAACTTTTACAGCGTCGTAGAGTGCTTTTGCACCGCCAAGTACGCGGCGGCGTGCGTCATCATCGTAGAAAACTTTCTTTGCCATATCTGTTCATTCTCCCTACGCTACTGTCGCCAGTACGTCTTCTTCGTTCACGATTAAGTATTCTTGCTTATCAACTTTTACGGTCGTGTGTGAATACTCTTTAAAGATGATCTTGTCCCCGACCTTTACCTCGGTGACGTCTTTGCCGACGGCTACTACCTTGGCTTCGGCTGGCTTTTCTTTGGCCGCCTCAGGTAGGTAGAGGCCAGAGGCTGTTTTGGTTTGTGGCTCTTCTCTGACGGCCACGATACGGTCTTTCAGTGGTTTTACAGGCACGCTCATGGGCTAGTAACCTCCTTTTAAAGCTTTGTGTAATTCAATATTAGCACTCAAACATCGCGAGTGCCAATACTAGCTGAGGGCTTTTTCGATAGATCGGAAAATACCCTCTGGCTCGCCGATCGCCAGTGCGACGATCTCATCGGCACGAGCCTGCGAGTCAGCCACGCTATAGATACGCAACTGCGGTGCGTTACCAGATGGGCGAAGGTGGGCAATCTCGCCGTTGTCGAAGAAAATACGCACGCCATCCAGCGCATCGATCTTCTCGACTGCGCCAAAACCGTGTTCACTCGTAAAGAACTGCCCCAGCGCCTGATGAACTTGCTCGTCATCTGCCGAGTACTGAGCAACGATCTTCTGCGAAATCTCTGTCGGGAAATTATCGATCAACCCAGCGCCGGTAAATCGCTGCGGAAGTGCAGCAAACACGCTCGATACAGGACCATTTGCATCAACCGCGGCACGCAGCGCGATGATGATCGGCAGGATGGCGTCGCGGGTTGGCAATGCAGCCAAAGTCTGGCCGTTCACCTCGATGTCAGCGCCGAGCATAAACCCACCGTTCACTTCCCAGCCCACGACACGCTGCTTGCCCTTCGCGGCTTCTTCTTGCATTGCGACGATGACGTATGGCGAGCCGATCCTGGTGTGTGCCCATTCGACGGCGTTATTGTTCAGATATGAGTCAACTGCGTCACTGCTACTAACCGGATAGGCTGCGGCATCGGCCTTCAGCCAGTGCGCGACAACAGCACCGAGTTCGTCGCCACGGTGGAAGATGCCATTCTCGTCGACGACAAATGGACGGTCGCTATCGCCGTCGGTCGAGACGATGGCGAACGCATCGGGATACTCTTCGCTGAGCTGTTTGAAGTAGGCTTGGTCTTTTGGCGTGACATTCTCGGAGTCGATTGGCACAAAGACATCCGAGCGGCCGACCGGCACGACCTCTGCACCGAGCTTCTGTAGCATCTCGACGAGCAAGTCGCGGCCAACAGCACTGTGCTGGTAAAAGACAATCTGCTTGCCGGCAAATGTCTGCCCGTCAAAGACGCTCGTGTGGCGCTGCAGGTAGGTATCACGGGCTGAATTGTCTACTTCTGGCAGCTCGACTGGTGTCTTCAGCATGCCCTCTGCATCGAATGCTGCGACGTCTGCGTCCTGCGCGTAAAGCTCCGCGCGGACCTCGGCAACTGCTGCCTTAATGCCTGTTTCGTCGGCCTTCAGCACTTCGCCATCAGCTTTGTTGAACTTGATGCCGTTGCGGTCGGCAGGAATGTGGCTACCAGTCACCATGATGCTCGGCGTCTTGTGCTGGATGCCATAAAACGCAACCGCAGGTGTTGGGATGAGCCCCTCATACATTGTCTTGTAGCCGGCGTCTTGAATAGCTTGGTGAACAGCACGGGTAATACGTGGCGTGCTATCTCTAAGGTCGCCAGCGAGGTAGACGGTACCGCCAGCCTGAATGTGATCGACGCTCACCAGGAATTTCAGAAATCCAGAGGTGTTGATATAGCACTCCAGATCGGTCATCTCGGTTACCAGGCCGCGCAGGCCAGAGGTGCCGAACTTGAGTTCGCTTGGTTGATAGGTAAGTGTCTCGCGAAGAGTAGGCATTCCTGTCGTCTCCTATTGTTCCATTATTTTCTTAATGCGACCGACAAGCTCGTCCAGCTCGCCAGGTGTTTCGGCTTCCGCGTTCAATCGCATGACCGGTTCGGTATTGCTAGCACGAACGTTAAACCATTTGGTTGGATAGTCGACAGTGAGGCCATCGAGTTCGTCCTGTTCGCCATCGGCAAATTCAGTCCTTAGCTGTTCAAACACGCGTGCAGTGTCGGTAACTTCAAAGTTTACCTCAGGACCCATGGCATATAAATGGTATTCATCAACTAATTCGCTCAGCGTACGCCCGCTTTCACTGAGCGCCTGCATAGCAGCCAGGGCTGTTATGAGTCCGCTGTCAGCGTCAAAATTCTCCTTGAAGAAGAAATGCCCGGTCGTCTCACCGCCGAATGGCGCGCCAACTTCGCGCAGCTTGGCACCGATGTATACGCGGCCAGCCTTGGTGCGCACAGGTTTGCCGCCCCACTGACGAATCAGCTCGATCGTTGCACGGCTTGTTCGCACTTCATGCACAACTGGCGAGTTTGGATACTTTTGCAAGTAGTAGTGAGCCATAATGCTCATGAGGTCACTCCCGAGCACCATTCGGCCTTTATCGTCCACAAAACCAGCACGATCGCCGTCACCGTCAAAGGCAACACCAAAATCGAGATGCTCATCCCGCACCTTCTGGATCAAATCCTGTAGGTTCTCAGGCTTCTGTGGATTTGCCTCATGATTCGGGAACGTGCCATCTGGCTCAAAGTACATTTCCTCTACCTCAAGCGGCAACCTAGGCAGGATGTGCGGCAAGATCGCACCGGCCATACCGTTGCCCGCATCGATAGCAATGTGGAACGATTTAAGCTTGGGCGCAAACTGCAGACAGTGCTCAACCCACTCATCAGTGATATCGCGCTGCTCGCGCTTGCCAGGCATGGACGCCTCGCGCTCAAACGTACCGGCAATTGCAGCATCTCGCACCTTGTCGAGGCCCGAGTCAAGCCCGACTGGCGTCACCTTGTCACGATAAAGTTTGATGCCATTATACGCACCAGGGTTATGGCTGGCTGTAATGACAGCACCACCGGCAAGATCGAACTTGCCGATCGCAAAATAGATCATATCGCTTGTTACTTGGCCGATATCCATCACTTCCCTACCCTGTTGCTGTAGACCGTTCATAAATGCCTCGGCTAGCTCAGTCGAATCAGGTCGCATGTCGTGGCCAACAGCTACAATGCCATCCTGTGGCAGCCAGTCTGCAAATGAGCGGGCAATCGCCTCACACCCCTCTGCAGTAAGCTCTGTGCCGACCTTACCTCGTATATCGTATGCTTTGAAAATAGCTTCATTCACAACAAAAATCTCCCTCCATTGGACGTGTTTCCATTGTAGCTCAACATTGACAATTCATAGAGTTTATGCTAATATTATCCAGTCCTTCCCTTTGAGAGGAGGTGTTCCTTGAGTCAGGTGCCGCCTCATCAGGCATCCTCTGGCCGGCCCGGCAGGTACGTGATTCTGGACACCCCAGATATCACCCCTCTTGGCCACCTTCTCCGGCAGCTCAAAGCGCCGGATGAAGTATCCGCCATCCTAGTCCTGCGAAATGTGCAGGATAGTACTGTGTGTTCTGTGACGATCGAGGAAATAACCGAAATCGATCACGAACGTGAGCGTGGCGCCATTTGGTTTGGCGCGATACTCACAGACGGACGCCGCATTGAGGCGTACGTCTTCGCAACGCCCAAGGCCGAAGACTCCGACGTCTACGGCCGTGCCACCATCAAAAACTAGGAGCCCGCATGGCCAAGAGCAAGATCGTCGTCCGTCCCAAGCGGACCGCACTCCCCCGCCTTCAGGTGTGGAGCGTGCTGCGTGAGGACCCGGAGACCCGCGAGGTCGAGGAGTTCATCATCGAGTGCCTGGAAGGCCAGTTCTTCCGGCACTACCGCGCGCTGGGGCTGGTCGACGGCAACACGCTGTTCGACCCCTACGAGGACATGGACGAAGGGCGGATGGAACGCGAGCTGATCGCGGTCCACCGCTGAGCAACACCTGAACCAACTCAACAGCCACACCACTACCTCCTTCGGGAAGGACGAACGGCTGCGCCGCCCTAAAGGCGGCCGCCGAATACAGCCCCAGTGCGCCACAAGCGCCTGGGGCTTCGTCCTTTTCTGGGGCCAGATATGCTACGCTAATGATACCTATGGCAAGCAAAACACTCTGGCAATCCGGCGCTCCAACCCAAGAATGGGACAAACTTCAATCGAACTTATCTGCACACTTTCTGCAAGGCCGAGGCTGGGCACTCTTTCAGGAGGCACTCGGTAAAAAAGTCTTCTACGCCTCTGGCCCACACTGGAGCTGGGTGGCCTACCTCGAGACGAACCGCTTCGGTTCAAGGCTTTACGCCCCTTACGGTCCAACCGCCAGTTCACCTGCCTCGCTGAGGCAAGCAATTGCCACACTGGTAGAATGTGCCGACGCGCAGGATGCCGACTTCATCCGCGTCGAGCCACAGGCGCCAAATGCCAAGAAAACGCTCAAACTGATGCGCGCCAAGCGAGCTCACCGCGACATCCAGCCGAAGAATACACTCGTAAAAGATCTCGACCGCCCCGAGGAAGAACTCTTCACAGAGATGATGTCGACTAATCGCCGCCTCTATCGCCGCGCCGCCGAGACAGGCTTTACCTTCGAGCAAAGTTACGATCCTAGAGAAGTCAGCCTCTTCCTCGATATGATCCACCAAGTCGCAGCGCGCACTGGCATCCAGCCGCACAGCGATGAATACTTCACCACCATGGCCGAGACGCTCTTCCCCCTCAAGGCTGCGTCGCTATTTCTCGCTCGTCACAATGGCACACTCGTTTCGACCTCAATTGTTTTCGAGGACGACCGCACTCGCTACTACGCCCACGCGGGCAATGCCGAGAGCGCACGTAAGCTCCAGCCAAGTGTCTATCTCGTAGGCCACATGATCTTCGATGCCAAGGCGCAGGGCAAGCAACACTTCGACTACTACGGTGTCGCACCACCAAATGCGCCAAAGACCCATAAATGGGCCGGCTTCAGCCAGTTCAAGCGAAGCTTCGGCGGCCGCGAAGTCGAATACAGCGGCACATGGGAAATCCCCATCAAGAAAGCACGCTACCAAGCGTATCGTCTCTTCACGCAGCTCCAGCAGGTCAAGACAAAAACACGCAAAACCATCAAGCGCATGACCAGTCGCTAAACGTCGGCTACAAGGCCTGCGTCGGCAACCGCACTCGGCTCGTCACCGTGCCTAAGCTGACGATTCCACAGCCCCGCATATACGCCACCTATGGCGAGTAATTCTGCGTGCGTGCCGTCTTCGATACAGCGGCCCTTCTCGACGACGACAATACGATCCATCTCGGACAATGTGCTGAGACGATGAGCAATGACAATCGCTGTTTTGTTCTTCAGTATTTCTGCAAATGAATCCTTAATGATCTGTTCGCTCTCGCTATCGAGGGCGCTTGTGGCTTCATCCAGAATAATAACTGGCGCCTGGCGCAGTACCGCGCGGGCAATAGCAACTCGCTGCTTCTGCCCACCGCTCAACTTCACGCCACGTTCACCAACGATGCTATCGATACCATCGGGAAGCTTCTCGACAAATGGAAGGGCGTGCGCCTGCTTCAGCGCACGGCGAACATCGGCGTCCGTGGCTTTAGGATCGGAAAGCAAAACGTTCTCCTTAACAGTCGCATGAAACAGCAGCGGCTCCTGCGGCACATAGGCAACCTGCCTGCGCAGATCAGTCTGCGTGACGTCACGCACATCGATACCATCTATTCGGACCGACCCGTCGGTCACATCGTTAAAGCGAAGAAGCAATTTAGTGAGCGTGCTCTTCCCTGCGCCGCTCAGCCCGACGACGCCCACCTTCTGGCCCGCCGGAATGCGTAGCGAGAAGCCTTCCAGGACATTTTGGCCCACATCGTAGGCGAATGACACGTCACTCATCTCGATCTTGCCCTTCACGCGCCCGAGTTTCTTGGGGTGCGCCGGGTTGTTGACCACATTCTGTCGATTCAAAATTTCAAACGCCGGGATGACCTTGTCGACTAAATCATCATGCGCATCTAAATCTTCAGAGAGCGAATAGAGTGCGGTCAAAATCGTAGTCGTATATGTCACAACGATGATTGCCGTCGTTATAGTAATCGCGCCACTACTCATACGCGCGACTGTCAGCCAAAGGAGCACCATGAAGAAGCCTACAGTGATGAACTCCCGCACAGCGGTCAGCTTGGCCTGCTTTGTGTAACGCTGCTTGAAGGCGTTGGCTTCGTTCACGGCACCTGTGCTCACTTTCTTGATATATGTCGCCTCTTGGGCGTTGGAGCGCACCGCCAAAATATTAGAGATAACGTCAGCCATGCGACCGGAGTTTTCCTTGTACAACTCGCGCGCCGACGAGCGAAACGGCGTGATGGCATTCGATGCCCAGATCAAATAAGCACCCTGGATAACACTCAGCCCGAGCGCAACCAGTCCGAGCCATACATCGAGCCACATAATCACTACGAGCGGAAACAACACGCCCAGTAGCGTCGTCATGTAGCGGTCACGAAGCGCCCGAACCAGCTGGACGCAGCTATCGACATACTGCCGGGTTGCCGTTGTGAGATACCCCGCGAGATTAGAGTGGAAATAGTCCAAATCGGCTTCAACAAGCCGCGAAAAGTACTCCGTCGTTGACCTGTCGTAGATTTTGTTCTCGCCCAGCATGCCGACATACCTTGTCAGGGGCGTAATAATACCGATCAAGAGCGATATGCCCACAAAGAAAGCTACACCAGCGTATGCGTTGCTATAGTGCTGTTTAGACAACTCAGTGATGATAATGCTCAGCGCAATCGGCAGCCCAACAAGCTTACCGATTCGGGTCATGAGGTGCATCGTAAAAGATAGCCGCACCTGCCATGACGACCCGTAGGTCTGCCACAAGTGGCTATACACTTGGCTGTACTTCGTAAGTCCTCGAAACATTTGATTATTTTAGCACCTAACTCCCTAAAGGGCGTCACATGTGCGTCTACTTATTCTCGAGAATCTCGCGGATAACTGTTGGCTCGTGCCACGGCTCGCGACGACCGTTGGTGATGCGGTACTGTTCGTGGCCCATGCCGGTCACGACGACAGTGTCGCCACGGCGTGCAAAGCCAAGCGCTTTCTCGATCGCTTCTTTGCGGTCAGGAACTTCTTCGGCTTTTGAGCCGCCGCCAGCGTTCACGATACCTTCCATGATCGCGCGGCGAATTTCTGTCGGGTCTTCGTTGTAGCTTTCTTCGTCCGTTACAACGATACGATCGGCAAGTCGGGCAGCTATCTGTCCCATGATCGGTCGCTTGGTGCGGTCTCGGTCGCCCGTGGCACCAAAGACTAAGATCAGTCGATTCTTCGTCAGATGCTTGAGCGTCTCGAGCAAGTTCTCGAGTGCATCAGGGGTGTGTGCGTAGTCCACAATCACATCGTACGGCTGGCCAGCCTCAATGCGCTCCAGACGGCCAGGAACACTCTCGAGTCCTTCGATACCGCTCACGATCTTGTCGGTGTCGACGCGCATCACGTATGCGGCAGTCGCGGCGGCAGTCGCGTTGTAGACATTGAACTTACCGGGCAGCTTGGTCGTAAATGCCAACTCAGTCGTGTGATCAACCTG
>FTKL01554262.1_pt1 | contig 11215 bp, 9 predicted proteins | sample 2434061 | NCBI WGS metagenome assembly FTKL01 (sample SAMEA3914816, study PRJEB12502) | metagenome | biome: forest; material: soil | place: USA | collected 2011-09-16 | depth 0.3 m
GCCGCCGCCGATGTCGGCGACGGACCTGACGCCGGTGAGGTCCAGGTACTCCGCGAGGTCGGCGGCGGACTGCCGGCTGGAGGTGGTCATGGCCTTGTCGAAGACCTTGGCCGAGTCACCCGCGTCACTGTGCAGGTAGTCGAAGAACTCCTTGCCGAACACGTCCGGGAAGACGTTCTTGCCGGAGCGCACGGCCTCGTCGAGGCGCGGCCAGGCCTCCCACGTCCACGGCTCGGTGCACCAGAGGGAGATGTAGCGCAGGCTGTTCGGGGCGTCCTCGCGCAGCAGGCGGGACATCTCGGTGTGCGTGAAGCGGCCGTCCTCGGTCTCGGCGAAGATGCCGTAGCAGGACAGCGCGCGCAGCAGGCGGCGCAGCGGCTTCGGCTCGGTCGCCACGGCCGCGGCGAGGTCCTCCACGGTGGTCGGCTGCTCGCCCAGCGCGTCGGCGACGCCCAGGCGGGCGGCGGCCCGTACGGCAGCGGCGCAGGCGGCGCCGAAGACGAGTTCGCGCAGGCGCATCGCGGCCTGCGGGTCGGTGATCGGTGCGGTGGTCATGGGGCCGTCTTTCTTCAGGTCAGGAGGAGAGGGGCAGGGGTTCAGCAGCGCCCGGCCGGCTCGGACACCGCGCAGTGGTTGCGGGTGAAGACGTTGTCCGCGCCGGTGTCGCGGTCGGCCAGGTCGGCGGGGCCGTTGCCGGAGGCGTGGTTGCCGCTGACGGTGATCCGGGTGTTGGGGACGCCGACGACGCTCCGGTAGAGCACGATCCCGCCGGACATCGACGAGGCGCCGACGTTGTCCTCCACCTGGTTGCCGGTCACCTGGGTGTCCTCGGCGCCGGTGAGGAGGATCCCGGTGCCCTGGATGGCGTCCAGCCGGGGGTTCGGCGGGCAGTACTTGTTGTTGCCGGTGACCTTGTTCCGGCTGACCGTCAGGGCGCCGGCGCGCGGCACGCCCTCGTCGCCGACGATGAACACGCCGCCGCAGTTGCCGCTGACGGCGTTGCGCTCGACGGTCAGGTTGCGGGCCCGGCGGACGGTGACGCCGATCCGGTTGCCGTCCAGGCGGTTCTCCGCGATCACCGCGCCCTCGGTGTCGATCGCGCCGCCCTCGGCGTCGACCGTGTTGGCGAGGAAGATGCCGGACTGGCCGTTGCCGGTGGCCTCGTTCCCGGTGAGCATGCCCCGGACCGACTTCTCCTGGCTGATGCCCTGCTGGCCGTTGCCCTGGGCGCGGACGGCGCGGACGGCCAGGCCGTCCGTCTCGGCGGCGTTGACGCCGTTCTTGCGGAAGCCGGACACGGTGAGCGCCTCGATCCGGACGCCGGTGAGGCGGTGGCCCTCGGCGCCGGTGACGCAGATGCCGTGCCCGGCCCGGGCGCAGGCGTTGGCGTCGTCGGCCCCGGGCGTGATCACGGTGTCGGGGCCGGCCCCGCGGATCGTCAGGTCCGAGGTGGTGACCAGGACGCTCCCCTGGTAGCTGCCGGGCAGCAGTTGCACGGTGTCGCCGGGAGCGGCCGCGTCCACGGCCTGCTGGATGGACCCGCCGGGCTGGACGAGGTGCCGGGCGGAGGCGTGCGCCGGGGGTGCGGCGCCCAGGGTGATCAGGGCCGTGGCGGTGGCCGTGGCCGCCACGAGGTGGGGAACCCGTCGCGTGGGCATGAGTCGGAACCTGCTTTCCTTGCGCGATCGCGGGGCGCGGTGCGGCGGGTGACGGCCGGTCGGACCAATGTCCGCGGGCGGTGCTCCGCCGGGGCGCGCGGGCGGCACACGTGTCCGCCGGTTCGACGCTAGGGGCGAAGGCACGGCCCCGCCACCGGGTGCGGCTGGGGGACTGACGGGCCATCGGCCGGTTGTCGTAACGGGCCGTCAGACCGGCGGCGCCAGGGCCGGGCCGATTCGGAATGCAAGTTCTTGCAGAAAGTTTCTGCATGGCATTGACGGGCCGGGCCGCGAAGCGGGAGGGTCATCACCACCACCCGCACTGAAAGGCGCAACCGCATGCCCGGACTCGCCCCACCCGTCGCCGACGAGCGCACCGCACTGCTCGCCTTCCTCTCCCAGCAACGCCAGGGGCTGCGCGTCAGCACCCACGGGCTCACCGAGGAGCAGGCCCGCTCGGCGCCCTGCGCCAGCGAGCTCAACATCGCCGGCCTGATCAAGCACGCCGGCTACTGCGAGCGCGGCTGGATGGACCTCGTCCTGCGGCGCGAGAGCGCCCCGCGCACGCCGGAGGAGTCGGCCGTCGGAGAGTTCCACCTCGGACCGGAGGAGAACCTGGCCGACCTGCTCGTCCGGTACGACCGGGCCTGCGCCGAGACGGACGAGGTCATCGCCTCGATAGCCGACCTCGGCCAGGCCGTGCCCGTCCCGCCGAACGCCGAGTGGATCCCCGCCGAAATCAAGGAGTGGTCGGTCCGCTGGGTCCTGCTGCACCTGATCGAGGAGACCGCGCGGCACGCCGGCCACGCCGACATCATCCGCGAGACCATCGACGGCGCCACCCACTACCCGCTGCTGGCGGCGGCGGAGCAGTGGCCCGACCCGTGGTTCCAGCCCTGGGAGCCGGCCACGGCAACCGCCTGAGGCCCGGTGGCGGGCGACCGGCCGCGTCGTGACAGGCTCGGGGGATGAACGCCGCCGCCCCCGTACCGTCCGCCACCCTGTCCCCCGCCACGCCCGCCGTCGTACCGTCCACCGACGTACGGCCGGCCGACCGGTCGCAGGCGGTGCGCAATCCGGTCGGGGCCCACGTGCCGGTCGCCGCGAAGGGGCTGGCGGGGACGGGCCTGGCGTACGCGCGCCGGGTCGGCGCCGAGACGGTGCAGGTGTTCGTGGCGAACCCGCGCGGCTGGGCCACTCCCCCGGGCAACCCGGCGCAGGACGAGGCGTTCCGTACCGCCTGCGCCGAGGAGGGCATCGCCGCGTACGTGCACGCGCCGTACCTGATCAACTTCGGCTCGGACACGGCCGCGACCAGGGAGCACTCCGTCTCCTCGCTGCGCCACTCGCTGCTGCGCGGGCACGCGATCGGCGCGCGCGGCGTGGTCGTGCACACCGGCTCCGCCGTCGGCACGGCGGCCGACGGCGGCTCGCGGCGGGCCGAGGCGATGGCGCAGGTGCGCGCCGACGTACGGCCGCTGCTGGACGAGCTGGACGCGCTCGGCGAGGACGCGCCCTGGCTGCTGCTGGAGCCCACGGCCGGTCAGGGCCGCTCGCTCTGCTCGCGGATGGAGGACGTCGCCGAGTACCTGGGCGCGCTGGACGGCCACCCGAGGGTCGGGGTCTGCCTGGACACCTGCCACGCCTTCGCCGCCGGGCACGACCTGGCCGCGCCAGGCGGCGTACGGGCCACGCTGGACGCGCTGGTGGCCGCCGCCGGGCCGGGCCGGCTGCGGCTGATCCACGCCAACGACTCCGAGGACGCGGTGGGCGCCCGCAAGGACCGGCACGCCAACATCGGGGCCGGCCGGATCGGCGCGGCGCCGTTCCAGGAGCTGTTCGCGCACCCGGCGACCGTGGGCGTGCCGCTGGTCGTCGAAACCCCCGACCGCAAGCACGGCGGCGACGGCACCAGGCACGCCGCCGACATCGCGCGCCTCAAGGACCTCCGGGCCGCAGCGGCCGCCGAGGACCGGCGCCCCGGGTCTCCGGTCATGTAGACGAAGGCCGCGGTGACGGGCCCGGCGCAGTGGATGACCGCCGGCTACGACCGATGGGCTGGGGCGGGTGGCCGGACAAGATCGCGGTGCAGGCGACGCCGAACTACTCCAACCGCAACACCGTGTCGCGCAACCTCATCACCAACGTCATGCAGGTCCTCGGCGACGGGGCGCCGTCTACACCCAGGGCATCACCGGCCCGTCCCTGGAAAAGGGCGAGCACATCACGGAGAACGTGCTGCTGCACTCCGACGGACCCGGCCAGGCCGTCTACACCGACAACGGTGCGACGAACGTGACCATGCGGGACACGTCCTGTTCGACAACACGAGGGACTGGAGCCGCATCCACACCGACTACCGTCCCGGACACAGCGGGAACGACCCCCTCCTGATCAAGGGGAACTACTGGCAGCAGGGCTCGGCGAGACCGACAACAACGGGTGGGTGATCACCGGCAACCACACCATCGCCGGACTTGGACGGTGACGACTGCCCCCTGACGGACCGGCCGCCGGTCCTCGCGCGGCTCCCCCGGCCTCAGGTAGCAGACGCCAGGCGTGGTGCGCCCGGCGGGAACCGATCGGTCCGGCCCTGGCAGCGCCCGAGCTGCCAGGGCCGGACCGCGGTGGCAGGGTGGTACGAGGGATGCCCGAGCCGCCCAGTACCCGCGAGGGGGCACTCGATGAGTCCGACCCGACGACTGGCCGCACTGCCCTGCGGACGCCGCAGCAAATGGGTGGTCCTCGCGCTCTGGCTGGTCCTGGTGGTGGTCGCCGGACCGCTCGCCGGCAAGCTGATGAGCGCCGAGGACAACGAGGCGTCCAGCTGGCTGCCCGGCAAGGCCGAGTCGACCCAGGTACTCGTCCAGCAGCGCACCTTCCAGCCCGTCGACACCGCGCAGGCGGTGGTCGTGTACGAGCGGCCCGGCGGCGTCACCCCGGCCGACCGGACCAAGGCCGCCGAGGACGCCAAGGCGTTCGCGACCGCGCCGCACGTGCTCGGCGCCGTCGTCGGCCCGCAGGAGTCCGCCGACGGACAGGCCATGCAGACGGTCGTGCCGGTCGACATCGGCACCAACGGCTGGAACGACCTCAAGCCCGCCGTCGAGGACATGCGCGCCACCGCGGCCGCCGGCAGCAACGGCATGGCCACCCATGTGACCGGCCCGGCCGGCATCGGGGCGGACCAGGCGGCGGCGTTCGAGGGGATCGACGGGACGCTGCTGTTCGGCACGGTCGGCGTGGTGATCGTCCTGCTGCTGCTGACCTACCGCAGCCCGGTGCTCTGGCTGCTGCCGCTGCTGTCGGCGGGCGTCTCACTGGCCGCCTCCCAGGCCGTGATCTACCTGCTCGCCAAACACGCCGGGCTGACCGTCAACGCGCAGAGCGCCGGCATCCTGATCGTCCTGGTGCTGGGCGCGGGGACGGACTACGCGCTGCTGCTCACCGCGCGCTACCGGGAGGAGCTGCGGCGTCACGAGGACCGGCACGAGGCGATGGCGTTCGCCCTGCACCGGGCCGGGCCCGCGATCCTGGCCAGCTCGGCGACGGTGGTCGCCTCGATGCTGTGCCTGCTGGTCGCCCAGATGAACTCCACCCGGGGCCTCGGCCCGGTCTGCGCGATCGGCGTGCTGGTCGCGCTGGTGGCGATGCTCACCCTGCTGCCCGCGCTGCTGGTGATCTTCGGCCGCTGGGTGTTCTGGCCGGTCCGCCCCGGGTACGGCACGGCGGAGCCGACGAAGACCGGCAACTGGGCGCACGTCGGGGCGTGGATCGGGCAACGGCCGCGCAAGGTGTGGATCGGCACCGCGCTGGCGCTGGCCGCCTGCTGCGTCGGCCTGGTCTCGCTCAACGCCAACGGCCTGAGCACCGCCGGGACGTTCACCGGCAAGCCCGACTCGGTGGTCGGGCAGCAGGTGCTCAACCAGCACTTCCCCGGCGGCACCGGCGCGCCGCTCACCGTGATCAGCGCGGCGGGCCCGGCCGGCGCCGTCCAGGCCGCCGCCACCGGCAGCGCCGGGATCGCCGCCACGACAACGCCGGTCACCCACGGCGAGCTGGCCGTCTTCCAGGCCACCCTGGCCGACCCGCCGGACAGCCAGGCGGCCAAGGACACCGTGGACCGCGTCCGCACGGCCGTGCACGCGGTGCCGGACGCGGACGCCAAGGTCGGCGGCAGCACCGCGGTGATCCTGGACGCCGGGCGGGCCGCCTCGGACGACAACCGGGCGATCATCCCGCTGGTGCTCGGCGTGGTGCTGGTGATCCTCGCGCTGCTGCTGCGGGCCGTCACGGCGCCGCTGGTGCTGATCGGCACGGTGGTGCTGAGCTACGCGGCCGCGCTCGGCATCAGCGCCTTCTTCTTCGCGCACGTCTTCCACTTCGAGGGCCAGGACAACGCTTTCCCGCTCTTCGTGTTCGTCTTCCTGGTGGCGCTCGGCATCGACTACAACATCTTCCTGATGACCCGGGTGCGCGAGGAGGCGGGCCATCGCGGCACCCGGGAGGGGGCGGTCGCCGGCCTGGCCGCGACCGGCGGGGTGATCACCTCCGCCGGCCTGATCCTGGCCAGCACCTTCGCCGTCCTGGGCACGCTGCCGGTGGTGGGCTTCGCCGAGATCGGCTTCGCGGTGGCCCTCGGCGTGCTGCTGGACACCCTGGTCGTACGGTCGGTGCTGGTCACGGCGCTGACCATCGACCTCGACCGGCACATCTGGTGGCCCAGCCAGTTGTCCCGCCGGCGCGAGGAACTGACGGCCCGTCGGCGGGCGGACGTGAGCTGAGAGCGGCCCGTCGGCGGCAGGTTGGCCAGACACGTTTCGGACGAGTTCACCCGCTGATCGTCCGATGTCTTGCCGGACGTGGAGAGCGGGGCGTTGACTGCCCGCAGCCCGTCGATTGACGGGGTCAGGACATCTCTCCACGGAGCCCTCGATGCCCCTCCCCACCCTCCGCGTCACCCTCCGCCGTACCCGCCGCCGCACCCCGCGCCTGGCCGCCGCGTGTGCGGCGGCCGCCGCCGCCCTGCTCGCCCCGCTCGCGACCGCCCCGACCGCGCACGCGGCGACGCCGGCTGTGACGCCCGCTGTGGCACCGGCCGCAGCGCCGGCGCCGGTGCCGGCCCTCAACGTGCTGACGTACAACGTCTTCCTGATGAGCAAGAACCTGTACCCGAACTGGGGTCAGGACTACCGGGCGAGGGCCATCGCCTCGGCCGGCTTCTTCCAGGGCCACGACGTGGTGGTCCTTCAGGAGGCCTTCGACAACGCGGCCTCCGACCTGCTGACCGCCCAGGCCTCGGCCGCGTACCCGTACCACACGCCCGTCGTCGGGCGCTCGACCAGCGGCTGGGACGCCACCGGCGGGAGCTTCAGCGCCGCCACGCCGGAGGACGGCGGCGTCACCCTGCTCAGCAGGTGGCCGATCCTGCACAAGGAGCAGTACGTGTACAGGGACGCCTGCGGATCCGACTATTACTCGAACAAGGGCTTCGTCTACGCCGTCCTCGACGTCGACGGCGTCCGCACCCACGTGATCGGCACGCACCTGCAGTCCACCGACACCGGCTGCTCCACCGGCCAGCCGGCCTCCGTGCGGGCGGCGCAGCTGAGCGCGATGCGCTCGTTCATCGACGGCAGGAACATCCCGGCCGCCGAACCCGTGCTGATCGCCGGCGACCTCAACATCGACTCGCACGGCGCCGAGTACCCGTCGCTGCTCACGAACGCCAACGTCGCGCCCGCCGACAGCCGGACGGGCTGGGCGAACTCCTTCGACACCGTCGACAACTCCGTCGCCGCCTACCGCTACCCCGGCGAGCCCAGGGAGGACCTCGACTACGTGCTCTACCGGGCCGACCACGCCCGGCCGGTGAGCTGGCACAACGAGGTCCTGCACGTGCACAGCGCACCGTGGACGGTGACCAGTTGGTTCAAGGACTACACCTACACGGACCTCTCCGACCACTACCCGCTGAGCGCCGGCTGAGGCCCGACGACCGCTAGTCGACGATGAACAGGCGGGCGCCCTCCGCCGTGCTGGAGCGGTGGGGCTGGGTGTCGTCCGCGACCTGGTAGCTGCTGCCCGCGCCGAGCTCCACGACGCTGCCGTCGGCGAGTTCGGTGGTGAGCGTCCCTTCCAGCACCAGCAGGATGTGGCCGCGGTCGCACCAGTGGTCGGCGAGGTAGCCGGGGCTGTAGTCGACCATGCGCACGCGCAGGGACCCGAACTCGCGGGTGCGCCAGGTCGCGGTGCCCGTCTCACCCGGGTGTTCGGTGCCCGCGACCTGCGACCAGTCAGTGGTCCCGAAGGGAATGCCGATCATGTCCATCCGGAGAGCCTACCGACGCTTCGCACCGCCACCGGCGCTCGGTCAGGCGAGGCCGTCGAGCGGCCGCAGGAAGCGGCGCTCGTACCGCTTGATGCAGCCGGTGCTGCGAGCCAGTTCGAACGCCTCCTGGCACTCCGGGTCGGACATGCTCTCCGTGCGGTACTGCTCGTACCGGGCGAGGCTGGGAAAGGAGAACAGCGCGTACGCGATGTCACTGTCTCCCTCACTCGGCAGGAAGTAGCCGTGGTGCGTCCCGCCGAGGCGGTTGACCAGCCCGACCCAGCGGCGGCCGTACTCCTCGAAGACCTCGATCTGGTCCGCGTCGATCTCGTACTTCAGGTGGATGGTGATCATGCCTCCATCCTGCCGCACGGCTCGCTCGCCGCTCCCTCGGGACGCCGCTCGGCAGCCACCCGGACGACGGATCCGGCATGCAGCGGCAGGGCTCTCGGCCTAGCGTGCGTCTGGAGGGGGCCCAACCGACCGAGAGGTAATCCCGATGGCAGGGAAGTTCGAGCTCTACACCGACGAGACGGGCCTGCACCGGTTCCGGCTCAAGGCGAGCAACGGGACCGTGATCGTGACCGGCGACGCGCACGAGACGCGGGACGACTGCATCAAGAGCATCGAGTCGATCAGGAAGCTCGCGCCGTACGCGGAGCTCAAGGAGGCGGCGGGCAGCCGGGCCTGACCCGCGCGCTCCCCCGGGCCGGCCGCCTGCGAAGGCGGCCGGCCCGGCCGTGTGCCCGGCCGCGTGCCCGGCCCCGTCCGCCCCCCGTCGGCGCCGGGCTCAAATCGCCAACATGCGTTCGTCTGTTCGACATATCCCTTTGGCCGCCCGCACGCCGGACGCGGACAGAACGATGGCATGCGTGTCGCCATCGTCACCGAATCCTTCCCGCCCGAGGTCAACGGCGTTGCCCACAGCGTGCTGCGGACGGCCGAGCACCTCGTACGGCGCGGCCACCAACCACTCGTCATCACTCCGGCCCCCGCGCGCGGCTCGCACTGCCCGCCGCACTCGTTCGGACCGGACGACACCCCACTGCCCGTCGTCCGGGTCCCCTCCGTCCCCCTCCCCGGCTACCCCCAGGTGCGGATCGCGCTGCCCAGCCGGCAGCTCGCCGCCGCCGTCTCCGGCCACCGGCCCGACCTGGTGCACCTCGCCAGCCCGTTCGTCCTCGGCGCGCGCGGGATGGAGGTGGCGAAGGCGCTCGGACTGCCGGCCCTCGCCGTCTACCAGACCGACCTGGCCGGCTACGCGCAGGCGTACCGGGTCGGGCGCGGGCTCGGCGAGGCGGCCGCCTGGCACCGGATCCGCACGGTGCACTGCGCCGCGAACCGCACCCTGGCGCCGTCCACCCCCGCCGCCCAGGACCTCACCGCGCACGGCGTGCCCCGGGTGCAGCTGTGGCCGCGCGGCGTCGACTCCGTCCGCTTCCATCCCCGGCACCGGGACGAGGCGCTGCACCGTGCGCTGGCGCCCGGCGGGGAGGTGCTGGTCGGCTATGTCGGGCGGCTGGCGCCGGAGAAGCGGGTCGACCTGCTGGCCGGGGCGTCCGCGCTGCCCGGCGTCCGGGTGGTGGTGATCGGTGACGGCCCGTCCGCGCCGTCGCTGCGGGCCGCGATGCCCGGCGCGGTGTTCCTGGGCCGCAGGACCGGCGAGGAGCTGGCCCGCTGCTACGCCAGCCTCGACCTGTTCGTCCACACCGGCCCGCTGGAGACGTTCTGCCAGACCATCCAGGAGGCGATGGCCAGCGGGCTGCCGGTGGTCGGACCGGCCGCCGGCGGGCCGCTGGACCTGGTCGGCCACCACCGCACCGGGCTGCTCGTACCACCCCGGGACGGCCGCGCCGTCACCGCGGCGGTCGCCGCGCTGGCCGCCGACGCCGGGACCCGGGCCGCGTACGGGAAGGCCGGACGGGCGGAGGTGACGGCCCGCACCTGGGAGGCGGTCGGCGACCTGCTGCTGCGGCACTACGCCGAGGTGATCGCCGAGCACCGGGGCGAAGCGCCGGCCCGGACGGCCCAGGCCCAGGCCACGCTGCCGCTGCCCGTGCCGGTGCAGCTGCCGGTACAGGCCGTCGTCGCGGAGGGGCAGCCCGTATGAGCGCCGCGCTGCGCATCGTCCGGCTGGCGAACTTCGTCACGCCGGTCTCCGGCGGCCTGCGCACCGCGCTGCGCCACCTCGGCGCCGGCTACCTGGCGGCCGGACACGAGCCCGTCCTGATCGTCCCCGGGCCGAGGCGGCGCGAGGAGACCACCGAGCAGGGCCTGGTGATCACGCTGCCCGGGCCGGTGCTGCCCGGCAGCGGCGGGTACCGGGTGCTGACCGACCGACGGGCCGTCGCGCGGACGCTCGCCTCGCTCGCGCCGGACCGGCTGGAGGTCTCGGACCGCACCACCCTGCGCTGGACGGGCGACTGGGCCCGGCGCCACGGGGTGCGCTCGGCGATGGTCTCGCACGAGAGCGCCACCGGCCTGCTGCGCACCTGGGGCCTGCCCGGCGCACCCGCGCGGGCGCTCGCCGACCGGCTCAACTCCCGTACCGCGCAGGGGTACGACACGGTGGTGTGCACGACCGACTGGGCCGCCGCGGAGTTCCGCCGGATCGGCGCCGGGCAGGTGGTGCGGGCACCGCTGGGGGTGGACCTGGAGCTGCTGCACCCGCACCGTTTCGCCGCGAACCGGGAGCGGAGCCGGGCGCGCTACGCCGGGCGCGGGCAGGTGCTGCTGGTGCTCTGCTCCCGGCTCTCGGCGGAGAAGCGGCCGGAGCGCGCCCTCGACGCGCTGGCGGAGCTGCGGCGGCGCGGCACACCTGCCGTGCTGACGGTCGCGGGCACCGGGCCGCTGCTGCCCCGGCTGGCGGCGAGGGCCCGCAGGGAGCGGCTGCCGGTGCGGTTCCTCGGGCACGTCGGCGGCCGGGAGACCCTGGCGGAGCTGCTGGCCTGCGCCGACGTGGTGCTCGCCCCCGGGCCGGTGGAGACCTTCGGCCTGGCGGCGATGGAGGCGCTCGCCTGCGGGACGCCGGTCGCGGTGAGCCGGCACTCCGCCCTGCCCTCGCTGGTCGGCGCGGCGGGCGTCGCCGCCGAGGACTCCGGGACGGCCTTCGCGGACGCCGTGCTGGAGCTGCTCGACCGGCCGGAGCAGGCACGGCGGGAGGCGGCCCGGGCGCGGGCCGAGGAGTTCGGCTGGCCCGCCGCCGTCGCCGGGTTCCTCGCCGCGC
>FTKL01582681.1_pt1 | contig 11209 bp, 12 predicted proteins | sample 2434061 | NCBI WGS metagenome assembly FTKL01 (sample SAMEA3914816, study PRJEB12502) | metagenome | biome: forest; material: soil | place: USA | collected 2011-09-16 | depth 0.3 m
GGTCAGTCCCCAAGGACAAGGGGGTCCGGCCATGGCGACAACTCCTCTTCCCTTCTCTGTGCTGTCGAAGACAGCACAGAGAAGGCGTGGAAGCGGGGATCGACAGCACCGGTACGCGGAGGGGTGGTGGCGGCGCTCGGCGTGTTCCAGCGGGCCACCGCCCGGGAGCTCTGGCCGCTGGTCCTGCCCCACCAGCGCGGCGACAAGTCCATCCGCGACGCCCTCGGCGACCTCGACGACGCCGGCAAGGTCCGCAAGGAGCTGACCCTGCCGGACGGCCGCAAGTTCTGGTGCCTGACCCCGGCCGGCCGCCGCGACGCCGCCGCCCTCCTCCCGGCCGGGACCAAGCTCGCCGCGGCCCGCCCGGTACGCGACAAGCCGACGGCCGCGTACTCCGAGCACGCCCTGGACGTCGCCGCCACCGCCGGCCTCCTCGCCAAGGCGGGCATCGGCCACCTGGAGGCGTTCTCCACCGAGGTCGAGCACCGCCTGCCCGGCCGCCGAGTTGCTCGCCCGGGAGACCGGGCGGGACGCCCGGACGCTGCTGGTCCGGCCGGAACTGGTCGTCGAGGTCGCCTTCAACGGCCTCCAGTGCAGTCCCTGCTACCCCGCCAGTGCAGTCCCTGCTACCCCGCCGGGCAGTCCTTGCTACCCCGCCGGGCAGTCCTTGCTACCCCGCCGGGCTGGCCCTGCGGTTCGCCCGGGTGGTGCGCTACCGGCCGGACAAGAGCGCCGCCGAGGCCGAAACGGTGCCCTCCGTACGGAAGTTGGCCACCGCCGAAGGCTTGTGAGGCCGTCCGCGCGGCCGGGTCCGCCGACCCGTCCGGCGAAGTACCACGGGTTGAAACGCCTTGCGCCGCAATGGGGTTCACACACAGGGGCCGAATCAGCCATTCCCGATCCGGTCACCGTGGACGGACCAGTGACGGCTAGGTTGACCGTGACAACGAGAGGTGGCCGCCGGGCAGCCGGCGCCGCCCTGGCGAAAGGTGCCCGACATGCAGGTGAGCGTCGACCGGGACCGCTGCTGCAGCTCCGGCATGTGCGTGACGAACGCCCCCGCGGTCTTCGAGCAGGACGACCGGGACAGTCTCGTGAGGCTCCGTCAGACCGTCTTGCTGCCCGAGCAGTTCGACGACGTCAGACTCGCCTCCGAGCTCTGCCCGGGCCGGGCGATCACCGTCACCGGGGACGAGCCCGCGCGGACCGGGGCCTGACGGACCCCCGCCGCCGGCCCCGCAGGCCGCGCCGGGAACCTTCCCGGGCCCCAAACCCACGAGAAAACCCGCGAAGTGAGGAGACCCCCGCCTTGACCACCGCACCCACCACCCCCGTCCTCCCACTGCCGGCCCCGCACTCCGGCGGCTGCCCGTTCGGCCCGCCGCCGGCGTACCCCGAGGCCGCCGCCACCGGGCCGGTGACCAGAGCCGAGCTGCCCGACGGCGACCTCTGCTGGCTGGTCACCGGCTTCGCCGAGGTCCGCACCGTGCTGTCCGACCGCCGGTTCAGTGCCGACATACGCCACCCGTCCTTCCCGCTGCTGATCGCCGGCGCTCGCGAGCTGATCACCGACAATCCGGACTTCCTGCGGTTGGACGACCCCGAGCACGCCCGCCAGCGCCGCATGATCACCGGGGAATTCCTGGTCAAGCGGGTGGAGGCGCTGCGCCCGGAGATCCAGCGGATCGTGGACGGGGCACTGGACCGGATGACCGCGGGCCGGACCACGGCCGACCTGGTCACCGACTTCGCGCTGCCGGTGCCCTCGCTGGTGATCTGCCTGCTGCTTGGCGTGCCGTACGAGGACCACGACCGCTTCCAGAGCCTGAGCCGCACGATGCTCAGCCGGGAGAGCACCGTGGAGCAGCTCCGGGAGGCCCAGGAGGAGGTCCGGGACTACCTTCGCGACCTGACGGACCGCAAGCGCGCACAGCCGGAGGACGATGCCCTCAGCCGACTCGCGGCGCGGGACGACCTGACCCCGGACGACGTGGCCGGCATGGGCGTGCTGCTGCTGATCGCCGGGCACGACACGACCGCGAGCATGATCTCGCTGTCGACCGCGCTGCTGCTGGAGCACCCCGAGCAGATCCCCGGCCTGGCCGACCCGGCCACCCTGCCGGGCGCGGTGGAGGAGCTGTTGCGGCTGCTGACCATCGTGCACACCGGCCTGCCCCGGGTGGCGCTGGAGGACGTGGAGCTGGGCGGCGTCACCGTCCGGGCCGGGGAGGGCGTGATGGCGCTGCTCTCCACCGCCAACCGGGACGAGGCGGTGTTCGGCGGCGCCGGCCATCGGGCGACGGACGAGCTGGACCTGGACCGGGACGCCCGGCGGCACCTGGCGTTCGGCTTCGGCGTGCACCAGTGCCTGGGCCAGCCGCTGGCCCGCGCCGAACTCCAGATCGCCCTGGAGACGCTCTTCCGCCGGCTGCCGGGGCTGCGGCTGACCGGCGAGCGCGAGTTCCGTACCGATTCGTTCATCTACGGGATGCGGTCACTGCCCGTGACCTGGTGAGCGGGGCCCAACGGAGAACTCTCACCGGAGTACCAGGCGGAGCTGTCCGGGCGATCATGTGCGGAGCCAGATGACGAGAGCGGCTGCGGTGACGGTGCCGAGGTAGACGTAGGCGCGCTTATCGTATCAGGTTGCGACCGCTCGGGCGTGCTTGAGCTTGTTGATGACCCGTTCGACGGTGTTGCGCTTCTTGTACCGCTTCTCATCGAAGGCCGGTGGGCACCCGCCGCGTGAGCCTTTGCGCAGGCGGGCGGCCTGACTGTCCGCCTTCTCCGGGGTCGTGTGCCGGATGCCGCGCCTGCGCAGGTAGGCGCGGTACGGGCCGTTGCTGTAGGCCTTGTCGGCGGCCACGCTGTCGGGCGTCTTCCGGGGCCTGCCCGGCCCTGTCCGCGGGACACGGATCTTCTCCAGTACCGGCTCGAACTGCGTGCAGTTCGCCCGCTGCCCCGGCGTGACGACCAGGGACAGCGGGCGGCACCGGCCGTCCGCGCTCAGGTGGACCTCGCTGGTGAACCCGCCCCGCGAGCGGCCAAGTCCCTCGCCTCCACCACCACCTTCACCAGGCGGGCGACGAGGCTCTGCCACGGCGTCTCGCCCTGGTGTTCCCCGGGCCCAGCCCCCCTTTGAGGCCAGGGCCGGCGGCGGATCGGTCCGGGCGCCGGCCGCGTGCTGGTGGGCCCGCACGATCGTGGAGTCGACCGAGACGTCCCAGTCGATGTCGCCTGCCGCGTCCGCTTCGGCCTGGACCTCCTGGAGCAGACGTTCCCATGTCCCGTCCGCCCGGGTCCGGCGCCCCGAACCTGCGGCTCGTGGCGTACCAGGTCACCCACACACCGCTGAAGCCGTCGGGGACGGCCCGCCCGCCCTCGGGGAAGCGGGCGAGCCACCGCAGCCCCTGACCCGCCGGGGCCCCGTCCATGGTAAGCAGCGACGGCGACCAGGTCGTCCACGACGCGGCGACGATCGGGATGGTCACCTGCGCGGACACCCCCGCCCTGCGGGCGGGGGTGTCCGCCAACGCCGCGCCGACGTCCTCGGTGTAGCCGCCGATCAGCTCCGCGAACACGATCAGGCCCGACTCCGCCGGCAGCCGGCGGGAGTCATCCGCTCCTTCGGCGGGACGGCGGCGGCGGCCAGGGCCAGCGACGTCACGTCCGCCGTCGCGAAGTACAGCTCCGCCTCCCGCAGGATCGCCTCCTCCTACCGCAGCAGGACCTGCGCGCCGATCGCGCCGGGCGAGGCGCCGGCGCCGGGGAGCGTGGGCAGCACGCTCGCGCGGCCCGCGTTGATCGCCACCGCCATCGTCTCGACCGCGGTGGACTACCAGCAGGCAGAGACCATCAGGGAGCGCCAGTCCGGCAGCTCGGCGGGATCCGGCGGGGACCAGGCTGGGCCGGACAAGTCGGTCGTCATGCCAGCACACGATATCGACCCGGACCCCGCGCCACCCCGAGAACAGGCCCGGCGGCCGGCCTTCGTGACGCCGAAGGGGCTGTCCCACGCCCGTGACCTAGGACGTCATCCCCTATTTCCCCTGATGGGGAGGCCGTGCTACAAGGCGCCGTCACGAATCACGAAACCTGGCTGACCCGTCTCAGCGATTCCTAATGCTGTATGTCAAGCCGCGAGGGCCTGTGGCGGGGTCGGCTGGTTAGCGGCGTTGGTCGTGTAGGAGGGCGCAGATGACGTTGACGCGGCGTCGGGCAAGGGCGACGACGGCTTGGGTGTGGCGTTTGTCCTCGGCGCGCTTGCGGTCGTAGAAGCGCCGCGATTCCTCGCAGCAGCGGATGCTGATCAGCGCGGAGGTGTAGAAGACGCGTTGGAGCTTGCGGTTGTAGCGTTGCGGGCGGTGGAGGTTGCCGCTGATCTTGCCGGAGTCGCGGGGCGCGGGCGCGACTCCGCCGAAGCCGGCGAGGCGGTCGGGACTGGCGAAGGTGGCCATGTCGCCTCCGGTGGCGGCCAGGAACTCGGCTCTGAGGATAGGGCCCAGGCCCGGCAGGCTGGCGAGGATCTCGGCATCGCGGTGTTCGCGGAACCGGGCCGCGATGAACTTGTCCATCTCGGCGACCTGCTGGTTGAGGGCTATCACCTGGGTGGCCAGGGTGTGGACCATCCGGGCCGCCGTCTTCTCGCCCGGGACGCTGGTGTGCTGGCTGGAGGCGGCTTCCAACGCCGTCTCGGCGATCTGGCCGGCGCCGCGAACGCCGCGGTTCCGCAGCCGGGTCTCCAGCCGTCTGGCGCCGAGGCGACGTAGGGCGGCAGGGGTCTGGTAGCCGGTCAGCAGCGTCAGCGGTCCGGCGTTGGGTGAGGCCCAGGGCCCGGTCCAGCGCGGGGAAGATGCCGGTGAGGAGGGCGCGGAGGCGGTTGACGGTGCGGGTGCGGTCGGCGACCAGATCGGAGCGGTGGGCGATGAGAGCTTGAGGTCGGTGGCGATCTCGTCGCCGGTCCGCAGGGGTTGCAGATCGCGGCGGATGCGGGTCTGGTCGGCGATCACCGCCGCGTCCTTGGCGTCGGTCTTGCCCTCGCCGCGGTAGCCCTCGGAGGCCCGGTTGACGGCTCGGCCGGAGATGTAGAAGGCGCGCTGGCCGTGACCCAGGAGCACCGCGATCACCAGGGCGGCCCCGCCGTCGGCGAGGCCGATGCCCCACGTCACTTCGTCACCCAAGGCCAAAACGTCGGCAAGGAGCCGGAGGAGTTCCGGCTCGTCGTTGGCGACTCGTCGAGACAGCAGCCGGCGGCCGCTCTCGTCGATCACCACGCAGTGGTGGTGGGTCTTGCCTGCGTCGATACCGGCCCAGATGGCGGCCACTCGGTTACTCCGTGCGTCGGGCTGTGCGGACGTACTACGGACGACCTCGCTGTCGATTCTCTACGGAGCGATCGAGTCGCAGTTCCTAATTGGCAGCCGAGTCGTCGTGGGGCGTCGGGCGGCCAATCGGTAGCAGGCACAAGCGGCAGAAGTTTGAAAGCCACACCCGACACCCCTGGGCGCGCCAACCATACGAAGGGCTGGCCCGGACCCGTGCAACAAGGTAGGGAAGTTTGACCGGCTTGGTCAGCTCTCGGGTTCAGCTGGTGGAGTCGACGGCGTGGAAGGTGGCGGATCTCCGGACAGTTCGGGTCCGGCCGTGCGGGGGTAGCGGAGGCTGCGGGCAGGCGGCCCGGCGGCCAGCGCAGGTCGGCTGGTGCGTGGTGCGGGACGGTCTACTGGTGGGGCCGCCTTGGGTGAGAGCGTGGTCGAGGGTCTTCGGATGTGTCGGGAGCGGGACCTGAGCGACGCACCGCAAGCGGCATGGGGGATCATGCCGGGTATGACCGCCGAACTGATCACCTGGCTGCACGAGCAGATCGACGCCGACGAAGCGGCAGCCGCAGACCAGCCACCCAAGTCATGGATCCCCGAAGGGCTGTCCTCCGACAACCCGCTTGCCGCGCTCTACTCACCGGCCCGCACCATCGCCATGCGCCGCGACCTGCTCGCCGCCTGGCGCGACCCGGAACACGCTGGCCCCCAGGACCACGACAGTGACCGCAGCGACTGGGCGCTGCGAGTCCTCGCAGTGACCGTCTACTCCGATCGCCCGGGATACCGCGCCGAGTGGGCCCCTGACGACGACGAGTACACCTGATCGGGAGTTGAGATGCTGCGCCCGTACAGGATTCGCTCGGTGCCGGGGCCCGCATCCTCGGTTGTCGGCCGGGGGCCGCCCGGGTCGGCAGCACGCGCAGCCGCGAACTGTCCTGAGATCCGCCACCTTCCACGCCGTCGACTCCACCAGCTGAACCCGAGAGCTGACCAAGCCGGTCAAAGTTCGATGAGACGGGTCACCGGCTACCGGCCGGGGAGGGCGTCCTCGATGGCGGTGAGCAGGTGGGTGTGGACCTCGGTGGCGGCTTCGCGGGTGGCCGGGTCGGGGTCGTCCAGGTAGCCGGTGATGAGGGCTGCGGCCGCAGCGAGGACCGGGACGGGGACGGTTGCCGAGCGCAGGTGCAGCAGCTGGGAGGCGGCCTTCTCTCCTGGGGTGGCCTCGGCGCGGTTGGTGGGGATGAGGGAGTGCAGGCCGCGCGGCTGGGTGCTGGTCACCCGCCTATTCTCCCGCCCGGGCGGCGGTGGTGATCACCCGGTCGGCGTCCCGGCGGTGGCGGTCCGGCCGGCGGTGGTGGCGGCGTCCAGTTCGTCGGCGAGCAGGGTGAGCTCGCGTGCCAGGTCGCCGAGTGCGCAGCCGGGAAGTGCGGCGGTGAGTGCTAAGACGGCGACCAGGGCGAGCCGCTCGCCGGGGTGGAGCACGGGCACGGTGCCCGTGTGGGTGGCGCCGAGCAGCACGTCGGCGGCAAGCGAGTACCGGATTTCCTCGGCGAGCCGGCCTTCGCCGCCGGGGATGATCGCCTCGGCCGCGCGCTCCAGCACCCGGCTGTGCCGCTCGTCCTCCTGGCGGTCGGCCAGCTCGCGCACCCACCCGGCCGCCGACTCTCCCGCCCGGCCCGCTTCTGCGGCTCGACGTGCCGCTCGGCTGCGCACCGTCGCCGCACCGAGAGCACAGCGCAAACGCCGGAGGCAGACGCCCCCGTGGATGTGCGTGCCGGGCGCCGCGCGAGGCTGCTGGGGACGGCCGACGTGGTCACCGCCGCCACCGTGGCGCCCGCCGACGCCCTCGACCAGGACGACGACCCCGACCAGACAGCGGGCGCCTTGCGGCTGCTGCTCGCCGCCGCCACGCAGCTGACCGACCGCGCCACAGTCGAGGCCGGCCACGCGGCCGATGCAACGAAACCCAGGCCCGCCGACGAGGGACAACCAGCCCTTCTCGAGCCCCGGGGAGACGCCTTTCGTGGCGGCAACGAAACTCCGCCCGCCCCGCCGGGGCCCGCAGCGCCCGCGTTCCGTGGCAGCCACGAAACCCCGCCCACCGCCGCCAGGCCGATGCCCGCACCGGCCCGCCCGGCCCCCGCCATCACGGTCGCCCACCCCGACGACAGCGACCTGCAGCCCGACGCGGTGCTGCGCGCCACCTCCGACCCGATACGCCGCTTCGGCCCCCCGGACCGCACCGTCACCTTCGGCCCGGACCGCACCGTCACCTTCGGCCCGGGCTGGACGCTGTCGTCCTGGTCCACTCCGCAGGCCGCCGACATCCACCAGTTCCACCACCACGGCGCCCGGGTCGGCTGGGCCACTGTGCTCTCCGACGGGCCGTGGGGCCTGGGCGGATGGATCGCGGTGCTGCACCTGGCCGACGGCCGCGCCGAGCCGCTCCTTGGCACTTTCGGCCGGCCCCGCACCCACCGCGACCGGGGCGAGGCCCTGGGTCAGGAGCGCCCGCGTCACACCATCGGCCACCACCGCACGAGAACCCGATGGCGCCCGCCCGGCTCCTCGGACGTCCAAGTGGATCGGCCCGCGCGTCACCGAGCCCGGCCTGGTGACGGTCCCGCGTGATCCGGTCCTGCGCGGCCTGCCCGACAACGACGCCACCCGCCGGCTCGACCCGAACGTCTTCGGCGACCACTGGATGCTGCTGGGCTGGACGGTACAGCCGGGCGTGTGGCTGGTTCCCGGGGAGGGCCACACCGTGGGCTGGGTCGAGCGGGGCGTGGCCGGCAATAAAGAGTGGGTCGCGATCTACGAGCAGTCCTTCCTCGGCGACCGCGCCACCCAGGAGCCGGTCCTGCACGACACCCCCGAGCAGGCCGCCCGCACCGTCATGAAGGCCTACCTGGCGCAGGTATGACCCGATGACTTCCGCAGGGGCGTCCGGCGGAGCGGCTTCACGACGTCCCGCAGCTGTGTCCGGTCCCGTTCTCTCGGACAGCAGACTCCGCTACGACGGCCAGGCGTACGGTGCCGCGCCCACCAAGGGCGACGTGACCCTCACGGAAGGTCTCAAGTCCCAGACCGGAAACAGCGCGACCTACCTCGACGCCGCCGCGACGTACGACAGTTACGGCCGCCCGCTGACGACCACCGACCTGGGCTCCACCTCGGTGTTCGACACCACCGGTGCCACCGGCCCCGTCACCACCCCCTCAACCAACGCCCGAACCGCAACCACCACGTACGCACCGGCAACTGGCCGGCTCACCAAAGCCACATTCACCACTCCGCCCGGCACAGCTGGCAACACCGCCACAGCACTAACCACCACGACCGACTACGACCTTCTGCGCGGCCAAGCAACCGACACCATCGACGTGAATAGCCGTCGCACTGATGTCGTGTACGACGCCCTGGGTCGGACGATGAAGGTGTGGCTGCCTACCCGGGCCAAGATCAATAATGATCCGCCGAACACCCAATACGCATACAACGTCATCGAAGGCAAGCCCACCAGCGTCGCCACAGTGGCCCTCAACGACGACAACTCGACCCTCATCTCCTACACCCTGTACGACGGCCTCGGCCGAGCTCGACAGACCCAGTCCCCTGGTGACAACGGCGGTAGGATCCTGACCGACGTCTTCTACGACGAGCGCGGCCAGACAACACTTGCCTACGCCCCGTACTACACCACCGGGGCGCCCTCCAGCACCCTGTCCAAGGTGGAGGACGCCACCGGCGTCGAAACCCAGGCAGCCACGCTCTACGACGGGCTCGGACGCACCATCAAATCGACGGTGTTGTCCGGCAACGGCGTCGGAGACCCGCTGGCCAGCACCATCACCGAATACGGCGGCGACCGCATCACCGTCACCCCGCTCAGCGGCGCCACCCCGACCACCACGATCACCAATGCCGCCGGGCAGACCATCGAACTGCGGCAGTACAAGGCTTCCACCCCCATCGGGGCCTACGACTCCACGGCCTACGGCTACGACCCCGCCGGCCACACGACCCGCCTGACCGACTCCTCCGGCACCGTCTGGACCTGGCAGTACGACCAGCGGGGCAACCAACGGGCCGCTGTCGACCCCGACACGGGTACCAGTACGAAGACATACAACGACCGCGGCGAAACCGTCAGCAGCACCGACGGACGCGGCAAGACCGTCACCACCGTCTACGACAATCTCTCCCGTGTCACCGAGACCCACGACGGCCCGGCGACGGGCCCGCTGCTGACCTCCCAGACCTGGGACCCCACCGGTGGCAAGGGCAAGCTCTCCACCATCACCCGCTACAGCACCGTCAACGGAACCACCTACCAGTACAAGACCGCCTACACCCTCTTCGACACCATGGCGCGGCCCACCCGCACCACCGTCACCGTCCCCTCCGTCCCTGGCCAGGAGAGCCTGGCCGGAAACTACTCCAGCGGTGTCATCTACCGCCTCGACGGGCAGCCCCGGAGCATCAGCTACCCGGCCGCCGGCAACCTGCCAGGCGAGTCAGTCGCCTTGACCTACGACACCCTGCACCGCCCCACCGCAGCCCAGGGCCTGAGCACCTATCTCACCGGGCAGACCTACAGCCTCACCGGCAAGCCCCTGCAGTCGACCCTCAACAACGGAACCGCAGGCAAAGACGTCTACGTCACCAACGCCTACGAGTGGGGCACCCAGCGCCTCAAGAGCAGCCGCACCGACCAATACGGCATCACCGGAGCCACCCGCGCCGCCGCCTACACCTACGACCAGGCCGGCAATGTCACCTCCATCACCGACACCTCCCGCACCGGCATCGACCGCCAGTGCTACCAGTACGACTACCTCACCCGCCTCGCCGAGGCATACACTCCGGCCGCCAGTACCTGCCCCACCACACCGGCAGGAGCCGCCCTTGGCGGTCCCGCGCCCTACTGGACCAGCTACACCTACAACACCAACGGAGCCCGTGCTACTGAGACCGACCACAACCCGGCCGGAAACATCGCTCAGGACACCACAACCAGCTACACCTACCCCGCACCGACCGCACCCCAGTCCCACAGTCTCACCGGCACCAGCACCACCACGGGCGGCCTCGGCGTACCCGTAACACAGAGCTACACCTACGACCCCAGCGGCAACACCACGGCCCGCCACCTCAAGCCGAGCCCAGGCAACAGCAGTGACCAAGTACTCACCTGGGATGGCGAGGGCAACCTGACCAAGGTCGATGACACCGTCAAGACCACCTCCGGCTCCACCGTCGTCACCACCTCGAAGACCACCGACTACCTCTACGGTGCTGACGGCGGTCGCCTCCTTACCCACAACGTTGACACCGCCACCCCGGCCTCCGAGAACTGGACCCTCTACCTGGGCGGCACTGAGCTGAAGCTCGTCAAGGGCGCCGCCAAGAGCACCGCCACGCGCTACTACTCCGTTGGCGCGGCAACCGCGGTTCGCACCAACGACAACACAGTCACCTTTCAGGTCAACGACCACCACGGCACCGCCGAAGCTAACATCAACGCCACGACCGGCGATTTCAACCAGCGCCGCACCACACCGTTCGGCGAACTCCGCGACCCCACGCCCACTCAGTGGGCCGGAGGCCGCGGATTCCTCGGCGGCACCAACGAGGCAACGGGTCTCACCCGTCTCGGCGCTCGCGACTATGACCCAGCAACAGGCCGATTCATCAGTGCCGATCCTCTTCTTGTCTCCGGGGACCCGCAGTCCCTCAACGGATACAGCTACTCGAACAACAATCCGGTCACACTGAGCCCGGATCCACCGGTCAATAGCCGGTCCAGGGCCTGGACATGAGGGCGCGGATGCCATCTGACCTGGGAGTATGGGACTTCCTACGGTTCCATGTCCACAGATCGAGAG
>FTKL01034654.1_pt1 | contig 11179 bp, 9 predicted proteins | sample 2434061 | NCBI WGS metagenome assembly FTKL01 (sample SAMEA3914816, study PRJEB12502) | metagenome | biome: forest; material: soil | place: USA | collected 2011-09-16 | depth 0.3 m
CCGCTACGCGGCGGCCTGACGCTCCGGCGCTCCGCGCCGGAGGCGTGGAGCGGCCCGCCCCTCCGGGGCGGTGGCTGACTGTGAGGGTCGCTGGGCTGCTGACTGTGTGTTTTTTCTGCTGGTCAGTAGCCTGTTTGGCGGGTGTCACGGGTCGCCTCCTTTCTGATCTGTCGTCAGGATAGCAGGCGCCGGCCTTCCGGGTCGACGCCTCTCCGGCCCGTCTCTGATCTGACGATCCGTCATAGCGCAGCCCCTCCGGGCCTGATAAGTGGTCTAGACCTATTCGAGCCATCGTGGCCAGATAAGAGCCCAATAATCCGAACCGGCGCCGTATCAGAATGCATCCATCAGAAAATCCCGCCACCACACGCATGCCCATCTGGCACGGCCAGGAAATCCCCGGTCGACGCCGTATCAGAATCCGCCCGTCAGAGAGTCCCGCTGCACGGCCCGTGCCCATCCGTTAACGATGTGGCGCATTTTGCGGATAGCAGCTAATTGCCCTCGGAATATTAGCCACTGATTTCGGTATCCCTGCTCCGCAGTGACACCGAAATACACCCTCCGAATGCCAATACAAAAGCGGCTAACCGGAACAGCGGTGGCGGACATGCGATTTCTGCGAACCGCCCGTTGCACCACCATCCGAAAAACCCATCAACCCCGCATGCGCAAAACCCATACCCACCGCCCGGACCCCGACCGACCAAGGCCGCCCACCCCGGAGCTCCGGCCGGCCCCGACCGCCCCGAAGCCTGGCGCAGAGCAGCAACATACGGCCTGACCGGCCCCGGCCCACCCACACCACCACTCGGCCGGCCCCAGCCGGACGCAAGGAGAAGGCCAGCGCAGCGCCCCGCCCGGACACCGACCAGCCCCCACCCACACGCTCACCCACTCCACTCGCACACAGGCCAGGGCCCCAGGAGGTAAGTCGCCCCGGTGAGAACCACCAACCAGCCCCCTGGCCAAGGGACGATGGCCTGGCAGCCCCGAGAACGCCGCGCCCCAAACGCCTGGGCAAACGGACACTCCGGCCACGGCAACCGAGGGTGCCTGGAAGTGCCTCGCCGCCCCGCCTGCGGGGGGAAGAATGGTCGGTATGCCATTGCAGCAGTGGGTGTGCCAGTTCCGGGACTGCCCGGACACCGAGGACGTCGAGGCGCTGGCCAAGCAGGAGGGCCGGCCCCTCCAGGCCCTGGTGCGCCAGCGTCCCGGCGCGGGCGGCCTGGTCGACGGCTACATCCTGCAGAGGGCCGACCCGGAGCAGCGCACCGCCGTCTACACCTGGGTGCAGGCCGGCGACCCCGACCCCGTCGCCGCCTACCTGCTGGAACTCCTCGCCGAGGTCTGCCCCACCGAGCATGCCCGGTGAGTAGTGGTGGGGTGGGACGGTGTGCGGCCGGGTGGGGCGTGTGTCCGCTGTGCGGACCGCGTTGAGGTCCGACGGCTCCGGTACGAGGTGCCGGGGAGTGTCGGCGGGCGCTAGATTCCGCCCCGGACGGCCAGGAAGTGCAGCACGGTGAAGACCAGATAGGCCGTCAGTGCGATCCGATTGACCAGCAGTTCCGGGTGGCCGAGGGGGCTGGGGCGCGATTCCCGGGGGCGAAGCTCTGAGTGACGAGCGGCATGGCCGACACCGGCAGCGAGGGCAGCTGCGTCGAACCCCTGGACGCCGCACCAGGAGGCGGCCCGGCCGCCGAACTGCAAGGTGCCGGTGTTGCCGACGACGATGGACAGCAAGGCACCCTTGGCCGTGGCCTCGGTGATCTCCTCCCAGCTCGCCCGGCGACGGGTGAGGCCGGCGGTCACCGTCACGCCGTCACGGTCTATGGCGGCTTGCCAGCCGAGCCGGGAGGCGGCACCGACCATAGCGATGCCGCCCATGAGCAGTGGCTGCAGCAGCCCGCCCCACCAGCCGGACTCGGCGCGCAGGACCTCCAGTACAGCCAGCAGCACCCCGGCGGCCGGTCCGCACAGCAGGCGCAGCGGACGCGGCATCTCCCACTGCCCGGCGGTCAGCGGCATGGTCGGGGGTTCGGGAGCGGGCTCCGGGTCGGCGGGGGCGGCGGTGACGGTGGCGGCGGAGTTGGCCGGCCGGACTTCGGGGGCGCAGACGACGGCTGTCCACGCACCTGTCGTACCCGGGTTGCTTGTTGGTCCCGGGCCGTCCGTCGGGGGGAGGACCAGCAACTGGGCGTACGGGCCGTCGGGGCCCTGGTAGAGCAGCGCGGGCTGAGGTGTGTCGGTGCCCAGCCGGGACGCGTCCCCGTCGTCGGCTTCTCCCTCGGTCCAACGGTCGTCCGCCCAGGTGTACTGCTCGCGCATCGTCAGTTCCCACTGCGCGCCGCCGAGGACCGGCCCTGCCTTCGGGCCGCCGTCGGACTGGAACAGGACGCGCAGTGCCGGCGCACCGGGGCGTTCGGCCAGCGAGTGCCGGATCCGGACCGCCTTGGCGGCGGATGCCAGAAGGATCACGCCGGCCCCGCCGACCCCGGTGGCGGTCACGAGCAGGCTCGGGTCGTAGATCGGAGCCGCCACCGCCGGGCCGAGCAGGAGCAGGCCGGCCACCCGGCGCCCGACCGGCCGGGCGGGATTCTCGGCGAACGGGGAGGGCTGGCCCGCGGCCGTCCAGGGGTAGGGCACCTCGGGGCCCATCAGATCGGCGAGTTGTTGCCGGGCCCGCTGGCGGCCGAGGGCGGCGGCGATCAGCAGGGCTGCCAGGGCCGCCTGTGAGAGCATCAGCGTCCAGCGGGTCAACTCGTCGGGGACGCCCGGTATGTACCAGACCAGCGGAAGCAGTGCGAGTGCCGCCAGCGGCAGCGCCCTGGGGCGGGCCAGCAGCGCCAGCGCCTGGGCCACCAGGGCTGCGAGCAGCACGTCCGCCGACTCGTACCAGCGCGGCGCATCGGCCACATCGAGGCCGTCGTCCCGGACTGCGACCAGCACGAACAGCGCGAGCGGCAGCAGGACCAGCCAGCGGCTCTCCCATTGATGGGCCGTGCGGGCGGCGTGCCAGCGGTCCGCAGCCTCGGCGGTGAGCGGCGGGGGCGTAGGCAGCGGGGGTTCGGAGTGGAACATGCGTCCGATGCTGTCAGTCGGCCTGGCGGGGTATGAATCCGGGTGACCGAGTGGACCGCGTCACCGCTCAGGCCATGCTCCCTGTACGAGATCGCGCCCGCCAGGCCGGCCTGCGGGCGCCCCTGGGCGGTGACGGGTTGCCCGTTCTCAGGTGTGTTGGGGTCAACTGTGGGGCCGGGGACGGCGGTAGACGGGCCTCCCCGGGGTGGGGGCAGGTGCAGGGCCGCGGCGCGGGTGCGCTCCAGCCAGCTGACGACCTGGGCGATGGTGGCCTCGTCGAGCAGGGCCGTGAGCTGCTCCACGGCCTGGTGGTCGTCCTCGCCCAGGTCGTAGAGGCCGGCGCGGGCCAGCGCGGTCAGAACGGCCTGGGCTGCGGGGTCGGCGGCGCCCTGGTGGTCGACGGCGTTTCGGTGGCGCGCCGGCGGGCGGCGGATTCGGTGGCTTGGCGTTCTTCGTCCTCGCGGCGCCAGCGCCGGACGGTCGGGTCGGCGTCGGGATTGTAGGTTTCCAGGTTCTCCTCGGCCGTGACGTAGCCGGTGCGGCGCCATTCCTTGTGGTCCTGGATTGCGCCCTTGATGGCGGCCATGTCGCCGTCGTTGTCGCAGACCCTGGAGCGGTGGCGTTCCCACGCGGCGGCATCCTCTGTTGCTTTGGTGCTCGCGGTTCATTCCGGTGGCCTGGCGGCGGATGATTTCACGACTGTTGGGGAAACGCTTCACGGGCTTTTCCTCTCCGGTCTGGTGGTGTGCGGGATTTCTAGCAGACCGTACCGGTGACGTGTAATGCCCTCCCGGGGTGTTTGCGTTGCCCTCTCGGGGTGGTTTATCGCGTGTGCAGTGGGGAGGTATGTGCGAGGGTTTTGCTCCGGTCGGGGCGGCGGGTCCGGCGACCGCGCGTGGCGGGTCCGGGGTGGGTGGCCGGGGTGACTCGTGGGACGGCCGCTACTGTCCGGGGATCAGCTATACCCGCCGGGGTCCAGGACGCCCGGACGTCGGACAGGAGTATCCAGGTGCCAGAGCTCATCGACCACCTTGAGAAGCGGCTCGGGTGCATGCTCGGTGCGTGGTCCCCGTCCGGGGGCGCAGCGTCGGGTGCCCCGCCGGTGGCCTGCTTTCGTGGGGGGAGGATCGCGGGGGTTCAGGGATTCGCCACGATCGGCCTGTTCGGGGCCGCGCTGCGGCATCCGACCACCGGTCGGCACTTCCATCTGGAGCTGCTGGCTCTGGAGTACGACAGGCGGCCGACGGGTTACGGGTTCTTCCCGCAGGTGCTGGAGCACGTGGCCGAGCGGCTGCTGGCCAGCGGGACGGCGGTCCTGCGGGGCGATGTCGTCCCCCTGCCCTCGCCGCTGCCGGGCGGGGTGATGACCGCCCTCTACGCCGCCCTGCCCGTCTACTTCGACAACGACTTCGCCTCTCTCGCCATCGAGAACGGCAGCGACGTCGCGATCGTCTGGCTCATCCCCATTACCCGTGAAGAATCCGTCTTCATCCACGCCCACGGCTGGAAGTCCTTCGAAGAATCCCTCACTCGTCAGGACCCCGACCTCCTCGATATCAACCGTCCACCACTGCATTTCTAGGGAAGCCGGCCGAATCGGGATGCGGGACCGGGTCGGTAGGGGCTGGGCCCGGGGCGGGGCGTTCGTGGGGGCGGTGGCGCGGCGGCGGGCGGCTGTCGTGCGCGGGCGCGGCCGGGTCCACGGGCTGTCCCCGGACTGATCGCCGCGCAGCCGCACCCGTCTCGGCCCCCAACTGGCTTCAGCTCCACACCGCCGAGAAGTCTGCGGCCGAGATGGCCCTGGCAACGCTGGCCGAGAGCGGCCGGACCCGGGCATCCGCAACATCGCCAAGTCCCGCCTGTCGGCCCCCGGACTGGACCGGCCCTGAGCCTCACAGGTCCAGCAGTCCGAGTAGCCTCGCCCTGTGGTGGATCAAGAGCAGTACGTCCGGTATCGGGAAGACTCGACGGTGCTGGCAGCGATCGGGGAGCATGTCGACGCCCAGGTCGGCCGTGTCACGGTGCGACTGCCCAGGGCTGTGGCCGAGGCCGCGGAGGCCGCCTGGGAGCGCGACGAGTTGGGTGACCTCGGCGAGGAGACCCATGAGCAGTACGCGCTGCGGGAGCAGGCTGGTGATCTGGCACTGATCGGCCTTGTGATCTCGGAGCGCGGCCGCTGGGAGGGTGAGGAGGTTCTGATCGACCTGGATGTCGCCTCCGCGGGGGCAGCCGTGCGGGCGTCGCTGTAGTCAGGCCGCAGCGGCCACCGGTCTGCCACCCCGGCGGAGGCCCTTCTCGCTGCGGACGCGGGCGCGCTCCTTGGGCTGGGCGGCCCGGACGTCGGGGTGGCGGGCGTTGGTGGGCCGGCTGTCCCCGGCTGCGGTCAGCGCGGGGCGCAGCAGTGGGTGGGCTTGGGGAGCTGGGGCCCATAGGCGGCGCCAGAGGGTTGACTGGGTGTAGGACGTTGCGTCAGCCGGGGAGAGAGCTTGTGGAGGATCCGGAGTTCACCGTCGTGCTGACGGGGACGGCCTACAGCGGGCCGGCGGCGCTGAGGGCGATCCGGATGGTCACCGGCCTGAGTCTGTGGCACAGCAGGCGGCTCCTGGACAGCGCGCCCGCCACCGCCCAGGCCGAGGTCCCCTACGAAAGCGCTGCGGCGGCGCTCAAGCATCTGCGGCAGGCCGGCGTGCAAGCAGCCATCCGCTGCGAGTACTGCGAACGGACGCTGCCCACCGACGGCGCCCCCGTCGACCCCGCCCCGTGCACGTCCCGGTACTGGCCCACCGCCCACTGCCAGGCCAACTCCGACACCGTCTGCGACCTCGACCGCTGCCCCACCCACGACCCCAACTGGCACCGCCGATAGAAGCCGTACCGCAGCGGGTGGCCGGACGCTGACGGCCGGGTGAGCAGCCTGCGGCTGGCCCTGCTCGCCGCGCAGGCGCAGCCCGGGCGGGAGCTGGCGTGATCGGCACTGGGGCCGTAGCGCCCCCACCACGCCCCGCTCCGGACCGCCAGGCCGAGCCACCCGGCCGCAGACCCGAAGGGAGGCGCAGCGCGGCGTCTCCTGGGCTGCTGCGCGTTCGCCGTGCCCGCCCCCGATCACCGCGGCCCGTACCGCCGGGACGCCCATAAGCAATGGCACGCCGCAGGCGCGAACCCCAACCGACCAACCGCCAACCAACAACAGGCCGGGAAGGAAGGGGGTGTCGGATTTTCTGGAGGCCGCAAGACATGCTCTGACCTGCATACATGTACGCCGGGTGCTTCATCCTGTGTGCTCACAAGGCACCTGGCGAGGTGTCTGGCAAGGCGCCCTGGAAGGTGTGTCACAAGACCGCTCACAAGAATCCGGCTGCTGCTGGCGGTGCGGCGGTGGCTTCCGTGGGCAGCCGCGCCTGGCCGCCGTCGAGCTCGACCCGGGCCCGGCCGGACGTGCCCGGCCGCCAGGCCCAGGAGCAGAGCCCGCCGCAGGCGCCGTGACCGATCCACCGCCCCACCGACCACCACCAACAATAGGAAGAGGGGTCAGGAGAGGGATGTCAGAATTTCCGGCGGCCTTGGTTGCCGCTCTGAGCTGGGCGGATGGCCCAGGTTGGCGCGGTCAGGGGTGGTGGCGTCAGGAGCTGCGTCAGGAGTCACGTCGGGAGTCACGTCAGGAGCTACGTCAGGAGTGGCCGGGCCGAGCTGGCGGCGGCCAGGGCCGGACGTCGCGGCCGGCGCCTGCCGGACGCAGCCACAACCAACAGCTCCCGGCAGGGCCAAACCCCAACTGACTAACGACAACAGACCAACAACCAGGACAAGGACCAAAGAAAGAGGTTGTCTGGTCTTCCGGCCGCGTGGACAGGCTGTCTGACCTGCGCTGATGTCGGATCTACGCGAGAGGGGCCGTGGTACCTGCGGGGGGACCTACGGGACTTCCTACGGGAGTACCTACGTGCAACGCCCGTCCGGCCTCCGGGCCGGGTGCGGACGGCGCCCTGGCAGGCCGCGGACGGCCCCGGTCGGACGAGGAACTGCGCCAGGAGCCATTCAACGAGCGTGCCCGGGGCCGGTGGCGGGGCCGGCTCTCTCCGGGTGGGGCGGCTGTGATGGTGCGTGCCGGCCCGGGTGCGTTGTCGGTGGGCGCTTCTACAGTGGGCGCACGATCCACCTGCTCGTGAAGGAGGCCACCCATGCCGCCGACCGCCGATGACCGCACCGCTACCGCGTGTCTGGACGACCCGCGCGCCGCCGCCAGGGACTCCAGCTGGGGCGCCGTCCCCGACTCTGTGTGGGGCCCCGCCGGTGATGTGGGGTGGGTTCGGCGACACGGGATGGAACCGGCGACGCTGACTCCCGGTACAGACGGGCCGGCCCCCGCAGGAGAGCGACTGCTGCGGGGGCCGGCTTGTGTGCTGTGGGGGCTGCGGGATGCCCTTGTGGATGTCAGGCGGCGAAGCCGATGTGGGTGACGTAGGCGTAGGCGTCGTAGTCGGAGCCGAGGTCGGTGATGACCTCGTCCCAGATGATGTCGAGCATCTGCGCGGCCTGGGGGTCGTTGGGGCCCTTGTCCCAGGCGTCGACCATGTCGTCCCAGGAGCCGCGGACGTTCAGGGCGCGGTGCGGGATGTCGCGGCGGCGGGACTCCTGGACGCCGCTCTGGTCGACGGGGTAGATCTCCACCCGGGTGCCGGCGCCGCCGTTGTTCAGCCGGCGCTTCAGGTCCGTCACCACGTTGTGGCGCCGCAGCACCCAGTACGCGGCGTCGAGCATGTCCCGGTTCGCCGCGTTGGGTTTCTGCTTGCCGGCCACCCAGGCCTTCACGGTGCGCGGGGTGGCGGTGATTCCCGCGCGGGCCATCGCCTCATAACCGGCTGCGGAACGGGTGAGGTAGCGCAGGCGGGCGTTCAACCCGCGCTTGCTGGTGACCGGGGAGGCGACGCCGGTGACGAGTTCGTCGAGTCCCCGGGCGATGGCGAGCCATCCGGGAATTCCGTCGGCGCCGTAGCGCCCGAAGTCCGCCCAACGACCAGCCATTTACTTGCCCCCGATGGTGTAGGTGTCCTTCAGCTTCACTTCGGTGACCTTGCGGCCCTCCGGGAAAACAGTCCGCCAGTCACCGATGAGGTGCAGTTCGTCGGTGCCCATCATCTGCACGACGGTCAGTCCGGCGTCGCGGGCCTTCAGTCCCTTCCACCAGAGATTGGCGAACGCCTGCGCCCGGATGATGTGCATCCAGTCGGGGCGCTTCATTTTATGGTTGGCGGTGGAGAGGCCGATCGTGGACACGAACTTGGAATACATCGCCTTCACGTACTCCAGCGTGACGGCGTCGTTCTCGGCGATCGCCGTGTCGCGGGCGGCGGCGAGGGCCTTGCGGAAGTTCTCCAGGATGTTCTCCGTCGAGTAGGCCGTGAAGGCCTCGTGGATGACGGGCGGCTCGCACAGGGAAAGCTTGGGTCCGGCGAGGCGCTGGAGCATCCGCATCGTGCTGGACGTGAGCCAGAGGGGGCCGGGCTCGTCCCGGTTCCCGATGGGGTTGGGCAGGTCGGGGTGGTCCCAGGCGGGCGGGGTGGCGAGGTAGAGGCCGGCCTGCTTCGGGTCCCACTCCCCCGACGTGTTGTGCGACAGCTTGCCGATCGGCAGGTGGCTCTTGAGAGCGGAGAGGTAGGCGCCGTTCATGTCGAGCGCGGAAACCGTCAGCGCAGATTCCGTGCTTTTGATGAGGGCGGTGTTCTTCCATTTCGGGCGCGCCTCCCACACCTGATCGGCCGACGCTTTCGAGGCCTTCTTCAGAATGTCCGGAAGCGGCGGGTGGTCGGTGTGCTCATACCGCGCGCCGACCCGGGAAACCGCCAACAACGCCATCGCGTCCGGGATCGCCTTCCTGATCAGGGCGGCGGTCGCGGCGTCCACGTCACCGCCGTGCCGGGCGAGCTCGCGCTCCACGGGGCGCCGGATCAGGTCCAGGAGCTCCGCCAGCGACGCCGCCTGGGCCTCGTCCGCGCCGGCCGGGCCGGAGCGGGGCGCAGCAGCCGGGGACGGCGGGGCCGGGGGCTGCTGCTCGGCCTCGGCGGCGGGTGCGGGCGCGGGTGCGGGCTGCGGTTCGGGGACGGCCGGGGTCGGCGCAGCGGCAGGTGCCGACGCGGCCGGAGCGGGCTGCTGGCCGGCCTCGGCGGCGGGTGCGGGCATGGAGGCCGGGGGCTGCTCGACGGCGGCCTGGACAGCCTGCCGGGCGCCTTCAGCGAGGTTGTCCGGGGCCGGGACGGCGGTCTCCCCGACGGCGGGTGCGGGTGCGGGTGCTGCCGCCGCCCCGGGTGCGGGGGTGCACCAGCCGCCGCCGTGCAGTGGCCGGCCACCGGCGCGGTACGGGGTCGGACGCCCGCACCGTACACACGGCGCCGGATCAACGAGAAGGAGCTCGCCGTCGGGTCCGCGGTCGAATTCGACGACAACGGCCAGGGCAACAGGCTCGGCGGCGGCGGCCGCCGCGTGCTCGCCGGCCGCAGCCTGCTCGGCGACCGATTCCGGGGCGGCCGGCTGCACCGGGGCGTCGGCTCGCCGGCCGGGGCGGACCCAGCTGTCCGGGACGGGGGTCACGGGTGAGTACGGCTCGGTGCGGGTGGTCCGGCGCGGCGGCGTGTCCTGCTGCAGATGTGGTCGCGGAGCCGGGGCGGCCGCCGGGCCGGCTGTCGCAGCCGGGGCCGGGGCCGGGGTGAAGCTGGCGGGGACCGCCGGGGCGGCGCCAGTGGTGTGGTGGTGCTTGGCGGCGTAGGCCTGGGCGGCGCGGGTGGGACCGGCCAGGAGCTCCAGGACGTCGAGATTCCAGTGCGCGGCCAGGTTGTCGACGTCGTCCAGCGTCCACGCCGAGGCACCGGACTGACGACGCGAGACCTTGTCCTGCGTCAGGTGGATACCGGCGGCGAGCTGCGCCTGAGTCTCCTCGGTGACCTGGCGCAGCGCCGCAACGGTGATCCGCAGCGTTTGCAGCGTGCTCATTGACATGGGTACAGCCTACCCTGATTGATGCACATTTTTCATCGAGTATGCGAAATATGACTATCTCGGGGGATGTGCGGCCGGGCCTGCGCGGGCTCACACTGACACCATGACCACCTACACCGGGGATGCCACCGTGTCGGCCGGTGGATCGCGATACCCCTGCCGGGCTGACCTGAGCCGCTGGACGGAACCTGCCCCCGCGAGGCCGCTCGGTCGCCCCGGCGAGCGGGTCGAAAGCCAGGTGCAGTGGGCCGGCAGCATCGTCCTGGAGAACGAGGACGCCACCCAGGCCGTGCGGCACGGCGATGACCGACGGCTGATCATCAAAGGCCCCGCCGGGGCATTCCTCGTGACCGGCTGGAGCCCCGGCTCCACCGAACTACGGATCCGGGGCAACAGCCCCGAACTGCCGTTCTAGGCGCCCCTCCGGCTACCAGTAGCCACCGCGACCGCCCGACCCTCATCCGGCCCGCACACCCCTGAGGACCGCCGAAATCCGTCCCGCCGCCCCGTCTTGGTGCACCAGCGGCACACCGTGGCCAACCAGCTGCTGCTGGCGTGGCAGCAGCACTATCCGCCTCCCCCGGCTGCCCGTCGTCGCCGACACCGAGGAGCGAGCAGGACGGCAGCGGCTGAACCGTCAGGCCTGAACGGTGAAGGCCGGGGCGAGGCGGAAGCTGCCGGTGACCGAGATGATGGTGCTGCCGGCTGGCAGGTGCTGGGGGGCGGCCTCGAAATCCCGGGCCAGAAGCCATAGATGGCCGCAGGCGCACAAGGAACCCCAGCTCAGAAACCTGAAGCATTCAGTCCCAGTTTTTGCAGAACACCAGGTCAGATGAGCCGCAGCAAGGAAGAGATCTTCAAATCAATCCGGACAACACACTCGAGCTCGCCGTGGCGTTCCACCACGCCGTCCTCGGCGCCGACGACAACCTGGCCGCCGCCGTCGAGCGGCCGCACGAACTCACCCGCAGCAGCGACCACACCTACTACAGCGACATCACCCGCTTCATGGCCGGCCTCACCACCGGCCCACCCACCACCGCCCAGTGGCTCAACGGCAAAGATGCCACCCGCGCCCGCCGGCGCGTCCTGGTCACCGACCGGCGCG
>FTKL01000022.1_pt1 | contig 11178 bp, 9 predicted proteins | sample 2434061 | NCBI WGS metagenome assembly FTKL01 (sample SAMEA3914816, study PRJEB12502) | metagenome | biome: forest; material: soil | place: USA | collected 2011-09-16 | depth 0.3 m
CGGATCCAAGCGCCCCGGAGGCGAGCGGGCGCCCCGTCAAGCAGCCTCGGTGACCTCGGGGCGGGCGGGCGCCGGGAGCAGGCCCTGGCGCTGGCGCTTGCGGCCGAACCTCGGCATGCCGAGGGTGATGAAGGCCTCCGCCTGCATCGCGGCGAAGCCGATCCGGGGCAGGTCCCTGGTCTGCGGGTAGATCAGGAAGCGCGGCTCCCACTCGGGCTGGAACTTGGCGTTGAACTTGTACAGCGACTCGATCTGGAACCAGCGCGAGGAGAACACCAGCAGCCCGCGCCAGGCCCGCAGCACCGGGCCCGCCCCGATCCGCTCGCCGCGCGCCAGCGCGGAGCGGAACATCGCGAAGTTCAGCGAGACCCGGCGGACGCCGAGGGCGGGCACCGCCTGGAGGGCGGCGACGATCAGCAGCTCGTTGAGGCCGGGGTCGGCGGCGCGGTCGCGGCGCATCAGCTCCAGCGAGATGCCGTCCGGCCCCCAGGGGACGAAGTGCAGCACGGCCTTGAGGTCGTCGTCCGAGCCGAAGCCTGCCTCGCCCTCCGCCGCCGCCTTGTGGGCGGTGACGACCACGCACGCGTCGTCGCCCGGGTCGCCGAAGCGGCCGAGCGCCATCGAGAAGCCGCGCTCGGTGTCGGTGCCGCGCCAGCGGGCGGCCGCGTCGGCGATCCGCTCCCGCTCCTGCGCGGTCAGCTCGGAGACCCGGCGGACCTTGCAGCTGTAGCCGTTGCGCTCGATCCGCTTGACCATCTGGCGGACGTTGCGCATGGCCCGGCCGGCCAGCGAGAAGGTGGTCGCGTCGACGATCGCCTCGTCGCCCAGTTCGAGCGCGTCCAGGCCCGCCTCGCGGGTCCAGACCTCGCCGCCGGTCTCGCTGCAGCCCATCACGGCCGGCACCCAGGCGTGCTCGCGGGCCTCCGTCATGAAGACCTTGATGGCACCGGGCCAGGCCTCGACGTCACCGACCGGGTCGCCGGAGGCGAGCATCACGCCGGAGACCACCCGGTAGGAGATCGCGGCCTTGCCGGTGGGCGAGAACAGCACGCTCTTGTCCCGGCGGAGCGCGAAGTAGCCGAGCGAGTCGCGCTCGCCGTGCCGCTCCAGCAGCGCCCGGACCTTGTCCTCGTCCTCGGCGGTGAGCTCGGGCTCGGGCTTCTCCGGGCGCAGCGCGAGGTAGGCGGTGGTGCCGGCGGTCAGCAGCCCGAGCGCGCCGAGCAGGTACGCGACGAGGTCGGAGACCCGGTCGTTGGTGTAGTCGAGCGGCCCCTCGAAGCCGAACAGACCGTAGACGACGTGCTCGAACCGGTCGAACATGCTCGGGTCGTGGATCTCGGCCTTCCACCGGACGCTGACGATCACCATGCCGAGCAGCACGCTGACGGTGCCCATCACGACGAGGTTGACGACGGCCCGCCAGCGGGTGCGCGGGTCGGCCTTCGCGTAGAACTCCTGGCGGTGCACCAGCACCACGACGAGCAGGACCAGCGAGACCACGGCCGGGCCGACCTGGTGCCAGCGCAGGATGTGCAGTGCGGCGCCGATCGGCAGCAGCACGCAGACGGCCCGCCAGGCGCGTCGCTTGCGCCGCCGCAGGGCGTGCGCGAGCAGCACCAGCAGCAGGCCGACCATCAGCGTGCCGACCGCCGCGAGGGTGGTGGTCCCGCCGGGGAACTGGCCGGCGAACGTGTGCATCCGGGTCCGCCGGAACTTGGGGAACACCGCACTGGCGATGTCCAGCAGTCCGATCAGCAGACAGGCATAGCCGACCGCGCCGGGGAGCCAGGCTCGGGGCACGGCGGCCGCTTGGGTACGAAGCGTCTGCAGACCCCGGCGGCGGGGCTGCTCGGACGACGGCTCAACGGACACGGGAACGCTCATGGAAGCTCAGGGTAGAGGTTGCGGAGCACTGTCCTGACACCCCGAGGGGGGAGCTGTGATGGACTTTCATGTTCATTCCTCGATCAAGCAATGCGCGCATCAATTCCCGGAAAACAGGTGGTAAACCCGCTTTTCGGTCCCGCGCGACGGTTGGGCCATGGGTGGGGACTGCCCGCGGTGCCGCGCGGCGCGCAAAGCGGCTCGCACCCGCGGTACGTACGGTGGACGCCGCGTTCCGGCGCAGCGGTTGCGGACGGCCCGTACCCACTTCGGCCCCCGGCCACTGCCCGGTCAGCCTAGCCCCGATGGCCCGACCTGACGCTCTGTCACACGATGAATACCGAAACGACAGTGATGCACCGGAGGGCGACGGGATGGAACTGACCAGCGATGCACTGGTGGACACGCTGCTCGCGGCGGGCGCGCTGTCGCTGCTCCTGACGCTCTGGCTCTGGCCCAGGCTGGCCCGCCAGCGGCCGCTGCCACTGCTGGGCCGGGTCGCCCTGCTGAGTGTGACTCAGGCGACCGTCCTGGCCGTGCTCGCGGTGTCGGTGAACAACTCCTTCGGCTTCTACACGTCCTGGGACGGACTGCTCCACCCGGGCGGCGCGGCCCTGAGCCTGACCGGTTCGGCTCACCCGAAGGGTGCCGCCCCGAACAGCGAGGCACTCGTCCAGCCGACCACGGAGGGCGGTCTGGAGACGGTCACCGACCTCCCCAAGGGCACCCCCGAGGAGGTCGGCAAGGTGGAGTCGATCCGGGTGACGGGCAAGGAGAGCGGCCTGTCCGACCAGATGTTCATCTACCTGCCGCCCGAGTACTTCAACCCGAAGTACTCCCGGATGCGCTTCCCCGTCCTGCTCACCCTGGCCGGCTTCCCCGGCTCCGCCCTGCACCTGCTCTCGGAACTGCACCTGCCGCAGACCGCCTCCGAGCTCCAGAGCACCGGCCAGATGGCGCCCACCATCATCGTGATGGCCCGCCCGACCGTCGCCGAGCCCCGCAACACCGAGTGCGCCGACGTACCCGGCGGGCCGCAGAGCGAGACCTGGTTCGCCAAGGACATCCCCAACGCCCTGCGCGCCACCTACCGGGTCAGCCGCTCGGCCGCCTCCTGGGGCACCTTCGGCTACTCCACCGGCGGCAGCTGCGCCCTGCGCCTGACGATGCGCTTTCCCGACGTGTACGGCAGTGCGGCCGGACTGCACGCCGACTTCGCGGTCACCGAGGACTGGTCGACCGGGGGCAATCTTTTCGCCGGAAACCGTGCCCTCATGGACCAGAGCGACCTGACCTGGCGGCTGCGGAACCTGCCCGCGCCGAACGTCTCCCTCCTCGTGGTCAGCACCCGCAAGGAGGAGGGCTACCCCGCCACCCAGGCGTTCGTGGCCACCGCCCAGCAGGTGTCGGCCGAGCACCCCGAGCTGCAGGCCGACTCGCTCTACCTCGACGACGGCGGCCACAACTTCGACAGCTGGGTGCGTGAGCTGCCCGCCTCCCTGCAGTGGCTGAGCGACCACCTGGCCCCCCCACAGGACCGCGAGCCCCGCGCGTAGCCCGCCGGCGGCCGCGCCGGTGGCACCAGCCGGGCCGGCCGCACATCAGACCGATCCGCCCGACCGCCCCGGTGGGACGCGTACAGGAGGCCACATGCTCACCACCCGTTCACTCTTCGACGAGATCTACCGCAACGACGAGGCCTACCAGCTCTTCTGCAGCATCGCGGCCGGCGGTGAGGACCAGGGTGGCTGGGAGAACGAGCGCATCCACGCGCTGGCCGGTGACCCGGTGCTGGCGCCCAAGATCGCCCGGCACGGCGCCGACGAGCGCAAGCACGGCCGGATCTTCACCCAGCTGCTCCACAAGCGCGGGCTGGAGAAGGTGCCGGTGCCCCCGGCGGCGGACTACTGCATGCTGCTGGAGCGCCAGGGCATCGGGCTGGCGCACGAGCGGCTCACCTCGGACACGCCGCTCACGGAGCGGGAGATCGTCACGTACCTCGCGCACAGCCGGGTCACCGAGCAGCGGGCCTCCGAGCAGATGCGCCAGCTGATGACGGCCTACCGGAACAACCCGGATCTCGGCCGGGCGATGCAGATGATCTCCGCCGACGAGGACAACCACCTCGCGTACTGCCACGAGGAGCTGCTCCGGCTGGCCGACGAGGGCCACGGCCCGTACATCCGGCACACGCTGGAGCACATCGCCAAGGGCGAGATCCGCACCCACCGGGACGTCGGCCTCGCGGTGATGGCCGCGATGGGCCGGATCCTCGGCTGGCCGCGCGGGCGCCGGGTGCTGCTGGCGGCCGGGCTGTACGGGCTCTACCTGTACGAGAGCACCGTCGGCTGGCGGCGGATGGTGCGGCTGCGGATGCCGGAGCGCCGCAACGCGCTGGGCACCCCCGCCCCGCCGCACGCCGCGCACGACATCTGAGGACCGGCGCCCCTGGCCCGGGCGGCCGGGCCAGGGGGCGGCTAGCGGCCGATGATCAGGCTCATCGCCTCGGCCCGGGTGGCCGGGTCGCGCAGCTGGCCGCGCACGCACGAGGTGATGGTCTTGGCGCCGGGCTTGCGGATGCCGCGCATCGACATGCACATGTGCTCGCACTCGATGACGACGATCGCCCCGCGCGGCTCCAGGATCCGCATCAGCGCGTCGGCGACCTGGCTGGTGAGCCGCTCCTGCACCTGCGGGCGGCGGGCGTAGACGTCCACCAGCCGGGCCAGCTTCGACAGGCCGGTGATCTTGCCGGTGACGGACGGGATGTACCCGACGTGCGCGACGCCCCGGAACGGCACCAGGTGGTGCTCGCAGACCGAGGTGAGCTCGATGTCCTTGACCAGCACCATCTCGTCGTGACCGATGTCGAACGTGGTGGTCAGGACGTCCTCCGGCTCCTGCCAGAGCCCCGCGAATATCTCCTTGTACGCCCGGGCGACCCGCGCCGGGGTCTCCATCAGCCCCTCGCGGTCCGGGTCCTCCCCCACCGCGAGCAGCAGCTCCCGGACGGCGTTCTCGGCCCGCTTCTGGTCGAAGACCCCGACAGTGGGCGGGCCGTCGAAGGTCACCGGGTCGATCATGCGGGCCTCGCTCATTCGTGGGACAGGTACGGCTGTGGACAGGGGACCGGGCTGGACAGGGCAGGTCACGCCCGGTGCGGAAGCGGCGGGAAAAGCCGGATGCCGCGCCTCCAGGGTACAAACCCCGGTGACGCGGCATCCATTCCGTACGGTTGTTCCACTCAGCCCTCCGCGGGGGCCTCCGGAACGGGCGGCAGCTTCACGGTGCTGACCGTGTCCACCACCGGCGAGGCCTCCGTCAGGGCGGCGGCGCCGTTGGTGAGCGCCAGCTCCTTCGGGGACTGCACCGGCGGACGGGTGGACGGCGTACGACGGGACGAGCCCGTCCAGGCCGGCCGGGCCGGGCGCTTGACGATCGTCGCGAAGACCTCGGCGATCTGCTCCTTGTTGAGGGTCTCCTTCTCCAGGAGCTCCAGGACCAGGTTGTCGAGCACGTCGCGGTTCTCGACCAGGATTTCCCAGGCCTCGTTGTGCGCGTTCTCGATGAGCTTCTTGACCTCTTCGTCGACCAGCCCGGCGACCTCTTCCGAGTAGTCGCGCTGGTGGCCCATCTCGCGGCCCAGGAACGGCTCGGACTCACTCGAACCGAACTTGATCGCACCCAGACGCTCGGTCATGCCGTACTGCGTGACCATCGCGCGGGCGGTGGCCGTGGCCTTCTCGATGTCGTTCGAGGCGCCGGTGGTCGGGTCGTGGAAGACCAGCTCCTCCGCCGCGCGCCCGCCCAGCATGTACGCGAGCTGGTCGAGCATCTCGTTGCGGGTGGTGGAGTACTTGTCCTCCTCCGGCAACACCATGGTGTAGCCGAGGGCCCGGCCGCGGGACAGGATGGTGATCTTGTGCACCGGGTCCGCGTTGGGGGAGGCCGCCGCGACCAGGGCGTGACCGCCCTCGTGGTACGCGGTGATCTTCTTCTCCTTCTCGGACATGATCCGGGTCCGCTTCTGCGGGCCGGCCACGACGCGGTCGATCGCCTCGTCCAGGGTGAAGTTGTCGACCAGCTTCTTGTCGGAGCGGGCCGTCAGCAGCGCTGCCTCGTTGAGGACGTTCGCCAGGTCGGCACCGGTGAAGCCGGGGGTGCGCTTGGCGACGGCCCTGAGGTCGACGTCCGGTGCGACCGGCTTGCCCTTCTGGTGCACCTTGAGGATGTCCAGGCGGCCCTGCAGGTCCGGGCGCTCGACCGCGATCTGCCGGTCGAAGCGGCCCGGGCGCAGCAGCGCCGGGTCCAGGATGTCCGGGCGGTTGGTGGCCGCGATCAGGATCACGCCACCCTTGACGTCGAAGCCGTCCATCTCGACCAGCAGCTGGTTGAGAGTCTGCTCGCGCTCGTCGTGGCCGCCGCCGAGACCCGCACCGCGGTGCCGGCCGACGGCGTCGATCTCGTCGACGAAGACGATCGCCGGGGCGTTCGCCTTGGCCTGCTCGAAGAGGTCGCGGACGCGGCTCGCGCCGACACCCACGAACATCTCGACGAAGTCGGAGCCGGAGATGGAGTAGAACGGCACGCCCGCCTCACCCGCGACCGCGCGGGCGAGCAGGGTCTTGCCGGTCCCGGGCGGGCCGTAGAGCAGCACGCCCTTCGGGATCTTGGCGCCGACGGCCTGGAACTTGGCCGGCTCCTGCAGGAACTCCTTGATCTCGTGGAGCTCCTCCACCGCCTCGTCCGCACCGGCGACGTCCGCGAAGGTCGTCTTCGGGGTGTCCTTGGTGAGCAGCTTGGCCTTGGACTTGCCGAACTGCATGACGCGGGAGCCGCCACCCTGCATCTGGTTCATCAGGAAGAGGAAGACCAGCACGATGATGACGATCGGCAGCATCGACAGCAGCAGGCTGACGAAGGTGCTCTGCTTCTCCGGGCTGATGGTGTAGCCCTGGGGAAGGGTGTTCGAGTCCTTGTCGTCGATCTGCGTCTGCAGCCTCGCCGCGATGTCCTTGCCCTGGTCCCCGATGTACGAGGCCTGGAACTTGCTGCCCGAAGGCGTCTTGCCCGTACCCGAGGTCGGGAGGCTCGTACCGTCCTTCAGCTGGATCTTGACAGTGTTTGAATCACCCGTGGTGATCTGCGCCGATTTGACGTCGCCGGCATTGATTGCCGCGACGACCTGCCCGGTCTCCGCCGTCTTGTAGCCGCTCGAGTCCGAAACGACCTGCATCAGCACAATGACGGCGAGGACGGCCAGCACGATCCACATGATCGGCGCACGGAAGTATCGCTTGACGTCCATCCATGCGGGGCGTTGCCGCCCCGTCCCTCCTGCCACTCAACGGCGCAGCGCGGCCGTGGGCCGCCGGCGCATCCGGGTCTGTGCTCGTATATGGAGAGCGGTGCTCGTCTGAAGATCTGAGGAGCGGTTGCTCATGTGAAGAGCGGTTTTATTGGACCGTACCGCAGTCCGTCCCACTCCTGGCGGGAGCACGGCGACACGAGCTGTTTTCTTGTCCCCCGACCCAACGGGCGAGAACGGGGTACTGTTCCCGCCCGTCGCCCGAACGAGGTCTCAGCCGCCGTAGACGTGCGGCGCCAGGGTGCCGATGAACGGCAGGTTGCGCAGCTTCTCCGCGTAGTCCAGGCCGTAACCGACCACGAACTCGTTGGGGATGTCGAAGCCGACGTACTTGACGTCGATCTCGACCTTGGCCGCGTCGGGCTTGCGCAGCAGCGTGCAGACCTCCAGGGAGGCCGGGCGGCGCGAGCCCAGGTTGCCGAGCAACCAGGACAGGGTCAGGCCGGAGTCGATGATGTCCTCGACGATCAGGACGTCCCGGCCGGCGATGTCGGTGTCGAGGTCCTTGAGGATCCGCACCACGCCGGAGGACTTGGTGCCCATCCCGTACGAGGAGACGGCCATCCAGTCCATCGTCACCTGCGAGTGCAGCGCGCGGGCCAGGTCCGCCATGACCATCACCGCACCCTTGAGGACGCCGACGATCAGCAGATCGCGTCCGGCGTAGTCCCGGTCGATCCGCTCGGCCAGCTCCAGGAGCTTGGCGTCGATCTCGTCCTTGCTGATGAGCACCTTCGCCAGGTCGGCGCCCATGTCCTTGTCGTCCACCGGGGATACGTCCTCAAGCGTTCGGGGTCTGTTTCGGCGGCGGCCAGGCTGCCCCGGGGCCATGCCTGCCCGTCAGTCGCCCTGTCGCCGAAACACCAGGTTGCCACACCTGCGGGTGGCCTCGACGCCCCCGGGTAGGTGCAGGGGCCCCTGACCACGCCAGCCGGTGACCAGCAGGTCGACTGTTTCGAGGTGCCGGGCGAAGAGGTCGCCGGCCGGGCAGCCCGCCCGCAGCGCGGCCCGGCGCAGCACCCGGCGGCGCACGGCGGAGGGCAGTTCGGCGAGCTTGGGGACGTCCAGCGCGCCCTCGCCCGTTCGGAGGTCGCGCTCGGCGAGGGCGGCCCACTGGTCGAGTGCGTCGGCGTCGTCGCGGAACAGCCGGGCGGTGCGGGCGAGCGCCTCGACGACCCCGCCGCCCAGGTGCTTCTCCAGCACCGGGAGCACCTCGTGGCGGACCCGGGAGCGGGTGTAGGCGGGATCACAGTTGTGCGGGTCGTCCCAGACCGGGATGGCCTGGGCGGTGCACGCCTGCCGGGTCGCGGCACGGTCGAGTTCGAGCAGCGGCCGGCGGTAGCGGCCCTTCTGCGCGGGCATGCCGGCCAGCGAGCGGGAACCGGAGCCCCGGGCCAGGCCCAGCAGGACCGTCTCGGCCTGGTCGTCGCGGGTGTGGCCGAGCAGCACGGCGAGCGCCTGGTGGCGTTCGGCGGCCTCGTCCAGCGCGGCGTAGCGGGCGTCCCGGGCGGCCGCCTCCGGGCCGCCGGCCCGGCCGACCAGCACGGGGACGGCCTCGACCGGGTCGAGGCCCAGCGAGCGCAGGCGTTCGGCGACCTGGCCGGCCCGCTCGGCGGAGCCGTCCTGCAGGCCGTGGTCGACCGTGACGGCGCCGACCCGCAGGCCGAGCTTCGGCGCCTCGAACGCGGTCGCGGTGGCCAGCGCCATGGAGTCGGCACCGCCGCTGACCGCGACCAGGACGAGCGGGGAGCCCGGGGCGGCGGGGGTGCGGGGCAGCCCGGAGGGGTGCCGGTGGGCGTTGCCGATCAGCGTGGTGACGGCGCCCGCGTGCGCGCCGGCGTTGACCAGGGCGGCATCCGGCCGCCCGAGCGGGGCGCGGGCGGGCGGGGTGAAGGTGGTACCGGCCTCGGCGGCGAGGTCGGCGAGCGTGCGGCGTACGGCCAGGCGTATCGCGGCGACGGCGGGGTGTGGGCCCACGGCAGAGCACTCCTTGGCGGAGGGGACAGACGGCGACGGGACGCGGCGGGGAACCGCGCAACTGTGAGCGCCTTGTTACCGGGCGCTCACAGATGGTGGCAGAAATGAGGCTCCGGCTACGCCACCCGCGCCACCAGTACGACCACCGTCCCACGTACGGGTGAATGAAAAAACGTATCTCCACCCGCCGTCTGCACGAATGGACCACTCGTGCGAACGTGTCCGGCCGTCAGCGGCCGACCCGGGCGACCCAGGCCGCGGGGTTGTGGATCTCGTCCTTGGTGGGCAGCGTGTTCGGCGACGTCCAGACCCGGTTGAAGCCGTCCATCCCGACCCGGTCGACCACGCCGCGTACGAACACCGCGCCGTCCTGGTACTGCCGCAGCTTGGCGTCCATCCCGAGCAGCCGGCGCAGCAGCAGGTCCAGCCGGTTGGCCCCGCGGTCGCGGCGCTGCTGGAACTTCTCCCGGATCTCCGAGACGCTCGGCACCACGGCCGGCCCGACGCCGTCCATCACCACGTCCGCGTGCCCCTCCAGCAGCGACATCACCGCCGTCAGCCGGCCCAGGATCTCGCGCTGCGCGGGCGACTGGACGACCTCCAGCAGCCCCGCCGAGGGGGAGCCGTCACCGCGGGCCCCCAGGCCCGTCAGCCCGCCGCCCAGCGAGCCGGCGGCCTCCCGCACGCGGTCCAGCAGGGCGCCCGGGTCGACGTCCGTCTCGGCCAGGAAGGACTGCACCTCGGCCTGGATGTGGTCGCGCAGCCACGGCACGGCGGTGAACTGGGTGCGGTGAGTCTCCTCGTGCAGACAGACCCAGAGCCGGAAGTCGGCCGGGTTCACGTCCAGCTCGCGCTCCACCTGCACGATGTTCGGCGCGACCAGCAGCAGCCGCCCGGGGCCTGGGCCTGCCGGGCCGAGCCGCGGCTTGTCGAACAGCGCCGCCGGGCTGTCCGGGGTCTCCACCGAGGCCTCGCCCGGGGCGAAGGTCTCGTACTGGCCCAGCACCTTGGAGGACAGGAACGCCAGCAGCGCGCCCACCTCGATGCCGGTGGCCTTCTCCCCCACCGAGCCGAACACGCCCGCGGCCGGGCTCCCCGACCGGCGGGCCTGGAGCTTCTCCACCAGCGGCTGGACGATCGTGCGGAAGCCCGCCACGTTCGCCCGCACCCAGCCCGGCCGGTCCACGATCAGCACCGGGGTCGCGGCGGCCGCGCTCAGACTGGTCGAGCGCATCCCGGTGAACCCCCGGACGTGCTCCTCGGCCTCCAGCGCGTGCCGGCGCAGCTCGGCGACCACCTCGGCCGCCTGCGCCCGGCTCACCTCGGGGCCCGGCCGGACCAGCCTGGTCGCAGTCGCGACCGCGAGATTCCAGTCGACCATGTCAGCACCGCCGCTCACGCTCGTCATGCCCTCACCGTACGTGCTCCGCCGCAGCGTGGGGAGCCGCATGCGCCTACCCGCTGCGGGCAATGCGGGCCGGGCCGGCCGGCCGTCGGCCGTACCCGGCCCGGCCGGTGGCCGGTCAGTGGCAGCCGCAGGCGGCCAGCCGGGCGACGATCCGGTCCATCGCGGCGCGGGCGGTGTCGGCCGCGGCCGTCGTCCGCGTCATGACGGCGAAGGAGAGCAGCCGCCCGTCCGCGTCCACCACCGTGCCCGCCAGCGTGTTGACGCCGCTCAGACTGCCGGTCTTGGCCCGGACGATCCCGGCCGCCTCCGCCGCCCCCGAGGCGGCACCGAAGCGCTTGCCGAGCGTGCCGGTGAAGCCCGCGATCGGCAGGCCGGTCAGCACCGGCCGCAGCTCGGGGTGGGCCGGCGCGGAGGCGAGGCCCAGCAGTTGGACCAGGACGGCCGGCGGGATCGCGTTGCCCGGGTGCAGCCCGCTGCCGTCGTTGAGCACCACACCGGTCAGCTGGACGCCCAGGCCGGTGAGCGTCTGGGTGACGGCGGC
>FTKL01000783.1_pt2 | contig 11166 bp, 9 predicted proteins | sample 2434061 | NCBI WGS metagenome assembly FTKL01 (sample SAMEA3914816, study PRJEB12502) | metagenome | biome: forest; material: soil | place: USA | collected 2011-09-16 | depth 0.3 m
GGCGGACGAGTCGGCCTGTACGCCGGGTTTTGTCTCCCGGGGTGCTTGCGCGGCCCGGGGAGGCGGTCATCCATCTAGGGCTGCCGTTGCCGACAGCCTCGTGCGGTCTACCCGCGGACTCGGGCGAGCAGCCCTCGAACATCCGCGCACGGCGCCCGGAGGCGCCGATCCTGACCTTGCTCCGAGTGGGGTTTACCTAGCCGGCCGAGTCACCTCGGTCGCTGGTGGTCTCTTACACCACCGTTTCACCCTTACCTGCGGCCGAAGCCGCCGGCGGTCTGTTTTCTGTGGCACTGTCCCGCGGGTCACCCCGGGTGGGCGTTACCCACCACCCTGCTCTGTGGAGCCCGGACGTTCCTCGGCGAGCCCCGTGAAGGGCCCGACGCGACCGCCCGGCCGGCTCGTCCGCCGTAGTGGTCATCGTAGCCGCTCGGGCGGAGCCTCCCGTACCCCGGCCGGGGCGGGGACATGGTGGGGGGTGAAGTCGGCGGCGACGGCGGCGGCCGTGCCGGCGGCCCACCGGGTGGTGGTGGCGAGGCCGAGCAGCAGGATGGCGATGCCGAGGCCGACGATGATCCACCAGCCGGCGTGGCTGGCCGGGGCGAAGCCGGTGGCCATCGGGCCGACGACGGCCGAGGCGACGACGGTGCCGATCACGGCGACGCCGAGCGACTGGCCGATCTGGCGGCTGGTGGAGGCGACGGCGGCCGCGACACCGGCCTGGGCGCGCGGCATGCCGGAGACGGCCGCGTTGGTGATCGGCGCGTTGACCATGCCGAACCCGAAGCCGAACAGGGCGTACGCGACGAGCAGCAGCTCCGCCGGGGCGTCGGCGGTGAGCCGGGTGAGCAGGAAGCCGCTGGTGGCGAGGCCGATGCCGGCCGCGACGAGGGGGCCGCGCGGGCCCCGGTGGCCGACGATGCGTCCGGAGAGCGGCGCGCAGACCAGCATCATCCCGGCCATCGGGAGCGTCCAGAGGCCGGCCTCGACCGGGCTGTAGTGGCGGACGTTCTGCAGGTAGAGGGTGTTCAGGAAGAGGAAGCCGCCGAGTGCGGCGAAGGCGCAGACGGCGGTGACGGTGGCCCCCGTGAACGGGACGCTGCGGAAGAACCGCAGGTCGATCAGGGGCTCGGGGACGCGGCGCTCCCAGAGCGGGAAGGCCACCAGGGCGGCCAGGGCGACGGCGGCGAGGGTGAGGATGAGCGGTGAGGTCCAGCCGTGGTCGGGGCCCTCGATGATCGCGGCGGTGCCGGCGCCGAGCAGGACGACCATCAGCAGCTGCCCGACCGGGTCGAGGCGGCGCGGCCTGGGAGCGCGCGACTCGGGCACGTACCGGGCCGTCAGCAGGCAGGCGACCAGGCCCACCGGGACGTTGATCAGGAAGATCGAGGGCCAGCCCGCGCTGTCCACCAGGAAGCCGCCGAGCAGCGGGCCGAGCGCCATGCTGATGCCGACCACACCGCCCCAGACGCCGATGGCCTGGGCGCGTTCACGCGGTTCGGTGAAGGTGTTGGTGATGATCGACATGGCGACGGGGTTGAGCATCGCCCCGCCGACGGCCTGGAGCGCGCGGAAGCCGATCAGCCACTCCAGGCTCGGCGCGAGGCTGCACAGCAGCGAGCCGAGGACGAAGAGCAGCAGGCCGGTCTGGAAGACCCGGCGGCGGCCGATGCGGTCGGCGACGGAGCCGAAGAGCATCAGCAGCGAGGCGAGCACCAGGGTGTAGGCGTCGATGATCCACTGGAGGCCGGAGGCCGGTGCGTCCAGGTCCTTCTGGATGGCCGGGAGCGCGATGTTCACCACCGTGTTGTCCAGGCCGACGATGAACAGGCTGAGGCAGCAGATCCCGAGGATCAGCAGCCTGTGGCGGCGGCCCGGCGGGGCGGTTTGTTCGAGCACATGCTGATCATTGCACCGGCCCGGCCGCTACGCGGGGGCGAAGCGGACCGTACGGGTGGCCGGGTCGGCCACCGTCAGCCGGACCTTGATCAGCGCGCCGAGCGGCAGCTCCGCCGTGCCGTCCCCGTCGCACTTGGCCCGGACGGCGGGCTCGCGCAGCTGGACGGTGCCGTTGACGGGCTTCTTCTCGTCGACGTCGATCACCACCGCGTCGAAGTCCTCGCCCAGGCGGCCGTGCAGCAGTTCGGCCTCGACCAGGTCGACGCAGGCCCGCTCCACCTCGGCGGAGCGGCGGTCCCCGCCCGCCATCAGCGCCGGTACGCCCGGCAGCGCCTCGCGTACCCAGGCCGGGACGTCCTCTCCCCCGGCGACCGCCACGCAGATCTCCTGCGCGAAGCGGTCGGCGAGGCGGCGCAGCGGCGCGGTGCAGTGCGCGTACGGGGCGGCGAGGGCCGCGTGGCCGGGGTCGGCGGGGGCGGGCAGCCCCTGGGTCTCGTCGAAGGCGTGGTATCCGGCGCCGCGCAGCAGGCCGGTGCACTCGTTGAGGAAGGCGGCGTTCAGCGGGGCGTCCGGGTCCAGCGAGCGGATCAGCTCGGGGTAGGGGGTTCCGGCGGGCCAGGGCACCCGCAGCGCGCGGGCCACCCGGCGCAGCCGCTCGTACGCGGAGTCGGGTGCGGCGGGCAGGGTGCGGAGCAGTCCGACGCCGGCGTCGAGCATCAGGTCGGCGGCGGCCATGCCGGTGAGCAGCGAGATCTGGGCGTTCCAGCCGTCGGCGGGGAGCTGGGCGCGGTAGGCCAGGTGGTAGCCGTAGCCGGTCTCCTCGATCTCCTGCTCGGGGACGGGCAGGCTGATCCCGCCGCGGGCCTGCTCCTGCTGCTCGCGCAGCCGGCCGACGGCGGCGAGCAGGGCGAGCTGTTCGTCGGCGCCGCCGGAGTCGACGGCCTGCTGGACACCGGCGTAGTCGAGACGGCGCCGGGAGCGGACCCGGGCGCGGCGCAGGTCCGCGAGGACGACGGCGCCGTCGGTGTCGAGGTCGATCTGCCAGAGCAGGGCCGGGCGCGTCTCGCCGGGGAGCAGGCTGGCGGCGTCCTCGGAGAGACGGGCGGGGTGCAGCGGGATGCGGCGGTCGGGGAAGTACAGGGTCTGGACGCGGCGCCGGGCCTCGGTGTCGATCGCACCGCCGGGGCGGACGAACGCGGCCACGTCGGCGATGGCGTAGTGCACGCGGTAGCCGCCGCCGGGGCGGTGGGCGAGGTGCATGGCCTGGTCGAGGTCGCGGGAGCCCGGCGGGTCGATGGTGAACAGCGCCAGCTCGGTGGCGTCGTACTCGGGCAGGCGGGGCGCGCCGGCGGCCTCCTCGGCCTCGGCGAGCACCTCGTCGGGCCATTCGGTGTGGATCTCCAGGCGGGTGCGCAGCTCGGCCAGCTCCGCGTTGATCCGGGCGGAGTCGGCGGCTTTGACGCTCAACTTTCGACGAGGCATGGGCGCAGAATAGGACGTTCCGGGTGAATTCCGGTGGATCTGGGCGTGGGTCGCGGCAAGCGCGGCGGCGGAGCGTGCCGGGTGGCGGGGGCAGCGCCGTCCGCACGGCGGGGCGCGGTTGCGTAGGGTGTCGGGGTCAGCTGCCACAGTTTGTTGAGGAGTGCCGCCCGTGCTGGTCCTGTTGCCGCCCTCGGAGGGCAAGGCCGCGTCCGAGGCCGGCGTGCCGCTCGCGCTGGGCGGGCTCTCGCTGCCGGGGCTGACCGCAGCGCGCGCGAGCGTGCTGGACACCCTCGTGGAGCTGTGTTCCGGTGACACCGACCGGGCGGCCGAGGTGCTCGGGCTGAGCCCGGGGCTGCGCGGCGAGGTGGCCCGCAACGCCGGGCTGCTGACAGCGGGGGCCCGGCCGGCCGGCGAGGTGTACACCGGCGTGCTGTTCGACGCGCTCGGGCTGGCGAAGCTGGACGAGGCCGCGTACGCGCGGGCGGAGCGCTCGCTGCTGGTGTTCTCCGGCCTCTGGGGTGCGGTGCGGGTCAGCGACCGGATCCCCTCGTACCGCTGCTCGATGGGCGTGAAACTGCCGCCGCTGGGGGCGCTCGGAGCGTACTGGCGGAGTGCGATGGCGCCGGTGCTGCCGGAGGTCGCGGACGGGCTGGTGCTGGACCTGCGCAGTGCGGCGTACGCGGCGGCCTGGAAGCCGGCCGGCGAGCTGGTCGAACGGACGGCGACCGTCCGGGTACTGCAGGAGCGCGAGGTCGCCGGGGTGCTGAAGCGCTCGGTGGTGAGCCACTTCAACAAGGCCACCAAGGGGCGGCTGGTCCGTGACCTGCTGCTCGCGGGCGCCGAGCCGGGGACGCCCGGCGAGCTGGTGGACGCGCTGCTCGGGCTCGGCTACCGGGTCGAGGTGGCGGCCCGGGGCACCGCGCGCAAGCCGTGGCAGCTGGACGTCGTGGTGACCGAGATCCACTGATCGCGACAAGCGAAAAGCGGCTAACGACGGACGGCAGGCGGCGGGGAGACCCGGCCGCCGTCCGCTCAGCGCAGGTGGCTGGTGTCGTTCAGCAGCCGCAGCGAGGCGTTGCCGTCGGCGTAGTACTGGACGACGCAGACGGCGGCCGCCGACAGCTCCATCCGGTACAGCGAGTCCGGCGGGGCGCCGAGCGCGAGGCGCACCAGCGTCTTGATCGGGCTGACGTGCGAGACCACCAGCACGGTCTTCCCGGCGTACCGGGCGAGGATCTTGTCGCGGGCCACGCCGACCCGGTGGGTGAGGGTGGTGAAGCTCTCGCTGCTGCCGGTCGGCTTCGCCTTCGCGGAGCCGAGCCAGGCGCTCAGGTCCTCGGGGTGGCGCTCCTGCGCCTCGGCGAAGGTGAGGCCCTCCCAGTCGCCGAAGTCCAGCTCGCGCAGGCCCTCCTCGATCCGTACGTCCAGACCCAGGCGGGTGGCGACGGCCTCGGCGGTCTGCCGGGTGCGCCGCATCGGGGAGCTGACGACGGCCTGGATCGTGCCGCGCTCGGCCATCGCCGCGGCGGCCCGCTCGGCCTGCCAGCGGCCCTTCTCGGAGAGCTCGGGGTCGCTGCCGCCGCTGCCGGAGAAGCGCTTCTCCGGGGTGAGCGGGGTCTCGCCGTGCCGGAGCAGGACGAAGGTGGTCGGCGTGCCCAGGTCGGCGGGCGCCGCCCAGCCGGCCTTGGGCGCCGCCGTCTCCAGCGGCGCGGACTCCTCCGCAGCGGCGACGGCGGCCTTCAACGGCTTGGGCTCCCACTGCCGGCCGGCCTTGCCCGCGTCCATCGCCTCGTTGGCCAGCCGGTCCGCGTCCTTGTTCCGTTCGCGCGGGATCCAGGTGTACTTGACCTGGCCGCGCGGCAGGATCGTCTTCGCCTCGGCGGCGAGCGGCTGCATGTCCGGGTGCTTGATCTTCCAGCGCCCGGACATCTGCTCGACGACCAGCTTGGAGTCCATCCGGACGTCCACGGCGGCGTCCGGGTCGAGGTCGCGGGCCGCCCGCAGCCCGGCGATCAGACCCTTGTACTCGGCGACGTTGTTGGTCGCGTGCCCGATGAACTCGGCGGCCTCGGCGATGATCTGCCCGGTGTCGCCGTCCCGGACCAGCGCGCCGTAGCCGGCCGGCCCCGGGTTGCCCCGGGAACCGCCGTCGGCTTCGACGATGAACCTCCGCGCCGCCATCGGGTCAGACGCCCGACTCGCCGGTGCGGACGAGGATGCGGCCGCAGTTGTCGCAGCGCACGACCGCGTCCTTGGGCTCGGCCTTGATGGCGTTCAGGTCGGAGACCGCGAACTCGACCCGGCAGCCCTCGCAGCGGCGCTGGTAGAGACGGGCCGCGCCCACGCCGCCCTGCTGCTCGCGCAGGCGGTTGTAGAGCTTCTGGAGGTCCTCGGGCACGGCCACGGCGACGACCTCGCGGTCGCGGCGGACCTTCTCGGCCTCGGTGTCGATCTCGGCGAAGGCGGCCTCGCGGCGGGCCTCGGCCTCGTTCAGGGTGACGGTGGAGTGCTCCAGGCGGGCACCGAGCTCGATGACCCGGGTCTGGGCGGACTCCATCCGCTCCATGATCTCCAGGACGACGTCCTCCAGGTCGGACTGGCGCTTGGCCAGCGAGCCGACCTCGTGCTGGAGGTTCTCCAGGTCCTTCGGCGAGGTGATCGCGCCGGAGTCCAGCCGCTGCTGGTTGCGGGCGGAGCGGCTGCGCACCTGCTCGACGTCCTGCTCGGCCTTGGTCAGCTCGCGGGTGGTGTCACCGAGCTGCGCCTCGGCCGCGACGACCAGGGACTTCAGGGCGGTGTGGTCGGCGGTGGCCTTGTCGATCTCGGCGTGCTCGGGCAGGCTGCGGCGCCGGTGGGCCAGCAGGTCGAGCTTCGAGTCGATGGCCTGGAGGTCGAGAAGGCGGATCTGGTCGGCGGGCGCGGCGTTCAAGCGGGGGGCTCCTGTGAATCGGGTCAGGCGGTGAAGGGCATGGGGGCGTGCGCGGTCCACGGGTCGGTGACCCGGTGGGAGACCTTGGTCTCCAGCTGCCAGTCGTGCTCGGCCGCGACCGCGGTGAGCGCCTGCGCGGCGAGGTTCAGCCAGGGCCACTCGGTGGCCCAGTGCGCGGCGTCCACGAGAGCGAGCGGCGAGGCCTCGGCGGCCTCGGACGCCGGGTGGTGGCGCAGGTCGGCGGTGACGTACGCGTCGGCCCCGGCGGCCCGGGCCTCGGCGAGGAAGCTGTCCCCGGAGCCGCCGCAGACGGCGACCCGGCTGATCAGCCGGTCCGGCTCGCCCGCGACGCGGACGCCGGCGGCGGTGGCCGGCAGGCCCGCGGCGACCTGCGCGGCGAAGGCGGACAGCGTGAGCGGAGGCTCCAGCAGACCGATCCGGCCGGTGCCGCGGCGGCCCGCGGGGTCGGTCGGGTCCGCGATCAGCGGGCCGGTGACGCGCAGGCCGACGGCCTCGGCCAGGGCGTCGGAGACACCCGGGTCGGCGTGGTCGGCATTGGTGTGCGCGACGTGCAGGGCGATCCCGGACGAGATCAGGGTGTGCACCACGCGGCCCTTGAAGGTGGTCGCGGCGACGCTGGTGGTGCCGCGCAGGTAGAGCGGATGGTGGGTGACGACCAGGTCGGCCCCCCACTCGACGGCCTCGTCGACGACGGCCTGCACGGGATCGACGGCGAACAGGACACGGCCGACCCGGGCCTCGGGGTCGCCGCAGACCAGGCCCACGGCGTCCCAGGACTCCGCCCACTGCGGCGGGTAGAGCTCTTCGAGCGCGCTGATGACGTCGGACAGTTTCGGCACCTGTCGAGACTACCGTGCGCACGGGGCCGTCCGGGCGCACGGCCGCCGGGGTACGGCGGGCGCAGCGGCCCGGCGCCGGGCCGCGCGCCTCCGGGGCGGCGACGCGTCAACCGGCGCGCACCGGGTCGGCGGCGGCGCCAGGACGTGGCGGCCGGGCCCCCGGGCCGTACCGCGGGCCGCGCGGGTTGTCGGATTCGAACCCGGATCACCCTTATGAGTGAAGTGACCGGCTTCTCGTTGAGCACCTCCCGTCACGAAAGTAACTTCACTCCTGCCGAGGGGAGTTGTCCCGGGCAGGAGCGGGCCGGGGTGCCGGAGCAGTGTGCACCCCGGCCGCCCGGTACGCCGGTGCGGGAGCGCGCCGCTACGAAGGATGTGAAGCGGATGACAGCGGGCACATCACTGCGTACGGCCGGCGCTCGCGGGCCGGCGGACGGCCGGCGACCGGGGAGGACCGGCCCCGTCGAGGGGAGGGGGCCGGCTCCCGCCGCGCGAACGGTGGGCACCCCGTGAACGTGGCCACCCGCGCCTCGACCCAGGCGCTGCGCCGGATCGGCTTCACCTTCGCGGCCGACGGCTCGCACGCGGCCTGCCTCGCCTCCGGCGCCGACGGGGGCTGGTACGCGGAGAGCTGGCTCCTCCCGGAGACCGGCGCCGCCGTGCCGACGGCCCTGCCGCTTCCCGGCCAGCGGTCGGAGAGCCTGCGCTCCCAACTGGTGTCGCTGCCCGACGGCGGGGTGCTGGTCTGCCGGCACGAAGGCGAACGGCACGAACTGGTGCTGATGCCCGGCCCCGGCGGCGGGGAGCAGCGGCTCGCCACCGTCGTCCGGCCCGGCCTGCGGCTGCTGCCACTGCCGCCCGTCGCCGGTGCGCCCGGTGCGCCGCGCCCGCCCGGCTCGCCGGTGGCGGTCGCGCTGGGCACGGACGGCCGGCCGGTCACCACCGTCCACCTGGTCCGCACGGACGGCAGCGAGCCGGAGCAGGTCGCCGAGCTGGCGGGGCTGCACGGCGGCGGCAGCTGGCTCGACCGGGCCGGCCGGCTGCTCGCGCTGGACCGGGTGAGCGCCGACGGCGTCAGGTCCGTGGTGCTCGACCTCGAACTGGGCGAGGTCACCCCGCTGCTGGAGATCGGCGAGGGGAGCAACGACCGGCTGGTCCTGTTCGACCCGGAGTCCCGCTTCGTCATGGTGCGCAGCGACGCCGCCGGCGCCGACCGGCTCGGCTGGGGCGTGCTGGGCGGCGACGCGCCCGTCCGCTTCCCCGAGTGCCTGCACGTACCGGGCATGTTCCTGCGGCCGGTGGCCCTCCGGGCGGCCGCCTCCGGCGGGGTCCGGGTCGCCGTCCAGATCGACCACGGGGCCGCGTCCGCGCTCGCGCTCTGGGAGCCCGCCGGCCACCGGCTGGACCCGCTGCCGGTGCCGCCCGGGCGGCTCGGCGCGGTCGGCCACTGGTCGGCGGGCGGGCTGCGGATGCCGTACTCCGCGCCCGACCACCCGGCCGCGCTGGCGACCCTGGACGTGGACACCCTGCTCCGCCTCGGGCCGTCGAGCCTGCCCAGCGCCGTACCGCTGCCGCTCCAGCTGGCGCCGCTGAGCGCGGGCCTGCCGCAGCCGTGGCGGGAGGCCGCCCTGCCGTGGCACTCCCCCGGCACCCCGCGGATCTCCCGCAGTGCCCCGCCCGGCTGGCGGCTCGACGGCAGCGCGACACCCGGGGACGGCGGCCGCTGGCACTCCGCGCAGAGCCTCGAACTCGCCGGCCCGACCGGCCCGCTGGAGGCCGTCGTGTACGGCGGGGACGCCTGGCTCAGCAGCCCGCAGCTGGTGCTGGCGCTGCACGGCGGCCCGGCGGACGCCTGGCTGCTGGAGTTCGACCCGGCGCTCCAGCGGATGGCGGCCGGGGGCCTGGCGGTGGTGGCTCCCAACCAGCGCGGCAGCACCGGGTACGGGCCGGCGCACGCGATGGCCGTACGCGGTGCCTGGGGCGGGCCCGACCTGGCGGACATCCTCGGCCTGCTCGACGGGATCGCCGGCCAGCGCTCGGCGCTCGGCCTGGAGGCGCCCTCGCTGTTCGGGGTCAGTTACGGCGCCTTCCTCGCCCTGCTGACCGCCGCCCACGCCCCGCCCGAGCAGGTGGCCCGGTGCGCGGTGGTGGCCCCGTTCCTGTCCGGTGCCCGGCTGCTGGCCGAGGCGGCCGCCCCCGTACGGGAGCTGACCACCCGGCTCGGCGGCGGCGACCCGATCGCGGACGCCCGGGGCCCGCGCGACGTCCTCCGGCTCGCGCACCGGATCACCGCACCGCTGCTGATCGTCCACGGCGACCGGGACGAGGTCGTGCCGGTCAGCCAGTCACGCGCGCTGCGGCACGAGTTGATGCGGATCGGCCGGGTCGAGGGCGCCGACTTCCGCTACGTGGAGGCCGCCGGCGCGGGCCACGAGGTGCTGGCCGAGGAGGGCTCCGCCGTGCTGCACGAACTGCTGGCCGGCTTCCTGCGCACCGGGCGGCCGGGCTAGGGCGGGCCCCCGGGGTTACCGGCGGGTCGGTACCCGGCCCCTGCCGGGCGTGACCGGATCGGTAGGGTCTGGCCTGTTCCCGGCCGTTTTGGCGGCCGGGGCAGAGGGCGTGATCATCCGCCTCCGGCGCCTCCCGGCGCCGTGCCCTCCCGGTGCCGTGCGGCGGCGCCGGTGGCCGTCGCGTCCTCGAAACCCTCGTAACCCTCGTACGGAAGACGATTCTGATGTCCGACACCCTCACCGACACCGCCGGCCCCGACACCACCGGACCGCGCGCCGACGAGAGCGCCGACGCGGACACCGCGCACGGCCGGCACCGCGGCCTGACCGCCCCCGACGACGGCAACCCCGCGGCGGACCCCCACGGCCGCCACCGCCTGGGCGGCGCCGAGCAGGGCTGAGCAACAGCACCCCGAGCGCACCGACCTGAAGACCGTACTGACCGAAGACCGCGAGGGCCCGGCACACCGCCGGGCCCTCGCGGCGTCTCCCGGGGCGGCCCGCCCCCGATGTCCCCGCACCGGCGGCCGTACCGTCGAGTAGGGTCCAACCGCGTCCGACCACCGGGCGCCGGCCCGCCACCGCCGGCCACCGCCAGTCACCGCCGTCTGCAAGGAGCACCACGATGTCCGACCTCAGGGACAGCACCCGCCCCGCGCCCGAGGTGCTCGCGGCGTTCGAAGCCGCGACGGGGTTCATGCCCGTGGACGAGGGCCTGGCCCTGTACGCGGTGGCGCTCTCCGCCGCCGCCCGGACGGGGCTGCCGGTGCTGGAGATCGGCACCTACTGCGGCCGGTCCGCGATCCTGCTGGCCGCCGCCGCCCGCGAGGCCGGCACGGTCGCCCTGACGGTGGACCACCACCGGGGCTCCGAGGAGCAGCAGCCCGGCTGGGAGTACCACGACCCGACGCTGGTGGACCCGGAGGTCGGCCGGATGGACACCCTGCCGCTGTTCCGCCGTACCCTGCACGCGGCCGGCCTGGAGGACCACGTGGTCGCACTGGTCGGCCGCTCCCCGCAGATCGCCGCCCTCTGGGGCGGGCAGCTGGGCCTGGTGTTCATCGACGGCGGGCACACCGACGAGCACGCGACCGGCGACTACGAGGGCTGGGCGCGGCACCTGGCGCCGGAGGGCGTGCTGGTGGTGCACGACGTCTTCCCCGACCCGGCCGACGGCGGCCAGGCGCCGTACCGCGTCTACCTCCGCGCGCTCGCCGAGGGCTTCGAGGAGGTCTCGGTGACCGGTTCGCTGCGGGTGCTGCGCCGCGCGGGCGCCGTCGCGGCCTGAACCGACCGGCCCGGCCCGCCGGGCGGCCCGTCTCGGGGACCGGCAACCTCCCGCGCGACGATCACGGATGCTCTAACGTCGTGCCAGGCCGCCCGGTTGTCCGGGTGCCGCGGCCCTCGGGCCCGGGTTCTCCGGGTACGGTGGCCGCGCGGAACTCCGGTACCGCGGCGACACAGGGACACGCACGGACACGCACGG
>FTKL01000867.1_pt2 | contig 11133 bp, 13 predicted proteins | sample 2434061 | NCBI WGS metagenome assembly FTKL01 (sample SAMEA3914816, study PRJEB12502) | metagenome | biome: forest; material: soil | place: USA | collected 2011-09-16 | depth 0.3 m
CCCGGCCCGGCCGCCACTCGCTGACCTGCGGGTTCCCGTTCATGGCCGACAATGGACGGGTAGGACCACGGGGGAAGCGTCCAACCGGAAGGCCAGCATGTCGGCAGCACCAGGGCAGATCACCGTCCCCTCGTACCTGGCGAAGAGCATCGGCGCCCACCAGGGCGAGCACGGCCGCACCTGGTTGGAGGGCCTGCCCGCGCGCGTCCACGAGTACCTCGGCCGGTGGGATCTCACGCTGGACCGCGTCCTCGACCCCGGCGGCTCGCTCAGCCTGATCGGGTACGTCCGCCGGGACGACCTCAGCCCCGCCGTGCTCAAGGCCGGACTGGTCACCCCCGAGACCGCCCTGGAGCACGCCGCCCTCACCCACTGGGCCGGACGCGGCGCCGTACTGCTGCTCGACGCCGACCCGGCCGAGGGCGTACTGCTGCTGGAACGCCTGCACGGGGACATCCCGCTGCGCTCACTGGCCGAGGCCAAGGCCATGCTGGAGGCCACCAGCCTGCTCCAGCGGCTGTGGGTGCCGCCCGCCGACGGCCACCCGTTCACCACCGTCGCCGAGCACGTGACGGGCCGGATCGAGAGCCTGCGCCGACACCGCGCACTGCCCGCCGCCGCCGACGCCCTGCCGCTGGCCGACGAGGCACTGGCCGCCGCCGAAGACCTGCTCGGCTCGGCGGACGAGCTGTTCCTGCTGCACGGCGACTTCCACCACGGCAACGTCCTCGCCGCCGACCGCGCCCCCTGGCTGGCCATCGACCCCAGGCCCCTGGTCGGCGAGCGCGCCTACGACCTGGCCCGGCTCGCCCGGGACCGGATCGACACCCTGATCGGCTCCCCCGGCGCCCGGGGCGCGGCCCGCCGCCGCCTGCACCAGCTGGCCGAGGCCGTCGAGGTCGACCACGACCGGCTGCGCGGCTGGACGCTCTTCCGCACCGTCGCCGCCGGCCTGCGCAGCCTGGACGCCGGGGACGGCGAGAGCGGCCGGCTCTACCTGGAGTTCGCCGACGCGCTCTGACCGGCCCGCCCGGGCCGCAACGGCAGCCGCGCACCCATCACCGCGTACGGGCGCTCCGTGTTCGGGAACCGCACCGCGCGGGCCAGGTCCCGGTACCCGAGCGAGCGGTACAGCCGGCGGGCCGGGGTCTCGGCGTCGATCGCCGACAGGATGCTGCGCGGCCGGCCGGAGCGCTCGCACAGCGTCCTGATCAGGCCGCTGCCGACGCCCCTGCCCTGGAACCGCGGCAGCACGTGCAGCTCGGTGATCGCGAAGACGTCGTCCAGCCAGTCCCCGTACCCCTGCTCCTCCAGGTACGGCTCGATCACCGTGCTCCACCAGTGCTCCCGGTGGTTGGGCATCCCGTACCCGAACCCGACCAGCCGCCCGCCGCTCATCGCCCCCAGCGCGATCACCCCGGGCTGCTGCGCGTGCCGGCCGACGATCTGCAGCCGTACCGCGACCTCCTCGGGCGTCAGCCCGAACGCCACCGCCTGCACCTCCAGCGCGTACGGCGCCCAGGCCGCCAGGTCGATGGCCTCGATCGTCACCTCGGTCAGCTGCTCCATGCCCAGGGACGTTACTACCTGCGGAGCGCCCGCCGGGTCCGCCGCGATACGTCCACGGGCCGGGCGGCTCGCCCCGGGCCCCGGCGGGTCAGAAGAGCACGCTCATGAACGCGCCGACCTCGCGGAAGCCGACCCGGCGGTAGGCGGCGCGGGCCCGCAGGTTGTAGTCGTTGACGTAGAGCGAGACGACCGGGGCGACCTCGCGCAGGGCGATGTCGAGGACGGCCGCCATGCCGGTCACGGAGAGGCCCTGGCCGCGGTGCTCGGGGGCGACCCAGACGCCCTGGATCTGGCAGGCGCCCTGGGTGACGGCGCCGATCTCGGCCTTGAAGATCACCTCGCCGTCCTCGGTGATCCGGGCGAACGAGCGGCCGGCGCCGACGAGTTCGGCGACCCGGGCCTGGTAGAGCAGACCGCCGTCACCGGCCAGCGGGGAGATCCCGACCTCCTCGGTGAACATCGCCACGCAGGCCGGCATGACCGTCTCGACCTCACCCCGGCGCACCCGGCGGACCAGCGGATCGGCCGCCACCTCGGCGGACGGCGCGGTCGCGGCGAGCAGCGGCTGGTGCGCGCGGACCTCGCGGGCCGGGCCCCAGCTGCGCTCCAGCAGCGCCCACAGGGCGGCGGTGGAGTCGGCCGGGCCGACGATCGAGGAGCAGCGGCGGCCCTGGCGGCGGGCCCGCTCGGCGAAGGCGCGGACGGCCTCGGGGCCGGCGTTCACCAGCACGAGGTTGGCCCCGGCGTAGCAGAGCGACTCCAGGTTCCCGGCCTCGTCGTACCAGCCCCACATCTCACCGCCGAGGCGCCACGGGTCGAGGCCGACGGACTCGACCCGGGTCGCGACGAAGGCGTTGGCGACCGGGTCGCGGTGGAGCACCGCGAGGGTCTCCGCGAGATCCGGGGCTTCGAGGACACGGGTGGTCGCCAGGGCTCGGGCGGCCTGGAACGCGCTGGGGAGCATCACACCTCGATCGAGCATCGAGACAGCACCTCACTGAGAGACTCTTGCCGCACCCTACTCCGTGGCCCCACCCGGATACGGCCACGGGGTCGTCCGAGGACGGACGACCCCGCACCGGAAAGACGTCGGACGGTCAGTCGGCGGCGACCACGGTCGGGGCGCCGGCCTCGACGCCCTCGGCCTGCATCAGCTCGGCGAGCTTCAGGGCCTCCTCGATCAGCGTCTCGACGATCTTCGACTCGGGGACGGTCTTGATGACCTCGCCCTTGACGAAGATCTGGCCCTTGCCGTTGCCGGAGGCGACGCCGAGGTCGGCCTCGCGGGCCTCGCCGGGGCCGTTGACGACGCAGCCCATGACGGCGACGCGCAGCGGCACCTCCATGCCCTCCAGGCCGGCCGTGACCTCCTCGGCGAGCTTGTAGACGTCGACCTGGGCGCGGCCGCAGGACGGGCAGGAGACGATCTCCAGGCCGCGCTGGCGCAGGTTCAGCGACTCCAGGATCTGGTTGCCGACCTTGACCTCCTCCGCCGGCGGGGCGGAGAGCGAGACCCGGATGGTGTCGCCGATGCCCTCGGCGAGCAGGGCGCCGAAGGCGACCGCGGACTTGATGGTGCCCTGGAAGGCGGGGCCGGCCTCGGTGACGCCGAGGTGCAGCGGGTAGTCGCAGGCGGCGGCGAGCTGGCGGTAGGCGTTGATCATCACGACCGGGTCGTTGTGCTTGACCGAGATCTTGATGTCGCGGAAGTCGTGCTCCTCGAACAGCGAGCACTCCCACAGCGCGGACTCGACGAGTGCCTCCGGGGTGGCGCGGCCGTACTTCTCCAGCAGGCGCTTGTCGAGCGAGCCGGCGTTGACGCCGATCCGGATCGGCACGCCGGCGTCCTTGGCGGCCTTGGCGATCTCGCCGACCTTGTCGTCGAACTGCTTGATGTTGCCCGGGTTCACGCGCACGGCGGCGCAGCCGGCCTCGATCGCGGCGAAGACGTACTTCGGCTGGAAGTGGATGTCGGCGATCACCGGGATGCCGGACTTCCTCGCGATGATCGGCAGCGCGTCCGCGTCGTCCTGCGTGGGGACCGCGACGCGCACGATCTGGCAGCCGGAGGCCGTCAGCTGCGCGATCTGCTGGAGGGTCGCGTTGATGTCCGCGGTCACCGTGGTGGTCATCGACTGCACGGAGATCGGGGCGTCGCCGCCCACCGGCACCGAACCGACCATGATCTGCCGGGAGACGCGGCGCGTGGCGAGGGGCTTGAGCGGCAGGGACGGAATACCGAGCGAGATCGCGGTCATGTGCGCAGGGTTCCCCGGGGTTGAGGTGGGTGGTCCGGTCGCTTTCGGCGGCCGGGCCGGGTGCGCAGTCGTACGCGCACCCGGCGTCAACGGTACGGCACCTGCGGGGCGCGGAGCACACCCGCCTGTGCCGCCGACTAGCTGATCTTGACGGGGTTGACGAGGTCGGCGACCAGCACGAGCAACGTGAATCCGATGAAGACGCTCGCCACCACGTAGGCCACCGGCATCAGCTTCGCCACGTCGAACGGGCCCGGGTCGGCGCGCCGCATGACCTTCGCGGCCCGGCGCCGGACGGACTCCCAGAGGGCGCCGGCGATGTGGCCGCCGTCCAGCGGGAGCAGCGGCAGCATGTTGAAGAGGAACAGCGAGAGGTTGATGCCCGCCAGCAGGTTGATCATGAAGGCGATCCGCTGGGTGGCCGGGATCTCCAGGGAGAAGACGTCGCCGCCGATCCGGGCCGCACCGACCATCCCGATCGGCGAGTCGGCGTCGCGCGGGGCGCCGTCGAAGATCGCGTTCCACAGGCCCGGGATCTTCCCCGGAAGGGCGACGAGCGACTTCACGCCGGTTTCCGCACTGGTGTACATCCGGTCGACACTCTGGCCGAAGCCGAGATGCACGACCCCGAACGCCGGGGCGAAGCCGAGGAAGCCCGCCTGCACGGTCTGGCCCTTGATCGGCACGTCGTTGGCGTCGTACTTCTGGACCTGGTTGGTGCCGATCGTCGGGGTGAGGGTGACCTCCTGCCCGTCGCGCTCGACCACCACCGGGACGGTCAGCCCGGCGGACTTGCGGATGTCCGCCTGGAGCTGCGCGTAGTCGTGGATCCGGTCGCCGTTGAACGAGACGATGGTGTCGCCGTTGTGCAGGCCCGCGGCGGCGGCCGGGGAGGGCACGGCACCGGCCGGGCAGGTGTCGGTGGGCTGCCCCGCCGGCACCACGCACTGCGACACCGACTGCACGGTCGGGACGGACATCCCGACGCCGAAGCCCATCATCACGGTCAGGAACAGCACGAACGCCAGGATCAGGTTCATGAACGGCCCGGCGAACATCACGATGACGCGCTTCCACGGCTTGCGGGTGTAGAACAGCCGCGTCTCGTCGCCGTCCTGCAGCTCCTCGTAGGAGGCCTCGCGGGCGTCCTCGATCATCGAGCGCCAGGGCGAGCTGCTGCGCTGGGTGATCCGGCCGTCCGCACCGGGCGGGAACATCCCGATCATCCGGATGTAGCCGCCGAACGGGATCGCCTTGAAGCCGTACTCGGTCTCGCCCTTCTTGCGGGACCACAGGGTCGGGCCGAAACCCACCATGTACTGCGGCACCCGGATGCCGAAGATCTTGGCCCAGGAGAGGTGGCCGAGCTCGTGCCAGGCGATCGAGAACAGCAGCCCGACCGCGAAGACCGCCAGGCCGACCAACCACATCACTGCTGTCACCGCTGGTCCTCCGTCATGCCGCTCAGTGCACCCATCGGGTCCGTACCGTCCCTGTCGTCCGTGCCGCCGGTCAGCCGGCCGCCAGCTCGCGGGCCCGGGCGCGGGCCCAGTCCTCCGCGTGCAGGACGTCCTCGACCGTCAGAGAAGTTCCCGGTGCCGGCCTGCCGTGTTCGGCCACGACCTTGGCAACAGTGTCCACGATCCCGGTGAAAGCCAGTCGGCCCTTCAGGAAGGACTCCACGCACTCCTCGTTCGCCGCGTTGAAGACGGCGGGGGCGGTGCCGCCGAGCGTGCCGACCTCGCGGGCCAGCTCCACCGCCGGGAACGCCTCGTTGTCGAGCGGGAAGAACTCCCAGGTGGCGGCCTTCGTCCAGTCGCAGCCCGGGGCCGCGTCGGGCACCCGGTCCGGCCAGCCGAGACCGAGCGAGATCGGCATCCGCATGTCCGGCGGGCTGGCCTGGGCGAGGGTCGAACCGTCCGAGAACTCCACCATCGAGTGGACGACGGACTGCGGATGGACCACCACCTCGATCCGGTCGAACGGCACGTCGTACAGCAGGTGCGCCTCGATCACCTCCAGGCCCTTGTTGACCAGGGTCGCCGAGTTGATCGTGATGACCGGGCCCATCGCCCAGGTCGGGTGGGCCAGCGCGTCGTCGGGCGTGACGGTGGCGAGCTGCTCCCGCGTACGGCCGCGGAACGGGCCGCCGCTCGCGGTCACCACCAGCTTGCGGACCTCCGCGCGGGTGCCGCCGGCCAGCGCCTGGAAGATCGCGGTGTGCTCGGAGTCCACCGGCACGATCTGGCCCGGCTTCGCCAGCGCCTTCACCAGCGGGCCGCCGACGATCAGCGACTCCTTGTTGGCCAGCACCAGCACCCGGCCGGCCCGCAGCGCGGCCAGCGTCGGACGCAGGCCGATCGAGCCGGTGATGCCGTTGAGCACGGAGTGGCACTCCAGGCCCGCCAGCTCGGTGGCCGCGTCCGGCCCGGTCAGGATCACCGGCAGCGGGCGGCCGGCCGCGTTCGCCGCGAGCGCCTCGCGCAGCGCCGGCTCGGCGCCCGGGTCGGCGATCGCGACGGTGTGCACGCCCAGCCGCAGGGCCTGCTCGGCGAGCAGCGCGACCCGGCCGCCGGCCGCCGACAGGGCGACCACCCTGAACCGGTCGGGGTTGCGCAGCACCACGTCGATGGCCTGGGTGCCGATCGAGCCGGTGGAGCCGAGGATCACCAGCTCCCGGGGGCCGGAGGGGTCCTTGACCTGGGGGGTGAAGCGCAGCTGCGGGTGGGCGAGCGAGTTCATGTGCCTATTGTGTCCTGCCCGCCGCACCCGGGGGCGCGGCGGGCAGGATCTCCGGCCGGCGGCGCGGACTTTCCGAACGTCAGTGCAGCGGCTTGTCCAGGACGGCCTTGGTGTGACTGAACGTCTCCACCGAGTACTCGCCGTGGTAGCGGCCCATACCGCTCTCGCCGACCCCGCCGAACGGCAGCTCGGGCACGGCCAGGTGCGAGACCGGCAGCCCGAACACCAGTGCCCCGGAGGAGGTCTCCGCCGCCAGCCGCTGCTTGGTCCGCTCGGAGTCGGTGAAGGCGTACAGCGCCAGCGGCTTGTCCCGCTCGTTGATGAAGGCGATCGCCGCGTCCAGGTCGGGCACCGGGAGCACCGGCAGGACGGGGCCGAAGATCTCCGCCAGCATCACCGGCGCCTGCGGCGACACGTCCGCGAGGACGGTCGGCGCGAGGTAGCGGGTGGCGCGGTCGTGGCCGCCGCCCGTCACGGTGCGGCCGTCGCCGAGCAGGGCCGCCAGCCGGTCGAAGTGCCGGGTGTTGACGATCCGCCCGTACTCGGGATCGGCGGCCGGGTCGTCCCCGTACACCTCCCGGACGGCCTCGGCCAGCTCGGCCTCCAGCGCGGGAGCGGTGGCGCCGACGGCGAGCACGTAGTCCGGGGCGACGCAGGTCTGCCCGGCGTTGAGGAACTTGCCGCGGACGATCCGCCGCGCGGTGACGGCGAGGTCCGCGTCATCGTCCACGACGACCGGGCTCTTGCCGCCCAGCTCCAGGGTGACGGGCGTCAGGTGCCTCGCGGCGGCGGCCATGACGATCCGTCCGACCGCGCCGTTGCCGGTGTAGAAGATGTGGTCGAAGCGCTGCTCCAGCAGGGCGGTGGTCTCCGCCACCGCCCCCTCCACGACGGCGACGGCCTGCGGGTCGAGGTAGCGCGGCAGCAGCCGGGCGATCGCGGCGGAGGTCGCGGGCGCCAGCTCGCTCGGCTTGACGACCACCGTGTTGCCGGCCGCCAGCGCACCCACCAGCGGGGCCAGCGCGAGCTGCAGCGGGTAGTTCCACGGCGCGATCACCAGCACCACGCCGAGCGGCTCGCGGACCACCCTCGCCTCGGCCGGCCGGAACGCCTCGGGAACGGCCGCGGGCCTCGGCCGCAGCCACTCCTCCAGGTGCCGGACGGTGTGGTCCAGCTCGTTCAGGGTGAAGCCGATCTCGGTGCGGTAGGCCTCGGCGGGGCCCTTGCCCAGGTCCTCGCGCAGGGCGTCCTGGAGTGCCCCGCTCTGCTCGGTGAGCAGCGTGCGCAGGGCTTCGAGCTGGCCGAGCCGCCAGTCGAGCGGCCGGGTGCGGCCGGTCGCGAAGGTGCCGCGCAACCGGGCCACCACGTCGGCGGCGTCGGCGGCAGCGGCTGTAGCGGCGGGGGTGGGTGTTGTGGTCATGGTGCGGTGCTCCGTGGGGTGTCGGTGCGGTCGGCGGCCCCGGTGGGGGCGTGGCCCGGCGCCTGGGTCGCGGCGCGGACCTGGCCGTGGATCGGCGCGTGGACCTCGTCCTGGCGGTCGATCAGCAGTGGTGCGATCGTGCCCTGGACGAGGTCGCGGTAGCGGTCACCGCTCCGGTGCGCCTCGGCCGCCTCCTGGTCGGTGTACTCGGCGAGGAGCACGAACGCGGCCGGGTCCCGCTGCGACCGGAGCGCGCGGAACGCGATCACGCCCGGCTCGGCGAGGGCCGCCGCGGTGAGGTCGGCCAGCAGAGCGGCGACCCGCTCCTCCTCGCCTCGGACGGCGAGCCAGTCGGCGATGACGACGATGGTCATGGTGGTATCCCGGGATTCCGTGCGGGCTCGCTGGCCCGCTCAGGCGACGGTGACGACGATCTTGCCGCGGGTGTGGCCCCCGGCGTTGAGGCGCTGGGCGTCGGCGGCACGCTCCAGCGGGAAGGTCTCGGCGACCTCGACGGTCAGCTGCCCGCTGTCCGCGAGGTCGCCGAGCGCGGTGAGGTCCGCCGCGTCGGGACGGACGAAGACGTAGCTGCCGCCCAGCGCCAGCACGGCGCCGTCCGCGACCGAGGCGAGCCGGCCGCCCTCGGCGAGCAGACCGGGCGAGACCTGAAGGGCGTCGCCGCCGATCAGGTCGAGCACCGCGTCCACGCCCTGCGGGGCCAGCGCGCGGACCCGGTCGGCCAGGCCGTCGCCGTAGCCGACCGGCTCGGCGCCGAGCGAGCGCAGGTAGTCGTGGTTGTGCTCGCCGGCCGTACCGATCACCCGCGCGCCGAGAGCGGCGGCGATCTGGACGGCGAGCGAGCCGACGCCGCCGGCCGCGGCGTGCACCAGGACGGTCTCGCCGGGCTTCACCTCCAGCGCGCGGGTCAGCGCCTGGTACGCGGTGAGACCGGCCAGCGGGAGTCCGGCGGCCTGCTCGAAGCCCAGGGCGGCGGGCTTGCGGGCCAGCGTGCGGACGGGGGCTGCGACGTACTCGGCGAAGGTGCCGCGGCCGACCATGTCCTCGCGGACGTAGCCGATCACCTCGTCACCGGGGGCGAACTCGGTGACACCGACGCCGACCCGCTCGACCACGCCGGCCACGTCCCAGCCGGGGATGACGGGGAAGACGGCGTCCATCACGCTGTCCAGGTAGCCGGCCTGGACCTTCCAGTCGACCGGGTTCACCGAGGCGGCCCTGACCTTGACCAGGACGGCGTCCGCGCCGAGCTTGGGCTCCGGCACGTCGCCGTACTCCAGGACGTCGGGGCTGCCGTAGGTGCGGTAGGTGATGGCCTTCATGGTGGTGCTCCTGAACATGGTGCAGCAGAAAGATTTGATGAGCTAGATGATTGAAGTCATCAAGCAATAATTCGAAGGTAGGTCTCAAAGATTGAAGATGTCAAGTAATCGGACCTAGACTGGGCCCATGACCCAGAGCACAGCCCCACCCACCACCCCGGACGGACCCACGACCGACCTGCTCATGGAGCGGCTCGCCCACGCGGCCGCCTGCTACTACCGCAACTTCGCCGTCGTCGCCGCCGGCCAGGGCCTCACCCTCATCCAGGGCAAGATGCTCAGCCTGCTGCTGCACCCCCGGCCGATGCGCGCCCTCGCCGACCTGCTCGGCTGCGACGCCTCCAACATCACCGGCATCGTCGACCGGCTCGAAGCCCGCGGACTCGTCCGCCGCGAGGCCGACCCCGCCGACCGCCGGGTGAAGAACGTCATGCTCACCGCCGACGGCGAGGACGCCGTCCGGCGGATCCGCGCCGACATGGCCACCGGCCTGCCCGCCGTCGGCCGGCTCGACGAGCACGAACGCCGAGCCCTGCTGGACCTGCTCGGCCGGGCCTTCCCGCCGGCCGCCGGCTGACCGCCGCGCCCCGGCCGCCCGCAGCGGCTACCGTCGGACCATGCGTACCGTCATCGCAGGTGGCCACGGTCAGATCGCGCTGCGCCTGGAGCGGATCCTCGCCGCACGGGGCGACCGGCCCGCCGGGATCATCCGCCGGCCCGAACACGCTCAGGACCTCCTCGACGCCGGGGCCCAGCCCCTGCTGCTCGACCTGGAGGCCACCAACCCCGACGCCCTCGCCGAACTGCTCACCGGCGCCGACGCCGTGGTCTTCGCCGCCGGCGCGGGCCCGGGCAGCAGCGCCGACCGCAAGAACACCGTCGACCGCGACGCCGCCGTCCTGCTCGCCGACGCCGCCGAACTCGCTGGCGTACGGCGCTACCTGATGGTGTCCTCGATGGGCGCCGACGCGGCCGCCGTGTACCCGGCGGACCCGGTCTTCGAGACCTACCTGCGGGCCAAGGGCGCGGCCGACGACGCCATCCGGGCGCAGCGCGCACTGGACTGGACGGTCCTGCGCCCCGGCCGGCTGACCGACGGCCCGGGCACCGGCCGCGTCCGCCTCGCCCCGTCCACCGGGCGCGGCGACGTCGACCGCGCGGACGTCGCCGCCGTCCTCGCCGAACTGCTCGCCACCCCCGCCACGGCCGGCCTCACCCTGGAGCTGCTGGCCGGCGACACCCCGGTGGACCGGGCCGTCGCCGCGCTCGTCTGACACCTTGCCGGATACCGCGCGACACGACGGAGCCCCGCCACCGCGACGCGGTGACGGGGCTCCGGGAGCATCGGCTCAGAGCTTCAACCTCAGAGCTTCAGGCCTCAGAACTGCGGGCCTCAGAGGTCCAGGCCGGTGAGCACCAGCACCTTCTCCTGGGTGTAGTCGTCCATCGCGTACCGGACGCCCTCACGGCCGACGCCGGAGTCCTTGACCCCGCCGTACGGCATCTGGTCGGCGCGGTACGAGGGGGCGTCGCCGATGATCACGCCGCCCACCTCCAGCTCCCGGTGGGCCCGGAAGGCGGTCTGCACGTCGTGCGTGAAGACGCCCGCCTGCAGGCCGAAGAGCGAGTCGTTGACGGCGGCGAACGCCTCGTCGGTGCCGTCCACCTTGTGCAGCGAGAGCACCGGGCCGAACACCTCGCTGGTGGCGAGGATCGCGTCCGCGGGCAGCTCGGCGAGCACCGTCGGCGCGTAGGTGGCGCCCTCACGGGTGCCGCCGGTGAGCAGCTTGGCGCCCTTGGCGAC
>FTKL01000124.1_pt2 | contig 11119 bp, 6 predicted proteins | sample 2434061 | NCBI WGS metagenome assembly FTKL01 (sample SAMEA3914816, study PRJEB12502) | metagenome | biome: forest; material: soil | place: USA | collected 2011-09-16 | depth 0.3 m
GCGCTGCGCGAGCTGCTGGCGGGGGAGCGGGCGGCCCTGGTCACCGTGCGCTGCGCCATCGAGGACCAGGTCGCCGCGCTGGAGGCGTACGCCCGCCAGGCGCAGGAGGTCGACCGGATCGCGGCCGACCGACGGGCGGTGGAACGGCTGGAGGCACGGAGCGAGGCGCTCCTGGATTTGGTCGCCGAGACCGTGGCCTCCGAGGTCGCGGTCGACGAGATCAACCCGCTGACCGAGAAGGCCGCTGCGGTGGCCCTCTCGCTCACCGAGGCGTTGGCAGCCGCCAAGGACGCCGCAACCGCCGCGCTGCCGCCCGGCCGCTAGACCCAGGAAGCCGGAGGGCAGCGGCTTCAGCATGCAGACGACGAGCGGGGCCTGCCATATCCCCTCCGGCCGGTACCTCGGACGCCCTGCCACCGTTGGGCCGGGCATGACGACGCCTCCCACCCGTGCCGACCACCACGCCGCCCAGGAACTCGGAGAGGTAGCCGCCCTCGATCTCGCCGTGGCCGTCCTCGCCCGGGACGGCGCGGCGGTGGCCGCCTGCTTCCAGCGGCTGCGCACCGGCGCCCACTCGGGCCTGGCGACCCGCTACTTCGGGCAGCAGCTGGACGGCCTGCTGGCCGATGCCCTCAGCCGGGCCGGAGTCCGCTCCGACGATGTCGCCGGGACCATGCCCAGCACCGTGCTGGCCGGGCACGTGACCGGGTTGACCGGGCCGGTGAGCTACCCGTCCGAGACGGGGCGGGTGGTGGCGGCCCTGGTGGCCGGCGACCTGGACCCGCTGCGCCGCTCCCTGGGTCAGGCCGGGGTGCTGGCCCGCGCGGTGGCCGTGGTTGGGCTCGGCCTGGTGGCTGGAGCCGAGGAGGAACTGCGCGTGCTGCTGGAGGAGGTGCGGGCGCGCGTGGCGGTGCGGAAAGGGTCAGGCGGCCTGACCTGCGGGCGCTGCGGCATTCCGGCGCCGGCGGACCTGGCCAGCGACGCGGCCGGGGACTGGTCCGGCCGGTGGGAGGGTGGCCGTCTGGTCCTCGTGCTCTGCCCGTCCTGCCAGACCCCGGTGGAGGCGGGCGCAGCTGAGGCCAACGCGGCCGAGATCGCGGTGATGCGGGAAGACGGAGGCCAGTTCGTGCCGGACCCGGTCGTCTGTCTGACCGGCACCCTGGACCGGCCTGGCGACATTCTCTACGGCGCCGACCACCTGAAGCGGGTGGCCGGCACCGGCCGGGCGGAGAACCTGTTGCTCTTCGAGGAGCTGCCGGCCGGGACGTGCTGCGTACCGATCGTCGGCGGGGTGATGATCCACCGGCCGCGCCCCGCCGCCTAGTGAGGGGTCGGGCCCGAGTGATGCGAATCGGCGGGCCGCCGGGCCTCAGCCCGGGTGCGCTCCGGCATTGAGGACCAGGCATCCGAGCCGGAGGCGTCCGCCCCGCCGGGCGCGGGCCCGCCGGGTTCGGCCAGGGGCTTCCGGTTCGGTCGGGACGAGGGTAGCCCCAGCGGGGGCGCATTGTTCCATCGGCGGGTCGGCCAGGTGATGGTTTTCGGTTAACTCCAGGATGGCGGGACGGAGTTGTGTAGATTTTGGCCACTGCTCAGCGTGAGCGAGTCGTCACTGCCTCCCGTCGTTCCGGCGGGCCCGTCTTCGGACGGTGAACGCCCCAGCGTGCCTCCGGGCCATCAACTGGGTCTGTCTCAGCGCGGTACGTCCTTGCGACTGCGCGACCGCGTCGCTGCCCCCGAATCTGTGCGGGGCATCGGCGGTGTCGTGGGATTTCTGTCCCGAGCGCCGGCCCACCCGGTGTGGGCCACGTCCCCGATCAGGCGGCCTCCGAGGAGCGCCGCACCACGACACCCACGGATGATCATGACGATTCCGCTCACCTTTCTCGCGCCCGGCGGCGACGAGGACGACGACGCCCAGGGCGCCGTCGGCAAGCTGACGACCGAACAGCTCGCCTCCTTCGCTCCCGGCCTCCTCGACATGGAGCCCGTTCCGACCCCCACCGAGCTGAGGGAACTGGCCACCGCCGCGCAGGGCCACCCGTCGGTGGGCTTGCCCCCCGAGATCCTCCAGGCGCTGTTCGCCGGCACCACCCATCCCGATGAGCTGCTCGACCAGCTCGACCACCCCGACGCCGTCGCCCTGCAGCTGGACGCCCGCTCCGGCCGCGGCCGGCAGAAGACCAAGAAGCGAAAGGTCTCCCAGCTCGGCCGCCTCACCAGGCTCAGTACCAACACCGGCTTCGCGGCGGTCGTGAGCAGCCCGCTGCACCAGATCGCCTGGATCACGACCCTGCCGGTCAACCCCAGGTTCCTCGCCGCGATCCAGCACGCCTTCACCAAGGGCCGCACCACCGACCCCACGATCGAGGGCAGCATCCCCGGCCTGCTGGAGATCCACCTGCCGGCCAAGAAGGACTTCGTCGACCTGATCACCACTACGGTCACGAACCACCTCCTGGACTACGACTGGTCGGACTCCATCGCCCGCACCGGCGTCCAGGAGCCGCTGACGTGCATGGTCCTGCGCGTGCACTACGACGACGGCACCAGTCAGATCTTCATCGTCGCCATCGACGGGCAGTCCCGGCTGACGTCCGCCTGGCGCAACATCCTGGGCATCCGTGACAAGAAGCTGACCGTCGCCACGGCGCCCGCGTATGCCGAGAAGATCGTTGGCGGCATGCTCGCCCACGACGGCATGGCTGCGTCCCGCAAGGCCGTCAACGGTGCGCTGAACGCCGCCCGCGCCAGCTCCTGGACCGCCGACGAGCTGGGGACCCTCCACTCCCGCCTCGCCCCGGTCAACCTCGTAGTCGGCACCTTCACCCGCACGGGCGAGCCGTGCGAAGCCACCACCTGGTTCACCGAGCACCTCACCCAGATCCACCTGCGCCCCCGGCACTGGAGCGGCGGAAGTGACCAGGAGAAGGCCGTCGCCGATGCCCTGCTCTCCGCCGTTCACGCGGGGAAGATCACCCCGACCCTCGCCAGTGCCCTGTCGGGGCGCCTGTACGGCCCGGACTTCACTCACGCCACCGGCCTGCCCCACCACCCCGCCTTCGCCCGCGCCCTGCTCTTCGAGACGCTGCTCTCCGCCGACGCCGGCGCGCTCATCCGCTCCACCATCGCCGAGGGCCTTTCGCTCGACCCCGACGACAAGGACTTCCCCACGAAGATCCTGAAGACCACGGCAATCTTCTCCACCCGCTACCTGCGCTCCGATACCACTACGGTCTTCCCGAACATGGTGAACACCTGGGACAACGGCGGCTCGATCACCCGCAAGATGTGGACCCGCCTGGGTGATGGGGCGAACGCCTTCACCCTGACCCGCCTGCGGGACGACCAGCTGGACGACGACCCGTTCAAGAGCGCCTCCGAACTCGTCGAGCAGCTGCGGCGGCGGGCCGAGGACGACGTCCCCGGTGCCCGGGACGAACTCGCCGTCCTCGGCGGGGACGCCCTCATCGTCGCCGAGACGCTGGGCCGCGACCGCGGGTCCAAGGAGGACCTGGTCTCCAAGACGCCCGTGAAGGGCAAGACCCCCTACCGCTCCCGGCCGCCCGGCATCGTCGCGGCGCTCACCAAGACCCCGGCCGGCCGCCTCCTCCTCGGGGAGGCCCTCCGCAGCTGGGTCGACCAGGTCCCCGGCCACTCCGCGGACTACTCCCGGGAGTTCACCGTCCCCGAGATCACCACCACCCCGGACGGATCCCCCACCATCGCCACCACCCACGGACTGCCCAAGCGGGCCACCGAGTGGCACGTCTTCGAGCTCGCCTGGCCGGGCCTGTCCTCCGCGCGCCGCACGGAGATCGGGAGGCGGCGCGACGCGGTGCGGCAGGCAGCCGACGCGGCCGGCAAGGGCCAGCCGGAGGCCGCGACCATCGAGGCCCTGCAGAGGGCGGTCGGGACTCTGGGGCGAACCATCGCGGCCATTCTCACGAGCTCCGCGCCGCCGAAGTTCGACGAGGCCGGGGACCAGGAGGCGCTGCAGCAGCTGTTGTTCAAGGCCAGCATGGAGATCGGCAAGATCTCCGTCGTGGTGCCCACCAGCCAGAACCCGTACGCCAAGCCCACCGACACCGAGAACACCGACGGGGCGGCGCCCGACAGCGACGACCCTTACGGCCTCACCCGGGACGGCAGCTGATGAGCGCAGGCTGGACCCTCAGTCCCGGCCTCGTCGCTGGCGTCGCCGCCATCCCGGGCCCGCGTCTGGCAACGCCGCCCGAGACCCTCCAGGCGTGCGTCTACCCGCTGCGCGAGACTGACGGAAGCTGGACGGTCCGTCACCTCCCGTTCTGGCCGACCGCGCTCTACGTCGCCCTGGACGACCGCTACCGCAGCCTCTACACCGGCAAGGTCCAGCGCGGTACGGCCGAGCGGCCCGGCATGAGCGCGCTCCGGGACCGCACCCGCGAGCACCACCGCGACAACCAGCCCCCCGAGGCCCGCCACACCTGGTACCACCTGTGGGTCATCCCGGTCGAGCCGGGCGTCCCCGGCGCTGACCTGGAGGCGTGGGAGACCCGCGTACGCCGACAGACAGCCTCCCCGCAGACCCGCAAGAGCGCCCTGCTCCGCCCGGCGTAGCGAGGCCACCACCGGCCGGTCCGGCAATGAGCCGGGCCGGCCGACTCGCCGTTGCTGTTCGGGGCCGGACCGGGACGTGAGACGGCGGGCGCCTGGCCGTTACGGTGGTCACCGTCGCGGCGGACGGGACGGCCCTTCACTGTCCGTGCAGCCCGAGCACACCCCGGGGCACTGGCGGCCCGCGACGGGACCGGGAGCGCTATGCGCAGCCTGCGCCACCGGCCGCCGGGACACCGGCCGGGCCATCGTCCGACCCCGGCCCTGCTGCCTGTTCGCACCGGTCGCGGGCCGCGGTGCGCCCATGCCGGGGAAGGTCGGATTCCGCTGACGATCCCTCCGACCCCTGACCACGGTCCGGGTGTGCGGGACGGGCCCTCGCGGGAGTCGACCCGGTTATACGTCTTTTCATTTCCCTGAAAATACATGGACAGCAACAACGGAACCCCGTAGAGTGAGCTTGTTCATTCAGTTAGGTGAAAACACGTGGAGGTGTCGGTGTACGTCACGACAGGCCAGACGGCGACCGCGTTGGGATGTTCGATCCCGACCGTCAGGAAGCTGCTGGCCACCGGCGTCGTCCCGGGCGTACTGGAGAGCGGCCGGCAGATCGTCCCCCAGGCCGCCCTCCAGGAACTCCAGCAACGGGGCGGGCCAGACCTCTCGGCGCTGCGCCACCAAGAGGTCGCGGTCCTGCGGACCGGTAGCGCCGAGCATGTCGGCGACCCGGACCGCAGCTGGAACGGCTTCGGCGCCGAGCTGACCGAAAGCCAGATACTCGCCGCCCTCTCCGGCTGGTGGCGCTGCGACCCTGCCCGGGTAGCGGCTGCTGCCGTACTGCCGGTCACCGTGGCCGGCTTCGTCGTCGCCGTCCTGACCGAACTGGGCAACTGGACGGCCGACGGGACCGCGGGCACGGGGGCCCGGTACCGATTCACCAGCGCCCGCCTCGCCGGCTACCTCACCGACCTGATCCACCCGGCCAACAAGATCGCCTCCGCCCCGGCCGGCACCGACGACCGGCGTCTCGCCGATCTGCTGCTCGGCACCCGCCTGCCGTCCCAGTCGAGCGGACCGATCGCCTACGTCAGCACCCGCACCGCCACCGAACCGATCACCGCCGAGGGGGAGTGACACCCGATGGACCGCCAGACCTTCACCACGAAGCTCACCGAGCTGCGAGCACTGCGCGACAGGATCGCCAAGGCCCAGGGCGCCGTCACGGCCGCCGCGAAGGTGCTCACCACGAAGCAGGCCGAGTTCGACGACCTCGACCGGCAACGCACCCGTGCGGTCGCGGAGCTCGCGGGCTACGAGGGCGCGAAGGGCGACACGGTCGCCAAGGCCGGAGGCCTGAAACTCGCGGACGTCGTCCGGATCGCCCCGCTCCTGGACCCCACCCCGGCCGCCCTGCGTGGCTCCCTGGTCGAGACTCCGACAGTGCCTGCCGCACCGGAGACGAAGAGCACCCCGGCTGCCGAGCCCGAGGCCGCTGCTGCGCCGGCGGCCGACGAGGCGACCCTTGGAGCGGCTGCTACCGGTGCCGACCAGAGCACCGACCCGGCCGTGCCCGCAGAGGGCCGGGCCGTCCCGGAGGCACCGGCGATCGTTCCGGCCCAGCACCAGGTCCGGGTGCTGCCCTCGATCCCGCAGGGCCCGGCGGGGGAGCGGTACACCGCCCTCACCGAGGGCCTGCACAACAAGCGGCCCACGTGGGAACAGAACTGGTACGAGACCGTCTGGCTGGACGCCGCGACCGGCGACCTGGCCACCCAGAGCCACGTGGGCCGCGTGGACCTCGGCGCCCGCACGCCCGGGGACATCCTGGACGCGGTCACCGCTGCCGCCCCCGCCGTGCAGCGGATCTACATCACCGCCGGCGACCCCTGGCACCTCAGCTCGCAGCGCTACCCCACCCTCAAGGAGGCGGTGGCGGCGTGGCTCAACACGCCCAGCCCGCGCTGGATGGAGAGCCGGGGCCGCGGCGCGAACCGCGACCAGTTCGCCAGCCACCTAGTCCACCCCCGCAACCCGGTGGGCCGCTACATCCCGGCCGGGGCCGAGCGCGACGCCCGCCAGGTCGAGATCCACTCCGTCGGACCCTGGTTCAACCCGGACGGCGCGGACGTCGCCACGGTGCGCCACGCCTTCTGGCTGATCTACGAGGCGCTGCAGCGGCAGTGGCCGGACATCGTGATGATGGCCTTCCCCTCGGCGCAGGGCAGGGACTTGTGGAAGCGCACCATCCCCACGTCCGGCCAGTTCGCGGGCGGGTTCCCGGTGATGAGCGAGGAACTGAGGGCGCTGATGCACGCGACCGCCGGACAGGGCCGCACCGAACTCATCGCGGCGTCGCGCGTCCCCGCCGAGCTGCCGGGCCTGTACGAGGCCGACCGCACCTTCGCCTACGGCCGGCACACCCACCGCTCCGGCGTCGGCGCCCCGACACGGATCACCCCCAAGATGTTCGAGGCGATGGACGCCAAGCAGCGCCGCAAGGCCCTCAAGGACCCCTCGCACTGGCACATCCGCGCGACGGTGCCCCACGGCTGGAACCACGTCGGCATCCTGCCCGCACCGGTCCCCGGCGACCGCGCCTGGGAGTACCCGGCCACCCCCGGCACCACCTTCACCACCTGGGCCGGAGGCACCGAGGTCTTCCTCGCCCTGAACAACCCCCAGCAGATGCCGTGGCGGATCGAGATCCTCGACGGCCTGGTGTGGAAGGAGGGAGACCCGCTCGACAAGTGGGCCGTCAACCTCAAGAGCGCCTGGTCCGACCTGGTCGCCCTCTCGCGAGTCCACGGCGACGAGCGCACCCGCCGCGCAGCCCACCTGGCCTCACGCGGCATCCGCTCGATCCTGCTCTACGGCATCGGCGACTTCGCCCGCCGCCCGCGCGTGAACACCGGCACCACCCCCATCGACCAGCCCGTCCCCGACGGCGCCATGATCATCGGCCAGGACGAACACGTCACCACCTGGGAACGCGCAACCAGCCTCGCCCGCGACCCCTGGGCCCACCCCGAATGGGCGGCCGGAGTCTGGTCGGACGCCCGCGCCGCCCTCCTCGACATGAGCATCCGCGACGGCAAGACCGCCATCGCCCACGCCGGCGCACTCCACCTGCCGCCCGGCTCCGTCGTCGCGCTGCGCACCGACGCGGTCTACAGCACCGAACCCATCCGGTGGCCGTACTTCGGCAAGCCGGGCGAGTACCTGCTGAAGGGCTACCTGCCCGGCCCGGTCGACGCTCCGGTCACCGAGGAGCGGCTGCTGGAGCTGCGCGACCTCGGCCGCGCCCATTTCGGCAGGACCGCGCTCGCCCTGGACGTCGCCGATGCCGCCCGCCGGGGCGATGCGGACGCGCTCGACCGGATGCACCAGGCATGGAACAGCCCGCTGGAAAGGAGTGACCGATGAGTCCCGCCGACCCGGACAACCCGAACGAGGCGGCCCGCCTCACCCAGGAACTCCTGGACGAGGGCTACACCAAGAACCAGGTCGCCAAGCTGCTGGGCCGCAACGCCTCCCTGGTGTCCCAGTTCTTCACCAAGGGCAAGGGCGCGAGCATGGTCACCGCGCTGCGCCAGCTGGTCCGGGCGGTGCGCGGCGGCGAGCGGGACACCGAGGCCCTGGCCGGCATCGCGGACCAGAACATCAAGCGCCGCACCACCAAGGGCGGGGCCAAGGCCCGGGTGCGGGGCAAGGACATCATCGTCTCCGGTACCAGCATGACCGGCCGTGCCGGTCGGCAGGCGATCAGCACCGGGGCGTCCCAGCTCGCCACTGTCGTCCACACCACCGGGGCCAACCCCGCTGGCCGGCTCGCGTTCACCGTGAGGATGAAGGCGGACCAGTTCACGATGTCGCCCGGGTCCGAGAAGGACTCCGCAGGCCTCAAGCGCGGCTACCAGCCCCGCCCCGACGGCACCGAGGAACGTGCCTACGGTGACTCCCGCAACGGCGGCCTCGAAGCAGCGGAGTGGTCGCAGCGCGTCGCCCGCCACCACGGCGACGTCACCGAGGCGGTCCAGGAATGGCTGGTCGAGACCGGCCGCGCGGTGCCCGACGCCGCAGTGGAGTACCTCGAAGTCCGCGGCTGGGTACCCCGCACCTGACCCGCGCCCGCCTCACGCGGGCACCGGCTCGCCGATCCGCCCCGCCCTTCGTACCGTTCGCATCCCGCAGAGACAAGGACATCGCTTCGTGGACACCACCACCGGCCGGCAGGGCGACGCCGAGCTGTCCGAGCAGGCCGCCGCCGACCTCGCCGGGGCCAGGGCCCTGGCCGACGTCGTGACACAGGGCCGCCGCCCGGCGGCGCCGAAGGTCCGGATCGCGCCGATGCGCGACTACCAGCGCAGGGCCGTCTCGGCGGCCTACCGCGAGGTCAAGGACGGCGGCCGGGCGATCCTGGAGATGGCGTGCGGCGCGGGCAAGACCCTCGTCTCCGCGAACTGCGCCAAGCGCCTCGCGCGGTACGGCAGCGTCCTGGTGCTGGTGCCGACGATCGAGCTGCTGGAGCAGACCGCGAAGTCGTGGAGCACCATCGGGGGCCGCCAGGGCACGGCGATCGCCGCCTGCTCGCGGGAGGAGGCGCTGGAGAGCGCCGAGGCCGGCGGGCACGTCGACGGCCACGTCACCACCGACGCCGCCGAACTCGCCGACCTCGTCGCCAGGGTGCCCGCGGGCAGGCCCGTCACCGTGTACGCGACCTACGCCAGCCTGGAGAAGCTGGTCAAGGCCCACGACGAGTTCCGGCTCCCGGAATGGGACCTGGTGATCGTCGACGAGGCGCACCGCACCGCCGGCGCCCTCGACAAGACCTGGGCGGCCGTCCACGACGACCGCAAGGTCCCGGCCGATCGGCGCCTGTACTTCACCGCCACCCCGCGCATCGCCGACGAGCCGACCGAAGGCGACCTGTCCGACCTGGTCCTGGGCACCACCCCCACCCTGTACTCGATGGACGACGAGCGGACCTTCGGGCGCACCGCGTTCCGGTGGACCTTCGAGGAGGGGGTGACCGGCGGCTGGATCGCGGACTACAAGATCATCGTTCCTGTGGTCACCGACGAGGACCTGCGCGAGCTGCTGTCGCTGCCGGCCGTCGCCGACCTGCGCTCCCAGCGCACGAACGAGGACCTGCAGCGCCTGGCCCTGCAGGTCGCGGTCCTGCGGGCGATCGCCGACCTGAACCTGCGGCGCATCATCAGCTTCCACGCCCGGATCGACTACGCACGCAAGTTCGCGGCCTCCCTGGTGGAGACCGCCGACCTGCTTCCGGACTACGACCGTCCCGAGCGGATCTGGGCCAAGGCCGTGGCCGGCACCGACCCGCGCAAGGTCCGCCAGAGCGCGTTCGAAGAGTTCCGCGCCCACACAGGACTCCGGGAAGGCGACGAGGGCGAGGAGTGCGGCATCCTGTGCAACGCCCGCCTGCTCGCCGAAGGCATCGACATGCCCACCGTCGACGCGATCGTGTTCGCCGACCCGAAGTCCAGCCCGGTGGACATCGTGCAGGCCCTCGGCCGGGCCGTCCGCCAGGCCCCCAATCAGGGCAAGACGGCCTACGTCATCATCCCGGTCTACATCGCCAGCCCCGACCGCGAGGCAGGCGACGACGAGGCCGACGACCTCCCCGTCGCCGATCCCGCAATCGTCAGCCCGGCCGGCCCCCAGGTCCAGGAGGAGGCCGACACCGCCATCCAGTCCTCCGCCTACCGCGCCGTCCTGCACGTCCTGCGCGCACTCGCCTCCGTCGACTCCCGGGTCGTCGGCCGCATCGCCGACCTGCGCACCCACCGCTCCCAGCCCCACACCACCTTCAACACCGCAGAACCCCGGCTCACGGTCACCTCCCCGCAGGCCGAGGCCGAGGTTGAGGTCGGGGTCCCCCAGGACGAGTCCGCGGACCCGAAGACGGAGACCGAAGTCGAGGCCGGGGAGGCGGAGACTGAGGCCGGGGGAGCGGGAACGACGGGGGAGTCCCCGATCGAGTGGCTGCGCATCAAGGCCCGTGCCCACGCGGCCGAGATCCTGCGCTCGCTGAAGCTGCGGATGTTCAGCCCGCGCACCCAGGAGTGGGAGCGGATGTGGGCCCGCGCCGCCGAGTTCTACATCGAGCACAAGCACCTCGACGTCACCGACCAGGAGCAGCACCGGGAGCTGATCACCTGGCTCGGCAACCAACGCTACCTCCGGGAGAAGGGCAGCCTGGACGCCGCCCGGGTGTCCGAGCTGAACTCGATCGGGATGATCTGGGACAAGCACGCCCACGCCTGGGTGCGCGGTGCGGCGTACGCCAGGGCGTACAAGGAGCTCCACGGCCACCTGGCCGCGAAGGGCAGGGAGCAGCTCGACGGGTACAACGTCGGCCGCTGGATCGAACGCCAGCGCAAGGCCGCCTGCAGTCTCACCACCCAGCAGGGCGAACTCCTGGACGAGCTGGACACGCTGTGGCGGCTGGAGCCGGACTGGAACCGGTCCTACCGGCGCATGGTGGCCTACCTCGCAGGCGGCG
>FTKL01000825.1_pt2 | contig 11118 bp, 6 predicted proteins | sample 2434061 | NCBI WGS metagenome assembly FTKL01 (sample SAMEA3914816, study PRJEB12502) | metagenome | biome: forest; material: soil | place: USA | collected 2011-09-16 | depth 0.3 m
GGGAACCACTTGTCGTAGCTGAAGATGATCATCTTGCCGGGGAAGAGGGCCTTGACCAGGTCCGTCTGCGCCTGCACCTGGACGGCGTCGAGGCCGCGCGAGTACGCCTCGTCGGTCAGGTAGATTCCCGCGATCTTGTCCATGTTCGAGCCGATGGCGGACACGAGCCCGGCCAGCGCCGACGCTGCGTTCGGGTTCGGGTCGTAGGTGCCGTGATCGTTGGGCACCACGACCTCGTGGTTGACGTCGATGATGCAGGAGGCCGGCCGGCAGTCGTCCAGGAAGTCCAGCTTGGGGTCACTGCCGCGCAGGTAGCCGTTCAGGTTCGTCCACGGTGCCACCTCCGCACTGTGGTTGACGCTGTTGTTGGGCCAGTCCGGGTCCCTGATGTCGAAATACCCGTAGTAGTCGAGGCCGCCCAGCATCGAGACCCGCAGGTCCTCCACCGTGGTGACCTGGCCGGCTGCCGACCGGTGCGAGCCCAGGGCCACGTACCCGTCGCGCGGCAGGTCGGCGGTGGTCGCGCCGGAGAAGACCGTCGATCCGTTCACCGTGACGCTCGCCCGGCGCGCGGGCCCGCTCGCCAGCGTGAGCGACACGTTGTAGGAGGCGGGCGCGGGGGCCACCGGGGTCAGCGCGGTCGCCGTGCCGCCCTGGTAGAGCGTCAGCCCGCCGTCGGCCTGCAGCCGCAGGCCGATCGCGATGTCCGGGCCGTCCACCGCGCCCGTGGTGCCCGAGCTGTTGCTCACCGCCAGGGAGGCCCAGTCCGTGCCGGTCGTGCTGCCCACCGCCGGGGTGAGCACCGCGTGCACCGTGTAGGTGCCGGAGAGGTCGGAGGTCGCGGGCTTGTTCAGCCGCACGGCGGCCGTGCCCCGGGGGAAGGAGAGTACGTTCGGGTGGGCCGGGCTGTTCACCTGCACCGAGCCCGCGGCCGGGGTGACGGTCAGGCCCTTGGTGCCGGAGACCGCCGTGTAGTCGCCCGAGACCAGGCTCGGCTGGCGCGCGCTCAGGTCGTCGTTGAGCCCGGAGTCCGAGGTCGCGTTCGGCGACCCGTCGAAGGTGTCGACGAACGGCTTCGCGCTCGCGGTGGCGGTGGTGTCGACGTTGCTCACCGTCAGGCCGTGGCCCGCGCCGTCACCGAAGGTGGTCACCTGGCCGGAGGAGAGGTAGGCGCCGAGGTAGAGGAACGCACTGCTCGGCCAACGGGTCACGTCCGTGGGCGCGGTGACGGTGACCGGGGTGCCGTTCACGGTCAGTGTGACCGCCCGGTCCGCGCCCGTGGAGACGGTGAGGGAGACGGCGTACCGGTCCGCCGGAGCCACCGAGCCGGTCCAGAACGGCGTCTCGCCGCCCCCGCCGTGGAACAGCCGCAGCCCGCCGTCCGACCTGACGGTCACCCCGAGGTCCACGTCGCCGTTGGTCACGTAGCCGGTGCTGCGGTGGCTGCGGCTGAGTACGACCGACGCCCAGCCGGCGCTGCCGGTGTCGCCCAGCACGGGATCGACCACCGTCGAGACGGTGTAGTGGCCGCTCGCGTCCGCCACGGCCGGGGCGCCGAGCATGACGGCGGAGGTGCCGAGGGAGAAGAGCAGCTGGTTCGGATGCAACGGGTGGCTGGTCTGGACGTAGTACGGGGCCGGCGCGGCCACGGTGTCCCAGCGGCCGGAGACCCTGGTGTAGGAGATCGGCGGCTGCCCGGCCGGCGGTGACTGCCGGGCGGCGAGGCCGATGTTCAGCCCGTACATGGGGTCGGTGTCCAGCGCGGTGTCCTGCTGGAAGGTGTCGGTGAAGCCGCGCGAGGTGTCGAGCTTCACCGGCGCCGGCGCGTCGAGGGCGGCCGCCGGCGCGGCGCCGAGGCCTGCGGGCAGCAGCGCCAGTGTGAGCGCCGCGGCGGCGGACACCATGGTGCGGCCCAGGCGTTGAACGAGTATCACCGAGTCTGTCTCCCGGTCGTCGGACCGGCGGCGCGGGCGCGCAGCCGTGGGAAACAGGCATGGCGGTACGCGCCGTCCTCCCCCCGGGGCGGATCATAGGGGGCGGACACGAACGGTGATGGCGCGAGCCGCCCGCGGCGCCCTCCCGAGGACGGCTTCCGGCCGGATCGGCGCAGGTCACAGGGGTGCCGGCGGGTGCCCGCTCCGGCAGGGCGGCGCGGAGCCCCCGGCGCCGGGAGTGCGGCAGGCTCAGGCCTCCGCCGGGTCCCGGGGTGAGGCGGCGACGGCGTGGTAGGTCCGGCCGCCCGCGGTGAAGACGCCCAGCGGGGTCATGCCGAACCCGTCGACGTGGACTCGCCATGACGCCTGGTTGGCCGCCTCGATGAACGCGACCACGGCATCGGCCCGCCCGAACGCCGCCCCGACGGCCAGCGTGAACAACCCACGCGCCACCCCGTGCCCCCGGTACGCGGAGCCGACCACAAGCGGCCCGTACAACAACCAGCGGACCTCGCTCAGCGGACGCCCCTGCCACCGCAGCCGGTCCTGGGCGGCGAGCAGCGCCTGGACGGGAGGCGGCGGGTCCGGCATGCTCTCGGGCGCGGACAGCGCCAGGAGACCCGCCACCCGGCCGTCGTCGTCCGCGACGAGCAGGCTCCTGCCACCGGCCAGGCCACGCAGCGCCTCGGCGTCGAGGGAGCCCTGGACGAAGCCCTGACCGGCGCGCTGCTCCGGGGACAGGGCGTCGAAGTGGTTGGCTGCGAAGAGTTCAGCGGCGGCGGGCGCGTCGGCCCCGGTGGCGTACCGGTACTCCATGGATCCCATGCTGGCACGGACCCCGGCCGACGCGGGCCGGGGGGAGGTGCGTGTCGGCCGGGGCGGCGTCGCCGATTGCGGCCGGCCCGCCCGGCGCGCTGTCGGGTCGTCGTCGACGGTGTGTCGGTATGGTCCAGGGATGGCGAGGACGTTGCGGTTGGCGGTGGCGCAGAGCACGGTGCCGCAGGATCCGGGGGACCGGGCGGCGTTGCGGGCGGCGGGCCGGGAGGTCAGGTCCCTGATGCGGGACGCGGCCGGGGCGGGGGCGCGGCTGGTGCAGTTCCCGGAGGGCGCGATCGTCTACCCGGACAAGCACGTGGTCGCGGCCGGTCCCGAGGGTTGCCTGGTGCCGGCGGACTGGCGGTGTGCGGCGTGGGACGTCCTGCGGGAGGAGGCGGAGTCGGTTGCCGCGCTGGCCGGGGAGTTGGGCCTGTGGACGGTGTTCGGCTCGCTGCACCCGCTCACCGCGCCGGGCCGTCCGCACAACAGTCTCTACGTCGTCTCCGACCAGGGCCGCCTGGTCGCCCGGTACGACAAACGGTTCCTGTCGCACACCGAACTGACCTACCTCTACACCCCCGGCCGCCCGCAGCCGACGGTGTTCGACGTGGACGGCGTCCGTTTCGGCCTGGCGATCTGCATCGAGGCGAACTTCCCCGAGGTGTTCGCCGAGTACGAACGCCTGGACGTCGACTGCGTCCTGCTGTCCGTCATGGTCGACGACGCGCCCCGGGCCACCGTCGCGCAGGCGTACGGCACCCTCCACAACTACTGGCTCGGCTACGCCGTGCCCGCCCAGTACGGCGCCACCGCCCCGGCGGGCATCGTCGCCCCGGGCGGGCGCTGGCTCGCCCGCTGCCCCGCCGCCGACCGGCCCGCCCTCGCCGTCGCCGACATCGGCTTCGGGTCCGGCGGGAGCGACATCGAGGGCGCCGTCCGGTACGCCCGTCCGTGGCGACGCCTGGCCCGGGCCGGCCTCTACGACGACCACCGAACCGGTGACGATCCCAGGAGCCTCACCCTCACCGCGTTCTGACCGGCCCCCGGTGGTCGGCCGCCGGGCCGGTGCCGCGCGCCGCCGTCGGACGGCCGGGGGTGACGCGGTACATGGCGGTGGCGTGCGGGGCCAGAGTCGCGGTGAGGGGGCCGGTGGTGGTCGTGGACTCTCCGGTCCACAGGTCCCTGAGGGTGCAGGAGGGCGCCCCGGTGATGCCGAGCCCGGAGAGCCCGGTGGTCAGCGTGGCCGTCCTGTCGCCGGTGTTGGTGAGGGTCACCGAGCGGTCGCCGCCGGTCAGTTCGCGGACGGTCACCAGGTCGGTGCCGGAGTCGGCGACGATCCGGGCGGGCTGCCCGAGGCCGTCCTGGTCGACGGCGATCACCTCGCGGTTGGTGAGGACGGCCGCGACCGCCGGCGTCATGTCGGCCGGCTTGTTGCCCGCGATGAGCGGGGCGGCCATCTGGGCCCAGAGGCTGAAGTGCGAGCGGAACTCGTCCTCGCTCATGCCGGGCACGCCGACCTCCAGCATGTCGGGGTCGTTCCAGTGGCCCGGGCCGGCCTGGTGTCCGAGGCGGCCGTTGAGGCGGACGATGTTCATGACGCCCATGGCGTAGTCGTTGGTGTGGTGGGTGTCCCAGGCGGAGGTGATGTCCTCGGTGGTCCGCCACATGTCGGCGACGGCGGACCAGTCGTACGTGGCACCGGTCTTGTCCGCGTGGAAGCTGTTGGGGTTGATGCTGTACACGATGGGGCGGCCGGTGTCGCGCAGCGCGTCACGCATCGTGCTGAAGGCGGCGATCTGCTCGCCGAGCGTGCCGACGGGGGAGCACCAGTCGTACTTGAGGTAGTCGACGCCCCAGGCGGCGAAGGTCTCCGCGTCCTGCCGCTCGTGCCCCAGGCTGCCGGTGGAGCCGGGGTAGACGTTGCCGCGCTGCGCGCAGGTCCGGTCGGTGGGCACCTGGTAGATGCCGAACTTCAGCCCCATGGAGTGCAGGTGGTCGCCGAGGGCCTTCATGCCGCCGGGGAAGCGGACCCGGTCCGCGCGGAGGTTGCCCTCGGGGTCGCGCTGCGGGTCGAACCAGCAGTCGTCGACCACGACGGAGTCGTAGCCGGCTCCCGTCATTCCCGAGGCGACGAGGGCGTCGGCGGAGTTCCGGACGAGTTGCTCGTCGATCGCGCATCCGAAGGAGTTCCAGGTGTTCCAGCCCATGGGCGGGGTGAGGGCGACTCCGTTGTCCAGGGCCGAGGCCGATCGGGTACCGACCGTCGAGAGGGTGCCGGCGGCCAGCACGAGTGCGGCGGCCACCAGCGCGACCGTCCTGCGGCGGGGGACAGGACGAGAGGGGTGGCCGGGAGCGGACAAGGGGCTTCTCCTCGGGAGCGAGAACGGGGCGCCGTACACCGGCTGACGCCACATCACCTGTGGCATGCCTCCATGAGACCAGAATCAACCAGATTTCAACGCGACCGCGCACATATAAACATCGAGTGTCCCGGAGGGTCAACGGGGCGGACCGGATATCCGGAACTCCCTCACCATGCGCGCGGCGGCCGAGTGGGCCGAGGTGTGGTCGCCCCTGTCGGTGCAGTCGCGGCCCCGCCGGCCCGGCGCGGACTGCCGGAGACAACAATTTCGCACGCTTCTCAACGGACATTGACACTGTGACGCACGGCATGCTCCACTGACCGGCGATGGCAGCGCAAACATGTATCTCTTGAGTGGCCGTGCGCCGATGTGAGCCCAAGCGGTCGGGACGCCGCGCTCGCATCCACGTCCGCCCCCCACGCCTTCCACGTGCGCCGCTGCCCCCCACCCGGCAAACGGAGTCAATGTCATGAACCTGCCCGACATGCCCCTGGGCCGCAGACACTTCCTCACCGGGGCCGCGCTGGCCGCCGGCGCGGTCGCCATGCCCGGCTACCTCCTTCCGTCCCGGGCCTCGGCCGCCGTGCCGCCCCAGGTCACCCTGCCGCAGCGCGGCATCTACGACACGGCCACCGCCTCCGCGTGGACGGACGGCTTCCTCACCGGCAACGGCGAGTACGGCGCGGTGCTCCACGGGACACCGACCCTTGAGAAGGTCGTCCTCAACCACCACCGCTTCGTCCTGCCCAACGGCACCCGCGGCGTCCAGCCGCCCGATCTCGCCGGGCGTCTCTCCACCGTCCAGGACATGGCGCTCGCGGGCGACTACTCCGGCGCCTCGTCCGCCTTCGCCGCCGACTGGACGCTGCGCTGGACCCAGACCTTCCACCCGGGCTACGAGCTCCAGCTGAGCACCCCGGGCATGAGCACCGCCACCAACTACGCGCGGGTGACCGACTTCCGCACCGGCGAGATCACCCACAGCTGGACGGACTCCTACGGCACCTGGAAGCGCCGGGCCTTCGTCTCCCGGGCGGACAAGGTCATCGTCCACGAACTGCTGCCCGCGACCGGCCGGACGGTCGACACCGTGCTCAGCGCCAACACCGCCCTCGACGGTGTGCCGGGCAACGTCACCTATGCCACCACCGCCACGGTCAGCGGTCGCGACGGCTACCTCAACCTGCGCGGCACCTACCCCGCGGCGCTGGGAGCGTACGGCTACGAGGGCGTCACCCGGGTCGTCGTCACGGGCACCAAGGCCACGGTCACCGCCAGCGGCTCCACCCTGGTCGTCGCCAAGGCCTCCAAGGTGCTGCTGCTCACCAAGCTGAACCGGTACGAGACGTCGACCGGCTGGACGTCCAAGCCGCTGCAGGCGGCGCTCGGAGCCCTGACCGCCGACTACACCACCCTGCTGGGCCGGCACGCCCCGCTGCACCAGGCGATGTTCGACGGCTCCAGCCTCGACCTCAACGTCTCCGCCGCCGACCGCCGGCTGTCCACCAGCGAGCTCACAGCCCGCCAGAACAGCAACCGGTCCGTCCTCGACCTCGCGCTGCTGGAGCGGATGTACGACTCCGGACGGTACCTGTTCGTCAGCTCCAGCGGGGTCCTCCCGCCACGCCTGACCGGCATCTGGTCCGGCAGCTGGACCGGGGCCTGGGCCGACGACATCACCACCGACGCCAACATCAACCTCCAGGTCGCCGGCGGAAACATCCTGAACTACGGCACCGCCATGCAGGGCTACTTCGACCTCATCCTCGGACAGCTCGCCGACTGGCGCGACAACGCCGCCAAGCTCTACGGGGCCCGCGGGTTCCTCGCCCCGACCCGCACCGACGGCGAGTACGGCCACATGCTCCACTTCAACAACGGGGACTTCCCCGGCGAGTGCTGGACCGGCGGCGCCGACTGGCTGCTGTACCCGCTGCTCGAGTACTACCAGGTCACCGGCGACGCCGCCTTCCTGCGGGACAAGCTCGGCCCGGCGCTGATGGAACTCGCGCTGTTCTACGAGGACTTCCTCACCCGCACCGACGCCGCCGGGAAGAAGGTGTTCGTACCGTCCTACTCGATGGAGAACTCGCCCTCCAGCACCGGACAGATGCTCTCGATCAACGCCACCGGCGACATCATGGCCGGCCGGCACGCCCTGCGGGCCGCCGTCGACGCCGCCAACACCCTCAACGTCGAACAGGGCGGCGGGCAGGGTGTGGCACGCTGGACCGCCCTGCTGGCCCAGCTGCCCGACTACACGGTCAACAACGACGGTGCGCTCGCCGAGTGGTCCTGGCCGGGCCTGACCGACCGCTACAACCACCGGCACGCCCACCACATGTACGGCGCCTGGCCCCTGCACGAGATCAACCCCGAGGAGCGGCCGGACCTGGTCCGCGTCGCCGGCCGGGCCCTGGACCTGCGCGGCGACGAGAACTACTCGGCGCACGGCAGCCTGCACCGCGCGCTGGCCAGGGCCCGGCTCAAGGACGGGGCGGGCGTCTACGACAACCTCAGGAAGATCCTGGGCAGCAACATGGTCTGGCGCTCGCTGATGACCTCGCACAACCCCGAGCTGACCACCTACAACTGCGACGCCGCCAACACCCTGCCCGCGGTCCTCGCCGAGGCCCTCCTCTACACCCGGCCGGGCGTCCTGGAACTCCTGCCGGCGCTGCCCGACCAGCTCGCCAAGGGCACCATCAAGGGCGTCCGAGGCCGCAACCGCGTCCTGGTCGAGAGCCTCACCTGGGACACCGCGGCCCGGACCGCCACCGTCACCCTCGTCTCGGACATCACCCAGGACATCACCCTCCTCTGCCGCCGCGGCATGACCTCGGTCGCCACCACCGCCACCGTCGCGTCCTCCCCGCTCGGCACCCACGCCAGGAAGGTCTCCCTGACCGCCGGCACCCGCGTCCAGATCACCCTGGGCCTGCTCACCGGCACCTACCGCGTGGTCAACCGCAACAGCGGCAAGGTCCTGGACATCTCCGGCACCTCGACCGCCGACGGCGGCGCCGCCATCCAGTGGCCGTGGACCGGCGGCACCAACCAGCAGTGGACGCTCCAGCCCGACCCCGACGGCTCCTTCCGCCTGGTCAACCGCAACAGCACCAAGGTCCTCGACGACCCCGGCGCGTCCACCGTCCACGGCCAGGCCCTGGACCAGTGGACGGACACCAGGAGCCCCAACCAGTGGTGGAGGCTCGCCCCGGCCGCGACCACCGGCTACTTCAACCTGGTCAACGTGTCCAGCGGCCTGTACGCGGACGTCGACAGCGCGTCCACCAGCGACGGCGCCCAGATCGTCCAGCAGCCCGCCGGCGGCACGGCCAGCCAGGACTGGAGGCTCGAAGCGCTCTGACACCCCGTACGCTGCCCGGGCAGCGCACCGGCCCCGCCGGCGTCATCACCCACGCCGGCGGGGCCGGGCCGTCCGCTGCCGACCGCCGACCGTCCACCGCCCACGGAGTTCGGACCGGTCGGGCAACGACAGGAAGTGGCCGGGCGAGCGGTTAATCCGTGGCGCGCGCGCCGCGGGCCGGGCAAGGTGCCGGGTGATGAGTGATGAAGACGCGATGCCCTACGCCCGTTTCGACTCGGTCGAGGGCCTGCTGCAACGAGGTCGCGGTCTGGGCGCCGTACGGGCGCTGCAGGATCCCCGGGCGGCCGCGCCCTTCGTCCACGACGGGATCCGGCGGGACTGGGGGTGGGGCTGGCCCGACGACCGCTCCCGCTACCTCGCCCGGCTGGTCCGGGACCTGGAACTGTCGCCGGCGCCGGTCGTGGACCTGCTGGCCGGCGACGAGGAGCAGTGCGGGCGGGCGGCCGCCGTCCTGGAGCTGCTCGCCCTCGGCGGCTCCGACGAGGCCCGGGAGGCCCTGCGTTCCCACGTCCGGGAGGGCGCCCACTGGGTCTCCGTACTGGAGTCGGTCTCCCGCCGGTGGCCCCTGGAGTGGTGGGAGGACCTGGGGGAGGCCGCACGGGCCCGGATCGGCGGTGAGCCGGAGCCGCTGTGGTGCACCGAGCCGTGGACCCGGTTCGGGATCGAGGTCCGGCAGCCCGACCCGGGCCCGCCCCCGCAGGATCTGACCGGCCTCGTGGACGCCGAACTGCTCGACCTGCTGGCCGAGCCCGGGCACCCGGCGGCCGGCGCGGTCGACGCCCTGCGCGAGCTGTCCCGCCGGGATCCGGTGGAGGGGCTGATCCCGCTCGTACCCTCGCTCGCCGCCCTGGACGGCCATGGGCCCCTTTTTCTGCTCCGGCAGGCCGTCGACCGTCTCGGCGCCCTGGCCGTGCCGGCCGCGCGTCGCTGGGTGTGCGACGAACGGGACTGGCTGGCGCGCCTCGGCGCGGACGTCCTGGCCGATCACCTCGGCCCTGAGGTGATACCGGTGCTCGTCGCCGAACTCGCCGACCAGTGGCGGGCCCGGGCCTGGTGCGGCCCCGAGAGAACCGCGAGGCGGCTGGCCCGCTTCGGGCCGGCCGCCGCCGGGGCGGTGGCGGACCTGCGCCGATTCTGGCTGCGCACCCCGCACTCGTACGAGCGGGCCGCCTACCTGGAGGCGCTGGCCGCCATCGACCCCGGTGGCCTTGACTACGCGCACACCGAGTCCCTCTGGGACTGCGAGGAACGGGCCCGGCTGCTGGGCATCGCCCACGCACCGGACGACCCCGGGACCCGGAAGCGGATCACGGCGCTGCGCGACGACCCGATGGAGACCCCGGACGTACGGGCCGCCGCCGCAGCACGGTCGGCTCCGCCCACGTCTCAGCCGGAGTGACGCTGTGAAGCAGCCGGGTGCGTGCCTCAGGCCACCGCCTGCTTCACGAGAGCACCGATCCGCGCCTCGACCTCGGCCGTCACCTCGGTCAGGGCGAAGCCGGCCGCCCACATCGCGCCCTCGTCCAGCTTCGCCTGGTCGCTGAACCCGAGCGTCGCGTAGCGCGCCTTGAACTTCTCGGCGCTCTGGAAGAAGCAGACGATCTTGCCGTCCAGCGCGTAGGCGGGCATGCCGTACCAGAGTTTCGGCGCGAGGGCCGGGGCGCTGGCCGTGACGACGGCATGGACGCGCTCGGCCATCACCCGGTCCGAGTCCTGCATCTCGGCGATCTTCGCGAGCACGTCCCGCTCCGCCTCGGCCGCCTTGTCCGCGTGCGAGCTGCGGCGCGCGGCGGCCTTCAGCTCCTTGGCGTGGTCCTTCATCGCGGCCCGCTCCTCGGCCGTGAATCCCTCGTGCTTGCTGCTGTCGGCGTTGCCCATGGCAGGTCCCCCTGGCGGATCTTGATGTGCCGGAACTTGAGAGGGACTGTATCCCGATGCACCGACACCGGCACGGCAACGGCCGACACCTGCCGCACTCGTGGCCCGAACGACCGGCGGCCGGCCGGATCCGTGACGGAAAGTCAGCTGAGCGCACCGGAGAGCGCGCCGGGCGTGTCGTACAGGCGCTGACACCCGCCTGCGGCCGGCCCCCCGCCCTCCCTCCTCCCGTTGTGGGTCGTTGGCGCAGCATCCCGTAACTGGGGTGCTGGCTCGCCCCCTGGTCGTACGACCCGCCGGCCTCGATCGAGCTCGGCGCCGACCCGTCCGGTGGAGGCGGGTACGCGCCCAGGGCCGACAGCGCCCGCTACCTCGCGCTGTACGCGACCGCGCCGCAGATCCGGTTCGGCGCGGTCTTCTCGTTCTTCGTACCCGGGGCGCTGCTCCTGGTCCGCAGGCTGCCGCCGGTGAACGGCCGGATGCCGGCCGCGCTGCTCGCACTGTGGGCCTGGGGCCTGCTGGCCGGGACCCTGGCGGTGACCGTCTCCGCGCCGTGGCTGATCGCCTCGCAGGGGAACGGCAGCTACCGCCTCCTGGCCCAACTGGCGGGCGTCATCGCCTCCGGACGACAGATTCTGGTGGTGACCGGGCTGGTCGCGGCGGCCGTGACGGTGGTCGCGGCGAGGATCACCGCGAGAGGCGCCGGGCCGCTTCCGCAAGTGGTCGTCCCGGCGCG
>FTKL01450877.1_pt1 | contig 11118 bp, 8 predicted proteins | sample 2434061 | NCBI WGS metagenome assembly FTKL01 (sample SAMEA3914816, study PRJEB12502) | metagenome | biome: forest; material: soil | place: USA | collected 2011-09-16 | depth 0.3 m
GCCTCCGACCTGCTGCGGAGCCACCCGGGGAATCGGATTTCGTCTCCCGGCGAGCGTCCGGTAGAGTTCTACTCGTTGCACCGGAGACGGAAGCAACAACAGCAGGACCGGGGTGTGGCGCAGCTTGGTAGCGCGCTTCGTTCGGGACGAAGAGGCCGTGGGTTCAAATCCCGCCACCCCGACCCAGGTCAGAGGCCCTATCGGAGAAATCCGATAGGGCCTCTGACGCGTTGTACAGCAGCAAAGTGCAGCAACCGCTCCGGCCCTCCGCGACCGCCAGCAGTGGCCGAGGGCAGAAACTACTGACTGATCGTCGGACAGTCCGTGGGCGACTCTCCGCAGGGTCCGCTCGGTTCGCAGTGGGCCCTGGGAGTGTCAGGTCACCGTCAGGCTGCGGCGCTCAACTGAACAACGCCGCTCTACAGGCCGTGCTGCTTGCCGATGCGTTCTCGGGTGCCCGCCGACGCGGCAGCCCCGCCCGCTGCTGTGGGTCGGCGGTGCAGAAGGAGGTAGCCGTCGTTGGATGCGATGTCCTCGTAGACGGATGCGAGAGCGCGACGCAGCACGGCCGTCCAGGCTGAGCCCCCGTAGGTGGACGTGCGTTCGTCGAATACTACCCAGTCCGGGGTGAGCGGGTTGTCTGCGGAGTCGATGAAGTCGGGGGTGAGCAGGTAGGCGGTGGTGCGGTCGACGAGGTGGGGGAGCAGGTAGGTGTCGGCGGCGACGGTGGTGCCGTCGGGCACCAGGTCCAGGATTGTTCGAGCTGCGGGGCATCGCGGGCACTGGTCCGGGTCACGAGCGCCGATGGCCAGCGGCCCGTGGGCGAGGACCATGACTGTCATGACTGTGATCATGGCCCAGGCGAGGGATCGGAGCCGGGGCAAACGTCGAAGTGCATCGACGAGAGCGACGAAGAGGGACACCTCCATGAGGAGGTTGTAGTGGAAGTCGAGCCCCCAGTAGGCGGGGTTGGCGTTCGCTGCTCGTACGGCAAAGGGGAGCAGGGTGACCCAGATCAGCGGAGACCGGACCGCGATGATCCCCACTCCTGCCAGGAGCATGGCGAGTGTCCGGATCGCGGTGCCGTCGGTGACCAGACTGGCGGAGAGATTGCGGGCGGCGGCCGCCACCAGAGCCAAGGGGTCACCGACGGCTGGAGCGTAGGTGTAGCGGTGCCAGTAGCTCAGCGCGGGAATGACGATGGTGAGGATCGTTGCGAGGCCGAGCACTGCTGAGGCACCAAGTGCGGCGGCGAGCCTTCGCCGGCCGCGCAGGGCCAGCGCCATGGCAATGCCGAGCACGAGGAAGGCGCAGTCCTCCTTGACCAGGAGCAAGCCGGCGGCGAGTACGGCACAGGTGCGCCACCTGTCGTGTAGGTAGGCTCTGAGTGCGAGGGCCAGTAGCGGTGCCGCGAAGGCCACTTCGTGGAAGTCGAATGCCAGGGCATGCTGGACGCCGATGGATGCCGCGAAGGCCGCGCCGATCGCCAGGCCCCGCCGACCGCCGAGGGCGCGCATCGCGGCGTCGGTGATGACGCCCACGGCCGCGGCGATGAGCAGCGCCTGCAGGCAGAGCAGGACGCGGATATCGGGCCAGAGTGCGTACAGCGGCGCGGCGAGGGCGATGACCGGGTCGAAGTGGTCGCCGAAGGCGAGGAATCCGGATGCTTTCAGGTCGACCACCGGTGCTTGCCCGGCTGCCAGGTGTTTGACGGCCTGTCCGAAGATCACCAGGTCCACGCCGGTGCCGAACTGCTGGTGTCGGCGGAGCGACAGCAGCAGGTAGACCGTAAGTGCCGTGCCGCTCAGGGCGGTGACTGCGGGGGCTCTACGGCGCTGTGGCCGGGATATCGGTGGTGGAGCAGTTGGCGGTGGTACGGGTCGGGGCGGCCTGGTACGGGCTTGGTCGGTCACGCTGGACACGCTGGCCGCGCCAGGTGTTCGAGCTGTGATGGGCGCGTGTTGAAGGGGTTCCGGGAAGGTCCTGAACCCCTCCTGACTGCCTGGGGCATTGGAGCGTTGCTGTCACTGTCCGGGGATGTTCAGCGTGAAGACTGCGCCGTGGTCGTTCTCGACGGTCAGGGTGGCGTGGTGCAGTCGTGCGTTCTCCCGGGCGATGGCGAGTCCGAGTCCACTGCCGGCGTTGCCCGAGCGGGCGGTGTCGGCCTGGACGAAGCGGTCGAAGATCCGCTCGCGCAGGTCTTCCGGTACGCCCAGGCCCGAGTCGCTGACGCGAACGGTGAGGCTGGTCGGTGTCCGGCTCACCGTCACGGTCACGGGTGCGGCGCCGTGGCGCAGGGCGTTGGAGAGCAGGTTGTTGATGACGGTGTGCATCCTTCGCGGGTCGATGTCGGCGGTAGTGTCCCCTTCGGCATGGACGGTCACCGACTCCGGTGCCTGGCTGTGGGCGACCACGTCGGCGACGAGGCCGGCGAGATCGACCGGTTCGAGGGTGAGGGCTGCCTCGCCGGAGTCCATCCGGGAGATCTCCAGCAGATTTTCCGTCAGGGTGGCCAGCCTGCGCAGCTGCGGGGTAATCAGGGGGGCCGCACTGTCCCTGGTGGCCGGGTTGTCCAGGGCGGTCGCCGCTGCCAGCAGGGAGGCGGTGGGTGTGCGCAGCTCGTGGCTGACGTCAGCGACGAACTGGCGCTGACGGGCGTCGTGCCGGGTGGGCTGGTCAATCGTTTCGGCCAGTCGATCGGCCATCTGGTTGAACGAGCCACTGAGGTCGGAGAATTCGTCGTGTCCGGTGACGGGGAGCCGTACGGTCAGGTCGCCGGCGCCCAGTTCGCGGGCGGCCTTGCTCGCGGCGCTGACCGGCCGCTGGACACGACCGGCGACGAACCAGGCGAGCAGGGCTCCGATCACCACGGTGGCCATGGAACTGGTGAGTAGGCCGCGCAGGTAGCCGCCAGCCTGGTCCTCGACCGGCTGGGGCGACAGGTACTCGATGGCCACGATCGGAGCGCCGGGGTGCGGGTCCACGTCGCTCTGGATACCGATGACGGCTCCGATGGCGAGCCAGCGGCCGTGGGCGATGGTGATCGCGGTCAGGCTGTGCTCGTCCATGGTGTTGACCAGGCTGACGACGTCTGCGTTCATCGGCCACGGATCTGTTCTCCACCGCAGGAACCGCGTGACGGGCACGGCGGAGGTCTGTGCGTCGCTCGCGTCGGAGATCCGGCCGGCCTTGGGGCCCGGCCACGGGATGGGGCCCGCGTCGTCAAAGGGCGGGTTCGGGTCGGGGGCCGCGTATCCGGTGCCGCTGTCGTCCGGCTTCAGGCAGTACAGAGCGTAGGAGTTGAACTTCCTTACCGCCAAGGCGTCGTTGGCGCTGAGCAGGGCCGTCGGCTTGGTACGGCCGATGACAGCGTTTCCGGCCGAGATGAAGTCGGACAGTGCGCTGGACAGCACCCGGGCCCGGAAGTCGTGCTCGGCTTGGTCGCGCAGGACCTAGTAGCTGATCGCCGAGAGCAGTACCGAAGGCACCAGCAGGGCGATCAGGACGGTGCCGGCGACGCGACCGCGCAGGCCGAGGCGGGCAGTCACGGGAGGTCCAGCCGGTAGCCGATGCCGCGCACGGTGGCGATCAGTGTCGGCTGGGTCGGGTCGTCCTCGGTCTTCGCCCGCAGACGCCAGACACAGGCGTCCACCAGGCGCGAGTCGCCGAGGTACCCGTAGTCCCACACCCGGTCCAGCAGGACCTGCCTGGTCAGCACCTGGCCCGGGTGGAGGGTGAACTCCAGCAGCAGTCTGAGCTCGGTCGGGGTCAGTTCCACGGGGAACCCGTGCTTGGTGACGGTCATCGCGCGGGTGTCGACCCGTACCGACCCCAGCTCCACGATCCCCGCAGCGCCGTCGGCCTCGACGCTCGGAACGACCCGTCGCAGGACAGCCTTGATCCGGGCATCCAGCACCCGCGGCTCCACCGGCTTGGCCACGTAGTCGTCCGCGCCGCACTCCAGGCCGGCGACCACGTCGATCGGCTCCGAGCGGGCGGTCAGCATGATGACCGGCGTCTGGCCCGCTCGGCGGATTCCGCGGCAAACCTCGAAGCCGTCCATCCCCGGCATCATCACGTCCAGCACCACGCACTCGACAGGCCGGCCGGAGGCCAGCCGCTTGAGTGCGTCCGGCCCGTCCGACGCGCCGAGAACCTCGTGTCCCAGACCCGACAGCGCGAGGCACAGCGCCTCACGTAGTCCGTCGTCGTCCTCGACCAGCAGTACGTTCGCCATCCCCGGCCCCTTTCATCGCAACCACCCGCCGCAGCGTGACGCTGAAGTATGTGAGGCCCGTTCGAGAACTGTCACTGTTGCGCAACACCAGGCAGCAGGACTCGTATGGACAAGTCGCAGGAGCGCTGGGAGCCCTGGGCCGGTAGCTTCTCCGTGACCTGCGTCGATAGGTCATCACCGAGACCGTTCTGTACGAAGACAAGCTGACGGGCATGTTGGAACCCGAAGGCGATGTCATCGAGACGTACGCCGCGCTCCCGGCGCTATTGGTCCCGGAGCGCGGATCTCGATGGTTCGCCGACCCAGATGTCCTGCTACACCACAACGACTGGTTGAATCCGAGCTGTGTACGCGAGCCCGCACGGAGGAGGCGCTGGACACCCTGAGTGAGGCAATCCTGGGCCACTGGGTGAACGGCTGATCACGCAGCCGGCCACGCTGGGGGCCTTGTCGGTGGTTCACCGCCAAGGCCCCCAGCAGCCATTGCGCAGCAACTACTCTGCTCGCTCGCCACCTTCATCGACGACCAGGCCACGCGAACTGTCCTCGGCGGCGGCTGACGGCGGTTCGGCGGAGCTGCCGTCGAGGGTGGCGCCGAGCTTCTTGAGCGCGTTGCGCGTCTGCTTGGAGGGGACCTGGGTGTAGATCTCCATGGTCACCGCAAACTGCGAGTGCCGGAGGATCTGCATCGCCACGCGGGGGTGGACGTCCAGGGCCGCCAGGAGCGTGCCGCAGGTCTTGCGGGTGTCGTGGACGCGGATCAGCCGCACGCCGGCCTGCTGGCAGCGGAACTCGAACCGGCGGTTGAAGTTGCGCGGCTCGACCGGGGTGCCGTACTTCGTGGTGAAGACCAGGTCGGACTCCGTCCAGAGCTCTCGGGCGGCGAGCTTGTGGGCGTCACGGCTCTTCTCCCGTAGCAGCAGGGCGGCACGGCAGACGTCCGGCAGCGGGAGCACCGACTCGGAGGCGTCGGTCTTGACCTCGGAGTGCAGCAGCCGGCGGCGCACCCGCTGGAGCTGCTGCTGGATCAGGATCTCACCCCGGTCCAGCATCACGTCCGTCCACCGCAGCCCGAGCACCTCGCCCTTGCGCAGGCCGAGGACCAGGATCATCACGTAGGCCCCGTACAGGGGGTCGCGGTCGGCGCGGGCCGATTCGAGAAACCGGCTGGCCTCCTCGACCGACCAAGGGATGACCTTGCGGGGGCGGGGCTTGGCCAGCTTGACGAGCTGGGCGACGTTGCGGGAGATCATCTCCTCGCTGATCGCGTACGTGAGCGCGCTGCGGAGCACCGTACGGGCGTCGGCGACCGATCGCTTCGAGAGGTACTGGCGGCAGCACTTGCGTCGCTCCTCCGGGCGCCGCTCGTCCTTGCCCTGCGCGCAGCACTGGCAGGTGGTGCCGAGCTTGTTCAGCCACTCGCGCACGTCGCGCACGTTGAGCTTGTCGACGCGCTTGGCACCGAGGAACGGGCCGATGTAGAGGCGCACGGCCGTCTCGTAGGTCGCTGCAGTGAGCGGCTTGAGGTTGACCTCGACCTCCTCCTTCAGCCAGAAGGCGAGGTACTGCTCCATCGTGGGCGTACTGGTGGCCACCGGGCCGGCCTTGGCCGCGGTGTGGAGCTTGAGCCACTTGTCGTGGACCTCGGTGCGGGTCTTGCCGTAGACGTACTTGCGGTCGCGCTTGCCGGTAGGCGTGGTCACCCAGGCGTACGCCGCGAAGCCGTTGCGGTAGGGGTAGATGGAGCCCTCGCCGTTGCCGCGCTTGCCACTCATGCGGCCACCTCCTCAGCGGTGGCGACGACGCGGGCGACGTACTCGTCGACCCACAGGGGCAGGATGCGGCGGTTTCGGCCGATGGCGACGGAGCGGATCTGGCCGGAGAGGACCAGCATCTTCGTCTTGGAGAGGCCGAAGCCGAGCATCTCGGCGACTTCGGCGGTGGTGTGCCACTTCCGCTCGATGACGGTCGTGGTGGCAGCGATGGGCATTAAAGCTCCTCGCAGCGGCGCGTGGACAACGCGCCGCCGTGGCGACTGGTGGGATGGGCGGTGGGTGTAGGGAACCCGCTTGTCGGCCCTCGGCGTTCGTAGCGCCGGGGGCCGGGCAGCGGGGATGCGGTGCGCTCAGGGCAACAGAGCAGCACCGTAGGAGTAGTCCGGCCGTTCGCCAAAGGGGGCGGGCCGTGCGGGGCGGCTCGTTCTGGGAGAACGGCCGGGTCGCGGGCGCCGATGGGCCCGAGAAGCCGCCGTACCCGAAGGACGTGCGGGCCTACCGGCCGGCGCCCGGTTCCTTGCGGAGCGGGTCCCACGGCGAGTTGGGGGCCGGGTACCACTCGGGCTCGTTGGTGACGGTGACGGCGATGCCCTGCGCTTCGAGGCGGTCGGCGACCTCGTCGTACTTGCGCTGGGCCTCGTCCAGCCGGGCCTTGGCCCCCTGCTCGATGTCGTGGGCGGTTCTCCACTCCAGCTGGGCGGCCTGCAGGGCGAAGCCGGCCTCCTGCAGTTCGTAGTCGGGCTCGTCCGGGCCGGCGACGGCTTCGGTCATGAAGTTGGCCGCCGGAACGCTGAGCGCCTTGGCCAGGCCGAGCACCTCGTCGAAGCGGACCGGACGGGTGCCGTTCTCGATCTTGGCGACCTGGGTCTGATGGAACTTGAAGCCGAGCCGGGTCATGCGCTCGGCCATGTCCTCCTGGGAGAGACGGGCCGCCTTGCGCAGGACCTTCAGGTTGTGGGCCACCAGGGCCTCGCCCTCCAGGGGCGTGAAGCGATGCACCATGGGGTTGACCATATCAACCTCCTTTCGATTGCAGATGGACGCGGCGCGGCGACATGTAAGGCTCTAGCAGCATGGAACATTCAACCGTCAAGCGGTTTAGATGGACGTGACCATTTCGTTACATTTATCACTGCCAGCCACTATGCGGAAATCGGTTAAGGATTCCAGCCCCCAATCGCTTGCCAGGGAGTCGGGGCCTCCGCTACGTTAGTCACGTCAGCATGAAAACCCCAACCGAAAGGAGGTTGAGCCAGGCCGCGCAGCGGCCAGTGTCCCGAGAAAAAACACGAAGCCCCCGGCGCTACGAACACCGGGGGCTGATCGGAAACCTCGCCACCGCCCATCCCAGGACAGTCGAGCTACGGCGGACCGGGTTGCCCCCCGGAACCGCCGAGTGAGGAATCGCCATGACCGAGAGTACTGCCTCTCGCCCCGCAGCCGCAGCCCCCGCCACCGGCTGGCCGCCCGTCGCCAAGGCCGGCGAGCCCGGCACCTACCTGCCCGCCCGGCAGCCCGAGCAGCCGTCCACGCCCTGTGGACAGCCCGCCGAGGCGGCACCGGCCGAGCCCGCCATCCCGGCCGGCATCGACCTGACCCCGGACACCGAGGTGAGCGAGGGCCCCGGCCTGCTCGCGCAGCTGAAGGCCCTGATCGCCACCTTCGTGATCCTCCCCTCCGAGGAGGCGCTGGACGCCGCCACGCTGTGGGTCGCGGCGACCCACCTGCAGGGCTCCTGGCAGCACGCCCCGCGCCTGGCCGTGGTCGGCCCCGCGAAGCGCTGCGGCAAGTCCCGCCTGCTCGACATGCTCACCGAGACCGTCCACCAGCCGGTCCTGACGGTGAACTCGACCCCGGCGGCGGTCTTCCGCTCCATCACCGAGGAGCCGCCCACCCTCCTCGTCGACGAAGCCGACACGATCTTCGGCACCCCGAAGATGGCCGAGAAGAACGAGGAGATGCGCGGCCTGCTCAACGCCGGGCACCAGCGCGACCGCTACGTGCTGCGAGTGGTCGGCAACGACCACACCCCGCGCAGGTTCCACACCTTCGCCATGGCGGCCATCGCCGGGATCGGCGACCTCCCCGACACGATCATGGACCGCTCCATCGTGATCCGCATGCGGCGCCGGGCCGAGGGCGAGAAGGTCTCCCCGTACCGCACCAAGCGCGACAGCCCCGCCCTGCACGCCATCCGCGACAAGATCGCCCAGTGGACCGCACCGCTCGCCGACCGGGCCCTGCACCTGGAGCCGGCGATGCCGGTCGAGGACCGCGCCGCCGACACCTGGGAACCCCTGGTGATCATCGCCGACCTCGCCGGCGGCCCCTGGCCCCGCCTGGCCCGCCAGGCGTGCAGGCGCATGGTCGACGCCGAGGCCCAGACGGAAGAGGACAACCCGGGCGGCGCACGGATCCTCGCCGACATCCGGCGCGTCTTCCACGCCGCCGCAGAGCCGGACAGCATCACCACCGACCAGCTGCTGTTCACCCTCAACAGCGACCCCGAGGCCCCCTGGGCCGAGACCGGCCGAGGCGGGCTGAACCCGCGCAACCTCGGCCAGCTGCTGAGCGAGTTCGGCATCCGCTCCGGCAACGTCCGCCTGCCCGACGGCACCCAGCGCAAGGGCTACACCCGCCACAAGTTCACCGACGCCTGGCGCCGCTACTGCCCCACCGTCCACCCGATCGCCCCCGCCCTCGAAGGCGCGCGCGCCACTGCGGGCGGCAGAGCCTGACCAGCACCCCCGAGATGCCGTCCCTGCCGTCCCTGCCGTAACAACGCAGGTCACAGCACCTGCCGCCGAGACGGAACGGCGCCCCAAGACGGAAGCCGCATCCGTCCCAGGGACGGCAGGGCACCGGGTCCAAGACGGCAACCGCCCCGTGTCGCCACCGGCCCGCCGCCGCCCGAACCACCGTGCGAGCGGCGGGCCCACCCCAGGACGGGAAACACATCCGTCTTGTGCCGTCCCAGCCGTCCCTGCCGTATAACCGCAGGTCACAGGCCATCCCGCCGGGACGGGTACGCGTCCCAAGACGGATACGCGCACCGTCCCGAACCTGAACACGCCGCAGCCGTGACGCCACCGGACAGCCATACCCGCCCCGGCCGGACGCCCGTCCCGCAGCGGTAAAGACGGCAAGACGGCCAAGACGGCAGTCCAGCAACCCATCACCACCCAACCCGCGAGGACCCCTTCCGCATGACCGCTACCACCCCGAGGCGCCCTTCCCGCCCGGACGCCGTCCTCGTACAGGCCGCCATCGCGGGCGCCCTGTCCTTCGCCCACCTCCACGACATCGCCGAAGCCGCCGGGCAACACGGCTGGAAGGCCTGGGCCTACCCCGTCTCGGTGGACCTGCTGCTCGTCGCCGCCTGGCACCGTATGCGGACCCTGCGCGCCGCTGGACGACCGTCCGGCGCCGCCTGGACCTGGTTCGCCATCGCCCTGACCGCCTCCCTCGGCGCCAACATCACCACCGCCGGGCTGCTCAACCTCACCCAGGTCCCGGCCTGGCTGCGGATCCTGGTCGCCGGATGGCCCGCCCTCGCCTTCTTCGGCGGCACCCTCCTCGCCCACAGCGCCCCCGCGGCCGAGGCCACCACCGAACCGAAGGCCGCCGAGGAGGCACTCCCGCTCCACGAAGCCCCCGGGGCCACCCCAGCCGCCGAGCCTGCTCCGAAGGCGGAAGCGGCGCAGAGCGACCCGTTGGACGACGAGCCGGCATCCGGGCCCGACGACGTCGTCCGACCCGACGAGCAGGAACCGGTAGTCGAGCAGGAACCGGTAGTGGGGACCAAGCGCACCGGCCGAAGGCCCGCCGCCTCGATGGACGAACTCGCCGAGATCGTCCGCTCTGCCGTCGAGGAGCACGGGCCCACCCAGGCCGTGATCAAGACGACCCTGCGCGAGGCCGGCATACCGATCGCCAGCGACCGCCTCGGCAAGCTGACCCAGCGCCTCAAGGACGAGCACGCCAACGCGCAAGCCAGCCCCTCGGCTGCCTGACGTACCGGCCTGCACGTCACCGCCGCCCGCCCGAACACCGGCCCCACCGGTCCGGGCGGGCGGCTCTCTCCCCGGCGCCGAGCGGTGACCACCGAAACCCCGCATGCCGTCAGCGGGGACACCGGAAGTCCCCCAGGTCGCCTTCTGTACCGGATATCCGGCACCGCCAAACCGGGATCCCCGCCTGATCATCACCCTGCATCCCGCGTATACCCCGCACCCACCGCCCGCCTGTCCCGACAGAAGATCCGGAGACCCTGTGCCCGACCCGCAGCACCACCACACACACCCCCGCACCGGCCCCGAGGAGGGCGCCAAGAGCGGTAGGCTGGCCGGCCTGTGGCATCGCGCCCTCGGTAACTCGGCTCCTGGCGGAGCCAGTTGTACCCAGTCTCCGACACTTCGCGCCGGGCTGGGAGGTTCCGCCCCAGGAGTGGCGGAACAAGCCCTGCGCGAGGGCGCGCCAGGCCGGAAGGCCAGGGCCGCGAGCGCCCTCGACCCGGACCAGCTCAACGCCCTGCAGCTCGACGTCCTCGCCCGAGCCCGCACCGAGCAGAGCGCCGACCAGCCGAGCGACCCGACACCCGACGCCGCCGACAGCGAGAGCGCCCGCGACGCCACCGCCGCGTTCCTGCACGCGAACACCGCAACCCTCGACGTCCCGAAACTGAACGCGCCGACCGGCGCGCGGGCGATGCCCACCGGCAAGATCCGCCCGCACACCGGAACCCGCCGCAAGTCGCGGGTCGGACCGGTCGGCTACACCCCGCCGCAGTACGCGGAACTGCTGGACACCGCCGACCGGCACGGCTACCGGGACACCGTCTCCGGATACGTCGGCGACATCTCCCTCGCCTTCATCCGGGGCGAGTTCACCGTCGACCTCCCCCTGCACACCGACCGCCTCGCACTCCAGGAGTTCCGGGCGAAGGTGCTCTTCGGGATCAACCGCATCGGCGTCAACATCAACCAGCTGACCCGCGCGTTCCACGGCGACGGCCGCATCGAACCCGACATCCGCGAACGCCTGGAACGACTGGAGCGCCTGCTCACCCGAATCGCCGAAGCCCTGCTCATCCCCACCGACGACCTG
>FTKL01582675.1_pt1 | contig 11116 bp, 12 predicted proteins | sample 2434061 | NCBI WGS metagenome assembly FTKL01 (sample SAMEA3914816, study PRJEB12502) | metagenome | biome: forest; material: soil | place: USA | collected 2011-09-16 | depth 0.3 m
AGACAGGAGGTAATCCACTTGAACAAGGCCGTCGAACAGCACCATCATCGGACGCTTCCAGCCCGTAGCTCGTTCATCAACTCAAATATTCAGTAGTTGAGTTGGCGATTACTCACGCGCCTACCTGGCGTTTCGCGCACCCGCACGCCCGAGAGATCAAGGAGTCCAACCGGTGATCGACTTCGGCGAACTGACCTCACTGGCCGCCCGCGAGGGCCTGGAACGGATCGGGGTCGGCGTGGTGGTCCGCGACGCCTCGGGCCGGATCCTGCTGATCCGTCGGGCCCTGCACAACGTCCTGCCCGGTCTGTGGGAGTTCCCCTGTGGCGGCCGGAACGACGGCGAGGACGTCGAGGTGAGTGCGGCCCGCGAGCTGGCTGCGGAGACCGGGCTCACAGGCCTGCCGCTGGAGTACCTGCGGCACCTCGACTTCACCAACCAGGCCGGGCGGCGGGAGCGGCAGTTCGTCTTCACCACCGTCGTCCCCGACGGCACCCAGATTCTCCTCTCCCCGGACCACGACGCCCACCAGTGGGCGGACGCGAACGCTCTGCCACTCACCGGCGACGGTCAGCGAGATGTCATCGAGTGGCTCATCCGCCACCTGGCGATCCCCGGCTGGCGCCCTGTCGGCGGCTACGTCACCACCGTGGCCCGGCCCACCATCTACGGCTGCTTCCTCGTCACCGACCCGGCCGGCCGTATCCTCGGGATGCGCTCGGCGATCAACCCGGACGTGTGGAACTTCCCCGGCGGCAACGTCGAACACGGCGAGTCCCCCTTCACCACCGCCCTGCGCGAAGCCCAGGAGGAGCTGGGCCTCGACCTCGCCGCCGAGAACCCCGGGGTGATCGCCCGGCGGCGCCTCGTCGCCGTCGTCCACGAACAGGCGGGTACCGAGTACCCTGTGCCGGTCTGCGGCTACGTCTTCGACGGCGGTGTCCTCACCGAGGGGCAGCAGGCCCGGATCCGCCTCGATGCGGACGAGCACACCGAGTGGCGCTTCGAGACCGTCCACGACTGGTACGCGCTGATGCCCCTGCCCCGCTACCGGCGGCTTCTGCAGGTCCTGCGAGCCCACCGCTCCGGCGTCCCCCTGTACCTGGAGCACCCGGCCCAGGAGGGCGACTTCGAAGGGATCATGGTCTTCGTCACCGACCGGCACGGCCGACTGCTGCTGCACCACCGCGACGACAAGCCGGGCATCGCCTGGCCGGGACACTGGACCCCGATCGGGGGCTGGCGCGAGGGCGAGGAGAGCGCGGAGGAGAACGCGGCCCGGGAGGTGCTGGAGGAGGCCGGGATCCAGGTCTCCGGGCTGCGGATCGTACCCGGCCCGCACCACGACCTGGTCTCCCCGCTCACCCGCGTCCTGCACGCAGTCTGGGACGGCCCCGAGAGCGACCTGCGGCTCGGCGACGAGGGCCTCGCCGTGCGCATGGTCCCCCTCCACGAGGTGCCCGCCCTCAAGGTCCCGCCATACCTGCGGCACTACCTGCCACTGCTGGCCGAAGCCGCCCGGAGGTCCTCGTGAACCGCAGGGACACGCCCCACACCCCGGTGCCCGAGGTGCCGACGGGCCCGCCCACCCTGGTCGTCGGCGTGCACCTCGTCCTGGTCGAGGACGGCAGGGTGCTGCTCGGCCGCCGCAGGAACACCTCCTTCGCCGAGAACCACTGGCACACGCCCGCCGGCCACCTGGAACCGAACGAATCCGTGCTGCGCGCGATGGCCCGCGAGGCCGAGGAGGAACTGGGCATCACCATCGCCGAGGACGACCTCGTCCTCCTGCACGCCCTGCACCACCTGGACGCGGACGACGGCCGCGGCCGTCTCCAGCTGTTCTTCCGGCCCGCCCGCTACCAGGGCCAGGTCGCTAACCGCGAACCGGACAAGTGCCACGAACTGCGCTGGTGGCCGCTCGGCAACGCCCTCCCCCACAACACCGTCCCCTACACCGCGCACGCCCTCGCCGAGATCGCCGCAGGCCGGGCAGTCTCCGCTGTCGGCTGGCCGGCATGAACGCCACCAAGGTGCTGCCGGCGGACGTCGAACGGCTCCTGCTCAGCACAGTCGGCCGGTGCGCCGTGCTCGCGGTGCAGGTCTTGTCCCGGGCCGGGGAACCGGTGGTGTGGGAGGTCCGGGACAACAGCGGCGCCCGCTGGTTCGCGAAACGGCACAAGAACGCCCTGATGCACCAGCGCGAGGTCGACGCCTACCGCACTCGGGCCCGGCCGCGCTCCGCGCCTGCACGGCCAGGATCCGGACAGGCTGCTCATCGTCACCGACGCCCTCGCCGGGGCGAGCGTGCGCACGGCCGGCCTCGCCCGGCCCGCGCTCGTCGAGACCTACCGGCAGGCCGGGGAGATCGCCGCGCGCATCCACACCCACCCGCTCCCCGCCGGGCCACCGCCGGAGCGTTCCGACTGGACGGGGGAACGGAAGCGGGCCCTGGTACTCGCGCGCGGTCTTGGCCTGCCCCGCGAGGACCTCGACGCCCTCGCCGACGCCACCCGCAACCCACCTCCGCCGCCCCCTGCCACCCGGTGCCACGGGGGCTTCGGGCCGCGGAACTGGATCGCCCAACCCGAACCGGACGGCCCGCGCATCGCGGTGATCGACTTCGAGCGCAGCTGCGTCGAGGAACCGGTGCGCCGCGACCTGATGCGGATCCTCTACCAGATCACCCCCGGCGACCCGGCGCTTCGCACGGCCTTCCTCGCCGGGTACGGCCGTCCCCTGTCGCAAGAGGAGTTGGCGGCGTGCCGGGCGTGGGCGGCGATCGACTGCCCGTCCGCGATGCGCTGGGCCCTCGACCACCGCGGCGATCCGGAGATCCTCGGCTACGCCAACACGGCGCTCTCCCTGCTCCGCGAACCGAACCCCGTTGCGTGAACACCCTTTTCCTCACTACCCGTTGGAGTTCCGACATGCAGTCCCTGCGCCAGGCCGTATGCGTCATCGTCCACGACGAGAAGGCGAGCAAGGTCGCCTGCGTCCACTACGCCAACGACTCCTGGTCCAAGATCCCCGCCTGGACCGTCCCCGGCGGCAAGGTCGAGGAGGGCGAGCGCCTGGACGAGGCCGCCGCCCGCGAGCTGCACGAAGAGTCCGGCCTGGTCATCGCCCCCGAAGACCTGCGGCTGGTCCACACCATCCAGGTCAAGGCCGGGTGGGACGGCAAGGGCCCGTTCCTGCTCTCGGTCTTCGCCGCGACCTCGTGGCGGGGCGAGCTGACGAACACCGAGCCGGACAAGCACCTCGCCGTCCTCTGGATGGACGCCTCCGCGCTTCCGACCCCGATGTTCCCCACCTCGCACGCAGCCCTCACCGCCTACCTCACCGGCGACGGGCGGGGGTTCTCCACCTACGGCTGGGAAGCCTCGGAGGACCTGCGCGCCCTGGTCGGGGCATGAGATGGCCGGCCGCCACCGCCGCCCGCTCACCGGCGAGCAGGCAGCTCTGCCCGCGGACGTCAACCTGCGACTGCGCGCCATCACCCAGGGCCGCACCATCACCGACGAAGGCGTCGTCGCCTTCCCCGGCGCCGCACACCCGTACGCCTACCGCCACCTCTACCGGCCCGACGGAGCAGTGGACCGGCTCCTGGAACGCCTGTCCCCCGGCCCGCTGCACCCGCCCGGCCCGCGCCCCGCCGACTAGCCCGGCCGCCCCGGGGTGTCCGCAACCGGAAGGAACAGCAGTGTCCGCCGCCGACCACTGGAACGACCACTACGTGCAGGGGAAGAACTTCCGGCCCGTCTCGGAGCAGGAGGCCGCCCTGCTCACCGGGCACTCGGGCCCGGGCCCCGGGCGCCGGGCGCTCGACCTGGGCTGCGGCACCGGCGAATACGCCGCCGCCCTCCACGGCCTGGGCTTCACCACCACCGGCGCCGACTTCTCCAAGGTCGCCGTCACCACCGCCCAGGACCGCCACCAAGGCCGCGACGGGCTCGACTTCCAACTCATGGACGTCGACCGCGGCGGCCTGGCCCTCCTCCCGGCGGCCGGATTCGACCTGATCACCTGCCGCCTGTTCCTGCCCTTCGTCGACCTCCTGCCGACCGTCGCCTGCGCCCGCCACCTCCTCGTCCCCGGCGGCCGGCTGCTCATCACCACACCCGTCACCGAACGCCAGACACCCGGATACCGCTCCAGCGGACTTCCCACCGCCGACATCGACCTCCTGCGCTCCTTCGACTGGGCCGCCGTGACCGAGTACCCGCTCGACGACCTCCTCTGCCTCGCCCTGACCGCCTGACGAAAGGCAACCGTTGACCCTCCCTGTCGCACGTCCCGCCCGTCCCGGCGACGCCGCCGAACTCCTGCGCCTGCGCGCCCAGCTCCACTCCGGCCTCAACGCCCCCGAGCCGTGGCACGCCACCTTCCTCACCGAGATGCGCGAGCGCCTGGGCACCGACCCGAACCTGCTCGCCTTCGTCACCGACGCCGACGGCGGCCGGCTCGCGGCCTGCGCGATCGGCCTGCTCTACCGCGCCTACGACGGCCCCATCTACACCGGCGGCCAGTGGGGCCGTATCCACTCCGTCGTCACCGCCCCCGACCACCGCCGCCAGGGCCACGGCGAGGCCGTCACCCGCGCCCTGATCCTGGCGCTGCAGCAGGCCGGGTGCGCCTCGGTCGAGCTGAACGCCACCGACGACGGGCTGCCCCTGTACGCCAAGCTCGGGTTCACCCCCGCCGACCGCTACCTGACGCTGCACCAGCCCCTGGACGGAGGTGCGGCGTGAAGCTGCGAAGCGAGCACGAGGCGGCTGCGGAGGAGCCGTCGGAGAGCGAGCGGCTGCTGTTCGGCGGCCGGATGCGCTACGACCAGGGCTGGGCCCGCCACGAGGGCGCCGGAGCCGAGACCGGCCTCCTCGCGGTGGCCCGGCAGGTCCCCGGGATGCTGCGCCTGTCCTGGCGACTCGCCGCCCGTGCCGACCGCCCCGCCCTCACCGTGGTGGTCGCCGCCGAGGTGGGCCGAGCGGTGGCCGCCGCTGTCGCGCTCGTCGCCGTCAACTCCCTTCTCAGTATCCTGTTCGCCGCCACCGGCGACACCGGGCAGACCCTGCGTGCGGTACTGCCCGCGCTGCTGGCGGCCGGGGCCGCCACCGGAGCCGGTGCGCTCCTGGCCGCCCTCTCCGACTGGGCGGAAGGCCGGATGACACCGCGAATCGAGCGGACCGTCACCCTCACCCTGCTGGAGCGCGCCTCCCAGGTCGAACTCGCCGCCTTGGAGGACCCCGACTTCAACCGCCTGCTGGAGTCCGCGAGGTTCGGGATCAACTCGGTGGGCAGGATGACCAGCGAGTCGGTGCGGATCCTCAGCACCACCCTCTCGATGGCGGCCACCGGCGGCGTCCTGCTGACCCTCTCCCCGTGGCTGCTGCCGCTGCTCGCGATGATCGCAGCGCCCAGAGCCTGGGGGGCTGTGGTCACCGCCCGCCGGCGCCGCCGCTCGGTGATGGCCTGGCTCCAGCACCTGCGGGCCTCAGCGCTGATCGCCCAACTCCTCACCCAGACCTACACCGCCGCCGAGATCCGGGTGCACGGCGTCGGCGGCTTCCTCCTGCACCACTTCCGGCAGATGGCCCTGGCCTCCGAGACCGAGCAGGCCCGCCTCGCCTCCGCCGCCGCCCGCACCACCGTCGCCGCCTCCGCAGCCTCCGGCCTCGCCTCCGTAGGCACGTTCGCTGTCCTCGGCGCCCTGATCAGCGGCGGCCATCTCACCCTCGCCGCCGCGGGCACCGTCGTCGTTGCGGTCCGCACCGGCGCCGCCAACATCGGCGCGCTGCTCACCAGCGTGAACAGCATGTTCGAGGAGGCCCTGTACGTCGGCGACCTGCAGAAGCTCGACACCGAAGGCGCCGCCCTCGCCATCCCCACCACCGGCCTCGACCTGCCCGAGCGCCCCGACGCGATCCACGTCGAGGATGTCACCTTCACCTACCCCGGCCGCACCGCACCCACCTTGGACAAGGTCAGCCTGACCATCCCCACCGGGCGGATCATCGCGCTGGTCGGGGACAACGGGGCCGGGAAGACAACCGTGGCCAAACTGGTCAGTGGCCTCTACCAGGCCGACAGCGGCACCATCCGCTGGGACGGCGTCGACACCGCCACCGCCAACCGCGGCCAGCAGTTCGCCTCAACCGTGCTCCTCCCGCAGGACTTCTACCGCTGGCCGCTGACGCTTCGGGCGATCGTCACCGCCGGCCGCCCCGAGCACCACGACGACGAGCAAGCCCTGGACGGTGCGGCCGAGTTCGCCGGAATCGGCAGGCTGCTCGCCGACCAGGAAAACGGCTGGGACACCCTCGCCGCGAAGGGCTTCGAAGGGGGAGTGGACTTCTCCGGCGGGCAGTGGCAGGGCATCATCACCGCCCGAACCGAGATGCGGGCCGCGACCTCCGGCCCGGACGGTCGGCTGCCGTTCCTGGTGATCGCGGACGAGCCGACCTCGGCCCTGGACCCGGCAGCGGAGGTGCGGGCCTTCGACAACCTGCGCCTCTTGGCCGACCGGGGCCTGACCGTGATCCTGGTGACCCACCGCCTCGCCGCGACCGCCGCCGCCGACCTGATCTACGTCCTCCACGACGGACGCGTCGCCGAACAGGGCAGCCACGCCGAGCTCATGGCCCGGGAACCGGCCACCCGGTACCGGACGAATTATCTCCTGCAGGCATCCCAGTACGTCCCGGAGCAGGGGTCGGGCGGCCCCGCCGACCGGCAGCCCGCGATCCCCAGGCAGACACCCCGCGACCCGGACCCCGCCTCCCAGGGCTGAGCGCGGCGCCCTCTGCCCCGAGCCCCGCCCCGAACCCGGCCGGGCGGCGCCTGCCCGCCCCGCCCGCACCCACTGAGCAATGCCAACTATCTTTCTGCCATGGAGAGTTCATGCGTTTCGGCACCTACAACCTGTTCAACCTGGGGCAGCTGGCCTCGCGCGAGGAACGGGAGCGCTACGGCCTGCTCGTGCAGGTGATACGCGGCCTCGACGCCGACGTCCTCGCCGTCCAGGAGATCATCGGCAAGGACCCTGAGGAGGCCGCGGTTGTCCTGCGCCGCCTCGCCGACGACATCGGCATGGCGTGCGAAGCGACCCGCGCGTCCAGCGCGAACCCCGAGCCCGCGCTCGGCAGCAGCCTTCACAAGTTCCACGTCGGCCTGCTCTGGCGGCCGGGCGTCGAACCCGTGCCCGGCACCCTCTGGACCTGCGCCGGCGGGGTGGACTTCTGGCACGCCATGACCACCGCGGTCTTCGACACCGGAACCGGGGCGGCCGGGCGAATCCGGCTCGGCTCCTACCACGCGGACCCGTTCCGGCCTTCGCAGCGGCTGAGCGAGGCGTACCGGGTGCTGTCCGCCTTCCAGGACGGACTCCCCGGCGGGATAGGCGCCGACTGGAACGAGATCAGCTCCGACCGCCGACTGACCGGCGCCTACTTCGACCCCGACACCCTGCCGGGACAGACCCACCGCAAGGTCCGCTACCAGGCCCGCTTCGACCCCGACAACCCGACCGCCCCGGCCGTCTCCGACCGCTCCGCGACCACCCTCCTGCTCCAGCAGCCCGGCGGCCTCCTGGACACGGCCGCCGTCGCGGACGTGCCATGGCTGCCCACCACCGGCCACTGGGTCGACGCCGAAGGACGCCGCGAGAGCTTCGGGCCCCGCCGCATCGACACCCTGCGCATCACCAGCGACCTGGCCCCCGCCGTCCAGGCACACACCACCCACGGTGGGCCTCTCACCACCAAACTGGCCGAAGTCGTCAGCGAGCATGTCGCCAACGGCCACGGCTCGATTGCCGAGAAGGCGTCGGCGGTGATCGCCGGGCACATGGCCACCGGCACGCTGTCGGCGGCCGAGCGGGCCAGCGACCACCTGCCCGTCACCACCGACCTCGAACTCAGCCGGATCACGACCGCCAAGGAGGTGAGGCGGTGAGGCGGTCGGCCGCGGTCGACGGCGCTTGTGAAGATCTGGCCCGAGGACGTACCCGACGCGCTGGACCGGCGGGTGCGCACCGGCCCCAGTGGCGCCTGACCTGAACTTCCCTCAGCCGCAGCACGGTTCCCCGGCCCCACACCTACGAAGGAGACATCAGTGGAGCGATTCGTACCCAAGTTCCAGGGCGAAGACTGGCCTGCCGGCGGTGCCCGGGTGGTGCATGTCTACGCCGTCCCCGACCTCGCCGCCCACCCCGAACTGGCGCAGCTGGTCGCGGCGTGCCACGAGGCGATGGCCGCATTCCCGGTCACCCCGATGGTCGGCACGCTGCACTGCACCGTTGAGATGATCGCCGACACCACCAGCGACAAGATCACGTCCGCCGAACGCGAGGCCCTGGTGGACGCGCTGCACCGTCACCTCGTCGGCACCGGCCCCGTCCAGGTCACGGTCGGAAGCCCGGTCGCCAACAAGGCCGGTGGCTACCTCGACTGCTACCCCGACGACGAACTGGTCGCCCTGCGTCGGCACGTACGGGACGCCATCCAGGAGGTCCGGGGACCGGGCGCCCTCGTTCACGTCGGTGGCCGTCCCCACCTCAGCCTCGGCTACGCCTTCGACACGGCCTCCTCCGACGCGTTGCAGGCCGAGCTGCGCCGGATCTCCCCGAGCCACGCTCCTCTGCGGATCGCCAGTGTCGAGCTGCTGGACGTGCTGTGGTGCCAGCAGCCGCGCCCCGGCAGCGGGCCGGCGTGGGAGCTGTCGTGGGAGCCGGTGGCGAGCATCCCCCTGTGCGGGGATCACCCCGCCGGCTGACCCCAGTGCGGTCCCGGCCCGCGCCCTGCGGCGCACGCCGGGACCGCCCGCGCGTCCCGATCCGACCATGCTCCCGACTCAGGAGACCCCCGTGTCCACACCCTCTTCGCACCCGGCAGGCTCCAGCACCGCTGCAGCCGTGCCCGGCCCCGACTGGAGCGGCCTGCTCCAGCAGGGCACCGGCCCCATCCAGGCCGAATTCCGCAGGCTCACCGCGCAGACCCGGCACTACCACGGCTACAGCCCCGACCTCGTCTGGGGCAACCTTCAGATCCGCGCGTACGCCGAGGAGGTCCTGCGCCTGGTCGTCGACCTGCACGACGTCCCCCGGGACATCGAGGCGGGAGCCGCCGAGCGTCTCGCCCGCGCCCAGTACATCGGCAAGGAAGGCCGCACGTACCACGTCCTGCTCGGTGAGCAGGCGCTGCTCACCGGCATCGGCGGCCCTGATGTCCTGCGTCCGCAGCTCGAACACCTGGTGGACGCACTGTCGTGGCCGGGCCTCACCCTCGGCGTCATCCCCGCCCGGGCCCGCCTGGCGGTGTACCCCGGCGACGGATTCGGGATCTTCGACGGCGCCCGCGTGGAGGTCGAGGGCTATCGGGGAGGCGAGACGATCACCGACCACCGTGTCCCGATTTTCCAGCGCGCCTTCGAGCGACTCCACGAGTCCGCGGTGTACGGCGAGGATGCCCGCGAGTTGATCACCTCCGTCCTTCACAACAGCTGACCGCCGCACCACCGCACCGTTCCCCGCGCCCACAAGTGGCCTGTCGAGGCCCGACCGCCAGCCGCGAGGTGCGTACGGCCCGGTTCTCTCAGCCCTACGGCAGACAGGCACGTCGGGAGCGTAGAACCGGGCCGGGGAACATCGTTAGCGGCCGTCGACCAGGCGATCCAGCCGCGCGAGGATGTCATCGCGGCCGACGAGCGGTGGCTGCGGCCGTAGAAACCGGTTGGCCTGTCGGGGGTCACTTTGCCGGGGCAGGGTGGTGGACGCGATCAGCAACTCCTGGAGCTGATGCCTGCCCTGGACGGCTGGGCGGGGGCCTGTCGCCCGAATGACCGCCAGCCGTACCCGCGCGGCGTCCAGCTCCCAGGACTTCGACTCGTGCCCCTCGGTGCACACCCGGACCGCTTCGGGGCCGTCGACGCGCACCTCGCGAACCTGGCAACCCTGCGGGCAGGAGAGCGGCTTGACGCTCCCGGCCTGCACGATCTGGATCCGGTCGGACTCGATCACGAGGGGGACGGCCGTGATCTCCGGGACTCCGGCATGCTGGCGGCCCTGCTCGGGGTAGTCAGCGAAGAGCAGTGCGAGACGCGCGGCGGCGGCTCGCATCGGGGACGGGCCGGGAGCGGGCGGCTCCACGTCGTCGCCCAGCCACCCCCCGCCGCGAGATCCGTATCGGTCGCGGGCCGCGTTGAAGATGTCCCACAGCGGTGTTCCGCTCTGCCCGGTTGCCGTCAGCGCCTGGTCGATTTCGTCGACGATCTGCGGCTCCCTGTGGTCCGGGCCCGACAGCACCGAGTGCAGCTCGGTGACCGGCACCTCCCGCGGCGCCCGGCCCGTGCGCGTGAGGGCAAACAGGGTGAGGGCCAGCGTGCAAAGGTCCCAACTGCGGGGCTGCGCACCGGCGAGAAGGTTGCCCGCCTCGTGGACTGCGGCGCCCCAGGAGGCTGACGCGGACGAGGGGAGCAGCAGCCGCGTCTCCAGGTCGGGGTCGTACGTGTCGCTCAGGGTGTCTGCCATAGCCCCATACTGCCGATTCCCTGCTGCTGGCGGAGCCGGACTGCGGGATGTCGCCCGCCCACGGGGCCAAGGAGGAGGACGCCCACGGCCCGGCCTCGCCGCTACAAGCCGAGCGATGACAAGCCCCTGGCCCAACTCGACGTCACGGCGGGCGGAGCACCTGCCGGCTGAGCCCGCCCACGAGCCTGCCGGACGCGAGCGGTACCGCTCACGTCCGGCAGGCCACCGTGGTCGCAGGCTGCCTCGGCCATGTCGGCGGGGCAGCAGTCTCCCCGGCTCCCGGGCGGATCGCGGTCACTGCCGGGTCGGCACCTGCGACCCCGTGCCGTCCAGTGCCCAGGCCAGCCACTCCAGGCCCCACTGGAGCGGGGTTCCGCGCCGGTCGGTCAGCGCGGCGGGGACCTCGAACAGGCCGGGCAGCGGTACGTGCTCGCGCAGCAGCGGCTCGGCCAGCTGCGCCAGCCACTCGTACCCGGGGACGCCTGTGTGGCCGGCGACGAACCCCGTGACCACCACGGCGGCGCGTACTGGATCGCCGACCGTGGCTCGGATCTCCGTCTCGGGCACATCATTCACACGGCCGGCGTGCTC
>FTKL01000242.1_pt1 | contig 11037 bp, 7 predicted proteins | sample 2434061 | NCBI WGS metagenome assembly FTKL01 (sample SAMEA3914816, study PRJEB12502) | metagenome | biome: forest; material: soil | place: USA | collected 2011-09-16 | depth 0.3 m
CGCACGCAAGCCCCGGCTGGGCTTCCTGCTCGCCGTCACCGGCGCGGACGGTCATCGCGCCGTCGTGTCCTGGGCCGAGATCGACCCCGACTTCGGCGGCCAGCAGATCCTGCTAGCCACCACCATGGACGGCGCCCCGCTGGACGACGCCGGCCCGCAGCTGGTCGTCCCCGCCGACCACTGCGGCGCCCGCTACGTCAGCGGCGTCACCGCCGTCTGGCTCGGGCCCGCGCCCCGCGCCTGAGCCGCGTCCCCGGCCCGGTCGGCGGCCGCCGGAAGCAGCGGGACGAACGAGTCCCAGCGCGCGATCTCGCAGCCGGTCCGCCGGGAGAACCGGGCGTCGACCGGCCGCCCCGCCCACACCCCGGTGACGTGCGCGGTGGCCGGCCCGCCGTACTGCGCGGTGCAGACGGCGTCCGGCGGTACGGATGCGAAGAGGTCCCGGCCCCAGGTGGTCAGTGCGTCGAGCCGGTCGCAGGCGGCCCCGGCCGACGGGTGGTCGCCGCCGGCCGGGTGGCACCACAGCTCGTAGGTGCCGCCGGCGGCCGGGCCGTCGCTGCCGGAGACCGTGACGGTCAGGTGGTCCCCGCCGATCGCCCCGGGCGTCCGCGGCGGCTGCGCCGCGACGGCCTGGACGAGGGCGGTGAGCGCCGCCGCGCACACGACGGCGGTGGCGGCGATGCGCCACCAGAGAGAGCTGATCATGCGTCAACAGCTACCGCGCGCAGGGCCGGACGGGCGGCCATGTCACCCGTACGAGGGCGTGGCGCGCCCGGGCCGGGGCCGGGCACCCCGGGGGATGCCCGGCGCGGCGGGATCGGCGGCGGGGCTTGTGGCGGGGTGCCCGGTGGATCAGCGGTGGGATCAGACGGTGGGATCAGACGGTGGCGAGCGAGATCTCGGTCGACTTGATCAGCGCCACGACGGACGAGCCGGCCGTCAGGCCGAGGTCGGCGACGGCGTCGGCCGTGATGGCGGCGGTCAGCTCGCCGCCGTCCACCGTCACCTTCACACCGGCCATCGCGCCGCCGGTCGCGACCTCGGAGACCGTGCCGGGGATCTGGTTGCGGATGCTCAGCCCGGCGACCGGGCCGGTCGCGAGCGCGACCTCGGTGGACTTCACCAGCGCGCGGACCCGGCTGCCCTCGGTGAGCCCGAGGTCCTTCACCGAGTCGAGCGTGATGGCGGCGGTGAGCTCCTGGCCCGAGCCGAGGCGGACCTTGACGGTGGCCATCACCTCGCCCGCGGTGACCGTGGTGACGGTGCCGGGAAGCTGGTTGCGGATGCTGAGACTCATGGGTGCTGCCTCGTTCTTCGATCAGGGAAACGACGGTTTCCGACCGTGCCGCTGCCCACCCTAGCCGGTGAGAATCCGCAGGTCAGGGCCATTCTGACGGGCCGTCGCAGCTGCGGGCCGCAGGCGGCGCGGCGGGTCTCAACTGCCACCCGCCGCGCCCGGGGGACGACCCGTTCAGCCGATCACGGCCGCCCGCACGCACAGCACGTCCGGCAGGTGCGAGACCAGCAGCGACCAGCTCTCGCCCTCGTCCGCGCTGCCGTGCACCTCGCCGTTGCGGTTGCCGAAGTAGAGCCCGGCCGGGTCGGCGTCGTCGGTGCGCAGGGCGTCGCGCAGGACGACGCCGTAGTGGTCCTCGCCCGGCAGTCCCTGGGCCAGCGGCTGCCAGCTGTCGCCCGCGTCCTCGGTCCGGAACACCCGGCAGCGGCGCCCCGGCGGGATCCGGCTCCCGGACGCCTCCAGCGGGAAGACGTACGCCGTGCCGCCGCGCCGGGGGTGGGCGGCCACCGCGAAGCCGAAGTCGGCGGGCAGCCCGTCGGCGATGAACCGCCAGTTCTCGCCGCCGTCGTCGCTGCGGTAGACGCCGCCGTGGTTCTGCAGGTAGAGGCGGTCCGGGTCGACCGGATCGGGTGCGATCTTGTGCACGCACTGGCCGAACTCCGGGTACTGGCTCTCCTCCGGCAGGAACTCCGCGCGCAGGCCCGTGTTGGAGGGCTGCCAGCTCTGCCCGCCGTCCTTCGTCCGGTACACGCCGCCGCTGGAGACCGCGACCAGCACCTTCTGCGGGTCGCGCGGGTCGGTCAGGATCGTGTGCAGGCCCTGCCCGCCGTAGCCGGCGCCCCACTGCTCGCGCTGCGGGTGCGACCAGAGCGACTCGACCAGCGCGAAGCTCTCGCCGCCGTCCTCGGAGCGGAACAGCGCGGCCGGTTCGGTGCCCGCGTACACCACCCCCGGCGCCTCGTCGCCGGCCGGCTGGAGCTGCCAGACCCGGGTCAGCGAGGCGCCGGTGTGCTCGGGGAAGGTGATCGCGGGCCGCTCCGGCTCGTTCCAGCTCGCCCCCAGGTCGTCCGAACGCCAGACGGACGGGCCCCAGTGGCTGCTGTCCGCGCCCGCCAGCAGCCGCACCCGGCCGCCGCGGCGGTCGATCGACACGGAGTAGATCGCGTTCATCGGGAAGTGCGGCCCGCTGAACTCCCAGCTCAGCCGGTCACGGCTGCGCCCGAGAAAGAGGCCCTTCTCGGTCCCGACGGCCAACAGCACTTCGGTCATGGCTCACACACCACCTGGTCTACGGCTCGGCCCCCGTGCCCCAGTGTCCCGCCGCCCGCCCGGCCGCACATCTCGCCGCGCCGGGCGGGCAGCGGCCGCCGGTCGGTCTCAGCCCCGGCAGTCCTCCAGCAGCCGCAGCCAGACCTCGCTCATCGTCGGATAGGCGGGCACGGCGTGCCACAGCCGGTCGATCGGCACCTCGCCGACCACCGCGACCGTCGCCGAGTGCAGCAGCTCCGCCACCCCCGGGCCGACGAAGGTGGCGCCCACCAGTAGCCCCCGGTCCAGGTCGAACACCACCCGGGCCCGGCCCCGGTAGCCGTCCGCGTACAGCGACGCCCCGGCGACCTGCCCGAGCTCGTGGTCCACCGCCTTGACCCGCAGGCCCGCCCGCCGCGCCTCGGCCAGGCTCAGGCCCACGGCCGCCGCCTCCGGCTCGGTGAACACCACCTGCGGCGCACCGGCCGTGTCGGCGGAGGCCACGTGGGCGCCCCAGCGGCCGGTGTCCAGCGGCTGCCCCTTCGCCAGGGCGCCGATCGCGTTGCCGGCGATCCTGGCCTGGTACTTGCCCTGGTGGGTGAGCAGCGCCCGGTGGTTGACGTCACCGGCCGCGTACAGCCAGCCGCCCGGTACGCCGCGCACCACGCAGCCGTCGTCCGTCTCCAGCCAGCTGCCCGGCTCCAGGCCCACCGTCTCCAGCCCGATGTCCTCGGTGCGCGGGGACCGGCCGGTCGCGTACAGCACCTCGTCGGCGGTCAGCCGCTCGCCGCCGTCCAGCACCACGGTCACCGGTCCGTCCGCCGCCGGGCGCTCGACCGAGGCGACGGACGTACCCGTCCGGACGTCCACCCCGGCCTCCCGCAGCCCGTCGGCGACCAGCTCGCCCGCGAACGGCTCCATCCGGGGCAGCAGGCCGCCGCCGCGCACCAGCAGCACCACCTCGGAGCCGAGCGCCCGCCAGGCGGTGGCCATCTCCACGCCGACCACGCCGCCGCCGACCACCACCAGCCGGCCCGGCACCTCCTTCGCGGCCGTCGCCTCCCGGCTGGTCCAGGGCCGGGCCCCGGCCAGGCCGGGCACGCCGCCCGGCAGCAGCGCCCGGGTGCCGGTGCACACGGCTACCGCGTGCCGGGCGGTCAGCACCCGCTCGCCGCCGTCCGGCACGGTCACCGTGACGGTGCGCTCGCCGCTCAGCCGGCCGTGGCCCCGGACGAGGTCGATGCCCGCGCCGCGCAGCCACTCCACCTGGCCGTCGTCCTTCCAGTGCGAGGTGAACGAATCCCGCCGGGCCAGCACCGCCGCCGCGTCCAGCCCGCCGCGCACCGCCTCCCGGGAGCCGGCCACCGCCCGCGCCCCGGCCAGCGCGGCGACCGGCGGGAGGAGTTCGCGCGGCCGCCCGGCCCGGATCAGGTCGGCCAGCCGGGCGGGGTGCCCGTCCAGGACCTGGCGGGCGCCGTAGCCGGTGAGGTGGTCGGTACCGCCCGCGTCGAAGCGGGCCTGCGCGGCGGCGGCGGTGACGAGTTCGGCGCCGGGCTCGTCGGTCAGCCGGCCGGCCAGCGGGTCGCCGGCCCCGGCGAACGGGAGGGTCTCCGGGGTGGCCGGCAGGACGGTGTGCCGCAGCCGGGGGCCGTCGGGCGTCAGCGCCGTGGGGGTCAGCACGGCGGGCCCGGCGGCCTCGCCGGCGGCCCCGAGGGTGACGGCCGTCAGCAGCTCGGGTTCGGGCTGGTCCGCGGCGGCAGGGCGGGCCCAGGAGCCCTTGACGGCCCCCGACCTGGCCCGTTCGACGGCCCCGGCCCGCGGCCCCGGGAGGGTGCGCCCGGCGCGGATCGCGCGGGCCGGCCCGGCCGGTGCGGCGCCCTGCGGCGCGGGCCCGAGCGGGACGGCCGCGGCGAGCAGCGCGACGGTCGCCGAGGCCGTCCCGTACGAGAGGTCGACGCCGAGCCGGGGCCGGGCGCCGCCGTCCGGCTCCCGCGCGGGGGCGGGCGCGGGCGTGCGGACCCGGGAGCGGACGGACTCCAGCAGGGCGCGGGTGAGTTCGCGGACGGCGGGCGCCTCGCCGCGCGGCAGCTGCCCGCCGCCGTACCCGCCGCCGTGCTCGTCGTACGCCGAGAGGTACGGCCGGCCGCCGCGCACCGCCAGGACGTGGCCGGGCGGCACCCGCTCCACCCCGGCGTACGGGGTGCCGGTGCCGAGCGCCTCCGGCGACTCGGGGCAGGCCAGCCGGGCGGCCAGGTGGCCGGTGTCGAGCGGGGCGCCGACCAGGTCGGCGAGCGGGAGGGCGGCGGTGGCGTAGGCGGTGCCGCCGCACCAAGGGGTGTGGAAGACCGGGAGGGCGCCGGCCAGGTCGGTGAGCAGCACGGTGCTGCGGGTGCCGGTCCGCAGGACGGCGGTGTAGCTGCCGGGCCAGACGCTGAGGTGGCGGACGGCGCCGCCGCGGGCCACTGCGAGGCCGGCGGCGAGCTCGGCGTCGGAGGCCCCGCAGTGGCCGAGCACGGCGAGGCGGGTGGTGGCGGGGGTGTCGGCGACCGGGTCGGGCGCGGTGGGGCCGGTGGTGACGACGGCCGGCGCGCCCGGCCGGAGGGTGACCAGGCGGATCTCCTCGGGGCGCCAGTCGCCGACCGCCCAGAGCGGGTTGGGCCCGGCCCACAGGGGGCGCGCGGCGATCGGCCGCACCACGCCCGGCGCCTGATGCTCCGGCGCACCCGCCCGGGGCGCACTCCCGCTCCAGCCCGTCAGCCACCGCATCGCGCCTCCACCGGACGAGGACTCATCGCGGCGGCGCGCCCACCGTCTCGGCCGGGCCCGGCCGGAGCCGGACTGCGCCCGGCCAGGGCCGGCCCGTGGGCCGCTCACCGCGGGGGCGCACGGCCTCGCCCGCGGCCACCGGCCCGGCGCACCGTCGGGAGCCATCGTGCCACTGGACGGCGCTGAGGGGACCTGAGTTGCGGCCGTCAATTCGCGTGGCGTGCAGGAACGGACGCCCGCGCCGCCCACGGCAGCGGACCGCCGGCCGCCGGGCCGCGATCCGGGCCTCCCCCTCCGTGGCCCGGACCGCCGGCCGCACCGCCCTGTCATGCCCATCGCGAGATGGCCGAAAGGCGTCGCACGGCCCGGGAGGGCATCCGCATGCCCTCCCGGACTTCGCCGCCGCCCGCGGGGATGGAGGCGACGGCTCCCCCGGCCCACCGGGTCCTCGACGGCGGGCCGACCCACGGCACCAGCGAATCGCCGACCTGCCCCTGGGACCAGGGAGCACGGCCGGGCGCACATCGGCACAGGACCGGAGCACGGCGCTCCGGCACGTACACAAGCGGACGCTCCCGCACCGCACCGGGCCGCCGCGGGGGGCGCGGTCCAGGTGCGCGATCCCGCCATCCGGAATGCGGGCTCTTAACCCTCGGAACGCGTCCGACTACTCTAGGTGCAGCAGCTTCCGCCCGGCCCGGCGCCGGGCGCCGCGCACATCGTCACAGGGGGTGCCGCCGCCACCATGACCGTCAGCCCACGAGGACCGAACGAACGGCTCGGCACGCTCCTGACCCTCGCCCAGATCAGCAACGCCGGTCTGGCCCGACGGGTCAACGACCTCGGTGCGCAGCGGGGGTTGACGCTTCGCTACGACAAGACCTCGGTGGCCCGCTGGGTCAGCAAGGGCATGGTGCCGCAGGGCCCCGTGCCGCACCTGATCGCCACCGCGATCAGCGGCAAGCTCGGCCGGCCGGTGCCACTGGAGGAGATCGGCCTCGGCGACACCGACCCGACCCCCGAACTCGGCCTGGCCTTCCCGCGCGAGGTGTCGGAGGCGGTGCGCTCGGCCACCGACCTGTGGCGGGTCGACCTCGACCTGCGCCGCGGGCCCGGCGGCGGGCGCTGGAGCGACAGCCTGGCCGGGACGTTCTCGGTCTCGGCGTACGCGACGCCGGTCTCCCGCTGGCTGATCACCCCGGCGGACGGCTCGGTGGCCCGCGAGGCGCCGCGCAGCGCGGCCGACCTCGCCTCGTACCGGGTCGGCCACTCGGACGCGGTGAAGCTGCGCGAGGCCGCCCAGGAGGCCCGCCGCTGGGACTCCAAGTACGGCGGCGGGGACTGGCGTTCGTCGATGGTGCCGGAGTGCCTGCGGGTCGAGGCGGCGCCCCTGCTGCTGGCCTCGTACAGCGACGCGGTGGGCCGGGCGCTGTTCGGTGCGACGGCCGAACTCACCAGGCTGGCCGGGTGGATGGCCTTCGACACCGGCCAGCACGAGGCGGCGCAGCGGTACTACATCCAGGCTCTGCGGCTCGCCCGGGCGGCGGCCGACGTGCCGCTCGGCGGGTACGTGCTGGCCTCGATGAGCCTCCAGGCGGGCTACCGGGGCTTCGCGGAGGAGGCGGTGGACCTCGCGCAGGCCGCCCTGGAGCGCAACCGCGGCCTGGCGACGGCCCGGACGATGAGCTTCTTCCACCTGGTGGAGGCCCGGGCCCAGGCGAAGGCCCGCAACGCGGCGGCGTGCGCGGCGGCGCTGGGCGCGGCGGAGAGCGCGCTGGAGCGGGCGCGCTCCGGGGACTGCGATCCGGCCTGGATCGACTTCTACGCCTACGACCGCCTGGCCGCCGACGCCGCCGAGTGCTTCCGCGACCTGGGCGTCCCCGCGAAGGTCCGCCAGTTCACCCGCGAGGCGCTGGCCCGGCCCACCGAGGGCTTCGTCCGCTCGCACGGCCTGCGGCTGGTGGTCTCGGCGATGGCCGAGGCCGAGGCGGGCGACCTGGACGCGGCGGTGGCGGCCGGCGAGCGCGCGGTCGAGGTGGCCGGGCGGATCTCCTCCCAGCGCAGCCGCGAGTACGTGGTCGAGATGCTCCGCCGCCTGGAGCCCCACCAGGGCGAGCGCCGGGTCAGGGAACTGACCGAACGGGCCCGGCTGATGCTGGTCGCACCGGTCTGACCCCGCTCGTTCCGGATCGGCCGGCACCTAATTCGGATGCGGGTGCGAAAGCGCGCTCGCTATCGTCGTCCTTGTCCAGGTGCGCAGGCAGGGGTTACTTCCACTCCGAATGGGCAGGTCGCGGGTTCGAATCCCGTCATCGGCCTCGGGCCGGTGTAGCTCAGTGGCCAGAGCAGCTATGTCACCTCAGCCGCTTCTGATCTCTGGACACCCGATATCTGAAGAGTATTTCCGCACCTCCCGGTGCGTCGGCAGCGGTTACTTCTGGTAGGGCGTCCCTCGGGGCGCTGCGGTTCGACCCCGCGCACAAACCGCCGCCACCTCGATCTCGGGAGGCACAGCGCCGGGGTGCCCGGTGCGCGGGCAGCGGTTACTTCGTCGAGCGCCCTCGTGGCGCGTTGAAGCGGAATGCAGACCGACCGCCGCCTTCTCCGACGACCTCGGGCACCCCCGCTTCGCCGTGCCTTCCTCCTGCCGTCAGCCGGCTCGTCGCCGGCCGGATCGCCGCCAGTCAACAGGGGAAGTTCGCCATGTCGCGTTTCAACATCCGCAGGGCCCGGCCCGCGCCGGCCTCACCGGTGGCCGGCACCGGGCAGCGCGCCGTCAACCACCAGGGCGGCGCCGGTTTCCTGCGCGACGACAAGTCCGAACTCTTTCTGCTCGCGGTGGCCAACATGGTCGGCCATGACACCTTCTACGAGAAGGGCGGCGACCGCGACGACCGGTACACCGCGCTGGTCCGCGAGCTCGCCGTGGCCGATCCCGAGTGGACGCTCGGCCTGCTCCGCTGGCTGCGCCACGGCGCCCGGCTGCGGACCGCAGCCCTGGTCGGCGCCGCCGAGTTCACCCGGGCCCGGCTGGACGCCCAGGCGCCCGGCTTCTCCCGCCAGGTGGTCGCCGCCGTCCTCCAGCGCCCGGACGAGCCGGGCGAGCTGCTCGCGTACTGGACGTCCCGCTACGGCCGCAACCTGCCGAAGCCGGTCAAGCGCGGCGTCGCCGACGCCGCCCGGCGCCTCTACGACGGCCGGGCGCTGCTCAAGTACGACACCGCGTCCAAGGGCTACCGCTTCGGCGACGTGCTGGAGCTGACCCACCCGTCGCCCGATCCGGCCAAGCCGTGGCAGGGCGAGCTGTTCAAGTACGCACTGGACCGCCGCCACCACCCCGAGGACGCCGCGCCGCCGGCCTCCGACCTGCTGCTGGGCGCCAACCGCGAGCTGCTCGCGCTGCCGGTCGCCGAGCGACGGGCAGCGGTGACCGCCCCGGGCGGTGCGCAGCGGCTCGCCGAGGCGGGTCTGACCTGGGAGGCGCTGGCCGGCTGGCTGCGGGGCCCGCTGGACGCGGCCGTCTGGGAGGCGGTCATCCCCTCCATGGGCTCGATGGCGCTGGTCCGCAACCTGCGCAACTTCGACCAGGCCGGGGTCTCGGACGAGGTCGCGGAGGCGGTCGCGAAGCGGATCGCCGACAAGGGCGAGGTGAACCGCTCCCGGCAGTTCCCGTTCCGCTACCTGGCCGCGTACCGGCACGCGCCGTCGCTGCGCTGGGGTCACGCGTTGGAGACCGCGCTCGCGCACTCCCTCGCCAACGTCCCCGCGCTGCCCGGCCGCACGCTGATCCTGGTGGACCGCTCGGGCTCGATGTTCGACCGCCCCGACGAGCGGACCCAGCTGAACCGGGCCGACTCGGCGGCGATCTTCGGCACCGCGCTCAAGGTCCGGTCGGCAGACGCCGACCTGGTCGAGTTCGGCACCGGCAGCAAGGTGGTCACCGTCCGCCGGGGCGAGCCGGTGCTGCGGGTGCTGGAGCGCTTCGGCAACCTCGGCGGCACCGCGACCGCCGAGGCCGTCCGGGCGCACTACCGGGCCCACGACCGGGTGGTCATCGTCACCGACGAGCAGGCCGGCCCGTCGAGCTGGGGCGGCGACCCGCTGGCGGCCGTGCCCGGCCACATCCCGGTCTACACCTGGAACCTCGCGGGCTACCGCACCGGCCACGCCCCCTCGGGCGCGGCCGGCCGGCACACCTTCGGCGGCCTCAGCGACGCCGCCTTCCGGCTGATCCCGCTGCTGGAGGCCGGGGCGGACGCCGCCTGGCCGTGGGAGCTGCAGCCGCGCCGGTAGTGTCCGGCACCCTCGACCGGCCCCGCCCGCCGTGGCACCATCGGCGGGCGGGGCCGGCCGGGCGACGGAGGGGCAGCGGTGGCGTACGACTTCGACGTACTGGTGGCGGGCGGCGGCATCGTCGGGCTGTCCACGGCCTACGCGCTCACGCTGGCCCGGCCGGGGCTGCGGGTCGGGGTGCTGGAGAAGGAGGACTCCTTCGCGGCGCACCAGACCGGCCGCAACAGCGGGGTGATCCACAGCGGGATCTACTACCGGCCCGGGTCGCTCAAGGCCCGGTACGCGGTCGGGGGCGCCGCCGAGATGGTGGAGTTCTGCCGCGAGCAGGGCATCCCGTACGAGGTGACGGGCAAGCTGATCGTCGCCACCGGCCGGGCGGAACTGCCCCGGCTGCACGCGCTGGCCGTGCGCGGCCGGGAGAACGGCATCCCGGTCACCGAGCTGGGCCCGGCCCGGATCGCCGAGTTCGAGCCGGAGGTGGCGGGTCTGGCGGCGCTGCACGTGGCGACCACCGGCATCTGCGACTACCCCGCCGTCGCGCGGACGTACGCCCGGCTGGCCCGGGAGGCGGGGGCGGTGCTCAGGCCGGGCACCGAGCTGCGCGCCGTCGACCGCCGCGCGGACGGCGTCACCGTACGGACCTCGGCCGGCGAGCTGCGCTGCGCGGTGCTGGTCAACTGCGCGGGCCTGCACAGCGACCGGGTGGCCCGGCTGGCCGGGGACGACCCGGGGGTGCGGATCGTGCCGTTCCGCGGCGAGTACTACGAGCTGGTGAAGGAGCGCCGCGCGCTGGTGCGCGGCCTGGTCTACCCGGTGCCGGACCCGGCGTTCCCGTTCCTCGGCGTGCACCTCACCCGGGGAGTCCACGGCGACGTGCACGTCGGCCCGAACGCGGTGCCCGCACTCGCCCGCGAGGGGTACGACTGGCGCACCCTGCGGCCGCGCGACCTGGCCGGCACGCTCGCCTTCCCCGGCACCTGGCGGATCGCCCGCCGGCACTGGCGCTACGAACTCGGCGAGCTGCACCGCTCGCTGTCCAAGCGGGCGTTCACCACCGCCGTGCGGCGGCTGCTGCCCGCCGTCACCGCCGCCGACCTGGTGCCCGCCACGGCCGGCGTCCGGGCCCAGGCGGTGGCCCGTGACGGCTCGCTGCTGGACGACTTCGCCTTCGCCGGCTTCGACCCCGCCGACCCCGGCTCCACCCGCCGCCTGGTGCACGTCCTGAACGCGCCCTCGCCGGCCGCCACGGCCTCGCTGCCGATCGGCCGGGAGGTGGCCCGCCGGGCGCTGGCCGCGCTGGCGGCGGGCGGCTGACCCCGGCCGGGACGGGAGCTCCGTCACAGTGCCGCCGGGGCCCTCCTGGCACCGCCCGGGCCCCCGTAGACTGGGGCGATTGTGACTGCCACCGCCCCCATCCCCCAGCCCTCGCCCTC
>FTKL01000228.1_pt2 | contig 11026 bp, 9 predicted proteins | sample 2434061 | NCBI WGS metagenome assembly FTKL01 (sample SAMEA3914816, study PRJEB12502) | metagenome | biome: forest; material: soil | place: USA | collected 2011-09-16 | depth 0.3 m
TTCGCCGAGGTCGTCGGCGGTGCGCTGGCCGGCCAGGGCTTCACGCCGGTGCTCTGCACCCAGACCGCGGGCGGGGTCTCCGAGGCCGACTACGTCGACCTGCTGCTGGAGCAGCACGTCTCGGGCGTGGTCTTCTTCGGCGGCCTCTACGCCCAGGGCGACGCCCCGCACGAGCACTACGACCGGCTCGCCGAGCGCGGCCTGCCCACCGTGCTGCTGAACGCCGCGATCGACGACCTCGACTTCCCCCGGGTCTCCTGCGACGACGCCGTCGCGGTCGAGCAGGCCATCGGCCACCTGCGCCAGCTGGGGCACCGCCGGATCGGCATGGTGCTCGGCCCGGCCGACCACATGCCGTCCCGCCGCAAGCTCACCGCGGCCCGCGCCGCCGCCGGCCGGGCCGGGCTCGAACTGCCCGACGAGTGCGTGGAGCGCGCCCTGTTCAGCCTGGAGGGCGGCCAGGCCGCCACCACCCGGCTGCTCCGCCAGGGCGTCACCGGCATCGTCTGCGCGAGCGACCCGCTCGCGCTCGGCGCCGTCCGGGCGGTGCGCCGGGCCGGGCTGTCGGTGCCGGACGACGTCTCGGTGATCGGCTACGACGACTCCGCCTTCATGACCTGCACCGACCCGCCGCTGACCACCGTCCGCCAGCCGATCGAGGCGATGGGCCGGGCCGCCGTGGAGCTGCTCGCGGGCGAGATCGCCGGGGTCAAGGTCACCCATGACGAGCTGCTCTTCGAGCCGGAGCTGGTGGTCCGCGGCTCGACCGCGCCCGTCCGCGCGCGCGGCTGACCGTCCGGGCCCGCCTGTTCGGCATCGGACGTCATCAGGTCGGGCGATTGCGGGATCCGGTGGAGATCGTGCGCCCGCTGGTCGGCTCCGGGGGCGCGCCCGGTGCCGGTGCGGGCCCCCGGCGCGATGATGGAGGCCAGGGGGCCGGACGGCAGACGAGGAGCCGGGCCGATGACCAGATGGCCGTTGATCGCCGTCGGCGTGGTGGCCGCGGCCGGGGCGACGGTGTTCGCGCTCGGCCGCCGCCTCCCGCTGGAGCACGAGGCCCGCAGGTCGCTGGAGCTGCACCGGCCACCCGAGACGGTCTGGGACGCACTCACCGACATCGACCGCTACCCGCTCTGGCGGCCCGGCCTGACCAGGGTCGAGCGGCTCCCGGGCGAGGCCGGCCGGACGTGCTGGCGCGAGTACGAGCAGCACGGCGACATCACGTACGAGCTGGTGGACGCGACCGCGCCGTTGCGGCTGGTGACCGCGATCGCCGACCCGCGGCTGCCGTTCGGCGGCACCTGGACGTACGAGATCACGCCCTGGCCGGGCGGCTGCACCGTCACCGTCGTGGAGCGCGGGGAGATCCGGAACCCGTTCTACCGGTTCGTCTCGCACTACGTGATGGGGCAGACGGCCGCGCTGGAGCGCTACCTCGGGGCGCTGGCGGTTCACCTGGACGAGGACGGCTGAGCGTCCGGGGGCTTGGCATTTCTGGACATCTGTCCATAAACTGTGGACAGGTGTCCAGAACGGACGCCGTCAGCGTCCCCGAAAGGCGGTGAGTGGTCGTGCAGACCACCGCCAACGTCCTGGTCGGCCTCGTCGCCGCCCTGCACGCGTACATCCTGGTGCTGGAGATGTTCCTCTGGGAGCGCCGGCCCGGCCGCGAACTCTCCGGCTTCGACGCGCAGACGGCGCGCGTCACCGCGCCGCTCGCCGCCAACCAGGGCCTCTACAACGGCTTCCTCGCGGCCGGCCTGGTCTGGGGCCTGATCGCCGCCGACCCCACCGGGTACCGCGTGCAGATCTTCTTCCTCGGCTGCGTGGTCGTCGCCGGCCTGTACGGCGCCGCCACCGCCAACCGGCGGATCCTGTTCGCCCAGGCCCTGCCCGGCGCCCTCGCCCTGGCCGCCGTGCTGGCCGCCGGATGAGCGAGCCCCGCGCCGCGAGCGACCCGCGTGCCGAGCGCACCCGGGAGAAGCTCCGCCAGGCCCTGCTCGCCGAGTGCGCCGAACGCCCGCTCGCCGAGGTCAGCGTCTCGGCGGTGGTACGCCGGGCCGGTCTCGGCCGGGCCACCTTCTACCTCCACTACGAGGACCTCCAGGCCCTCGCCGTGGACGCCTGCGCCGAGGTCGCCCGCCGGGCCGTCGACGCGCTGCACGCCTGGCGCGGCATCCCCGACCCCGCCGCCCCGCCGCCCGCACTCGGCGCGTTCCTCACCGACACCGCCCGCCACGCGACCCTCTACCGGGGCCTGCTGCGCCCCGGCGGCAGCGGCCCGCTCGGCGAGCTGCTGACCGCCGAACTGCGCGAGCGCAGCCGCACCGAGCGCGAACTGGCCGGCGCCCGGCACGCCGACCTGGTGGCCTCCGCCGTCGCCGCCGCCTTCACCGGGGTGCTGGCCGACTGGCTGCACGACCGCGTCGAGGGCACCCCGGAGAGCGTCGCGGCCGACGTCTGGCGGCTGCTGATCGCCCTGCACCGGGCGGTGCCGTGACGGCTCCCTGGGCCTCAGTCGGTCCAGCCGCGCCGGTAGGCCGCCCAGTCCTCCGGGGTGGCCGTGAAGTCGACGTACAGCGCGAGGCCGAAGGCCTGCCGGCCCGGGGCGTTGCGGCCGAGCGAGAGCCGCACGCCGCGCACGGCGGCGCCGACCGTCTCCGCCGAGCCGTAGTGGCCCCACCGGTCCTCCCAGTACGCGGGCAGCCCCATCAGCAGGTCGACGTGCGGCGGGGTCACCTCCAGCGCGAGGGTGGTCTGCTGGGCGACGTACCCGCCGTACAGCGACTCCAGCACCATGCCGGTGTCGTACGACATCACCGCGATCTGGTCGACCCGGCGGGCGGTCTCGGCGAAGTACGCCTGTGACCACCACTTGCCGTGGCTGCTCAGGGCGGTGGTCAGCACGTGCAGGCCGGGCAGCGGGTCGATCTGCGGGGCGGCCACCGACAGCGGCACGCCGCGCGCGGCCGTGACGGCGTGCACCTGGTCGAGCAGCGCGAGCCAGCCGGCCGAGTCCGGGCGGATCGGCTCCATGTCGAAGTGGACGCCGTCGAAGCCGGCGTCCAGCACCTGCCGGGCGGAGGCGGTGACCCGGTCGCGGGAGGCCCGGTCCTCCAGGTCCAGCCCGGCCTTCTCCGGCTTCACCACGTCGCCCAGCCAGGACTGCACCCGGACCCCGGGCAGCAGCCGGCCGGCCGCCTCGGTGAGCCAGCCGGCCTTCGGGTACAGCGTCGCGTCCAGGCTGCCGTCGTGCTCCAGCGGGCCGGTGTGGACGTACAGGTCGCGGATGCCGGTGCCGACGAGCTGCGCCGCCAGTGCGCGCAGGTCGTCCTCGCCCTTGCGGCCGTCGACCCAGGCGTGCCCGAGCCAGACGGCGTCCCGGCCCCTGGTGCGGGCGTCCGCCGACGGGTCGCCCGCGTACTGGAGGCGCAGCGCGGCGGCCGCCGCGCCCACCGGCGCCAGCAGTACCCCGAATGCCACGAGTACCGACACGAGTACTCGGCGGGTCCGCGACCAGCCGCGCCACCGGCTCCGTGCGGCCCCCGCCGCGCCGCGCAGGCGTGCTACGAACGACTTCATCACTGCCCCCCGTGGTGATCGAACGCTCAGGATACGAAACGCTTCGTCGGCCGGGCCGCCCGGGCGGATACCCTGACCAGGTGCACCCCCGATTCGGCGGGAGCGCAAAGCCGACAGCCGTCGCACCCAGGGAGAAGCCCCATGGCCACTGCAGCCACCCCGTCCACCGTCCAGCAGGAGCGTGCCAACGCCCTGCGTGAAGCCCTCCTGACCCGGGTCGTGGTCGCGGACGGGGCGATGGGCACGATGCTCCAGGCGCAGGACCCGACGCTGGAGGACTTCCAGGACCTGGAGGGCTGCAACGAGGTCCTCAACATCACCCGCCCCGACATCGTGCGCTCCGTCCACGAGGCGTACTTCGCGGTCGGCGTGGACTGCGTCGAGACCAACACCTTCGGCGCCAACCTCTCGGCGCTCGGCGAGTACGACATCCCCGAGCGGATCTTCGAGCTGTCCGAGGCGGGCGCCCGGATCGCCCGCGAGGTGGCCGACTCCTACGACGACGGCCGGACCCGCTGGGTGCTCGGCTCGATCGGCCCCGGCACCAAGCTGCCGACCCTCGGCCACATCCCGTACGCGACCGTCCGGGACGGCTTCCGGACGAACGCGGCCGGCCTGATCGCGGGCGGCGCCGACGCGCTGCTGGTGGAGACCAGCCAGGACCTGCTCCAGACCAAGGCCGCCATCCTGGGCAGCAAGCTGGCGCTGGCCGAGGCGGGCGTCGACCTGCCGTTGATCGTGCAGGTCACGGTGGAGACCACCGGCACCATGCTGCTCGGCTCGGAGATCGGCGCCGCGCTCACCGCGCTGGAGCCGCTGGGCGTCGACTACATCGGCCTGAACTGCGCCACCGGCCCCGCCGAGATGAGCGAGCACCTGCGCTACCTCGCGAAGAACGCCCGGATCGGCCTGTCCTGCATGCCGAACGCCGGCCTGCCGGTCCTGGGCAAGGACGGCGCGCACTACCCGCTGACGCCCGCCGAGCTGGCCGACGCGCACGACACCTTCACCCGCGAGTACGGCCTCTCGCTGGTCGGCGGCTGCTGCGGCACCACGCCCGAGCACCTGCGCGCCGTCGTGGAGCGGGTGCGCGGCCGCGCGGTCGCCCCGCGCGACCCGCAGCCGGAGCCGGCCGCGGCCTCGCTGTACCAGTCGGTGCCGTTCCGCCAGGACACCTCGTACCTGGCGATCGGCGAGCGCACCAACGCCAACGGCTCGAAGAAGTTCCGCGACTCGATGCTGGCCGCCGACTGGCAGGCCTGCGTGGAGATCGCCCGCGAGCAGATCCGCGACGGCTCCCACCTGCTGGACCTCTGCGTCGACTACGTCGGCCGGGACGGCGTCGCCGACATGAAGGAGATCGCCGGCCGGCTGGCGACCGCCTCCACGCTGCCGATCGTGCTGGACTCCACCGAGACGGACGTCCTCCGGGCCGGCCTGGAGATGCTCGGCGGCCGCGCGCTGCTGAACTCGGTGAACTACGAGGACGGCGACGGCCCGGACACCCGCTTCGGCAAGGTCGCCGCGCTGGCCCGCGAGCACGGCGCCGGCCTGGTCGCGCTGACCATCGACGAGGAGGGCCAGGCCCGTACCGCCGAGAAGAAGGTCGCGATCGCCGAGCGGCTGATCGAGCAGCTCGGCCGCGAGTACGGCGTGGCCGAGCACGACATCCTGGTCGACTGCCTGGCCTTCACGCTCGGCACCGGCCAGGAGGAGTCGCGCCGCGACGGCATCGAGACCATCGAGGCGATCCGCGAGCTGAAGCGCCGCCACCCGGCGGTGCAGACCACGCTGGGCCTGTCGAACATCTCCTTCGGCCTGTCCCCGGCGGCCCGCCAGGTGATCAACTCGGTCTTCCTGAACGAGTGCGTCGAGGCCGGTCTGGACTCGGCGATCGTGCACGCCTCGAAGATCCTGCCGATGGCGCGGATCCCCGACGAACAGCGCGAGGTCGCCCTCGACCTGGTCTACGACCGCCGCAGCGAGGGCTACGACCCGCTGCAGAAGCTGCTCCAGCTGTTCGAGGGCGTCTCGGCGGCCTCCAGCGCGGAGACCAAGGCGCAGGAGCTGGCGGCGCTGCCGCTGGAGGAGCGCCTCCAGCGCCGGATCATCGACGGCGAGCGCAAGGGCCTGGAGGCGGACCTCGACGAGGCGCTGACGGAGCGTCCGGCGCTGGAGATCGTCAACAGCACGCTGCTGGCCGGCATGAAGGTGGTCGGCGAGCTGTTCGGCTCCGGCCAGATGCAGCTGCCGTTCGTGCTCCAGTCGGCGGAGGTCATGAAGACCGCCGTCGCGCACCTGGAGCCGCACATGGAGAAGTCCGACGACGAGGGCAAGGGCACCATCGTGCTCGCCACCGTCAAGGGCGACGTCCACGACATCGGCAAGAACCTGGTCGACATCATCCTGTCGAACAACGGCTACACGGTCGTCAACCTGGGTATCAAGCAGCCCGTCTCGGCGATCCTGGACGCCGCCCAGGAGCACCGGGCGGACGTCATCGGAATGTCCGGCCTGCTGGTGAAGTCGACCGTGATCATGAAGGAGAACCTGCAGGAGCTCAACCAGCGCAGGCTGGCCGCCGACTTCCCGGTGATCCTCGGCGGCGCGGCGCTCACCCGCGCCTACGTCGAGCAGGACCTGCACGAGATCTACGAGGGCGAGGTCCGCTACGCCCGCGACGCGTTCGAGGGCCTGCGCCTGATGGACGCGCTGATCGCGGTCAAGCGCGGGGTGCCCGGCGCCACGCTGCCGGAGCTCAAGCAGCGCCGGCACGCCCGGGTCGAGGTCGTCGAGGAGCCGGAGGAGAACCTCGGGCAGATCCGCTCGGACGTCGCGGTGGACAACCGGGTGCCGACCCCGCCGTTCTGGGGCGACCGGATCGTCAAGGGCATCCCGTTCGCGGACTACGCCTCCTGGCTGGACGAGGACGCGCTGTTCAAGGGCCAGTGGGGCCTGAAGGCGGCGCGCACCGGCGGCCCCTCGTACGAGGAGCTGGTGGAGACCGAGGGCCGGCCCCGGCTGCGGATGTGGCTGGACCGGCTGCAGACCGAGGGCTGGCTGGAGGCGGCCGTGGTCTACGGCTACTACCCGGCCGCGTCCAAGGGCGACGACCTGCTCGTCTTCAACGAGGACGGCAGCGAGCACACCCGGTTCACCTTCCCGCGCCAGCGGCGCGGGCGCCGGCTCTGCCTCGCGGACTTCTTCCGCCCGGAGGAGTCGGGCGAGAAGGACGTCCTGGGGCTGCAGGTGGTCACCATGGGCAACCGGATCTCGGAGGCCGCCAACGAGCTGTTCAAGGCCGACGCGTACCGCGACTACCTGGAGCTGCACGGCCTGTCCGTCCAGCTCGCCGAGGCGCTGGCCGAGTTCTGGCACGCCCGGGTCCGCTACGAGCTGGGCTTCTCCGGCGAGGACCCGCAGGACGTCAAGGACATGTTCGCCCTGAAGTACCGGGGTGCGCGCTTCTCGCTCGGCTACGGGGCCTGCCCGGAGCTGGAGGACCGCGCCAAGATCGCGGACCTGCTGAAGCCGGAGCGGATCGGCGTCGTGCTGTCGGAGGAGTTCCAGCTCCACCCGGAGCAGTCCACCGACGCGATCGTCATCCACCACCCCGAGGCGAAGTACTTCAACGCGCGGTAGCCCGCATGTCGCACTGCGTTCGCCTCATTCCGGCGATGCGGGCGTATCCTGGATCATCCTGAACGGGCCGGTCCGCTCACCAGCGGGCCGGCCTGTGCCGTCCCCGGGGACAGAACCGGGTGTGCACGAACGGAAGGACTCCCGCCATGACGACCATCTCCACCGCCACCCTGGCTCTCGACCACACCGACGGGCGGGGTCTGCAGGCCGTACTGCTGGACATGGACGGGACGCTGGTCGACACCGAGGACTTCTGGTGGCAGGCGGAGGTCTCGCTCTTCGCGGAGCTGGGCTACGTGCTCGACGAGAACGACCGGGCGCACGTGGTGGGCGGCCCGATGAGCCGGGTGATCGACTATCTGCTCTCCAGCACCGGCGTCGACATCGCGCCGGCCGACCTCGGCACGCTGATCAACGAGCGCTTCGTGGGCCTGCTGGCCGGCGGGGTACCGCTGATGCCGGGCGCCGAGCGGCTGCTGAACACGCTGGCCGCGCACGGTGTCCCGGCGGCGCTGGTGTCGGCCTCGCACCGGCACATCATCGACATCGTGCTCGACAGCCTGGGCGCCCACCACTTCGCCTTCTCGCTGGCCGGCGACGAGGTGCCGCGCACCAAGCCGCACCCGGACCCGTACCTGGAGGCGGTGCGCCGCTTCGGTGCGGAGCCCGCCCGCTGCGTGGTGGTCGAGGACGCCCCGACCGGGGTGCGCTCCGGCGAGGCGGCGGGCTGCCCGGTGATCGCGGTGCCGTCGGTGGCGGTCATCGAGCCGGCCCCGGGCCGGCTGGTGGTGCCGTCGCTGGAGCACGTCGACCTGGAGCTGCTGCGGTCGCTGGTCGCCTCGCGGGTGTGAGGGAGTGTGATGGTCCTGTGAGGGTCGCTCCCAGGTAAGTGTGATTGTCGTCTCATCGTCAACTTCCTGTACCCGCAAGTAGCTTCCGTCCGATGATCGGACGCGCCCGCTACAGCGGGAGATAACGGGCATTGGCTGACAAAGCCTCCGCCCGGTGCTCCGTCCGGCCGAGGAGGCGGCAGACAGGACCCCGTGCAGGGGTGGGGGCGATGTGCGGCCGGTGTGGCACGCTACCTTCGACCGATTCCCACCCGCAGTCCCCACCGGCCGGTACACCAGACCCGGACGGCGGTTCGCTGCGGCCCCCACACCCTCATGCCGCGCCACCGCCCACGACGGGCAAACCCGTCGCGCACGCGGGCGCGCGGCACCCGGCCCCACCGGCGCACTCCCCATCGGGAGAGGTAGCGCGGAGGCCACCGGCACACACCGCCGGCCGCACGGAGAAGGACGCTACCCTCATGACTTCAGCTCAACGACTGGCAGTGCTCACCTGCGCCGGACTGGTCGCCTCCACGGTCGCGGGCTGCGGCTCCGTCACCAAGGCCGTCACCGGCTCGGACCCGGGCAGCGGGATCGTGATGGGGACCACCAGCGTCACCAACGTGCTGGACCCGGCCGGTGCCTACGACAACGGCTCCTGGCTGCTCCTGCACAACACCTTCCAGTCGCTGCTGAAGTTCCCCGCCGCCAGCACCTCCCCGGTGCCGGACGCCGCGCAGTCCTGCGAGTTCACCGGCGGCGACGCCACCCTCTACCACTGCACCCTGCGCAGCGGTCTGAAGTTCTCCAACGGGCACCCGCTGACCGCCCAGGACGTGGTCTTCTCCATCGAGCGGATGGCGAGGATCAAGGACGAGAACGGCCCCTCCTCGCTGCTCGACTCGGTCAAGTCGGTCGAGGCGAAGGGTGACACCGAGGTGGTCTTCCACCTCTCGCAGCCGGACGCGGTGCTGCCCGCCAAGCTGGCGAGCGCGGCCGGCTCCATCGTCGACCACCAGGTCTTCCCGGCCGACAAGCTGCTCGCCAACGACAAGCTGGTCGGCTCCGGCCCGTACAAGATCGACTCGATCGAGGACATGGCCTCCGAGGGCGGCACCAAGGTCCCCGGCCGGGTCACGCTCGTCGCCAACGGCGAGTACAAGGGCGACGAGCTGCTCAGGAACAAGAAGTTCACCCTGCAGTACTTCAACAAGGGCTCCGAGCTGAAGACCGCGCTGGACGACGGCGAGGTCGACCTCACCGACAACAGCCTCGACCCGGGTGCGGCCGCCGGCTACATGGCCGACGTGCAGGCCGGCAAGACCGCCGTCCAGGTCGCCGACGGCGAGAGCTCCGAGACCCGCTACCTGGCCTTCAACACCAAGGACGCCGTCACCGGCAACCCGGCCGTCCGCCAGGCCGTGGCGCAGCTGCTCGACCGCAAGGTGCTCGCCCGCGACGTCTACGCGCGGACCGTCCAGCCGCTGTACTCGGTGGTGCCGGCCGGCGTGCTCGGCCACAACACCGCGTTCTTCGACCGGTACGGGGACCCGGACGTCGCGAAGGCCAAGCAGATCCTCACCGCCGCGAAGGTCGCGCTGCCGGTGAAGATGAGCCTGACCTGGTCGCGGGCCCGGGCCGAGGGCGCCGAGAGCGCCGAGATCAAGAAGCAGCTGGAGGCCAGCGGCCTGTTCCAGGTGACGGTCCAGCAGGAGACCGACTGGGACAAGTTCAAGAAGGGCTGGACGGCCGGCAGCTACCAGGCCTACACGATCGGCTGGACGGCCGACTACCCGGACCCGGACAACTTCGTCGCCCCGCTGGTCGTCAACGGCGGCGCGTACCACACGGGCTGGAACGACCCCCGGATCAGTGACAAACTGGTGCCCGAGAGCCTCACGCAGGCCGACCGGTCCGCCGCCGTCGCCAGCTTCACGCAGATGCAGAACATCACCGCCGAGGGCGTGCCGCTCATCCCGATCTTCCAGGCGAAGGCGTTCTACGCCTCCCGCTCGAACATCACCGGTGTGGAGTCGACGGTCGACACGACCGGCGTGTTCCGCTTCTGGGAGATCGGACGCAGCAAGTAGCACCCCCGCTGCCTGCCCCGGGTGCGACCGGGGCAGGCGGCCCTCAGCACGGTGGCCCGTCCGCTCCTCCTGGTGCAAAGGAGCGGACGGGCCACCGTCCTTCTCGGCCGCGTGCTTCGGCGCCTACTGCGCGCCCGGCCGCACCAGCCCGCTCTCGTACGCGTACACCGCGGCCTGCACCCGGTCGCGCAGCTGAAGCTTGGTCAGCACATGGCCGACGTGCGTCTTCACCGTCGTCTCGCTGACGAACAGCTCGGCCGCGATCTCGGCGTTCGACAGGCCGCGGGCGACCAGCCGGAGCACCTCCAGCTCGCGCTCGGTCAGCGCGGTCAACGCCTGCGGCGGCGCCTCGTCCCCGGAGGGGAGCTTGGTGGCGTACATGTCCAGCAGGCGCCGGGTGATGCTCGGGGCGAGCATCGCCGCGCCGTCCGCGACCACCCGGATCGCCTGCACCAGCTCCTCGGCCGGGACGTCCTTGAGCAGGAAGCCGCTGGCGCCCGCCCGCAGCGCCTCGACCACGTACTCGTCCAGGTCGAAGGTGGTCAGCACCAGGACCTTGGCCGGGCCGTCGCGGCCGGGGCCGGCGATCCGGCGGGTCGCCTCCACACCGTCCATCCGGGGCATCCGGATGTCCATCAGCACCACGTCGGGCTGCAACGCGCGGACCTGGTCCAGCGCCTGCTGCCCGTCTCCGGCCTCGCCGACCACCACCAGGTCGGACTCGGCCTCCAGGATCATCCGGAAGCCGGTGCGCAGCAGCGGCTGGTCGTCGACCAGCAGCACTCGGATCGTCACCTAGGACTCCTTGTTCACATGCTCGATCGGACCCCGGGGCGCCACGCCCGCAGGGTCCTCGTCAGGTCGGGAGGGCGCGGCGGG
>FTKL01000145.1_pt3 | contig 10996 bp, 10 predicted proteins | sample 2434061 | NCBI WGS metagenome assembly FTKL01 (sample SAMEA3914816, study PRJEB12502) | metagenome | biome: forest; material: soil | place: USA | collected 2011-09-16 | depth 0.3 m
GTGGCCGCCGGCGTCGCCGTGCCGCGCAGGACGGAGATGATGCCGACGCCGGCGGCGCAGAGCGGTACGGCGAGCAGGGCGCCGATGATGCCCGCGACGCCCGAGCCGGCCACCACGGCGATCATGATGGTGGCGGGGTGCAGCTGGACCGTCCGGCTCTGGATGAGCGGCTGGAGTACGTAGCCCTCGATCGCCTGGACGGCGAGGACGACGCCGAGCGCCCACAGGGCGGTGGCCACGCCGCCGTCGGCGAGCGCGACCAGCACGGCCACCGTGCCGGACAGGAAGGCGCCGACGAACGGGATGTAGGCGCCCATGAAGACCAGCGCGCCGAGGCCGGGGGCGCCGGGCACGCCGAGGACGAGCAGGCCGATGGTGATGAAGACGGCGTCGATCAGCGCGATCAGTGTGGTGCCGCGCATGAAGCCGGCCATCGCGCCGAACGCCTCCCGCCCGCAGGCGATGACGGTCTCGGCCCGGTGGCCGGGAAGGAAGGAGCGGACGCTGTCGCTCGTGCGGTCCCCGTCACGGAGGAAGAAGAAGACGAGAGCGAGCGCGAGCACCCCGCCGGTGATCAGCTGGGTGGCCACACCGAGGCCGGAGAGCACACCGCCGGCCAGTGAGCTGAGCAGCGAGCTCCCCTCGCCGGAGGCGTTCTGCAACGAGCTCTGGATCTTCTCGCCGGCCGGGCCGAGCCAGTCGGCGAGCTGGTTGCCGGCGTCCTTGAGCGAGGAGACGATCTCCGGGGCGCTGTGGGCGAGGGAGTTGACCAGCAGCGCGAGCACGGCGCCGACCGCGACGACGAGGCCGACACAGGTCAGCCCGGCCGCCGCACCGCGCCCGAGACCACGCCGGAGCAGCCACGGCATCAGCGGGTGGAGCAGCGCGGTGCCGAGCAGCGCCAGGATCATCGGGATGGTGGCCGCGCGCAGCGCGACGAGGGCGAAGACGGCCAGCCCTGCGACGGTGATGAAGAGAATGACCGCCACCGACCACGCGGCGGCGGCCCGGACCGCGGGCGGCAGCACCTGCTCCGGCCTGCGCCGGTCCACAGGCTTCCCGTCCGCCGCTGAGGGCACAGGCTCCGTCGACATTCCCACCTCCGCCGCTACCTGCCGTCCGTTCAGCCCCATCTCAACACATGTCAGATAGAATTTCTGATTTACGCACTTTGCGGCGTTTCTGATCAACCTCAGCACGGCGCCCCGGTCCGCTCTCAGGGCAGCGGCAATGGCTCGGGTCACCGCCGAGGCTGCCGTCCGCCTCCGCCCCGCAGGCCGCCAGCAACGGCAGGTCTCCTCCGAAACGGGGTCGCAACAGCTCACAGGGTGGACGGCAGGCTGCGGAGCACCAGTCCCAGACCCACCGTCAGGACGAGCAGCGCGGTCAGCAGAGCGGTACAGGGGGCGAGTCGGCGCAGCCGGCCGACGACGGGCCCGTCGGCCGCAGCCGCGATCCGATCGCCCAGGCGGACGAACAGCAGGCCGACGGCGGTGAGGGTGCCGGCCATGCCCAGCCCGTACGCGACGACCAGGGCCGCACCGAACAGGGTGCGGCCCAGCGCCACCGCACCCAGCAGGACCACCAGCGCGGACGGGCTCGGGACCAGACCGCCGGCGATGCCCAGACCGATCAGCCCGCGCCTGCCCGGACGTCCGGGTCCGTGGTCGTGCCGGTGGCTGTGACTGTGGCCGAAGAACCCGTGGCGGTGGCCGGGCCCGTGCTCGTGCGGGTGGGGGTGCGGGTGGTCGCCGTGTGCATGGTCGTGGTGCCCGTGGCCGCCGCCGTGCCCGTGGTCGTGGTCGTGGTGAACCGTCGGCGTGGGTACCGCTCCCGCGTGGACGAGTTCCCGCGCGGGCGGCCCCGCCGGTTCGAGCGCATCGGCATCCGCGTGGGCCGTCTGCCGGTCGGCCGCGCCGCGCCGGGACCGCCGGACGGCGTCTCGCAGCAGGCCGGCCCCGACCAAGGCCACCAACGCGCCGCTGAGCACGCCCAGCCGGCCGAGGAGCACGTCTCCGGCCAGCGAGGAGAAGGCTGTCAGGCACAGGCCCATGACGAGCACGCCGGCCGTGTGTGTCACCGTCACGGTGGCGCCGACCGTCACGGCGTCGCGGGTGCTGCCACGCCGGCCGGCCAGGTAGGCCGCCATGACGGTCTTCCCGTGGCCGGGGAGCAGCGCGTGCCCGGCCCCCAGGACGACGGAGAGCAGCACGGCGAGCAGCCCGAGCGGGACGGTGAGACGGTGGGCCGCTCCGATCGCGGTGAGGCGGGCGTCGAGGCCGGCCAGCCAGGCCGTCGGCCCGGCGGCGTCCGCCCTGGCGGCTGCGCCGGAACCGGCCGCCGCCTCACCGGGCACGGCGTGGAACACGGCGTGGGTGACGCCGCTCGGACTGTCGAGCAGGTCGCGCGGGTAGTCGCGCAGTTCCTTGGACACGGAGGCCGCCGGAACGTCCGCGTGGTCGAGTGCGACGCCGTCGCCCCGGGCGGTGATCTCGTTCCAGCCCACCCGGCCGGGGTCGGCGCCGCCGGTGACCCGCACCGTGGTCCCGGCTGCGGGGATGCTCACGGCGGTGTCGAGCCGGCACTCCAGCCGGCCGGTCCGCAGGCCCGCCGAGCCGTCCTCGTAGCGGAACTGTGCGGACCGCACCGTCCAGGCCGCGGGCCGGGCGTCCTGGCCCGTCGTCAGCTCCAGCCGTTGTGCCGTCCGGGCGCACTGCTCCGCCGCCCAGGCGGCGCGCTCGGCCTCGTCGACGGTGCCGTCCGCGTTCCGGTCCACCTGCGGCTGCTCCTGGAGCGTGGGGATCTCCGCAGTGTCGGTGACGGCGAGGACCTCGATGCCGGCGGGTCGGACGGTCAGGCCGAGGTAGTGGTTCAGGGAGAAGTTCCCCAGGGGGTGGGCATCGGCGGTGGATGCGGAGAGGCCCAGGAGCAACAGTGCGCCTGAGACCGCCACGCCCGTACGGCCAAGGACTCGCGGGAGCGCCACGCATTGCCTCCGAGGAGCGGGGGGCGGCTGCGCCGCAACTCCTGAGGGGCGGACAGCCGGGACGGGGCACGGGCTTGGGCCCGGCCGGGTCACCATCGCGGCTGGCACGACGCTTCTGCCACCACCACTCCGCTCCGGGGTTCGGCATCACCCGCACGGGGCATCGGCGCCGGACATGAGTTCTATCCAGTTCGATTCACCGGGCGCGGGGTGTCTCCGGCTCCGCCCGCAACGCACCTCCGCACGCCCCCGGCGTGCTCCGTGACAGCGCTACCTGTTGCAGTGATCGTGCACCTACAAGCCTGATGCACGGAGATGCGGCGTGTCGGCCGCGTCCGAAGGACGAACGCCATGGCCTCTTCATCCGCAGCCCCCGCCCAGGACCCTCCCGGTGGACGGCGTCCCGGCGCCGGCGCCGCGATCACCCGTCAGGAGTGGCACCGCTCAGCCACCATGGCCGGGTTCATCATCGCCCTGCACGTACAGCGGGTGGCTACCTGCGAGGGGTGGCCCTACCGCGCGTCCGGCGCCTCGATCACGACGTCACCACCGACGTCACCACCGACGTCGGCGCCGGCGAACTCCAGCAGCCGCCCGGCCTCCGCCTCGGCGGCCGCGGCGTCCCGCCGGTCCAGCGCCGCGTACGGGCGCACCCGGACGAGCCGGTGGCCCGCCGGGCCCGTCGTCAGCTCCCAGCTGCCCGCGACGAGCCCGTCCACCAGCAGGGTGCCCGGGATGAGGCCGTTCACCGACATGACGCGGGAGCGGTACTCCTCGGGCAGGATCCGGCTGCGGTCGGCGTGCGAGAGCAGCAGGTTGTCGAAGGGCGCGAGCAGCCGCACGGGCGCCGGGGCGTCCGCACCGGGGCGCGGGGCGTCCGGCAGGTCGTACAGGAGCCTGCCGTGCTCGTCGCGGAAGGTCGTCAGCTGCGGGGCGAGCCCGGCGAGCACCGCGCCGAGCCTGGTCAGCCCGCACCACTTCTGCACGTCGGCGGCGGTGGCCGGGCCGAACGCGGCGAGGTAGCGAAGCACCGCGTCCGCGAGGGACGGGTCGGGGTCGAGCGCGCGCCCCAGCCAGTGCTCGGCCGTGGTGTGCGCGGCCGGGCCGCCGCGGCCCCAGATCCCGCGCGGCGGCACCTGCACCAGCGGCAGCCGGCAGCGCACGGCCTGCGCCAGGGCGGCCTGGTCGTACCCGGGGCGGCTCTCGCCGAGCAGCGCGCCGAGCTGATGGAAGGTGCGCGGCTCCGCCTCCACCAGCGCCCGGCCGTCCCGGGCGAGCGCGTCGAGGTCGAGGCCGGTCAGGTGCTTGCCGTAGGTGGTGCGCAGCGCCCGGTCGAGCACGGGCTGGAGGAGCGGGCGCAGCGTCAGGCAGTCGTCGGCGGTGACCAGGTGGATGGTGCCGCGCTGGAGGGCGATCCGGACCACCTCGCGCCGCTCGATCAGCTCGGTGAGCTGCCCGGGCGTGAAGCCGTCCAGGCGGGACCAGAGCCCGAGGTACGGCGGCTGCGGGGCGGCCTGCGCCTGGAGGCCGAGCAGGTGCCCGACCATCGCGGCCGGTGCCATGGCGGAGCGCTCCAGCAGGTGCTGACGGGCGAGCAGGGCACGGCCCAGCTCCCGGGTGCTCAGCACGGCGGGGCCGACGGTCCGTGCCGTCACCGGGGGCCGTCCAGGACGGACCTCAGCACGGCGATCCGGTTGCTGGTGATCGAGTCGACGCCGGCCCGGCGCAGCCTGCGCATGGTGCGGCGCAGGTCGGCGGTCCAGGTGCTGACGGCCAGGCCCTGGCCGTGGGCGGCGGCGACGAACTCGGGGCCGGCCAGGCCGAACGGCGGGTTGACGAAGCGCGGGCGCAGGTCGGCCAGCAGTGCCCGGTCGGGCAGCCGGGGCTGCTTCCAGGTGAGCGCGATCTCGGCGTCGGGCGCCAGCTCCCGTACGGCGAGCATCGCGGCAGCGGGCCCGCAGTAGGCGACGCGCTGCTCGGCGCCGAGACCGGTGACGGCGGCGAGGGTGGCGGCGGCCGGGCCGGCGTCGTCCAGGTCGATCAGCAGGCGGGCGGCGGGCGTCTCGGCGGCCGTCTTGAGCGCGGCGGCCAGGGTGGGCACCCCGTCCTCGCCCGCGCCGAGGGCGTCCAGCTGGTCGAGCGTGACGGCGCGCAGCGGGCGCGGGTCGCCCCAGAGGCGTTCCAGGGTGGCGTCGTGCAGCAGCACGGGCACCCCGTCCCGGGTCAGCCGGACGTCCACCTCCACGGAGTCGGCGCCGGCGGCGAGCGCGGAGCCGACCGAGCGCAGGGTGTTCTCGCGGTACCGGTACGGGTCGCCCCGGTGCGCGACCGCCAGCACGCGGGGGCGGGCGGCGGGCTGGGACTGCTCGGGCATGACTGCGACGACCTCTTCCTCGGGCGGTGGGGCTCCGGTGCGGTGCGGTTTCTGCTGCGGTGCGGGCTGTCAGGCGCGTTCGACCATCACGTTGGTCGACTTGATCACCGCGATCGCGGCGGCGCCGGGCACCAGCCCGAGTTCCTCGGCCGACTCCCGGCTGATCAGGGAGACCACCCGGAACGGGCCGGCCTGGATCTCGACCTGCGCCGCGACGTCCCCCAGCACGACGTGGGTCACGATGCCGGGGAAGCGGTTGCGGGCGGAGGACGGACGGCCCTCGGCCTCGTTCTCGCTGCGGGCCAGTTCGCGGGCGAAGGCGGCGAGTTCGGCGCCCGGGATGATCCGGTGGCCGTGCTCGTCCCGGTCGGCGGCGACCCGGCCGGCGTCGACCCACCGGCGCATCGTGTCGGCGCTGACGCCGAGCATCGCCGCGGCCTCGCCGATGCGGTACGGGTTGACCGGCGCTGGCAGGCCCATGGTGCGACTCCTGGCGGTGTTTCGGTGATCAGTTGTCGCCGCCATCCTGCCGTACGGCGCCGGTCGGCGGCGAAGCGGAACGCCGGGTTCGTGCCGCCCGCCGACACGCCGAGCAGCGGATGTTCCGCAGTATTTACGGCGTAAACTGCATGAATCGGGCAGCAGCTGCCCGCCGGACACCACCCCGGCAGGGGTCAGGGCGAGAGGACCGCAGACGATGGCCCAGGCGGCAGAAGCGGCAGAACCGGTGCCGTTCGCGTTCGTCTCCGACGCGCGGCCGCACGAGCACTTCGCCGGCAACGTCGCCCCGCCCCGGCCCGAGCGGGTGCCGCTGCGGACGGTCTGCGGACGGCTCGCGGTCGGCGTCCTGCTGGTGGCGGGGCTGGTCCTGGCCGTGGTGGTCGGCACCCCCGCACTCTCGGTGCCCAAGGCGCCCGACGCGCGGTCCGCACCCGTCACCACCGACCGCTGAGCCGGCCCGCGGGCGCCGGGCCGGGGCGGGCAAAGCCCACAGGCTCACGGCCCGCCGAAGAGCTCCCGGCGCACCGCGTCGCACGCGGTCAGGACGGCGCCGTCGAGCACCGCACCACCACCCACCTCGCCGGCCCGCACCTCCGTCCGCAGCGGGGACAGGCTCGCCAGCCGCCGCCCGACCCGGTCCGCGAGTTCGGCGCCACCGGCCCGGCCGACCTCGCCGCCGAGCACCACGCAGCCCGGGTCCAGCACGACGCACAGCGCGGCGGCGCCGATGGCCACCCGCTCGGCGACGGCGTCCAGGAAGGCATCGCCGGCCGGGCCCGCCGCGATCGCCGCGCTGACGACGGCCTCGGCGGCGGGCGCGTCGTCGGCGCCGTCGGCCGGCAGTCCGTGGCTGCGGGCCAGCTCGCAGAGGCTGCCGCTGCCGGCCAGCGCGTGGAAGCCGCCCTCGCAGCCGGTGGCGCTGGGCAGCCCGCCGGTGCCGGGGACGGGCAGGAAGCCGATCTCGCCGGTGCCGCCGGAGGCGCCGCGCCGGACCTTTCCGTCCAGCACGACGCAGGCGCCGACGCCGTGGCCGAGCCAGATCAGGACGAAGGTGTCGCGGTCGCGGGCGGCGCCGATCCGGTGCTCGGAGACGCCGGCGAGGTTGACCTCGTTCTCCAGGATCAGCGCGGTGCCGGGGAGTTCGCGCAGCATCGCGAGCAGCTCGGTGTGCCAGCCGGGCAGGCCGCCGATGTTGTTCAGGCGTCCGGTGGCGGGGTCGACCAGCCCGGGGACGCCGACGGCGACGGTGTGCAGCTGCCCGACGCCGGCCAGCCGGGCGGTGTCGAGCAGGGTCCGTACGGTGCGCGCGGCGAGGTCGCCGGTACCGCCGGGGTCGGACCCGGCGGCGATCTCGGCGGTGGCGAGGGTCCGCCCGGCCAGGTCCGCGATGACGAGGCTGATGCCGACCGAGCGGACGTCGATGGCCGCGATGTGCGCGCGGGAGGCGACCAGGGCGTACAGCCGGGCGTTGGGGCCGCGTCGCTGCTCGCCGCGCTCACCGGCCTGGACGACCAGGCCGCCGCGCTGGAGGCGCTCCAGCAGGTCGGAGACGGTGGGACGGGAGAGGCCGGTGAGGTCGCGCAGTTCGGTCGCGGTGAGCGGGCCCTGTTCGAGCAACAGGTTCAGTGCCAGCCGGTCGTTGATGGCCCGGGCGGTGCTCGGCGTGGCCGTTCGGGCGGTTGTCATGAGGCGCATCCTTCCAGAACTCCGGCGGTGGGTATTTCTATCAGGGTCCCTTCCTGATAATTTATCGGACCGGGAGGCCAATAAGGCACCCCCGTCCCCCGGACGGCACTGTCGCGCCTGCCGCGCGACTCGGAGGAAGCGTCGGATGCCCGAGATCATGAAGGACCCCCGAAGGGCCAGAGTGACGATCGCCCTGGTCTTCGCCGTGCACGGCGCGGTCGCCGGCACCTTCGCCACCCGCATCCCCTGGATCCAGCACCACCTGCACCTCAGCCCCGGCCAGCTCGGCCTGGCCCTGGTGATGCCGGCCCTCGGCTCCTCGCTCGCCATGCCGCTGGCCGGCCGGTTCGTCCACCGCTACGGCGGCCGGGCCGCCGTCCGCGTACTGCTGACGCTCTGGTGCCTCGCCCTCACCCTGCCGGTGCTCGCCCCGTCGCTGCCCGTCCTCTGCCTCGCCCTGCTGGTCTTCGGCGCCACCGCCGGAACGGCCGACGTGGCGATGAACGCCCAGGGCGTGGAGATCGAGCGCCTCATCGGCCGCTCGATCATGTCCGGCCTGCACGGCATGTGGAGCGCCGGCGGCCTGGTCGCCTCCGCCTTCGGCGTGCTCGCCGTCCACCGGGACCTCGACGCCCGGCTCCAGCTGGCCGTCACCTCGCTGGCACTGGTCGCCGCCGCGCAGCTGATCGCCCGGCGGCTGCCGGACATCCGCGCCGGCGCGGAGGAGGAGGCGCCGCCGCGCTTCGCCCTGCCGCCGCGCAGCGCACTGGCGATCGGCCTGGTCGGGTTCTGCGCGGTGTTCGCCGAGGGCGCCTCGATGGACTGGAGCGGCATCTACCTGCGGGACGTCACCAGCGCGTCGGACGGCATCGCGGCCGCCGCGTACACCGCCTTCGCGCTCACCATGACCGTCAGCCGGCTCGCCGGGGACGCGGTGATCGGCAGGCTCGGGCCGGTGCCCGCGGCCCGGATCAGCGGCGCGATCGCCACCCTCGGCGGCGTCCTGGTGATCATCGCGGACACGCCGTACCTGGCCATCCCCGGCTTCGCCCTGATCGGGATCGGGATCGCGATCGTCGTCCCGCTCGCCTTCGCCGCGGCCGGGCGCAGCGGCGGCAACGCCAGCCAGGCCATCGCCGGCGTGGCGACCGTCACCTACACCTCCGGCCTGATCGCCCCGGCCGTCATCGGCGCCATCGCCCAGGCCACCTCGCTCACGGTGTCCTTCGGCCTGGTCACCGCGCTGACCGCCGCCCTGGTCCTGAGCGCCGGCGCCCTGCGGCAGCCGGCCCCCGCCGACGCACCCGAACGGGCCCCCGCCACCGCCGACGCCCGGCACTGACCACCTCGACCACCGCCGCCGCCCCCCGATCGCCGGAGGGTCTATGGTCGACCGGTGTCCGCTCCCCCTCTCTCGCCATCGGCCCCGGCCCGTGCGGTGCTCTCGCCGTGGGTCAGGCTCGCCCTGCTGGTCGTGATCCTCGCCGCGGCGGCCGGCTCACTGCTCCTGTGGGACCCGTCCGCGCTGCTGTCCGGCGGCCTGACCTCGGCCGTGCCCGGCGTCTGGCAGGCGCCGGTGTTCGTCGGCGTGTACGCGGTGGCGACGCTGGTCTTCGTCCCGAGGCCCGCGCTGAACGCCGCCGCCGGCCTGCTGCTCGGCGTCCAGCAGGGGCTGCTGCTCGCCGTCCTCGGCACCACCCTCGGCGCGGCCCTCGCGTTCGGCCTCGGCCGGCTGCTCGGGCGGGACGCGCTGCGCCCCCTCCTACGGGGGCGGGTGCTCACCGCGCTCGACCGCAGGTTCACCGAGCAGGGCTTTCGCAGCGTGCTGCTGCTCCGGCTCTTCCCCGGCCTGCCGTTCCAGGCGGGCAACTACGCCGCCGCGTTCTCCGGCGTCCGGTTCGTGCCCTTCCTCGCCGCCACCGCGATCGGCGTGGTGCCGGCCACGGCCGCGTACGTGGTCGCGGCCGCCAGTGCGAAGGAGCCGGGCTCGGCCGCGTTCCTGCTCTCGGCCGGGGCCATCGTGGTGGCCGGCCTGCTCGGCCTGGTGCCGGTGTGGCGGGCCGCGCGGCGGCGGCCGGCGGTCGAGGCAGGCTGACGGCCGCCCCCGGCCGACTATTCGGTCGCGTGTGTCAGCGGCCTGCGTCAGGATGGCGGCCATGACCTCCACCGGCGGCAGCGCCCGCACCGATCCGCCGTTCGCCGCCGACGAGGCGGCCATGCTGGCGAACTTCCTCGACTTCCACCGCGCCACCCTGGCCCTCAAGTGCGAGGGCCTGACGGCCGGCCAGCTGCGGCTGCGCGCCGTGCCGCCGTCCACGCTCTCGCTGCTCGGCCTCGTCCGGCACATGGCGGACGTCGAGCGGGCCTGGTACCAGCGCTACCTGCTCGGCGAGGAGCTGGGCGAGGGCGGTCTCTACTGGACGGCCGAGGACGAGGACGGCGAGTTCAACGGGGTGGACGGCGCCGACCCGGACGAGGCCTTCGCCACCTGGCGGGCGCAGATCGAGATCTCCCGGCGGGCCTGCGAGGGGCTGCCGCTGGAGACGGTCGGCCGGCGCAAGCGGCACGGCCAGGATGTGACGCTCCGCTGGATCCAGGTGCACATGATCGAGGAGTACGCGCGGCACAACGGGCACGCGGATCTGCTCCGGGAGCTTGTGGACGGCAGCACGGGGGAATGAACCCTCTCCGCCGGTGTTGACGGAAAGTCAACTACCGGCTGACAGGTACCGGTATGGTCTACGCGCGCAACCATCCGTCGAGCTGCGGCGTCGCTTCTGATGTCCGGGTCCGCCCGGACGCGCGGCGCGCCACGACCCGTACGGCGGCCGCGAGCAGGCACCGAACCGGTGATCAGTGCGATACTCGGACAGTTCCGACGAGTGGATGACGTGTCAAAAGGGCACGCGCGCCCGGGGGACGCGTTCGGGACGAGACAGGGAGGCCGCGGCATGGGAGCACTTCGCGACGAGCACCACAACGGGTGGCTGATGCCCTCCGGGAACTACCCGGCCGCGGTGTACGACGATCCGTGGGCGGACCAGGAGACGGCTCCCGCTGCCCCGGCCCCCGCGAAGATCGTCTCCGTGCGGCCCACCGGCTTCGAGGCCGCCCGGGTGGTCGGCGAGCACATCCGCGCCAGCACCCCCGTGGTGATGGACCTGACGGAGATGGACGACGCCGAGGCCAAGCGCATGGTCGACTTCGCCTCCGGTCTGATCTTCGGCACCTGCGGCGGGATCGAGCGGATCGCCCGCCGGGTGTTCCTGCTCACGCCGGCCGAGGTCGAGGTCATGGTGATCGACCGGCCGCTGGACGAGACCGGCTTCTACAACCAGAGCTGACCGACCGGCGCCCACCGGACACAGACAGCACAGACCCCCCGGGGACGGCATCAGCCGTCCCCGGTTTTTGCTGTCCCGGCACCCGGCGCGAGGGGCTCAGATGAG
>FTKL01458159.1_pt1 | contig 10982 bp, 6 predicted proteins | sample 2434061 | NCBI WGS metagenome assembly FTKL01 (sample SAMEA3914816, study PRJEB12502) | metagenome | biome: forest; material: soil | place: USA | collected 2011-09-16 | depth 0.3 m
TCGGCGGCAGCGCCAGCTACAGCGACGCCCAGTTCAAGGACTATAAGGGCGCCTGCTACACCGGCCAGCCGACCTCCACGGTCGTCGGCCAGGGCTGCTATATCCTGCCGGGCACGACCAGCACCTATGTCGCCAGCTACGACGGCGAGCGCCTGACCAACGCGCCCAAGTGGAGCTACAACCTCAACGCCGCCTATGAGCGCCAGGTGGCCACCGAGCTGAAGTTCGACGCCAGCGTCAACTGGTCGTGGCGCGACGACGCCTACGCCATCACCGCCGATCCCAAATCGATGGTGAAGACCTACGGCCTGCTGAACGCCAACATCGGCATAGGTCGCGACAACGGCGCCTGGCGGGTGGGGCTCTACGCCCGCAACCTGCTGGATAAACGCTTCTACGCCCCCTATCCGTCGCTGACCCTGATCAACGCCGGCGGCTACGAGAAGATCGTCAGCGCCGATGCGTTCCGCACGGTCGGCGCCAAGTTGAGCCTGAGTTTCTAAGGCTCGAACGGGCGAGCGTGCCGATCTCCCTTGGGCCGCTCGCCCACCCCTACTTCGACGGAACGACGCCATGAACAACGTGTGTGGCCGTCTACTGGCGGCAGGTCTTGGACTGATCCTGGCGGTCTCATGGGACGGTCCCGCTTTGGCGGGCCAGGCGCTGGAGGCCAAGCCCGCCGCCGTTTTCGGCATGGTCGCCGAGCCTTGCCCGCCGCCGCTCGACCTTCCACCGCCGGTGCAGGCGTTCAACGCGGCCTTCATCGCGCCGGGCAAGGTCGACATGCCGCGCATGCTGGCCCTGACCCAGGACCCAGTCTTCGTGGCCTACAACGCCGCCAAGACCGCGCGCGAGGCGGCCGACTGGGCGGGCCTGTGCCGCTATCGGCGCGACAACGACGTCATTGTCGCATCCGGCAAATATCCGAAGGCGGTGTTCTTCGGCGACTCCATCACCGAGAACTGGGTCCTGGGCGATCCGGACCTGTTCGGTGCGGACGTGGTCGGGCGCGGCATTGGCGGCCAGACGACGGCCCAAATGCTGGTGCGCTTCCGGTCCGACGTGATCGACCTGCGGCCGCGCGTGGTCCAGATCATGGCGGGAACCAACGACATCGCGGGCAACAAGGGTCCGACCAGGGAGCGCGATTTCCAGAATAACATCATGGCCATGGTCGAACTGGCGCGGGTCCATCGCATCCGCGTCGCCCTGGCCAGCATTCCGCCGGCCGCGCGGTTCTTCTGGCGGCCGGAGGTGACGCCCGGGCCAGAAATCGCGCGTCTGAACGGCTGGTTGCGCGACTATGCCCGTCGCAAAGGGCTGACCTTCATCGACTACCACGCCGTGCTGACGGGTCCCGAAGGGGCGATGCGAACAGACCTGTCGCTGGATGGCGTGCATCCCAATCGCGATGGCTACGCGGCAATGAGAAACCTGGCCGAGGGTGTGCGCTGACCAAGTCCCTAAAGAGACTGGACCCCGAGCGCGGTTGCGCTGATCTTTCCGTCATGACTCAAGGTTTACAGACCGCTTCGGCCGATATCCGCCCCCGTCGACGGACCCAGGTCGAGCGAAGCTCCGAGACCCGGCGCATCCTGCTGGAGACGACGATCGCCTGCCTGCACACACACGGGTATGCGGCGACGACGACCCTGCTAGTAGCCCAGGAGGCCGGCCTCAGCCGAGGCGCAATGCTGCACCAGTTCCCGACCCGCGTGGATCTAATGACGTTCGTGGTTCAGTCGGTGTTCGACGACGAGGTGGCCATTTATGACGCCCGCCTGGCGGCGATCTCCGATCCGAAGGAGCGGATGTACTCCTTTCCGCAGATCGTCTGGGAAGTGCTCAGCCGGCCTTCCGGCGTGGCGGTGCTGGAGATCCTGCAAGGCTCGCGCAGCGATCCGGACCTGACCGAGCGCCTGGCGCCGCTGCAGGCCGAGATCGAGCGCAACGCCCTGGCGCTGCTGGGGCGCTGGTTCGGTGACGGCGGGAGCGGATCCAAGGCCCTGATGCGGCTGGTGGTCTGGGCCGTGCGCGGCCTGTCGATCGCCCAGGTGCTGGCGCCGGACCCCGAGGAGATCGAAAAGTCGGTGACGCTGCTGCGGCGCATGCTTGAGGTCTATGCCGAGCGACCGCGCAACAAGGACTAGTAGAAGGGGGCGGGGACGGGAACGAAGGTCCAATTGGGGCCGAGCGCTAACCTCGGCTATTGCTTCGGCGCACAGGGCTGAAGGTCGCGATTCTGGTGCGATCCCAGAGTCCGCTTAGCAAAACTGCATCTTGGCTTCAACGGGTGGGGCGACGAAAGGCGGCATAGACGCCGTCGAACGCAGCTAGCGGGCCAGGATCAAAGGGCTTGGCCACGACGGTTGCGTCGAGCTCGAGGTACTGCGGATTCTCCTCTGCGAACCGGGGCCAGGGCGGCAGGTCCGGGCCGTTCGGATCGCCGCTTCGCGCGAAATTGGCCCACAGGTTCAGCATCGTTACTGACAGTCGCCGGTCGGCGTCCGTCCATCCCCAAGGCTCCTGGTCAAGATGGCCGAACATGTACCAGAGCTCGGCGAAATGGGCCGCGCCCCAGCCGTCCTGCGGCGAGCCGTCGGGAAAAGGCGGACGGCGGACAAAGCGATAGAGGAAGGCGGGCGCGCCGGCGCGCGCCTGCAGCCTGGCCCACATCCACATGTCCCAGCCAAAGCGCAGGTCACGTTCAAAGGCCGCGCGGGCGTCCCGCGCGCCAGCGTCGTCCTGGTTGGGATAGGCGGCCAGGAGGGCCGGAGGCAAAGGTCCCCAGCTTCTGGCGATGTCCGACGCGAAGCTTGCCGCTCTGACGCTTGAAAGATCGACCAACGAGCCGGCTTCCTCCGCATTGTAGCCGAGCAGCACCGGCACGCGGTTCCAGCGTTCGGTATGATAGGCGTCGTACGGCGATTGGGGCAGGACGCGCGCGCCGATAACAGGATGGCTGACACGGGGCGCCTCGGAGCCAATCAACGCCTCCGCCGGCAAGGCGCGAAGCTGCGTCAGCGAAGGCGCGCCGATCTTTTCGGCGTAGGCTTTCCCCTCCCGCTCGGCCTCGGCCAAGCCGTAGTTCGGCGCTAGCTCGAGCGGCTCGAAGATCCCGCCGCTCTGGGCGATGGCGCGATGGAAGAGCCCTGCGGCGTCGGGACTGGCAAGTAGCAGGCTCACGGACATCGCCCCTGCCGACTGGCCGGCGATCGTCACCCGTTGCGGGTCGCCGCCGAACGCGGCGATGTTGCGCTGGATCCAGCGTAGGGCGGCGACTTGGTCCATTAGGCCGTAGTCGCCGGAAGAGCCGTCGTCTTCGCGGCTGAGCTCGGGGTGCGCGAGGAAACCCAGCGCGCCGAGGCGGTAGGCGATCGAGACGACCACGACCCCGCGCCTTGCCAGAGCGTCGCCGGCATATAGCGGCAGAGCCGTCGCGCCATTGGTCCAGCCACCGCCGTGGATCCAGACGACAACCGGCATCGGCCTCGTCGCGCGCGGCGTGGGGGTCCAGACGTTCAAGTAGAGGCAGTCCTCGTCCATCCGAGGCGGCGGCTCGCCGGGCATCGAGACGCCTCGCTGTGGACAAGCCGGGGCAAAGGCGGTCGCCGCGCGCTCACCCTTCCAGGATGTCGGTGGCTGAGGCGGGCGCCAGCGTAGTGGGCCGATGGGCGGCTTGGCGTAAGGCAAGCCTAGGAAGGTTTCGACGCCGTCAGCCGTCATGCCGCGAGCGGAGCCTGTCGCCAGGCGGGCCAGGGGCATCGCCACCGCGAAGGTCCCAAGCATTCCGCTCATCAAGATCACCGCTGCGGCCACCATCCACATACGCATCGTTCGCCTCCCTGGAGCAGGCGCGCAGGATCGCTGTGTCGGCGCGGATCGATAAGACCGGCTCGTCACGCGCTCGCCTCGGTTCGTCACTTGGCCGAAAGGATCATGGACCTGACCGACGCCGTGGCTTCAAATAGGCCATGACGACCTTACCCTTCCTTCCGCGCCACGATCGGCTGTTCCACCCCGGCTGGATCGCCTTAGGCTTCGCCTATTGGCTGGCGCTGGTCTGCGCGCTGGAACCCGGAAACCTGGCGGATGCGTCAACGCCGCCGCCGGTGCTGCGGGAGATCACGCGTCTGCTGGCGGCCGGAGCGCTGGGCGCGGCCGCGACGCCGGCCATCCTCGCCCTGGCCGGCGCCGGCCAGGGTCGGTGGAAGCCCGATTGGTTGGCCCGAGTCCTGGGGGTGCTCGGCCTGGCGTTCGCGCTGATCGTGATCTCATGCGTCTTGGCGGCGTGGTTGCTGGAGCAGCGGCTCGCGCCGAGCCTGGCCGATATACGCCAGCAGCTTGCGGCCAACTTCGTCCTGCTGGTCTTCGGCCTATCGGCGTTCCTCGGCTTCGTGTGCTTGGCCCGCTTTGCCCAACGGGCGGTTCCGTCGGATCCCTACACTGACAGGCTCGTCTTCGCCGAGCGAGGCCAGGCGCTCATCGTCCTGCTGAAGGATGTCGAGTGGGTTGAAAGCCAAGGCAATTACCAAGCGGTGCGCGCCGGCGGGGTCACCCACCTGGTGCGCCGAACCCTGGATGACCTTCAAGCCGAACTGCCTTCGGAGCGCTTCGTGCGTATTCATCGTCGGGCGATCGTCAGCATAGGCTTTGTCCAGGCGGTCAGCTCAATTTCGAACGGCGACGCCGTGGTCGTCATGGCCGACGGCCGCCGCCTGCGTCTCTCGCGCGGGCGTCGCGCCGGCTTGGCGGCGGCGCTTTCAGCGGTTCGGATGCGGAGTACCGTCGAGACGGCGATTTCCTGACAACCGGCCCGCCTCGAAAGACTCTCTGAAATCCGGCGATCGAATGTCTGCTTTCTCGGAAAGGAGCCAACGGCAGCAAATGGCGCGCGGCACTAGAAGCGCTCGTGAAGCACGAGCGGAAGGTCAGCTTTCACTCTGACCTCCGCGTCGGTGTCACTAAATAATTATCCGGGTAAAATAGCAAAGTTAATACCCGGATGATAAATGTGGCTCATCGATCTCGCGAGAAAGGGACTTTTCATGCCGACCGTCCGCGCCAACGGAATGACCATCGCGTACGATGAGGTCGGACGGAAGGATGCTGAGCCTCTCCTGCTGGTCTCCGGTCTAGGCGTGCAAATGATCCGCTGGGACAGTTCGTTCTGCGAGATGCTCGCCGCAGAGGGCTACCGGGTTATTCGGTTCGACAATCGAGACGTGGGTCTCTCAACCCACCTGGACGACGCACCGGTCATTGAGATGGACGCTCTGGCTGGGACCTTAGGGCGCGGCGAGCGACCAAGCCTAACCTACACGCTTCTTGATATGGCCGATGACGCGGTCGGCCTGTTGGACGCACTCGGGATCGAGCAGGCTCACGTCGTTGGTCGATCCATGGGCGGAATGATCGCGCAATCCATGGCCGCCGAGCATCCACGACGCGTCCTTTCGATGGCCTCGATCATGTCCACCACCGGAAATCCCGATCTGCCTCCTCCATCGCCTGAAGCCATGAGGGCGCTAACCCGCCCCGCCCCGAATCCGGCGCAGGACGAGCTGGGCTATCTGAATCATTGCGTGGCGGCGGCACGGGTGATCGCAAGCCCCGGATTTGTGTTTGATGAGGGCGCATACCGCGCCCAGGCCTTGGCGGAACTCAGGCGGGCCTATAACCCCGCAGGCTTCGGTCGGCAGATCGCCGCCATGATCACGGGTGGCGACCGCCGCGCTCGGCTCAACACCATCGTGGCGCCCACCTTGGTGGCGCACGGGGCGGCCGACCAGCTGATACCAGCGGCCGGGGGTCGGGACACCGCCGCCAGCATCAAGGGTTCCAAGTTAATGATCATCGATGGCATGGGTCACGATCTACCGATCGAACTCCATGAAACTTTCGTGCTGGCCATCGCCGGCAACGCCCAACGAGCCGCCACCTAACTACGACAATTCCGCAGGTCCCAGTGCCGGCCGACCGTGGTCTCGCAGGTCGTGTTTCTGGAGTAGTCCGAGAGTCCGCTATTGGCGCTAAGCCGCTCACGCGGCATTGGCGATCTGGGGATTAAAACCGCTGGGTCAGGCTGAATAACAGCCGCGTTTCGTGACGGCAGTCGGAACAGTCGGCGGGGCTTCCGCTGAGCTGGTGAGTGATCTCAGGGTTGAAGGCCAACGCCTTGAAGAGGTTCAGGCGCACGCCCAAGCCGATCGTCGAGAGTGCGTTCCAATCGTCTGGCCCGGGCGTCTGGTCGCTGGCGAAGCCATAATCGTAGTGGAGATAGGCTTGGTAGCTGGTGATCGTCCGGCTGGAGAGCTCGCGTCCATAACGACCCTCGAGACGCAGGCTCAGGCCGCTGTCGCCGGTGATCGCACCAGGCGGATAGCCCGTGCCGGCCCGCGGTCCACCGACACCGAACCGCTCGGTGGTCGGCATGGGCTGATCCGAGACCTGAAAGTCCACCCGCGCCAGAATCGAGGCGCGGTCGGCCACGGGCTGCAGGCGGGCGGCCATGCCGGCGAGATAGAAGAATTGGCCGTCGGCGTTGTAGCGCACCAGGCGTGGATCGGCGTTGCGGCTGGCCCCGAACGCGCCCAGGCCGATATTGGCCGCCACGTCGAGGATCGAGACGCCCTGGAAGCGGTCGACGCTGTCGTAGGTCAGGCGGGGCTGCAGTACGCGGACGTGCTCTTCCTGCGGATTGAACGGATCGGTGGGCAGGTCGGTGATGCGGTTTTCCAAGTCGCGCCAGATGAAGGCCAGGCGGGCGGAGAGATTGCGCTGGCGGCCGCGGATCACGGGCACGAAGTAGGTCAGACGTCCCTCGACGTTCTCGCTGCGGGTCTGGAACGGGAAGACCTCGTCGGGCAGGTCGGGCTTGGCCCGGCTGTAGAGGCCCGACAGTTGCAGGGTGTCGCCCATCAGCCGGCCGGCGTGATGGACCGGAACCATCACCGCTCCCTGGACATAGGCCATGGTGTTGTCGAACGGATCGATCGCGCCGGTCAGGTCGATCTGCTCGTGGCCGCCGAACCGGGAATATTCGCTCCAACCGGCCGACAGGGCGTAGGGGCCTAGATAGCGCGAACCCTGGTTGTCCAGGCTGACGAAGCCCTCCCACGGCGTCTGCTGCACCACCAGCTCCAGGTCTGCGCCGCCAAAGGCGTCAAGCGACGGCGACAACACGCTCTGGACATTGACGCCGGGCAGGTCGCCGATCAGCAGGACATCGCGCTCGAGATCGGCGGTGCGCAGCGGACGCGAGGTGGTGATCCGGGCGGCGAGGTTCTCGGGCAATGTGCCGGGATCGTCGAGTGGGCCGTTAAACCGGGTTTTGGAGACGAAGCCTTCGACAACCTGGATCCGCACCGCTCCAGCTTCGATATCCTGGCGCGGAACGATAGCGACGCTGAGCATGTAGCCGTCTCGGCGATAGCGGTCGGTCACCTGAACGGCAAGACGATAGAGATCGGCCAGGGAGACCTCACGGCCGACGAGTCCGGCATAGAGCGGAGCCAGGTCGGCGGGCGTGTAGCGCGTCATGCCTTCGAACTCGACCGTGCGCAAAACGAAGCGGACGGTCTCCGCGCCCGGCGGCGGGGCCTGGATGTCCGGCGGGGCAGGTGTTTCGCCGGGCTGGGCGCTTTGGGGCGGCGTCGGGCGCTTGAACCGCTGCTGAGCTTGCGGCACCTGGGCCGCGCCGGGCAGGGCGACCTGCCCCGCCGCGGGCGCGGCTAGGAAGAGGAGCGCGGCGGCCAGGCTAAGCGACAAGGGCGTGCGCGGGCTCATCGGTTCGGCTTGCTCCAGGCCTTGGCCAGAGGGGCGGCCGCCGAGCAGAGCGACGCCATCGCCGCGTTGGCGGCCGGGCAGGCCTCGTTGGCGAGGCGGTCGATGTGCTGGCCGGTCCGGTCGTTGTCGACATCGCGCCAGGTCTCGTCGCCCAGCATCGGCGGCAGGGTCATGGTCGAGGCGATGCGCACCCCGCCCAGCCCGTAGGCGCGGCGATGCGGGTCGGGGATGAAGGGGTTCTCGTAGCGCGTGGTGCGATAGACCGCGTCGCCGGCGGTGTCAGGATCGCGCCCTCGCTCGAGCCAGTCGATGCGCCAGGGATCGTACGACCGGGCGGTCAGTTCCTGTAGGAAAATCGTCGGTTCGGGTATGATGTCGAACGGCGCCGGCACGAAATTGATCACATAGTTGGGGTTGATCCCCAGCACCGAGCCCAGACCGATTGGATAGGTCCCCACGTCCTCGCCGGGCGCGCGAGCGACATTCCCAGAGACGACGTCCTCTGGGGAATCGCCGCGCCTGAGGCCATCGACCACATAGGTGAGCGGCGGATCGGGGCGGCCGACGACCTTGTCGCCCGGCAGGGCGACGACATCGATGGGCGCGGCGGTGATGCCTAGGAATCCATTGACGTAGGACAGGGTGTAGTTGATCGAGGCCAGCTCCAGCGTGCCTTGCGTCACGCCATAGCGCCCGACATTCTCGCCGGGATCGCGGTCCAGCGCACCGTTCAGCACCCCGGCGACCACATCGGCGTTGCGCAGCCCTTGGACCGAATAGCCGAAGGCGGGATCTGGATCGCCGTAGGTCTTGCCGTAGGTTCCGCCGGTGACGATCAGGGGCGCCGGGGTGATCGACAGACGGCCGAGGTCAACGGTCAAGACGTAGTTCGAGGAGGTGAGCGCCAGGCCGCCTTGGAGGATCGGATAGAGCCCCACCGTCTCGCCCGCGCCGCGAGACGGCGCGCCCGTCAGCACGGCGGCGGCGGTGTCGGCGAACTTCAGGCCGCTGACACCATAGGTGAACGCAGGATCGGGATCGCCGTATATCTTCGCCGCGTCGGCGATGGCGACGTGCAAAGCGGCGGGGGCGATCGTCAGCTGGCCGTCGATGAAGCTCAGCACGTAGTTGGATGATGTTAGCGAGAGCGAGCCTTGGCGCACGCCATAGGCGCCGACATTTTCGCCTGGATCGCGAGCGACGCCTCCGGCCAGCACCAGAACGGCCGTGTCGCTGTTGCGCAGGCCCTCGACCTGGAAGCCTAGGGCTGGGTCGGCGTCCCCATAGATCTTGGCGTAGCGACCGGCTTCCACCGTCAGCGGCGCGGGCGAAATCGTCAGCTCGCCGGGCGCGACGTCGAGCGTGTAGTTGGCGGGATTGGGGCCGATCAGGCCGGGCGCGGTGATGTCGATCGGAGCGCTGCCGACGCTCGTGGTCCGGTCCGCGACGGACGAAAGGCTCGCCGAGATCGTGTAGACCGCCTCGTCGCCATTGCGCCATCCCGAGGCATAGGCGGCGAAGGTTGGGTTGTCGTCGCCGTAGAGCCGACCGGCGCTTTCGGCGCTGATCAACAGGGGCGCGGGAACGATAGTCAGAACGCCGTCCTGGGTGCGCAGGGTGTAGTTTCCGGACGCCGGGCCGAGGATCTGGGCGTTCAGAACCGAGATCGCATAGTCGCCGACATTGGACGCCGGGGTCGCCAGGCTGCTCAGGTCTGCGGAAACGTTGTTGCTGGCTTGGTCGTTGGCTCGCCAGCCGGCCACGCGATAGGTGAAGGTCGGATTGTCGTCGCCATAGATCCGCCGATAGTCGTCGGCCGAGACTAGCAGCAGCGGCGCTGGCGAGATCACCAGAAGGCCCGGGCGCAGCGTCACGACGTAGTCGCCCTGGTTGGGTCCGACCAGCGACGCCGCATCGACGGAGATGGGATAGTCGCCGACGTTGGAGAGGCGCACCGCCGTCGTCGAGAGGCTGGCCAGCGACGTGGTGGCGGCGTCGTCGCCGTTGCGCCAGCCGGTGGTCGTCCAGGTCAGCGGTGGATTGTCTTCGTCGTAGAGGCGGCTTTGGTCATCGGCCTGGATGATCAAGGGGGCCGGCAGGACCGTGAGGACGCCGGCCTGCGTCGTGATCGTATAGTTGTTGATCGCCGCGCCGGTGAAGGTGGCGCTGGTCGGCGTCAGCGCATAATCGCCGACATGGCTGGCGACGGTCGCCGGTGTTGTGACGACGCTGGTGACGGTGTTGATGGTCTGGTCGCCGTTCTTCCAGCCGGTCACGCCGTAGCCGAACGCGGGATTGGCGTCGCCGTAGAGCCGATCGGCGTCGTGGACGGCGACCAGCAGCGGCGCGCGGCGCACCTCCAGTTCGCCGTTGGCGTAGACCAGGGTGTAGTTGCCGGCCTTGGCGCCGGCCAGCAGGCCGTTGGACGGCGTGATCGCATAGTCGCCGACGTTGGAGGCGACCGTCGCGGGGGTGGCGTAGTTGATCGACGTCAGCCGCACCGGATCGGCGCCCGCGCCGTCGGAGCCGATCAGGCCCGAGAGACTGTAGTGGCCGGTCTGGCCCGTGGTGATCCAGGCGGGGTTGGCGTCGCCATAGGCCCGTCCGTCGCTGTCGGCCAGCACGGTCAGGGGGATCGGCGTTATGGCCAGGGCGCCGGGCGTATAGCTGGCGATCGTGTAGTTGCCCGAGGGAGCCAGCGTGCCTTGGTTGGTGGCGTAGATGGCCACGTCCTCGCCCGGCGCGCGCGATTGGCCGCCGGTCAGAGCCGCCGTCGCGGTCTGGCCCAGCTTCATGCCTGTCACCGCATAGGTCAGGGTCGGATCTGGCTGACCATAGGCCTTGCTGAAGGTGTTGGAGATAATGGTCAGCGGCGCCGGCGTGACGGTCAAGGCGCCGTTGGTGAACGCCATGGCGTAGCGGTCGTCGACGAACTGCGAACTGGGCGGCGTCACTACGATCGCATAGGGGCTGCCGCTGACGGGCGATGCGGCGACAGCGCTGGTGGCCAGGCCGGCTGCCGGTAGGGAATAGCCGCCGATCTGGCTGGCGACATAGGCGTCCACGGGGTTGTAGGCGGGCGTGGTCAAGAAAGTCAGGGCGGGATTGGCGTCGCCATATTGTCGCGTGAAGCTCGCCGCCGTTCCGGACAGCAGGCCTTGCCGCGCCTGCGGCGTGGCGGTCGTGGTGGTGGT
>FTKL01001075.1_pt1 | contig 10958 bp, 6 predicted proteins | sample 2434061 | NCBI WGS metagenome assembly FTKL01 (sample SAMEA3914816, study PRJEB12502) | metagenome | biome: forest; material: soil | place: USA | collected 2011-09-16 | depth 0.3 m
TCTTACTGCCACGTGTCACGGAACTCGGCCAGTGACTGCTCCACACCACCGGTCGTTAGTCGCCAGAAGTCCCAGCCGTCGATCCCATCGCTACCGGCGGCTACCCGAGCAGCGGTGTGGGGCGTGCCCCAGCTGCGGCCGAGAACGCTAATCCGGCCGTCCGGTTGCAGGAGCGCTTCGCATATGACTTTGCCGTGCCTGCCGGTCAGCAGAATGCCGGCCGCAAGCTCAGCCGGATCGAAGTGCTCGAGCAGGTCCAGCAGGTCGACCTTCGACCGCACGTGGGCGATGGCCTGCTGACCGGAAGTCGCCCCCGCGGCTTGGGTGGGTTCTGGTGGCAGAGTGTAGGCGCGCTGCAGTGCCAAGGCTGCCGAGGCTGCTGCGCTCCACTGCGCCTCGGGGCCGACCTTCTTCGCAATCCGTGCCTCGATGCTGAGTAGGCCCGGTATCTCACCGAGTTCCTTGATCTCCTCCATGAGTTCGTGCCGCTGCTCGATGAGCTGGGTGGCATTGAGCGCCAGGATCCGGATGGTCTCGTCGGCGCGGCACAATCCGCTACTTTCCTCAGCTTCCGAGTACGGGGCGCCACTGCGCCGGTGGGCGTAGCCGGAAGGGTCGAATCCGATCAGGTCGGCATCGCCGGGCTGAGCTGGGTCCAGGAGCAGGGGCTGCTCGAGGCTGAGCCTGTCTCGTGGCAGCCGGGCGCGCGGCCCGGCCAGGAGCGGGAACCGGCTGCCCTTGGCATGGCCTTCTGGCACGTTGTTGAACCTGGCTCCGCTGCTGTTGCAGTGCTTGCACGCGATGCGGTAGTTCGCGAGGTTGTAAGCGAGCCACCAATAACCGGGATGGTCAGCTTCGCCGGACACCTCGGACTTGGGCCGAAAGTGGTCGACGTGGACGTCCGTACGCTGGATCGTGGTCTCGCAATACCAGCATTTCCTGCCGACGAGTCCGAGCAGAGGTTCGCGAACCTCGTCATCGGTCCAGTGTGACTTGAAGTTGGGCTTCTCGCCTCTGGCCATCGCGGCGCGCACGTCAGCGAGGGTGCGTTGGGTCTTCTCGGTCCACGTTGCTGGGGCGCTGAGGCCGCTCATGTCGACATGTCTCATCGGCGTCAGAGCACCGATGAGAAGTGCTCGTTGAAGAGCTGAGAGACCAGCGTCTCCAGCTCCTCCGGGGACGGCGGGTTGGCGCTGTTGGCAGCTTCGACGAGAGCGCGGCGCCTGCGATGAAGTTCGGCGAGGAAGGCTGCCACGAGTGGATCCCGGGCTGCGGTTGAGAAACCGAGTGCATCGAGCTTCGCCGTGACGTCGCGGAGGTCCGCCTGCTTCGCCGGGTCGTGCGCTGCGGCAGGGAGTAGCTCGTACTGCTGATCGATCAGCTCCTGGGTATGCTCATCCAACTGGGTCCGCAAGCCGAAGAGGTCGGTGGTCAGCAGGCCACCCGCACCCTGTCCCCGCGGGTTGGCTTGGGGAGTCAACGCGGTGGCCTGGCCATTCACATTGGTAGCCACGACACGAATTTGAGTGCGCGTCATATTTGCTACCAGGAGTGGCTCGTGGGTGGCGGCGATGAGCTGCGAGTCTTGGCCCTCGCCGAGTACGGTTCGAACGGAGCTGTACCAGCGCCGGCTCCACTCGGGGTGGAAGTGCGCGTCGGGTTCGTCGAGCAGGAAGAGCGACTCCTGGGTGCGTTGAAGCCGGAGCAGCCCCAGAATCGTGAGGAGTTGCTGTTCTCCCGAACTCAGGTCGTCGAGGCCCAGTGTCACCTCGCCGGTCGCTTGCAGCCGGACTTCGACGGTGAGGTAGCCAGCGTCGAGCAGGGTCGTGAGCAGTCCGAACAACGACAGATCACGGTCGAAGAGGTTGCGGAAAGCCTTGACGTCCTCGGCACTGCCGAGCACGATGCCGAACCCATCGGTGGGACTTCCGGCGCCGTCCACTGGATCGGAGTCGGGGATCAGCCCGAAGCGACCTGACTCGGCCGCTACTGCGAACAGTGTGCGGGCGGGGCCGCCCAGGCCCCAGTATGGGAGCGCAGACCATGCCTCCCGTGCGGCGCGGGGCGCCCTGATCCGAAGGACTGCCGAGGCCACGCCCTGGATATGTGAGTGCTCGCGCAGGTAGGTGCCGAAGGCGTCGGACCAGTGGGTGGTCTGCGAGAGGAGAAGTAGGGGCAGGTGGGCGGGTGTGCAGAGAAAGGCGGGGGCATAGAGGGGGCAGCTGATGGGGAGGGTGAGCCGCTCAGACCACGAGTCCTCGGGAGACCGACTCGCGTGCCACTCTTGCAGACTCGCTCGCCAATCCCTTCGCCAGTCGCCGAGTTGGCGTGTGGCGAAGCGTCGATGCCGGTCGAACTCTGCTGTCCACGGGGCGCGTGGGTGAGCCTGGTAACCGAAGACGTGATCGGGGAGATGATCCGACCAGTCAGCCCGGCGCACTGCCGCCGGCTCGCCGCCCGCCTCTGCCACGGTCAGCTCGGGCGACGCCTCAGGGGAGACCTGGCGGACCCAGACGGTCCTGCCACGCAGCGTATAGCAGACCTCGAAGGCAAACGCTGCACTGTGCCCTGGACGGTGGAGAGCACCGAAGATCTCGGCGAGCGCGTGCAGTGCCCGGGACTTCCCACCGCCGTTGGGGCCGATCAGCGTGGCGATGGCATGACCGCCGTCCACCGCTTCAGTGAGGTCGAGCCGGAAGTCGCGCAGCCCCCGGTAGGAGGGGAGCCTCAGTTCGAGGAGCCGCATGTGATCCCCCCAGTCGTGAGAATCGTGGTCTCGCTCACTCCGCCCAGCTCCGATCCGGACGGTCACTGCGCGTATCGGACGGCCGTAGCTCGTCGGCGAGAGCGCTGAACTCGGCCAGCGCTGAACGGAGTTCTTGAGTGATTTCCTCGGCCATGCGGTACAGGTCGACCTCGGGCTCGGGGACCGGCGTGAGCTCGTCCTGCGAACCGACCAGGACGTCGAGATTGACCTTGTCCCGGCGGAGCAGATCCGCCACGCTAAAGGATCGGAAGGCGCTTGACTCGACCCGCTCGCTCCGGGCTCGCCCTGGCCGGTATTCGGCCACGAAGTCCAGATAGTCGGCGCTGACCAACGGTGTAGCCCTGGTGGGTGATGGCCGGTTGGATCGCATGTCGTACACCCAGAGCCGTTTTGTCGACGGCTTGCCGTCCGGCTGTGGAGGGGGCTTCTCGAAGAACAGGACGTTGGCCTTGACACCGCCGGCGTAGAAGACGCCTGCCGGGAGCCGGAGGAGGGTGTGCAGGTCGCAGGACGTCAGTAGTCGCCGCCGGATGGTCTCCCCGGCCCCGCCCTCGAACAGCACATTGTCAGGGACCACAACGGCCGCCCGACCGTTGGTTTCCAGCAGGGTGTAGACGTGCTGAAGGAAATTCAGCTGCCTGTTGCTGGTCGTCGCCCAGTAGTCGGGCCGGTAGTGCGTGACGCCGCTGACGGACCTGGAGTCAGCGGCATCGATAGCGATCACGGATCGCCTGCCGAACGGCGGCGCGGTGAGCACCAGTGAGGCATGCTGTGCCGGTGTGCGGGCGAGCGCATCACCGATGCTGATGCGGGAGTCGGTACTGTCAGCGCGTGCCACGCCGTGCAGCACGAGGTTCATCGTCGCGAGGCGCGCGACGCCGTCGACCAGCTCATGACCGAAGATCGCGCCCTCGTTAAGTCGCGCGCGCTGCTTCGGGGTGACACCTCTCGGGAAGCGCTCGACCAGGTAGTCGAACGACTTGATCAGGAAGCCGCCCGTGCCGCAGGCGGGGTCCATGATCGTGTCATCGATGGTCGGTTGGACGCACTGGACGATCGCCTCGATCAGCGGCCGAGGCGTGAAGTACTGCCCAGCACCTGTCCGAGCGTCAGCAGCCATGCGAGTCAGCAGCGCCTCGAAGACCGCGCCGCGGTCCATGCTCGCGTCGCCCGACCAGCGGTGGCGGTCGAACAGGTCGATCAGCCGGCTGAGCTTCGCCGGGTCCTGGACACGGTTCTGTGCCTTTCGGAAGATCAGGCCGACCGAGCCTGGCCGATGCCCGAGGGAGTCGAGGATCTGGCCGTAGCGCTGGAGTTGGTCCTCGCCGCTGGCATCACGGATCTCTTCCCACGCGTCGAAGCCGATGACGTCCAGCGGGTTGAGGGGGCGGCGGCGCTGTTCGTGCGCCAGCCTGATGAAGAGCAGGAAGGTTACCTGCTCGACGTACTCGATCGCCGAGACTCCATCCTCGCGCAGGAGATTGCAGAAGGACCAGAGGGCTTTGACCGGGTCCCAGTCCTGTGCCGCGGGGGAGGAAGCGGGTTGGTTCACAGAAGGGACTCCTGGTGACCGAGTGGTCCGTTGGCGTGCGTCAGTCGACCGGTGAAGGCGTGTTGAAGGACGGTGAGCCGCAGTCGGTCGGCCAGGACAAGGGCTCGCTCGGCCGAAGCTGTGGCCGTCTCGAGCGCCGCCGTCCGCGCCTCCACCAGTCCGACCAGCCGCTGCTGCTCCGCAGGCGGGGGAACGGGCACGGGCATCTGCCGGATCACGCCCAGACCGATGGATGCCAGGCCTGTGCTCTGCGTCGCGTTGCGTGCGCACCACTGGCGGCCGAAGCCGTTGGCATGCCAAGCAAGCAGCTTCGGGTGTAGCAACTGCTCCTTGACCCGGACTCGGAAGACGTGGTTCTGGTGGACGCAGTCAGACAGCTGCTCCTCCCAGAGCCAGCCCCGGCCCAGCTTGTCGCGGTCCCCGCCGCCGGTGAGGAGCACATCACCAGGCTGCAGCCGGAATGCCTTTGCCCGGTCTGCCGGCAGCCGCATCGTGGGCACGTCGTCCAGTACCAGCCGGCCACGCTGCACGTTCGACACCCGCAGGTAGGGAACCTCCACGCTGGTGAGATCCCACTGCCCCCTGCCGTCCTTGGCGACTCCGCGTGCCACGTTTGCGATGGCCTCGAGCCGCGTCCATCGCCAGTCCGCCGGGAGTTGCGGCAGAGCGCCGTCGTGTGTCCCGGCCGGAGATAGTGCCCCAGGATCGAGAACCGCGCCCGAGAGTTGCCCTGAGCTGGCCTGGGCGGTCATGACGCGGCTCAGCTCGGAAGCCTGATTGGCGGCCCTTCGGGTTCGGGCCCCTGCGGCGTCGATTCTGGCGAGGTAGTCCTCCAGCAGGCTGACGATCCGGGACTGCTCGGCCAACATCGGGAGTGGGAGCAGGATCTCCGCCAGGTCACTCTGGTTGATCCGGTACATGCCCCCGCCAACCCGCCGGGCGCAGGCCTCAAGCTGCCGACGCACGACCGGGGAATTCCACAGGTGCGCGAGGTACCGGAGATCGACCACGGAGGGTAGCGCCCGGACCCGGATCATGGTGTCAGGAAAGGCCGTAGGGGTCGGGGGCTCGAGTACCAAGGCCCCCTCGCCGATCAGGGAGAGCGATCCGCTAGCTCGGCTGACCAGCAGGTCACCGGGTTCGACCAGATGGGTAGCAGCTTCCTGCGCCGTCCAATCGCCGCCCTTTGCCTCGGTGAAATCCACCGTCACCGACCGAAGGGCCGTCAGTCGCAGTACCGGGAATCCGTCTTCCCGGGTGCGCACGGAGCGGCCGTTGACGAGCCGCTCGCTCAGCACGTCAGCCAGTCGGACCGTCGTCCAGTCCGTTGGATGGTGATTCCTCAAGCGAGTTCCCGATCCAGTTCGTTCAACAGACCGATGGCGCGGTCGGCCCCGAACACACTGAGGAAGCCGTCCGTCCCACCACGCCCGGAGAAGGGCACGCCATCGAGGTCTGCAGGATCGAATCGGCCACCGGCGGCAGCCGACTCGGTGATGTTCTCGATCCACCACAGTTGTGCCGCAGTGAAGTGCTCGTTCTGGCGTTCCTTGAACGCGGCGAGAGGATTGTGCACAGTCTCGATAGCTGGAGTGCGGCGGGGCAGCGTCTCCGAGCTCGAGCCAGCCGGCCGGTCGTAGACGCAAAGCAGCAACTCCCGCAGCGCCGGCAGCTGGGAGAACGGAGCGGTGGCCTCTCGCGCGACCGTGCTAACTGCCGTCCTGCCACCGACCGCGTGGAGACTCGCCAGGTGATCCGCGTCAACAGCGGCGAGGAGCTGACCCACGAGCTCCTCTAGGGACTTGCTGGTCAACGTCCGGACGGCGGCACCCTCGGCCTCGGTCAGTACCGGGATGAGTCGGGCCAGCCGCAGGCCGAGTTCAGCCGTCTCGTCCGGACTCAAGCTTCCATCCACCGTGCGGTGGAGCAGGCGCACCAAGGCGATGCGCCCGGCAGAGCCGGCCGCGTCGGTCACATTGACAAGCTGCCGGCGGTGGTGACGCGAGGCTCCTGCTGCGTCGATCACCACGAACTGGGTCTTCGCGGACGCCCCTGGCGTGACGGCACGAAGTTCCGCAGGCGCGATGCGCTGAGCCCCTCGCCCCAGCAACTGTTCGTAGTAGGCGGTGGACCGCACATCGCGGAGAAACAGCACACACTCGACCGCCCGCATGTCGGTCGAGGCGGAGATCAGGTCCACCACTACGGCGATCCGAAACTCGGGTGTCGTCCTGAAGTCCCTCAGGAGCTGGTCCGGGTCGTCACTCCGGAGGGTGATCTTCTGGCAGAACGCAGGGCCGGCTCCGAAGACGGCGCGGACGCTGTCCACAACGTCTTCGGCGTGCAGGTCGTTGAGTGCGAAAACTACCGTCTTGGGGACCGACCCTCCGTGGGTCGCCCTTCCCGGGAACAGCGTGGGAAGGCCGTCCCGAAAAGCCGTCAGAACTGCCGCCAGTGCCTCGGCCCCAACGGTCAGTGGGGCGCTGCCCGGCCCGGCGTGGGTCAGATCCTCGTCCAACTGCTCGTACCGTGCGCGGCGCGGACGCTTGTCTTCGAGGGCGGTGTGCTCGTCCAGCGGCACGAGCACCGCCCGCTGGGGCGACTCGAACCGAGCCTGGTAGACGGAGTAGTCCACCACGAGCCCGTCGGCGACGGCCTGTTCATAGGGATATTCACTGATCAGATTGCCGTGGAAGAAGCCGAAGACCGTTGCGACCGGCGTTGCGGCGAGTCCCAGGATCGGGGCGTCGAAGTACTCGAGGAGGGCGCGGCCCGCTCCGTAGATCCATTCGTGGCACTCGTCGACGACGACAAGATCGAACGACTCGGGAGGAAGAGCCGCACAGTAGGTAACTTCGATCGGCGCGGTGTCGGAGCGAGTGACCTGCTCGGCAGCTTCATAGGCCGATACTTGGTCGGATTCGCCCTCCAGACCCGGCCTGCCCGTCAGCAGGTTCGCTAGCCTCTGTGCGGTCGTCACGACAACTCTCGTGGACGGCGCGGGGCCTGCGGAGGTCAGCCCTTCAACGTTGTACAGGTCGGTGAAGCTTCGCCCGTCGTTGGGGGCACTGAACTGGTGGAACTGAGCGAGAACCTGTTGCGCCAGTTCTGTTCGATCTGTCACGAACAGGATGCGATTGGCCTTGGCGTACTTGAGTTGACGATAGGCAGTGGAGACCCCGACGAGAGTCTTGCCTGTGCCGGTGGCCATCTGTACCAGGGCCCGGCGCCGCCCGGCCTGGAGAGCCTGTTCGATCGCTCTCACAGCGCTGACCTGCGGTGGACGGAGTCGTCCGGTCGTCGGCGACATCTCGACAAGACGCGGCAGCCGTGCAGCCAGCCTGGCCCGGTAGGTTGGTGCCTCGCCATCTGCTTCTGCCTCGCGTTGCCAGCGGGCCAAGGTAACGGGCTGGTGGAAGCCGCTGACCAGCCGAGCCTGTGGCTCGGGATCGTTCTCGTCGCGGAAGAGCAGACGCCGCCCGTCGCTGACATACCGATAGGGCAATGGGGAGCGCCAGACTGGCCACGGCGAGGCGTCCGTCGCCGCTGCTGCCAGTATCCCGACCTGTTCCATGGCCGCGTCGAGATCCGCGCCATCGCGCTTGCACTCGATGAGCCCCATTACCTGCCCGCCGATCAGGAGCAGATAGTCGACGCGGCGGCCATCATTCAAGCGCGAGTTCCGGACCGCGCAACCGCGTGAGCGGTTCACGTCCTCGTCCTGGTAGGCGCTGAGGACGACCCACCCCGCCTTGACCAGTCTGCGCTCCACCTCTGGTGCGATCCCCGACTCTTCCAACGGCTCAAGGGTCGCGTCACGGGCACCGACGATCAGCCGCTCGCGCTCTGAAGCCGGCAGCGGTACCGGCAGCGCACGGAGGTCGAACTCCTGCTGCAGCCGGGGCATCACTGGTTCCAGTGGGGTTACTTGCTCCGCCAGAGCGCGGAGCTCGGGTGCGGCGCTGTGGATGAAGGTGAGCGGCTCGTGGTCAGAGGTGCGGAGTCGGAAGAACCAGACGCCCAACTCGAAGCAGCGCTCCACGAGGTCCGCGGCCACCGACTCCTCGGTCCGCTCGGCCCCGCCACCCGGGAGCCGGTGCAGATCCTCGAACGCAGCCAGTACGCGCGCGGGAAGCAGTCCAGCACGGGTCAGTACCCGCAGACGGGCCGACTGGTCAGCTGTCGGCGGCTGCACACCGGCAACACGGCTGACCTCGGTGGCAAGTACCTCTCCGAACTGCCGCGCCGCCAGTATCGAGCTGGCCGGCGCGGCGGACGTCTGGGCCTCAGCTGAAGCGCCGTAGAACACCAGGAGCGGTTCGTGGGGAAGGAGGAACCCGAAATTGGCAGAAGTAGCCGCCAAGTCTGCGAGCAGACTCTTGAGCTTGCTCGGCTCTTTAGTCACGTCAGCCCTCCGTACCTATCCTGTTTGGCGTCGAGGGTCAGCGCTGTGTGATCCGCAGACCGGTCACTTACCCTACCGTCCGTCACCTGCTCACAACACCTGGTCCCGCAAGCCAAGGGCGATATTCACCTCGCTCCAGCGAGGCGACGTCAAGCGTCGTCTCCGAGCGAAGCCTCCAAGAACCTGCAGGTCGCGAAGCGGTCCGCTCTGCCCGCGCGGAGTCTGGCCATCCGTGACGGCTTCCTCAAGCTGCCCACCTATACGTGCGACCTCAACTCGTAGTAGGTAGCTGGTCGTCGGTCAAGCTCGCCGCCACCCGTCTGGACCTGTTGAGCCGCACCGTCAGGCACACGCAAATCCAGCACTGCACGCCTTGTCGACTGCTGCCTCGCCTCCTCAGGCTGGTGATCGATGGCTGACCAGCGTCGGCTGACCGGCATCACCAGTTCAAGTTCACTATCAGTGAATGCCGGTCAGTCCAAACCGGCCTTTGCTCGGACGATGATACCGGCCTGAGTTATCTGCTCGGCCGTTTGATCGTGACAAATCGCCTAAGGAATGCTCGTGTCGAGTCAGTTCATGGATGTTAAGCAGACGGCGGAATACTTGAATATGTCGGTTCCATGGGTATATAGGGAGGCGCCGCAGCTAGGTCTCATGCCGTACAAGTTCGGGCGAGGCCGTAATGCCAAGATTCAGTTCAAGCTGTCTGAGATTCAGACATGGCTCAAGCAACAGAAGGTCTCTGGATAGTGATCAGTCGGGATTAAGCGCAACCATTGAGTGATAGGCCTGCCGCGGATCGCGGTCTTGCGGCGTCGCTCTGTTCGGCGGGATTGATGGCCCCCACTCCTTGGTTCCGCGGGGCAGGGGCCATCTTTTGCCCTATGCGGCCAGGCCAAGGTCCAGAATCTTGGCAGCCTTGCCGATCGATCCAGGCATGAGGTGCCGGTAGATCTTGAAGGTGATGTCGAGGCTCCGGTGTCCCATCCACTCGGCGACGTCCGTGATCGGAATGCCGTTGGTCAGGCAGTTCGATGCGAAGAAGTGCCGGAAGCTGTAGACGACCATGCCCTCGGGGATCTCTGCCACCTCGGCCCGCTTGATCCGCTGCCACTGGTTCTGGAGGTAGTAGTACGGAAACGCCTTGCTGAGGTCCTGAGGGTGCCGGAGGAGGTAGCCGTCGACTGTGCCGTACTTGTCCGCGTACCAGTCGATGGTCTCCCTGATGCGCGCGGGAAGGGGAACGTCGCGGTACTCGCCGGCCTTCCGGTGCTTCAGCCGACCGTAGGTCTTGGTGGTCTGATTCACCTGCTCCGTGATCCGGTAGACGTCATCGGCCACGATGTTCTTGAGGTTGACCGCCGCCGCCTCTCCGTTGCGCAGCCCGCAGCCGCTCATGAGGTCGACGAACAAGCGGAACGTGTCGTCGCCGGCGGTGCGTATGTCCCGCAGTTGCGGCGGCGAGGGAATGACCGCGCGCGCTGGGTCGTACTGCGGAGGCTTCACACCCTCCAGTGGGCTCTCGTCGTAGAGCCCGAGGCGATGCGCGTCGAGCAGGATCGACTTGAGCTTGTCGTAGGCGTTGGACTGCGTCGCCAGGCCGACGCCGTTGCGCTCCAAGGTCTGGAGGAAGCCATCCACGACCTTGTGGTCGAACGTGCCCATCCGACGGCTGCGAAAGGCCGGGAAGAGATGGTGCTCCAGCAGGGAGTCGAGATGCCGCACCGATGACCCGCCGAGATGCCGCTGGCCGGCCTTCCACTCGGCGACGTACTCGCCGAACTGCATCACCCCGTACTTCTGGATGCGCTCGGCCTTGGTCTGGTTGCGCGGGGTGTCCTTCTTCGTCTTGTAGATCTCGGACAACCGGGAGATGGCCTTGTCCTGAGTGGCGTAGCCGGACTCCTCGACCTGCCTTCCAGCCGCGTTGCGGTACCGGATCGTGTACTCGTGCGGGCACTTGGACCACCTCGCCTGAGCCCGGATCCACCGGTCAATAGCCGGTCCAGGGCCTGGACATGAGGGCGCGGATGCCCTCTGACCTGGGAGTATGGGACTTCCTACGGTTCCATGTCCACAGATCGAGAGAACATCCGCGAGATGCAATCTTCCCATGCCGTCGCGGCGGTCCGCGCTGCCTTCGACGAGTCGAACTTGGTCGCGGATGCGGGGCTGGTTCCGCTGGTCCGCCTGGCCGAGCGGACCGGCCTGCCGGGGATGGTCGCGCAGAG
>FTKL01023357.1_pt1 | contig 10930 bp, 8 predicted proteins | sample 2434061 | NCBI WGS metagenome assembly FTKL01 (sample SAMEA3914816, study PRJEB12502) | metagenome | biome: forest; material: soil | place: USA | collected 2011-09-16 | depth 0.3 m
CGGGAGCTCGACCGAGATGTACGGGGTCAGGGCCCGGAGGAAGTCCGCCGCGTCGAACATCGCGCCGGCCGAGGCCACGCCCGTCGTGCGCGTCCGGCCGGCCAGGATCCGGTGCAGGGCCTCGACCACCAGGGGTGCGGTGACCGCGTAGATGTCCTGGCCCCGGGCCGTGGCGCGGCGCTCGACGCCGCCCGCGCGGACCAGGACGTCGACGACGAAGGTCTGGTCCGACCGCCCCTGGGCGTCGACCGCCTCCGGGGCCGGCGTGTCCTCCCCGGCCAGGTCGCGCGCGGCCTCGACGGTCATGTAGGTGCGGACCTCCGGCACGGCGAGGTGGCTGGGGACGGTGACGATGTCGGCCATGGTGAACTCCGCGATCACCGCGCGTCGGCCCAGCGGCTCGGGGAAGAGCCAGTCCTGCTGCGAGGCCCGGTCGTCGTGGTACTGCAGCGCGCCGTCCGTGTACCGCACCCGCCGGCCGGCGCGGCGCTGGTGGGACACCTGCCCCGCCACCCGGGTGCCCGCCGTGGGGTGCCAGCTGCTCAGGCCGTACGCGACGTGCGCCTCGTCCGCGGCGGTCAGGTCGCCCAGCGCCGCGGTCACCAGCAGGTCGCCCAGTCCGCCGAAGAACGCCATCGCGGGCAGCACGGGCGTGTCCGTCTTCCCGGCCGCTTCCGCGTGGTCGGCGAACATCGCGAGGTTCGCCTCGATCTCCGCCGCGACGTCGAGGTACGGGATGCCCGCTCGCAGGGCCGCCTCGACGACCGGGCCCGCCGTCAGCGCGAACGGTCCGGCGCAGTTGATGACGGCCGCCGCGCCGGCGAGGGCGCGGTCGAGCGAGCCCGCGTCGTCCACGGTGGCCGGCCGCACCACCACGTCTCCCCACTCGGCGGCCAGCGCCTCCAGCTGGGCCGCGTCGCGGCCGGAGACGACGATGGCGAAGCCACGCCTTCGGAGTTCGGCGACGACGAAGCGACCGGCCCCGCCGCCGGCTCCCCTCCCCGCCACCGCACCCGCTGCCCGCACCGCGTCGGCCTCCGAGGCCGCCGCGAAGCCCGCTCCCAGCTGGGCCCGGCGCGCCGCCGCCGCGCACAGCGGCCCGGCCGATCCCGACGTCGGCGCACCGGCCGACGGCCCGCTCACCGGCGAACCGGCGGGCCGGCTGCGCGAGGCGGAGGACCGGTGAGCCCCCGCCGTACCAGGGTGCTCTGGCTGACCAAGGGCCTCGGCCGTGGCGGCGTCGAACAGCTGCTGGTCAACTGCGCCCGGCAGGCCGACACTTCACGCTACGAGATCGAGGTCGCGTACGTGCTGCCGTGGAAGGACGCGCTCGCGCCCGCCCTGGAACAGGCGGGCCTGCGGGTGCACTGCCTCGGCGGTACACCAGGTGCACCAGCCGCACCAGCCGCACCAGCCACATCAGGCGCACCAGGCCGCGCCGACCCGCGCTGGCCGTGGCGGCTGCACCAGCTGCTGGCCGAGCGGCGGTACGGCCTGGTGCACACCCACATGCCCGTCCCGGCCACCGCCGCACGGCTGTTGACGTTCGGGCGGGGCGCACCCCGGCTGGTGCACACCGAGCACAACGTCTGGGACCGCTACCGCACCGCCACCCGCTGGGCGAACGCCCTCACCTACCGCCGCAACGACGCCGTCATCGCGGTCTCGCACGCCGTCGGGGCCACCATCCCGCCCGGCCGGCGGCGTCCCGGCGACTGGGTGAGCGTCGTCCACCACGGGCCGGACCTCACCGGCGCCCCGACCGGCCCGCAGGCCAGGGCCGACGCCCGGGCGGCGCTCGGCCTGCCCGCCGACGCCGTGGTGATCGGCACCGTCGGCAACCTCACCCCGAAGAAGGACCAGGCCACCCTGCTCACCGCGTACGCGGCGCTGCGGCGCGAGCACCCGCAGGCCCGGCTGGTGCTGATCGGCGCCGGCCCGCTGGACGGGCCGCTCCGTGCCCGGGCCCGCGAACTCGGCCTGGACGACGTGGTGTTCGCCGGATCCCGGCCGGACGTGCCGGCGCTGCTGGCGGGCCTGGACGTGTTCACCCTCAGCTCGCGCCAGGAGGGCCTGCCGGTGGCCCTGATGGAGGCGATGGCCAGCGGCCTGCCGTCCGTCGTCACCCGGGTCGGCGGCATGCCCGAGGTGCTGGACGACGGTGGCCAGGGCTGTCTGGTGCCGCCCGGCGACCCCGGCGCGCTGGGCGCGGCTCTCGGCCGGCTGGTCGCGGACCCGGCCCTGCGGGCCCGGCTCGGTGCGGCCGCCCGGACGCGCTCCGCGCGCTTCGACGTGGCGGGCGCCCAGCGGGCCGTCGAGGCGGTCTACCAACGGGTACTCCGGCCCCGCCCCTGACGCCGCCCCGACCGAGGCGCGCAATGCCCCGGCCCCCGGACCACCCCCGAAGGAGCCCGACGTGAGCGCCCCGCCCACCCGCGCCGAGCCGGCCCTGCGCCCGCTGACGACGGCCGACACCCCGGCGGTGCTGGAGCTGCTGACCGCCTCGCTGGCGGGCGGGCCGACCGGCACCCGCAGCGCGGAGTTCTTCGACTGGAAGCACCGTCTGAACCCGTTCGGCGTCAGCCCCGGCCTGGTCGCCGAGACGCCCGACGGCCGGCTCGCCGGGGTCCGGCTGTTCCTGCGGTGGGAGTGGTACGACGCGGCGGCGGGCCGCACCGTACGGGCCGTCCGGCCGGTGGACACCGCCACCCACCCCGACTTCCGGGGCCTCGGCATCTTCCGCCGCCTCACCCTCGACCTGCTCGAACAGGTCTCCGGGGACACCGAGTTGGTCTTCAACACGCCCAACGGCAACAGTCTGCCGGGCTACCGGGCGATGGGCTGGCGCGAGCTCGGCCAGGTGCCGGTGGCGGTGCGCCCCGTCCACCCGGCGGCGTTCGCCCGGGGCGCCAGGGCGGCGCTGGCCCGGCGGCCCACCGGCGACGCCCGGCCGCCGCGCTGCTCGCTGCCGACCGCCGCCGACTGGTTCGCCGCCCAACCGGCCGACGACAGCGGCCCGTTGGCGGAGCTGCTGCGCGAACGCGCGGCCGCCGACCGCGCCGACGGCCGGCTCGCCACCGCCCGCACCCCGGCGTTCCTGCGCTGGCGGTACGGGGACGCGCCCGGCCTGGACTACCGGGTGCTCACCTGCCACCGCGGCGAGGAGCTCACCGGCCTGGCCTTCGGCCGCCCCCGACGGCGCGGCCCGCTCACCGAGTTCACCCTCGCCGACGTGCTGGTCCGCCCCGGCGACCGGACGAGCGCCGCCAAGCTGCTCCGGGCGGCCGCCCGCTCCGGCTGCGACCACGTCGCCACCCACCTCTCCCCCGGCACCGAGGCGGCCGGGGCCGCCCTGCGCAGCGGCTACCTGAGGGCCCCGCGCACCGGCATGACGCTCGCCGCACGCACCACGACCGGCCCGCTGCCCGCCGAACTGACGCTGGCCTCCTGGCGGTTCAGCCTCGGCGACCTGGAGGTCTTCTAGTGGCGCGAGCCGCCGCACGGCTCCAGGAGCTGCCCTGGCCGTCCGTCCTCGCCGGCTCCGTGGTGACCGGCTACGTCACCGTCTTCGTCCTCGCCATGGTGCACACCTCGTACGACACCTGGGGGGCGCTGCTCGTCCTGCCCGCACTGATGGCGATCGGCACGCCGGTCCTCGCCCGGATCGCCGCCGCCAATCCCGACCGCGACGTCTTCCGGCTGCTGATGCTCGCGATGGCCCTCAAGCTGCTCTGCGCCTTTCCCCGCTACCTGATGGCGTTCGTGCTGTACGGCGGTGCGGCGGACGCCAAGATGTACCACCGCAAGGGCAGTCAGCTCGCCGCCTACCTCGACGGCGCCGACCTGTTCTCCAGCGGCTTCCACTACGACCTGGGGATGAAGGTCGCGGGCACCGGCTTCATCGTCATCGTCACCGGCGTGGTCTACGCGATCACCGGCCCGTCGCTGGTCGGCGGGTTCCTGGTCTTCTCCTGGCTGGGGTTCTGGGGGCTGCTGCTGTTCTGGCGCGCGTTGCAGATCGCGTTCCCCGACGCCGACCACCGCCGGTACGCGAAGCTGGTGTTCTTCCTGCCGTCCCTGCTGTTCTGGCCGTCGAGCATCGGCAAGGACGCCTGGATGATGTTCTGCCTCGGCCTGACCACCTACGGCGCGGCCCGGCTGCTGGACCACCGGTTCGGCGCGTTCGCCTGTGTCGCGCTGGGCTCGCTCGGCACCGCGATGGTCCGTCCGCACGTCACCGCGCTGGCGGGCGCCGGCCTGGTCGTCGCGTACGTGCTGCGCAGGCGCCCGCGCCGGGCGGGCGCGCTGGGGCCGCTGCGTGCGGTGCTGACGGCCGTGGTGCTGGGCGTGATGGTGATGCTGATGCTGCAACAGGTCTCCACCTTCTTCGGCACGCAGGGCACCGGCGGCGACGCGGTCAGCCAGGTGCTCTCCGAGACCTCGCGGCGGACCACCCAGGGGAACTCGGTGATCAGCGCGGCCACTCCGGAGGATCCGGCGCCGACGTTCAGCCTCAATCCCGTCCGGCTGCCGGTCGCGGTGGTGAGCGTGCTGTTCCGGCCCTTCCCGTTCGAGGCCTCCAACCTGCAGAGCCTGATCCAGTCGGTGGAGACCTTCGCACTGCTGGTGGTGTTCATCCGCGGCTGGCCCCGGCTGCGCAGGCTGCCGCGACTGTTCGTGCAGCGCTCGTACGTCGCCTTCGCGACGGTGTACACGCTGCTGTTCTGCTGGGCCTTCTCCACCATCAACAACATGGGCATCCTGTCGCGCGAGCGCGTCCAGGTGCTGCCACTGGCCCTGGTGCTGCTGGTCATCCCCACCGCCGCGCCCGCGCGGACCCGCCGGCCCGCCCGGCGCAGGTCACGCGCGCCGGTCTGGCTGGTGGCGCCGGGGCAGTGGGGTGCGGGCCACCGCGCCCGGCCCGAAGTCCTCCCCGTCCGCACCGGCGGGCCGGGGCCCGATGGAGCGTCACCGACCCGGAGGGATCCACCCCATGACCAGTACCCCTGACCCCCAGGCCCTGCCCGCCGCGCTGGGCGGCCCGCCCGCGTTCCCGGCCGGCCTGCCGCTCACCCGCGTCCGGGTGCCGGATCGCGCGGCGCTGCTGGAGCGGCTCGGCGCCGTGCTCGACAGCGGGCAGCTGACGAACGGGCCGACGGTGGCCGAGCTGGAGGAGAGCGCCGCCAAGCTGCTGGACGTGCCGTACGTGGTGGCCGTCTCCAACTGCACGGCCGGGCTGATGCTCGTGCTCCAGGCCGCCGGCGTCGGCGGCGGGCGGCCGGTCGTGATGCCGGGCTTCACCTTCTCGGCCACCGCGCACGCGGCCCACTGGGCTGGCGGCACACCGGTGTTCGCGGAGGCCCGGGAGCAGGACATCACGCTGGACCCGGCGGACGCGGCCGCCCGGCTGGCCGCCGCCGACCGCCCGGCCGCGCTGATGGCCACCCACGTCTACGGCACGCCCTGCCAGGTCGAGCGGTTGCAGGAGGTGGCGGACGCGGCCGGGGTGCCGCTGGTGTACGACGCGGCGCACGGTTTCGGCAGCCGCCGGGCCGGCGCGGCGGTGGGCGGTTTCGGCCTGGCCGAGGTCTTCTCGATGAGCCCGACCAAGGTCGCGGTGGCCGGCGAGGGCGGTCTGGTGGCGACCAGGGACGCCGCCCTCGCCCGGACGCTGCGGATCGCCCGGGACTACGGAAACCCCGGCGACTACGACACGCTCTTCCCCGGCCTGAACGCGCGGATGAGCGAGCTGCACGCGGCCGTGGGCCTCAACTGGCTGGCCGGGCTGCCCGACCGGGTGGCCCACCGGGGTGCGCTGGCGGCCGCGTTCGCCTCGGTGGTGGCGGGGCTGCCGGGGCTGCGGATCGCCGTGCCCGAGCCGGGTGACGTCTCGACGTTCAAGGACCTCACGCTGATCCTGGACGCCGACGCGTTCGGGCTCGGCCCCGAGGCCCTGGCCCACGCGCTGCGCGCCGAGGGCATCGACTCCCGCCGGTACTTCCACCCGCCGGTGCAGCGCCAGCGGGCGTACGCGCATCTCGGCCAGTCGGACGACCTGCCGGTGACGGACCGGCTCGCCGCCTCGGTGCTGACCGTGCCGATGTGGACGCAGATGGACGCCCCGACGGTGCGGCGGATCGCCGAGGCCGTGGTGCGGATCCAGCCGTATGCGGAGCGCCTGCGTACCATCCGGCCCTGAGCCCGGCCCTGAGCCCGGCGCGGTGCCGGCGCAGTGCCGGCGCAGTGCGAAAAGGCCCGGCCGGTACGCGTTTTCGAGCCTCGGACCCCGGTACGCCTGTTACGCGGATCGGGTGAACTCGGTTGGACCATTGGGCTGTTGGAGCGGCAGTATGGCGGGCCGGAGGGCCTCGGCCCGCCACCCTCACCAGGTCGGCCCACCGGCACCGAGCATCGGCACCGCGGCAGTGCCGGCCTCAGCACGGATATGGAGTCAGCCCGGTGTTCAAGGGATTCCGCAGTTTTCTGCTGCGCGGGAACGTGGTGGACCTCGCGGTCGGCATCGTCATCGGCGCGGCCTTCACCGCCGTCGTCACCGGCTTCGTCACCGCCTTCCTGACCCCGCTCATCGGCGTCGCGACGGGGGCGGTCGGCGACTTCACCCAGAAGACGTTCTCGGTCGCCGGCACCAACTTCCCGTACGGCGTGTTCGTGAACGCGCTGATCAGCTTCGTGCTGGTGGCCGCCGTCATCTACTTCGCCGTGGTGGTGCCGGTCGGCCGGCTGACGGCCCGCTTCGAGTCGGACAAGCCGGTGCCGGTCGCGAAGGCCGACTGCCCGGAGTGCCTGAGCCCCGTCCCGGCGGCGGCGGTGCGCTGCTCGTTCTGCACCTCGGAGCTGGTCGGCCGGACGGGCTTCCCGGCCCAGGCCCTGCAGAGCCGCTGACCGCGGCGGACCATCGTCGACGCCTCCCACCTGCGAGGCTTTCCGGCCGAGCCCCCTCCCGGCAGTCAGCGCGGGAGGGGGCTCGGCCGCTTCGGCGCACGCCCGCCGGAACGGGTGAACCCGGCCGCGCGGCGACCGGGCGTCCCAGCGGGCGGACATCCGGCCACCCGAATCGTGTTCGACCCGTCGCATGGCGTGCTCCAGTGGCCTGAACTGGACGCCGAAATGTCGGATGTTCACACTTACGAGTGGTTTGTGCGAGCGAAGAGTGTGTAAACACTTGAACTGCCCGCCCTCCCACTCTCCTCAGCAGGCACATTGTGGGCTTACCGTATGCCCCATGACCTCGCCCCGCTCCTACGACGGAGTCGGCTACCCCTCTCCGTCCTTCTCCTCCGGCACGCCCATCTACGACAGCCTCGTCGCAGAGCGCGGTGTCCCGCAGATCGCGCCGATCAACGTGCCGGCGGCCCTGCCGCCGGCCATGTCCACCGGCTACGGTTCGGGCCTCGGCCCGTCCTACGAGAGCCGGTACTCCACCGGGTACGAGAGCACCGGCAGCAACCTGCCCGCTCTGCCGCCCGCCCGTCTCGCTCTCGGCCCCGGGCCGAGCAGCGGCCCGGGCGCCGGCCCCGCCACCTCCTACGTCCCGGCGCAGCCCGTGTACGCCTCGGCACCGCAGCCCCCGGTGCCCGGTTACGGCGGTCCGCAGCAGCCGTACGTGCCGTCGCAGCGCCCGCAGGCGCCGATGCCCGGCTTCCAGCAGCCGCAGCCCGCCCCGGCCTACCAGTCCGGTGGCCAGAGCTTCGGCGGCCAGAACACCTTCGCCACCGCCCCGCAGGGTGTCGGCGGCCAGAGCTTCGGCGCGCAGGGGGCCCAGCAGGGCTTCGGCGGCCAGAGCTTCGGCGGGCAGCAGTCGTTCGGCGGGCAGAGCTTCGGCGGCCAGCAGTCCTTCACCGGACAGCCGTTCGCCGGGCAGTCCTTCGGCGGCCAGAGCCAGAGCGGCCAGGGCTTCCCGCAGCAGGGCTCCGACCAGAGCTTCGGCGGCAACCAGCTGCGCCCCGCCGCCGGCCCGGCCGCCCCCGTGCGCCCGGTCCAGCCGCAGCGCCCGGCCTACAACGAGCAGGGCCAGTACGCCCAGCCCGGCTACCAGTCCCAGGGCCAGGCCTACTGAACCCAGCCCAGCCGCACCCGCACCACCTGAGCAGAGCCCGGTGCGAGACGAGAGCCGGGCGTACGGAGCAGAACGGGTCATCCACGGACCGTCCGGGCCGCCGCACCACGGCGACCGGGCGGTCCGTGCGCGTTCCCCCGCCGCCGAACGACCGCCGCCCGACCGGCTTCCACCCGCAGCCCACCCGCACCCCACCCGACGCCCGGACGAGTGCCGCGCGGCTGGCAGGATGGTGGCATGCCACAGTTGAGCGGACTCCACCTCTACCCCGTCAAGTCCACCTACCGGCTGAGCCCCGGGAGCGCCCGGGTCGAGCCCTGGGGACTGGCCGGGGACCGCCGCTGGATGCTGGTCGACGCCGACGGCCGGTTCGTCAGCCAGCGCGAGGAGCCGGCGCTCGGGCAGATCCGCACCTCCCCCGCCGAGGACGGCACGCTCACCCTCACCACACCGGACGGCGCCACCGTCGAGGTGCCCGCTCCCTCCGCCGCCCGGCAGGACAGGCTGACCCCCGTCGAGGTGTGGGGCACCCACTTCGAGGCGGCCGAGGCCGGCGAGAAGGCCCAGGCCTGGGTCGCCGAGCACCTCGGGGCGTACCGGCTGGTGCACCTCGACGACCCGCGCCGGCGGCCGGTGGAGGCCGGCTACTCGGAGCCCGGCGACAGCGTCTCGATGGCCGACGGCTTCCCGCTGCTGCTCACCACCACCGGCTCGCTCGACCGGCTGAACGAGCTGATCGCGGCCGACCCCGACGCGCAGGCCGGGCCGGACGAGGCGGCGGGGCCGCTGCCGATGAGCCGCTTCCGCCCGAACCTCGTGGTCAGCGGCACCGAGGCGTGGGCGGAGGACACCTGGCGCCGGGTCCGGGTCGGCGAGCTGACCTTCCGGGTGGTCAAGCCGTGCGGCCGCTGCGTGGTCACCACCACCGACCAGGAGAGCGGCGAGCGGCGCGGCCGCGAGCCGCTGCGCACCCTGGCCAAGCACCACCGGCTGCTGAAGAAGGCCGCGTTCGGGCAGAACCTGATCCCCGAACGCCCCGAAGGTGTGACGGGTGACGTGCTCGGCACCGTCCGGCTGGGTGACGAGGTCACCGTGCTGGAGACCGGCCCGCAGTGGCCTTCCGGCGCGGCCGGCTGAGCCGCGCGGCGGTCGCCGCCGCGCCCCGGAGTCGAAACTCCGCACAGTCGTCCGGACGGCGGAGCGGCTGTCGGCCCGGCCGAGCGGCGCGGGCGCGCTACGGTGGGCGGGCTCGACGTGGTGGGTCGGACACAGGCGGGCTCGACGAAGGTGGGGATGGCGGAGCGTGATGGCTGAGCACAGGGTCCGGGTCACGCAGGACAGCGCCTCCCGCTGGCGGCGGCGCGCCGGGGAGTACGAGACGCTGACGGAGGCCCTGGCGGCCGCCGAGCCGGGCGACACCGTGACCGTCCGGCCCGGGACGTTCCGCGAGAACCTGGTGCTCGACAAGCCGGTCACGCTCGCCCCGGCGGAGGGCCTCGGCAGCGTCCGGATCGACCCGCCGTCCGGCGTGCCGCTGACCGTCACCGCCGGGGCCACCGTGCGCGGCCTGGTGATCGAGGGCAACGACAGCTCGGCCCCGGCCGTGCTGATCACCGGCCCGGAGGCGACGCCCGTCCTGATCGGCTGCCGGGTGGAGACCCGCTCCGCCGCCGGGGTGGAGATCACCGACGGCGCCCGGCCGGCGCTCAGCGGCTGCGTGGTGGACAACCCGGCGGGCCTGGGCCTGCGGCTGCGCGGAGCGGGCACCGCCGCCGCGTTCGAGGACTGCGAGGTGGAGGCCGCCGGGCAGGCCGGGCTGGCCGTGCTCGGCGGCGCCACCGCCGTGCTGCAACGCTGCCGGGTGCACCACGCGAGCGGCGCCGGCGTGCTGCTGACCGATCCGGGCAGCGCCGCCGAGCTCACCTCGTGCGAGATCTACGAGATCCGCGGCAGCGGGGTGCAGGCCGAGGCGCACGCCGACGGCCGGCTGACCGACTGCGAGATCCACCGGGTCACCGGCAACGGCCTCACCCTGGACAGCGAGGCCGAACTCACCCTCGCCGGCTGCCGGGTGCACGACCTGCCGGAGAACGGCGCCGACCTGCGCGGCCGGGCCCGGCTGAACCTGGCGCACACCACCATCCGGGACTTCGGGCGCGGCGCGCTGTCGGTCTGGGACGCCGGTACGACGGCCGTCGCCGAAGCCTGCGAGATCCACAGCAGCGGCGGCGACTACCCGGCGCTCTGGGTCAGCGACGGCGCCCAGCTGACGCTGACCGACTGCTCGCTGCACGACCTGCCGGACGCGCTGTTCGTGCTGGACCGCGAGTCGCGGGCGACCGCGAAGGACTGCTCGTTCAGCCGGATCCGCAGCTCGGCCGTCTCGGTGAGCGGCGGCGCGACCGTCGCGCTCTCCGGCTGCCGGGTGCAGGAGGCCGGCACCGGGCTCTGGTTCCGCGACCACGGCAGCGGCGGCCTGCTCACCGACTGCGAGATCTCCGAGGTCGCCACCGGCGTGATCGTCACCAAGGGCGCCGACCCGGTGCTGCGCGAGTGCACCGTCCGGGGCAGTGCCGAGGCCGCGGTCTACGTCTCGGCCCAGGGGCGCGGCACCTTCGAGGACTGCCGGGTCTCGCAGGGCAAGGGCTTCGGCTTCCACATCATCGACGGCTGCCGGACCGCCCTCACCCGCTGCCGGGCCGAGCAGAACGAGCGGGCCGGCTTCGAGTTCTCCGAGCCGGGCCCGGTGGTCGAGCACTGCACCTCCGACGACGTCGCCCCCGCGCAGCCGCGCGCCGCGCGCTGGAACTCGACCCCGCCAATGGGGAAGCTTATTTCGCGGTCGGTCTGAGC
>FTKL01000438.1_pt4 | contig 10916 bp, 8 predicted proteins | sample 2434061 | NCBI WGS metagenome assembly FTKL01 (sample SAMEA3914816, study PRJEB12502) | metagenome | biome: forest; material: soil | place: USA | collected 2011-09-16 | depth 0.3 m
ACGGGCTGACCGGCCGTCAGGGTGATGCTGCCGGTACGGGTGGTGGGGCCCTGGTTGTACCAGTTGTTGATGACCTGCTGGCCGTTGACGAGGAGGCGGCTGCCGTCGTCGCTGTTGAGCGAGAACTGGTAGCTGCCGGTCGTCGGCGGGGTCAGCGTGCCGGTCCACTTCACCGACCAGTCGGTGGCGTTGACGCCGGCGGCGGGCGACTGCCCGCCCCAGGCGGTGTCGACGGCGGCGTCGACCCGGCTCGCCACCACGGCGCCGGACAGGTCGGTGCTGTTGTGGTACTCGCCGTACAGGCCGGTGCCGGCGCCCGTGGACGGCTTGAGCGCGGAGGTCGGCACCGGCGGGAGGGAGCCGTCCGCGGACGGCACGCCCTGCGCGAACGTGACCGTCGTACCGGCGCCCGCCCGGGCCTTGATGCCCTGGTAGGGCGTCACCACGTGCGGGGCGTTGACGGCGGCACTGCCGCCGCCCTGGGTCATGACGCCGCCTCCGGCATCGTCACCGATCACCGCGATCGAGCGGACCGACGGTGCCACCGGCAGCACCGAGGCGCTGTTCTTCAGCAGGACGCTGCCCTCCTGCGCGACCTTCTGCGAGACGGCGGCGTTCGCGGCGGAGGTGACGACCGCGTCCCGGTTGCCGGTCTGGGTGCGGTCGAAGAGGCCGCGGCGGAACATCGACGCCAGCACCCTGCGGGTGTGGTCGTCGACGGTCGCCTGCGACACCTGGCCGGAGTTGACGGCGTTGGTCAGCGCGCTGCCGTAGTAGTCGCTGCCCGGCATCTCGACGTCGAGACCGTTGTTCGCCGAGGCGACGGTGGAGTGGGTGGCTCCCCAGTCGGCGGTGACGAAGCCCTTGAAGCCGAGGTCGCCCTTGAGGACGCCGTTCTGGAGCGGGCCGTTCTCGCAGGCGAAGGCGCCGTTCACGGCCGAGTACGAGCACATCGCGGAGTCGACGCCCTGCTTGACCGCGGCCTCGAAGGCCGGCAGGTAGATCTCGCGCTCCGCACGGTCGGAGACCACGGCGTTGTCGGCGATGCTGTTGCGGTTGGTCTCCTGGTTGTAGACCGCGAAGTGCTTGACCTGCGCCATCGGGCCCTGGCTCTGGATGCCCGCGATGTCGGCCGCGCCGATCTGCCCGGCCAGGTAGGGGTCTTCGCCGAACGACTCGAAGGCCCGGCCCCAGCGCGGGTCGCGGACGATGTTGACCGTCGGCGCGAGCACGACGTTCGTGCCCTTGCCCCACTGCTCACCGCCGAGCACCTGGCCGTACTCGCGCATCAGCGCCGGATCCCAGCTGGCCGCACCGGCCACGGGGGCCGCCAGTTGCGTCACGCCGGTCAGGCCGTCGCCGGCGCCCACCGGGCCGTCCTGGAAGTGCAGCGCGGGGATGCCGAGCCGGGTGTTGGCCGGGATGCAGCCCGCGTAGCCGCAGGACGGGCCGCCGTGCAGCATCGTCAGCTTCTCGGCCTGGGTCATCGCGGCGAGCAGTTCGTCGGCACGCTGCTCGGGGGTCTGGGCCGCATTGGTCCACGGCTGGTCGGCGGCCCGCGCCACCGGGCCGCCGAGGGCGGCGAGGGCACTGGCCACCAGGAGGGCGGCGAGGGGCCCGGCGAGGGCGGATCGCGGTTTCGGACGGCGCACGACGGCTCCTGACGGCGGAGGTGGCGGCGGGCCCGCGGCTCGCGTGGGGGGCGCGTGCCGCGGGTCCCGCAAGGGGTGTGGGGGCGTGCGGGTACCGGCGCCGGTCGCGCGTCGGGGCGAGCGTCGACGGGCACCCGTCGTACGGGTGGGCCGGCGGTGCGTGAGCGCGGCAAGTGCTGCCGACCGGTCGTCGGGGGGTGGCCGAGGCTGCGGCGGCTCCTTGAGAGAGCGCTCTCCCGAAGTTTCGGGGGCTCTCACCGGACCTGTCAAGGCATCATGTCGCCCGCTTGCCCCTGCCGTACCGGCGCGTCCGTACGGCGATGACGGTGCGTCCGGCGGAGAGCGCGGTCCGGATCCAGGTCTTGACGCGCCTCGCCGGTGTTGTCCGGGACGCAGAGCGCGGGCAGACGGTGGCGCAGGGCGCCGCCGGCATTTCTGTGTCACTGGTGTCCGGAGCGGGAGGGCGTGGCGGCTGCCCGCAGGGATGCCTGGCCCGGTCGTGGATCAATCCGTACGACAGGATCGTCGGGACCGCGGCACTGATGCGGAAATGCTGTACACCGTCGGCCGGATTCGGTTGCGACACCCCGCTGAACACCCACGAGGGGCGGCTGCCGTCCACGGCATGAAGCGGCTGGGCCGGCCGTGACCGGACCTGGCCTCCAGGTCCGGTCACGCCAACTGCCGGGGCAGCGCCTGGGATCAGCGCAGGCCGGCGAAGAGATCGTTCTCGGGCACGGCCGCGCCGGTGGTGTCCTGGACCCGTACGAAGGTCTCCACGCCCATCAGCTCCGTGAACCTCTCCTTGCCCATCCGCAGGAAGAAGATGTTCTCGCCCTGGCTGGCGTGCGCGGCCAGCGCATCGAACTTCTGGCCGCCGAACCCGGTGGTGTCCACCCAGGTGCTGATCTCCTCGTCGGGCAGCCCGATCTCGGGCATCGCGGCGGCCTCCGCCGGATCCGGCTCCTCCCAGTCCGTGCCGAACTCGCGCATGAGCTCGCCGAACCGCTGCATCATCGAGCGCGGCGCCGTCGTCCAGTACACCTTCGGCGTCATCCCGGTCATCGCCAGTGCCGCCGTCGTGATCCGGTTCGCCTGGATGTGGTCGGGGTGGCCGTAGAACCCGTTCTCGTCGTAGGTCACGACCACGTCGGGTTCGTAGCGCCGCAGTAGTTCGGCGAGACGGGCAGCGCTCTCCTCCACGGGCGTCCGCCAGAAGGACCCGGGGGCGTCGTTGGCCGCCCAGCCCATCATTCCGGAGTCGGCGTACCCCAGCAGCTCCAGGTGGCCGACCTTCAGGATCTCGCAGCTCGCCTCGAGTTCTTGACGGCGCATCGCGGCGACGGCGGCCGGATCGTGCCCGGGCTCGCCCGGCTTGACGGCCCCCGGTCCGTCGCCGCATCCGCCGTCGGTACACGTGACGAGGACCGTGCGGATGCCCTCCGCCGCGTACCGCGCGAGGACACCCCCTGTTCCGGTGGCCTCGTCGTCGGGGTGGGCGTGTACCGCCATCAGGGTCAAGGGTCGGTCAACCATGGAAATATCCTCCGGTGTGAAGAGTTCTCGGTCCGAGTCTGCGGTACGCGGGCGGGTGGGCGCCCGCAATATCGGGGTCGACCGGGCAGCTGGCAGGCCCGAGGGCCCGCGTCGCGGAGCCGGCGACGTCCGCGTCGATCAGCGCCGGTGAACTCGGGTGCCTTGTTCTTGAATGGTCGCTCATGTATGTTCCTCGCATGCCCCGCCCACGAGAGTTCGAGCCCGAGACCGTCCTCGATCAGGCGATGCTGCGGTTCTGGGAGCGCGGGTACCGCGCCACGTCCATCGAGGACCTGGTGAAGGCGACCGGGGTCAAGCCCGGCAGCCTCTACAGTGCCTTCCCCGGCGGTAAGCACGCGCTCTTCGTGAAGTCGCTGGAGCGCTACTCCAGGCTGGTCGTACCGCAGAAGCTGGGCGAGCTGGAGACGTCGGGTGCCTCGGTCGGCGAGATCCGTGCCTACTTCGACGGACTGGTGCGCGACCTGCTCACTCCCGAGGGCCGACAGGGCTGCCTGCTGGTCAACACGGCGATCGAGAATGCCGCCGAGGACGACGAGGCGGCTGCCGTCGTGCGCGGCCACCTGGCGCGCCTGGAGCGGTGCATGACCCATGCGCTGGAGAACGCGGTTCGCCGCGGTGAGGTGCGCGGCTCTCTCGATGCGGCCGGCAGTGCCAAGCTGCTGGTGGCGACCTGCCAGGGGCTGATGGTCGTGGGCAAGGCGAACCCCGACGAGGCGGTTCTCCGGGCGATCGCCGACAGCGCCTTCGCCGTTCTCGCCTGACGGCATCACAAGCGGGGCCACCGCGCGGTGGCCCCTTTCGTCGGCCTAATAGTTGAATGCCTACTCAAGAATGGAGTCCGGACATGCGGGCCATTGTCATCTCCGCCCACGGCGGCCCCGAGGTGCTCACCGCCACAGAACTGCCCGATCCGGTACCCTCCGACGGCGAAGTACTCATCCGGGTCAAGGCCTTCGGCCTCAACCACGCCGAGGCGTACATGCGCAGCGGCGCCTGGGGCCCGGTGGCCGCCGTCCCGGGGATCGAGTGCGCCGGCCTGGTCGAAGCCGACCCCTCGGGCGAACTCCTGCCCGGGACCAGAGTGGTGGCGATCCTCGGCGGCATGGGCAGGACACGCAACGGCAGTTACGCGGAACTGGTGACCGTGCCGGCGGCCAACGTACTGGCCGTCGGCTCGCAGCTGCCCTGGGCCGAGCTGGCCGCAGTGCCCGAGGTGTACGCGACGGCCTGGAGCGCCCTGCACGGAAACCTCGGCCTGCGGGCCGGTGAGACCCTGCTGGTCCGCGGCGCGACCTCCTCGCTCGGCCAGGCCGCCGTCAACCTGGCGGTCCAGCACGGCGCCAGGGTGCTCGCCACGACCCGCAACCCGGCCCACGCGCCACTGCTCAAGACGATCGGGGCTGCCGAGGTGCTCGTCGACGACGGCTGTCTGGCGGCCGAGGTCGGCCGGCGGGGCGTCGTCGTCGATGCGGTACTCGACATCGTCGGCAACAGCGTGCTGCGCGACTCGCTGGCCGTCGTCCGGCCGCGTGGGCGCGTCTGCCAGGTCGGCTTCCTCGGTGGATTCGCACCGGTGCGGGACTTCGACCCGATCGCCGACCTGCCCAGCGGCGTTCAGCTCAGCTTCTTCGGCAGCGCCTTCGTCCTGGGCACTCCCGCGTTCCCGCTCACCGATGTGCCGATGGACATGATCTGCGCTCAGGTCCAGGCGGGCGCCCTCCGGGCCCGGCCGACCCGGGTCTTCCGCTTCGACGAGATTGTCGAGGCCCACCGGGTCATGGAGGCCGGCCAGGCCCTCGGGAAGATGGTCGTCACCCTCGACTGACAACGGATGGCGGTCTGGTCAGGGCAATGGAGCCTCGACAGGCAGCCCCCCAGCCCGATGGTTGCCCGTTCAGGCCTGCTGCTCGCTGATGTTGACCAGCCAGGTGATGCCGAAGCTGTCCGTGCACATGCCGAAGACGTCGCCCCACATCTGCTTCTCCAGCGCGACCGAGACGGTACCGCTGCCGGAGAGCTTGTCCCAGTAGCCGCGCAGTTCGGCGGCGTCGTCCCCGCTCAGGCTCACGGAGATGTTGTTCCCGGGGTTGTACGACATTCCCGGCGGGGTGTCGGCGGCCATGAGCATGAAGCCGCTCCCGGTTTCGAGCATGCTGTGCATGATCTTGTTCGCGTCCTCTCCGCCCGCCGTGGCGCCGAAGTCGCCGAAGGTGTTCACCGTCAGGGTGCCGCCGAAGACCTCCTTGTAGAACTCCATGGCCTGCCGAGCGTTGCCGCTGAAGCTGATGTACGGGTTGAGGCGAGACGCCATGGGGACTCCCTTTTGTGACGATGTATCCGTTCTGGCACTTTATGCGAGGTGCCGCCGAGGATCGGGGCGACTCCCCGTGAGGACGTCGATGCCGAAGGCGGCGCGGCCGGAGCGCCGACGCGGGCTGTCGGCCTCTCCCCGGCCTACCCTGGCCGCATGATCAATGGTGGGCATGTCATCATCCACAGCCGCGATGCCGAGGCGGACCGGGCCTTCTTCAGGGACGTGCTGGAGTACCCGAACGTCGACGCGGGAGGCGGCTGGCTGATCTTCAGGCTTCCGCCGGCCGAGATCGCGGTGCATCCCACGGACGGACCGGAATCTCAGGAGTTCTACCTGATGTGCGACGACGTCGACGCCACCGTGAGCGAACTGGTCGCGAAGGGCGTGGAGTTCACCCAGCCGATCACCGAGGCGCGGTGGGGGCGGCTGACGAGGCTCCGCCTGCCGGGCGGCGGGGAGATGGGCATGTACGAGCCCCGCCACCCGCGGGCCACCGAGCTCTGAGCGGGCGAGGGGGTCAGGAGGCAGGGTCCGGGGCGGGGTGAGGGCGGGGGTACATCCCCGTCGGGGTCGGTGGGGTGGTCGTCGCACCCGCCGGTAATGAGCATGGGCTCGACGGCGAAGGCGAAGGCGAGGCGCAGGGGGAGCCTCGGCCGGGGCGTCCGTGGTCAGGGAGGTGGGGGGCTCGTTCAGGGATGCGGTGTCGATGCCCGCATCGTTCCGGCGCAGTAGGCACTTTCGCCTTCCCGGCCGGGACCCGGTCCGCTTCCCGGAGGCACTGCGACGCCGTCCCGCTGCGCGAAGAAGCGCGGAGTCTGAGCGAATCTGCGCGATCCCATTGACTACAACGCACGAATGAGCAGATTATGTGGCTCACTCGCCAGGCTTCCCCTGTTCATGACAGATCGTTCGGCATCCCCATCCCACAGGCGGACAGTCCATGGTGAGCCTTCGCCGGCAGCAGCCAGGGCTGCTGCGCGGCACCCACTCCCGCCCGAAGGAGCCCACCCCCGTGGCAACAACACCGCGCCGCAAACCCCTGCTCGCCGCCCTGTCGGTGGCGCTGCTCCCCGCCGGCTGTCTGCTCGGCACCGGCACGGCCGTCGCCAACGACGGCGTCAGCCGGCCGGCGGCGAACTTCTCGTCCGTGGCCACCCCGAACACGCCCATCGCGGCCCTGCCGCCGATGGGCTTCAACAACTGGTCGCGGGCCACCTGCACCCCGCAGGCCCCGCTCGACGGCTCCAGTCGGCTCGACTACTCCTTCCAGCAGTACATGGAGGACAACGCCAAGGGCCTGTCCGACGCGGGCCTGATCAACGCGGGCTACAGGACGATCACCGTCGACGACTGCTGGATGTACCGCAACTCCTCCGGCTACCTGCACGGCGCCCTCAACTGGGGCGGCGCCACCGACGTCCGCGACACCACCAGGCAGCCCGGCTTCGACTACGAGCTGACCGCCTACGGCGACTACCTGCACAGCCTGGGCGCGAAGTTCGGCATCTACGAGACCTCGGGCACGCACACCTGCAGCACCGCCACCCCGACCTCGCCCAACCTGCCCAACGGCAGCGAGTACTACGAGCAGAACGACGCGAACTCCCTCGTCCACTGGGGCGTCGACGCGCTCAAGTACGACAACTGCGGCCAGCAGGAGCCCATGCAGGTGCTCGACACCCGGATGTCGAACGACCTGAACACCGCCGTCACCAACGCCAACAACGCGGGCAGGGCGGCACCGAACATCATGTTCAACATCTCCGCGCCGGCCGCCTACGCCAGTGGCGCCACCAAGTTCGCCGCGATGAACTGGGTCCGCCCGCTCGGGCAGCTGTGGCGGGTCGGCCCCGACATCTGGAACTACGGCGACGGCAAGAACCCGTGGAACGTCCCGCTGGCCGGCTACAACTTCGGCGCCTACCAGAGCTTCGACAACACCCTGGAGCTCAGCCGCTACCAGGGCCCGGGCAACTGGAACGACGCCGACATGCTGCTGATCGGCGACAACGGTATGACCACCGCGGAAGAGCGCAGCCAGCTGGCGCTCTTCTCCTCACTGGCCGCCCCGCTGGTGATCTCCACCGACGCCCGCAAGTTCCAGCCCTCCTACATCGCCGCCCACCCCGCCGAAGCGGCCCACCTGAACGCCTCCGTCGCGATCCTGGGCAACGCCGAGGTCATCGCGGTCGACCAGGACCCGCTGGGTGCCGGCGGCTACCGACTGTCCGGCGGCGGTGCCAACGGCGACGGCACGCCCGCCGCGAGCAGCGGCATCGACGTCGTGGTCAAGCCGCTCGCCGACGGCAGCCGGTCCGTCGTGGTGCTCAACAAGGGCCCCGCGTCCACCAGTTACACCCTCTCGCTGTCGGCCCTCGGTTTCTCCGGCGGCTGCGGCTACGACGTCCGCGACCTGTGGGCGCACAGCACCAGCACCTCGACGGGGTCCGTGCCGCTCACCGTGGCCTCGCACGACAACGCGATGCTGAAGATCACCCCGCACAACGGCTGCGGCACCGTCACCCCGCGCGGCCAGATCACCGCCTCGCGCGACAACTGGGGCAAGGCCTCGCTCTGCCTGGACAACTACCGCTCCGGCACCGGCACCAACAACCCGGTCGACCTCTGGCCCTGCTCCGGCACGAGCAACCAGCAGTGGCAGCCGAACTCCGACGGCTCCATCCAGCTGCTGCAGACCGGCACCTCGAACCTCTGCCTGACCGCGCAGAGCGGCACCAGCACCGGGGTGATCAACGGTCAGCCCGGCCAGTGGGCCGGCGTCGCACCCTGCGGCTCCGCCCCGGGCAACCAGACCTGGACGTACACCCGCGACGGCAACCTGAAGCTGGCCGGCACCACCAAGTGCCTTGACGTCTACGGCGGTTCGACCACCACCAACGGCACTGCGGTGGACCTGTACGACTGCGGCGCCTCGCCTGCCTCGGTGCAGACCAACCAGACCTGGGCCGTTCCCGTCAGCACCCCGCCCGCGTCCTGACCCGACCACCACGCGAGATGCCCGCGGCACCGCCCAACGCCGCGGGCATCTCGCCCACCCAGTGCGGATGCACCGGTCGACTCGCGAAGGTGCCGCGTTCACGGTCACTCAGTCGATACAGAACTCGTTGCCCTCGATGTCCTGCATCGGGATGCACGAATCGGTGCCGTCATACAGCGTTTGCACGTGTACCGCGCCGAGCGGGAGCAGTCGTGCGCACTCGGCCTCGAGCGCGGCGAGGCGCTCTTCACCCACGAGTCCGGTGCCGACCCGCACGTCAAGATGCAGCCGGTTCTTGGCGGCCTTCCCTTCCGGGACGCGCTGGAAGTACAGTCGCGGGCCCACGCCTGAGGGATCACTGCAGGCAAACCATGCGTCCTGCTGCTCAGATGGCAGCGAGAGCCTGAAATCGTCCCAGGTGGCAAACCCCTCCGGTGGCGGCGGTACGACGTACCCCAACACCTCGCACCAGAAACGAGCGAGGCGCTCAGGTTCCGCGCAGTCGAAGGTGACTTGGAACTGCTTGATTGATGCCATCGGCCCATCGTAGAGGCAGGTCTTTCGTCACTGCGGCTGGTCCTGGCGGACTTCGGGAGCATCGCGTGCACGCAGGCGGGCTGTAGCCACGCCCCGGAGCGAAGGAGCCCGCCCGTGTTCGGCGTCGGCGGTTGCCCGGCGCGATCAGGCTGGTGACTTCGGCGATGGCTTCCCCCCTGCCGCAGATACCTGCATCCCCGCGCCGATTTCTGTTATCGAGGCCCCGCCGGGAGGTCTCCGAGGTGTCGGCACCCGAAGCGGCCGGCCCGAACAGGAAGTGTGGCCAGGTGAACAACGATGTCGAGACCGTCGTCAGCCCCGCAGTCGGCGCGTCCGGAGGCCGCGCGGCCCAGCGTGCGGTCCGCCGCCGCGGGCGTGGGCGGCGTGGTCGGCGGCGGGCCGGAGCCGCTGTGGTGGTCGCCGCCGTCGCCGTTACGGGGATGATCGGCGCACTCGCGGGGGCCGGGTACGCGATGTACGGGATGCCGGACGGTGCTGCGGCCGGACGGCGGGCAGACGCTCCGGACGTCGTCCTTGCCGCCGAGGCCGGTGACCGGCGCGGTGTGCAGCTTCCGGGTGCCGCCGGCGGCGACCCGGCGGCGCCCGGTGGGAGCACCGGGATACCCGTGGCCGGGGCGGTCGCCACGGAGCCCGCTCCCGACACCGCGACACCGGCCTCCCCGGGCGCCTCCGCCGCTCCTGCCGTACCCACTCGGGCGGCCGTCCCGAAGCCCGGTACGACGGTGGACGCCACCACGGGCGCGAAGTCCGCCGCGAGCACCGGGACGACCTCGGCGAGCACGGCGAGCGCCGGGCCCGGCAAGGCGGCCACCACCCCCGCGAGCGGCGCCACGGCCCAGTACGCCCAGCAGGTCGTCGACCTGGTCAACGCCCAGCGTTCACAGCACGGTTGCGGTCCGCTCAGTGCCGAGCCCCGGCTGGCGGCCGCCGCGCGGAGCCACAGTGAGGACATGGCCGACCGCGGCTACTTCAGTCACGCCAGCCCCGAAGGAGAGCACGCGGACCACCGCATCGAAGCGGCCGGCTACCACTGGAGCAGTTGGGGCGAGAACATCGCGCGCGGCCAGAAGGATCCGGCCGCCGTGATGGACGCCTGGATGAACAGCCCCGGACATCGCGCCAACATCCTCAACTGCTCGTTCCAGCAGATCGGCGTCGGCGTCCGCACCGGCTCCGGTGGCCCGTGGTGGACGCAGGTCTTCGCCTCTCCGTCCTGAGTGCGCCCGGCGCCGACCGGTCCATTCGTCCTCGAACCAGCCGGTCTACGTGCGCCGGCCGCCCCGAAGTCGTGACGGACCGGGACGGCGGTTTCCGAATCGGCGCGAACTGTTGTTATCTGACCATTCCGCGAAGGTCTCCGAGAAGCCGACGGCGGACGGAAGACGGCGCGACGGAGTACGGACGACCCATGAACACTGACCAGCAGAGCAGGACCGGCACGACCCTGGTGCGCGCGGCCCAGGCGGGCGACCGGCACGCCCGGGAGGCGTTGGCCGCCACCTGGCTGCCGCTGGTCTACAACGTCGCCGGGCGTGCGCTGAACGGCCACGCCGACGTGGACGATGTCGCCCAGGAGACCATGATCCGCGCACTCGACGGCCTGGACGGGCTGCGCGACCCGGCCGCCTTCCGCTCCTGGCTGATCGCGATCACCATGAACCAGATCCGCCGCCGTGCCACCGGCCAGCAGCAGGCCGCCGTCGGAGGTCTCGACGAGAGCTGGGAACTGGCGGACCCCGGAGCCGACTTCACCGATCTGACGATCCTGCGCCTCGGCCTCTCGGGTCAGCGACGAGAGGTCGCCCGGGCCACCCGCTGGCTCGACCCGGACGACCGC
>FTKL01520604.1_pt1 | contig 10916 bp, 10 predicted proteins | sample 2434061 | NCBI WGS metagenome assembly FTKL01 (sample SAMEA3914816, study PRJEB12502) | metagenome | biome: forest; material: soil | place: USA | collected 2011-09-16 | depth 0.3 m
CTGCGCGAGCGGGCCGGCGCCGAGCTGGCCGCCGACCGCGAGGCCGTCGAGGCCGAGCTGGGCCGTCAGCGGGCCGAGGCCCAGGCCTACGACGAGCGGCTGCGCGCCGAGGCGCAGGCCGAGCTCCGGGGCGCCGTGGAGGCGGCCGAGCAGCAGCGCGCGGAGGCCGACGCACTGGCCCGGCGCACCGTCGCGGACGGCGAGGAGCGGGCGTCGCGCACCATCGGCGAGGCCGAGGAACTGGCGGCCGGGCTGCGCGCCGAGGCCGAGGAGTACGCGCTGGCGACCCGTTCGCTGGCGGACGACTACGACGCCTCCACGCGCACCCGCGCCGAGGCGTACGACAACGAGACCCGCGAGCAGGCCGAGCAGTTCGACCGGTCGACCCGCGAGCACGCGCAGTCCGTCCTGGAGAAGGCCTTCGCGGACGCCGAGTCGCTCGGCGAGGACGCCCGGACGACCGCCCTGGCCACCACCGCCGCCGCCGAGGAGCAGGCCGACGCGATGGTCGCGGCGGCCCGCAAGGAGTCCGACCGGCTGGTCGCGGTCGGCGAGGCGGCCGGCCAGGCGGAGGTCGAGCGGGCCCGCGCCGACGCGGACGCGCTGCTCTCCGAGGCCCGCCGGGACGCCACCGCGATCCGCGAGCGCGCCGAGGAGCTGCGCGAGCGGACGGACTCCGAGGTCGAGGCCCTGCACGAGCGGGCCCGCAAGGAGAACGCGCAGGCCATGAAGTCGGCCGGCGAGCGGGTGGACGCGCTGGTGACGGCGGCCCAGGAGCAGCTGACCGAGGCCGAGGAGCTGGCCGTCGCGGCCGTCGCCGAGGCCGAGGAGCGCGCGGCCGCGCTGGTCGCGGCGGCGGAGGAGCGGGCGGCCGAGCTGTCGTCCGAGGCGTCGGCGGAGGCCAGCAAGGTCCGGATCTCGGCCGTCCGCAAGGCCGAGGGCCTGCTGAAGGGCGCCGAGCAGAAACTCGCGGACTCCACCGACCGCGCCGAGGCGCTGATCGCCAAGGCCGAGGCCAAGCTGGCGGCGGCCCAGGACGAGGCCGAGGAGCGGATCGACGCCGCTTCGGCGGAGGCCGAGAAGCGCCTGCGGGCGGCGAGCGACAGCGCGGACGAGCAGATCGCCCTGGCGACCGAGGAGGCGGAGCGGATGCGCTCCGAGGCCCGGGCCGAGGCCAAGCGCGTCACCGACGAGGGCCGCCGCGAGCTGGACGAACTCGTCCGGCGCCGCAAGGACATCAATACCGAGATCTCCAGGGTCCAGGACGTGCTGTCCGCCCTGGAGGCGTTCGAGGCACCGTCACCGGTCGCGCAGGCGGCCACCGGCGGAGCCGGCGGGGGAACGGCCAACGGGGGAACGAACAGCAGGAACAGCGGCTCCGGAGGCCGTGACGCGGCGCCCAAGGCCGGCGCGGGAGTGGGTGCTCCCCGTTCGGGTGGCAATCGCTCCGGCGGGGCGCCACCCGATTGAGCGGTCATTGTCCGCGAAGCATCGGCATTTCACCGATGACACTCCGGTAACGTGTCAGGATTCCCTCAACCACCTCAGCGGTTTGACGACAGGAAGCCCAAGAACCCATGAGCGACAGTCACTCCCCTCACGGCTTCGACCTGGTGCGCCGTGGGTACGAGCGTGCCCAGGTCGACGAGCGGATCACCAAGCTGGTGGCCGACCGTGACAGCGCCCTGACCCGCATCGGTGCGCTGGAGAAGCGCATCGAGGAGCTCCACCTGGAGACCCAGAGCGCCCAGGCCGCGGTCACCGAGTCCGAGCCCTCGTACGCCGGTCTCGGCGCCCGGGTGGAGAAGATCCTCCGCCTCGCCGAGGAGGAGGCCGCCGACCTTCGGGGCGAGGCCCACCGCGCTGCCGAGCAGCACCGCGAGCTCGCCGAGGCCGCCTCGCAGCAGGTGCGTACCGAGGCGGAGAACTACGCCAAGGACCGCAAGGCCAAGGCCGAGGACGAGGGTCTGCGGATCGTCGACAAGGCCAAGAGCGACAGCGCCCAGCTGCGCGCCGAGGCCAACAAGGACGCGCAGACCAAGCGCGAGGAGGCGGACGCCCTCTTCGAGGACACCCGCACCAAGGCCGCGCAGGCCGCGCTGGAGTTCGAGACCAACCTCGCCAAGCGCCGCGAGCAGTCCGAGCGCGACCTGGCCGCCCGTCAGGCCAAGGCCGAGAAGCGTCTCGCCGAGATCGAGCACCGGGCGGAGCAGCTGCGCCTGGAGGCCGAGAAGCTCCGCACCGACGCCGAGCGCCGGGCCCGCCAGACGGTGGAGACCGCGCAGCGCCAGTCCGAGGACATCGTGGCCGACGCGAACGCCAAGGCCGACCGGATCCGCAGCGAGTCCGAGCGCGAGCTGGCGGCGCTCACCAACCGCCGCGACAGCATCAACGCGCAGCTGACCAACGTGCGCGAGATGCTCGCCACGCTGACCGGCGCGGCCGTGGCCGCCGCCACGCTGCCGACCGACGACGCCCTGGGCGTGCCGGCCCAGCAGTCGCGCTGACGCACCATCGGCGGGCCCCCACCCTCCGGGGTGGGGGCCCGCCGTGCGTGTGGGGCCCGCCGTGGGTCTGAGGGCCGTGCGTTCACCGGCCGGTCATCGGGCCGTCAGTCCGAATCCGGGTGCCGCACCATCACCGGATCGAAACTGTGTGCTCATGCGAATCTCTCGCCTTCTCCCCCTGGCCGCAGCTGCGGCCGTCGCGCTGGCCCCGACGACTGCCGGTGCGGCCACCGCCTCCCCCCTGCACAACGGCACCTGGACGTACCAGAACCCGGCCCCGCTCGACGCCACGTCCGGCCTCGCGCTCGGCGGCTTCAGCGACCTCTTCCCGGCCGACGACTCGGGCAAGGTGTTCTGGACCATCACCGACCGCGGCCCGAACGCGGACGCCCCCGCGGACACGGACAAGATCTTCCTGAAGCCCGACTACACGCCGCAGATCATCAAGATCAAGCTGCGCAACGACGGCTCGGTCGACATCCTCAAGCAGATCCCGCTGCGGGTCCCCAAGGGCCAGCAGGACCCGATCACCGGCACCCGCTTCCTGACCGGCCTGCCGCCCGCCGCGCTGACCGCCGAGCGCCCGGTGGACGTCAAGGGCAACGTGCTGCCGAACGACCCGTACGGCCTGGACAGCGAGGGCCTGGTCCGCGCGCACGACGGCTCGTTCTGGGTCAGCAGCGAGTACGGCTCCTCGATCCTGCACTTCTCCGCACGCGGCGTGCTGCAGACGATCCTCGTCCCGGCCGGCTCCTCCTTCGAGGCGCCCGGCGTCGAGGTGCTGAAGATCCTGCCGGCCATCGAGGCCAAGCAGAAGAACAACAAGGGCCTGGAGGGCCTGACGGTCTCGGCCGACGGCCGTACCCTCTACGCCGCCCAGCAGACCTCGCTCTCCAACCCGGACTCCAAGTCGACGAAGAAGTCCCGGGTGCAGCGGATCTTCCGGATCGACATCGGCCACCGCACCCCGGCCGTCACCGGCGAGTTCGCCAACATCCGCGAGGCCGACTCGGCCACCGACGGCGGCTGGGCCACCTCGGCGATCACCTGGCTGGGCCAGGACCGCCTGCTGGTCGAGGAGCGCGACGGCGCCCGTCCGACCGCGTTCACCAAGCTGTTCGAGGTGGACCTGCGCAAGGCCACCGACCTGCTCGGCGGCGTCTGGGACAACCCGGCCACCACACCGTCGCTGGAGGTCGCCCCGACCGACACCAACGGCGTCGTGCCGGGCACCAAGCGGCTGGTCTTCGACGCGGTCGCGGCCGGCCTGGACAACGGCAAGCTGGAGGGCGTGGCGCTGCGCCCGGCCGGGCACGGCACCGCCGAGCTGTTCATCGTCAACGACAACGACTTCGGTGTCGACGGCTACCACAACGGCGCGGTCGTCCCGAACAACGCCGTGACCCGGGTGGACAGGTTCACGCTGCCCGCCGGCACGGTGTCGTTCGGCCGCTGACCGACCCGCGCGTGAGGGGGAGCCGGCCCGGCCGGCTCCCCCTTCGGCATGTCCGGTGCGGTCAGATCGGGTAGGCGCCGTCCGGCCGCTGGTGGCCGGCGCTCAGCTGGTTGCCGTCGTCGTCGGAGACCGTCCCGAACCACGAGGTGCACCAGACCGAGATGGAGTCCGGCCAGTACTGCACCTCGAACGGGTGCCCGAGGCCGTGGTCCCCGTACGAGGTGACGATGAAGGTCTCGCCGGGCTTCAGCCAGTAGTCCTCGCCGAGCGGTTCGAGGGTCAGCTCGGTCAGCTTCTCGCCGCAGTTGGTGACGGGCATCCGCCCGGACACCTCCAGCGCGGAGAAGTCCCAGGTGGCGGCCGGGTCGCCGGCGGGGCCGGCCGGGCCGGGCGGCTCCTCGGCGCCCGGTCTGCCCTCGTTGCCCGGGCTGCGGCCGGTCATCCGCGGGCCGCCCGGTCGACCCGGGCCAGCAGCGCGCGGACGGCCGCGTTGAACGCCTCGGGCGCCTCGATGGCGCTCAGGTGCCCGGCGCCGGGAATGACGGTCAGTTCGGCGTCCGGGAGCGCGGCGGCCATCAGCTCGGCCTCGGCGAGCGGCGTGACGGTGTCCGCCTCGCCGACCACGACGGCGGCCGGGACGTCGAGGCCGGGCAGCACGTCCAGGGTGTCGCCGCGGGCCGCCATCGCCCGCTGGGCCCAGGCGACGGCCTGCGGCGGCGCCTCGGCGATCAGCGCCCGGACCCGCTCGGCGAACTGCCCGGAGGCCGGCCCGAGCAGGGAGTCCTCCAGCCGCTCCTCGGCCAGCAGCCGGACGCTGTCGCGGGCCAGTACGGCGGCGGCGATCCGCTCGCGGTTGGTCCGGGCCGCGTCGGTGTCGGCGGTGGCCTTGGTGTCGGCGAGCAGCAGCCCGGCGAGCCGGCCGGGGTGGCGGCGGGCGAAGGCCAGCGCGACGTACCCGCCCATGGAGAGCCCGCCGAGTACGGCCCGGTCGATGCCAGCCGCGTCGAGCAGCAGGGCGATGTCGTCCGCGACCAGGTCCAGCGAGGGCTCGTCGTCGCCCAGCTCGGTACCGCCGAAACCGCGCTGATCGGGCGCCAGGACGCGTGCGTCGGCACCGGTCATTCCGGGGAGCCCGTCCAGTTGGGCGCTCCACATCGAGGCGGCCAGCGGGAAGGCGTGCAGCAGGACGAGCGGGGTGCCGGTGCCGCTCTCGCGGACGGCCAGTGCGGTGGGGAGCCGGTTCATGACGCCCACCGTAGTGCCATGCGGGCCGCGCGCGGCCGATGCAGCTCTATGTCCGATTTGTCATAATCTGACCGAGAGTAAGGGAGCGCGAATGATCGAGCTGCACGAGCTGACGAAACGTTACGGCGACACCCTCGCCGTCGACCGGCTGAGCTTCCGGGTGCCACAGGGCGTGGTGACCGGGTTCCTCGGCCCCAACGGGGCCGGCAAGTCCACCACCATGCGGATGATCCTCGACCTCGACCGGCCCACCAGCGGCACCGTCACCCTCGACGGCAAGCGCTACGGCCAGCTGAGCGAGCCGCTCAAGTACATCGGCGCCCTGCTGGAGGCGAAGGCCGTCCACCCCGGCCGGACCGCCTACGACCACCTGCTCTGGCTCGCCCAGAGCAACCGCATCCCGGCCGCCCGGGTCGGCGAGGTGCTGGACCTGGTCGGCCTCGCCTCCGTCGCCCGAAAGCGCTCACGCGGCTTCTCGCTCGGGATGGGCCAGCGCCTGGGCATCGCCTCCGCGCTGCTCGGCGACCCCGAGATCGTGATGTTCGACGAGCCCGTCAACGGGCTCGACCCCGAGGGCATCCTCTGGATCCGCAACCTGATGAAGCGGCTCGCCACCGAGGGCCGGACCGTCTTCGTCTCCTCGCACCTGATGAGCGAGATGGCCCTGACGGCCGACCACCTGGTGGTGATCGGCCGGGGCAGGCTGCTGGCCAACCTGTCGATGCCCGAGTTCATCAGGCAGAACTCCCGCACCGCCGTCCGGATCCGCACCCCGCACCCCGAGCAGCTGCTGGACGCGTTCGACCGGGCCGGCCTGCGCGCCGAGGGCGGACCCGAGGGCTCGTACGAGGTGGTGAACGGCGACGCCGTCCGGATCGGCGAGCTGGCCGCCGCCGCCGGCGTCACCCTGCACGAGCTGAGCCCGCAGCAGGCCTCGCTGGAGGAGGCGTTCATGCAGATGACCGCCGACTCGGTGGAGTACCACGCGGGCGGCGCCGGGCGGCCCGGCACGGACGCCGCGGGCGCGCCCGGGGCCTGGGGCGCGGCCTGGCAGGGCTCGGGCTCGGGCCAGAACCCCGGCGCGACGCCGGATCCCGCCGCGCTGGCGAAGGAGGAGAACTGAGATGACGTCCTTCCCCGCGATCCTGCAGTCGGAGTGGACGAAGATCCGCAGCGTCCGCTCGACGGTCTGGACCCTGGCCCTGACCTTCGTGGCCACCGCCGGCCTCGGCGCCCTGCTGTCGCTGCTGACCAACAACAACTTCCAGGAGTTCACCCGGAACGACAAGACCCCCTTCGACGCCACCGGCACCGCGTTCTCCGGCATCATTCTCGGCGAGCTCGCCATCATCGTCTTCGGCGTACTGGCCGTCGGCAACGAGTACAGCACCGGCATGATCCGGGTCACCCTGGCCGCCGTACCGCAGCGCGGGACCCTGCTCACCGGCAAGGCCGTGGTGCTCGGCGGGCTGGCGTTCCTGGTGGCGCTCGTCACCGCGTTCGTCACGTTCTTCCTCGGCCAGGCGCTGCTCGGCGACCACTCCACCGACCTGGGCCAGCCGCACGTGCTGCGCGCGGTGTTGGGCGCCGCGCTCTACCTGACGATGATCTGCCTCTTCTCGGCCGGCGTCACCGCGATGCTGCACAACCAGACGCTGGCGCTCGGCGTGCTGGTGCCGTTCTTCTTCCTGCTCTCGCCGATCCTCTCGGCAGTGCCGAAGGTCAGGACGCTGGCCCACTACTTCCCCGACTACGCGGGCTCCCGGATGCTGCTGGTGTTCGAGCAGAACGACCAGCCGTACGGGCCGTGGGCCGGCTTCGCGATCTGCCTGGCCTGGACGCTTGCGGCCCTGGTCGGCGGCGCCCTGGTGCTGAAGAACCGGGACGCCTGACCGTCCGTACGGGCGCGGCCGCTCCTCAGTACCGGGGGGCGCCGCGCCCGCGCTGGATGTTGGAGGCGCGCCGCTCGCGCGCACCCCAGCAGGCGCGGTGCCAGTGCCGCCGGTCGTCCACCCCGGCGCCGAACTCCGGCCAGGCCACCACGTGCCCGACCCCGGGCGGGATCTCCTGGTCGCAGCCGGGGCAGCGGTAGTAGCGGCCGGCGGTGCCGGCGACGGTCTGCACGACCCACTCCTCGCCCTGGTAGCTTTCCGTGCGCCGCAGCGAGCCGCCGAAGGGCGACGGGCCGGGCTCGTCGCGGTCGGGGTTGCTGCTCCGGTGGCGGCGGGGTGACACGGCGGGCTACCTCTCTGAAGGGGCTCGGCTGGAAAGACCTCGGAAACCCTTCCAGGGTACGGGCCGTACCCGACCTGCCGTGGCTTTACCACGGCATCGCCCGGGACTTCGGCGATTCCCCCGAGATCCACCCGATCTTCCGGGAAATTGGTGAATCACCGTGCCATTGGCACATGACATGGGTTACTCACGAGGTGACAAGGCGGGGCCCGCAGACCCTGCGCGCACCCGAGGAGGCTGCCCATGACCAAGACCAGCGCCCGTACCGAGGCCCACCCGCCGATCGGTGTCCGGCCGGTGCTGCCGCACGTCACCGCACCGCCCGCCGCGCCTCCGGCGGTGAGCGGTGCGGCGGCCGGGCCGCTGCCCGCGACCGAGCGCGGCGGCGGGCACCCGTCGGCCACCGAGGCGATCCGGGTCGGCGCCTTCCTGCTGTCCGCCCAGTTCCCCGGCCAGACCCACGGCGAGGTGCTGGACCGCACCGTCAGTGCCACCGTGGCGGCGGAGCGCGCGGGGCTGGACAGCGTCTGGCTGGCCGAGCACCACTTCGTCCCGTACGGGGTCTGCCCGAACGCCGCGACGCTCGCCGCCCTGCTGCTCGGCCGCACCCGGCGGATCGGCATCGGCACGGCCGTCAGCGTCCTGTCGACCACCCACCCGGTCGCCCTCGGGGAGCAGGCGGCGCTGCTGCACCTCACCTCCGGCGGGCGGTTCACGCTCGGGGTGGGGCGCGGCGGCCCGTGGATCGACCTCGACGTCTTCGGCACCGGCCTGGACTCGTACGAGCAGGGCTTCCCCGAGCGCCTCGACCTGCTGCTGCGCTGGCTGCGCGACGCCCGGGTCGGCGGCGAGGGGCCGCAGTTCACCTTCCCCGAGGTGGCCGTGGTGCCGCGCGCGAGCGAGCCGGCCCGGCTGCCGGAGCTGTCCTCCTGGCTGGGCCTGCCGCCCGACCCGGCCGGCGCCGCCCGCCTCACCCACCGGCTCCCCCGGCAGCGCGTCGACGGCCCCGCCCCGGAGGCCCCCGTGCTCAGAGGCCCCGCGCCGGCAGGCCCGCCGGTCGTCGTCGCCTGCACCTCCCCCGGCGGCGTCCGGCTGGCCGCCGAGCGCGGGCTGCCGATGCTGCTCGGCATGCACTCCGGGGACGACGACAAGCAGCGGATGCTGGAGCTGTACCGGACGGCCTGGCGGGCCTGCGGGCGCGGCGAGGAGCAGCTCGTCCGGATCCAGGGGGAGCACGTGGCGGCCGGGGTCGCCCAGGTCGAGGACGGCACGGCGGCGGCGCGGGCCACCCTGCTGCGGTCGATGCCCGGCTGGTTCGAGCACGGGCTCGGCGCGCACCGCACGGTCGACGGGCGGGAGCGCAGGATGCGCGACCCGCACGAGTACACCGCCCTGCTCTGCGACCTGCACGCGGTCGGTACGCCCCGGCACTGCGCGGACCGGCTGCTCGCCACCGCCGAGCGCACCGGCATCCGGCGCTTCGCCCTGCTCGCCGAGGGCAGCGGGGACCGTGAGGCGATCCTGCACAACATCACCCGGCTCGGCTCCGAGGTGCTGCCACAACTGTCCTGAGGCCCCGGGCCGCCGGCTGTGGCGGCCGCCGCGGACATGCGGTGGCCCGGGCGGCCCCGCCCCCGCCCCCGGTACGCCGTCGGCGCCCGGAGCGGGGACGGGGCGGCCCGGGCCACCCGTACTCTGCCGGCCTGCCGGCCTGCCCAGGGGCAGGTCAGCAGTCCCGCAGTTCCTCGGACTGGTTGAGCAACTGCTCCCGGACGGACGTGAAGCGCTGGTAGCGCGCCACGTTGTTGTCCGACGGCGCGAACACCGCTACCCGGTGGCAGTTCTGGAAGGCCAGCTGGACGCCGAAGTGCCGCTGAAGGGCCCCCCGGATCGCGTCACTGGCCAGGGCGCGCAGCAGCTGGCCACGGGCCTGCTCGCTGGGCGGCGGAACGTGGTTGTCGGCGAAGTCGGTGCCGTCGACCTTCAGCTGGGCGACCAGCGAACTGATCAACTCCCAGGCGTACGGCAGGGAGACGCGGACGCAGTCGACGAATTCCCGCTCGTCGACCTCGCCCCGCTCGGCCTTTTCCAGGAGGGCCGGTGAGACGTCGAGCGACATGGGTTCTCCTCTCGCGGTCCACCCGCGCGCGGCGCCCGGGTGGTGGTGCGTTGGTACGGATGGTGCCGTGCCGTGCTCCGGCCGTTCTCGATCGTTGTCTGTCCCGATCGTCGGCCGGACGATTGCGATGGGCTGAGCTGGCGGAGCTGGGCTGAACTGGGCTGAACTGGCGGATCTGATCCGGCTGGACCGGATGAGCTGGGCTTCGACGACGGCTGTGCGGTGAGGACTGCGGCAATGGTTGCGGTCATGACAATGCGGGTACGGACCGGTTCGGCCGGACCGCTGCGCGGTTCCAGGACACAGGCCGGTCGTCGGACGGGCAGAGCGGGTCCACCCCGGGTCGGCTCCGCCGGGTGGGAGCGGCAGCCGCTCGGAACAGCCTGTCAGCCATCTGCCGACAGAACAGGCGAATCAGCTGATTCCCCCAGGAAACGTCCTTCTGCGAAGCAGATTGGCCGGATTCCGCCGGATCGTCCCATCCCACGCCTCCATCCCCGTCGGCAGCTCGTCCGCAAGCGCGCCGTCACACACCGTAGCCGCCAGTGGGTGAGCGCGCCAGAGTGCGGAGGACGAGCCGTCGGACCGCCGAACCTCCATGTTCGCCGTCTCCCCGGTTTCTTCACCCCGGCCTACCGGAATCGCATCAATCGGCCCCGGTGGGCTAGCGTGGTCGACCGTGCGTCTCGTAATTGCCCGTTGCTCAGTCGACTATGCCGGTCGGCTCTCCGCCCATCTGCCGTCCGCCACCAGGCTCATCCTGGTCAAGGCCGACGGCAGCGTCAGCATTCATGCCGACGACCGCGCCTACAAGCCGCTCAACTGGATGTCGCCACCGTGCTCCCTCAAGGAGGGTGACGGCACCTGGACGGTCATCAACAAGGCCGGCGAGAAGCTGATCATCACGCTGGAGGAGGTGCTGCACGACTCCTCCCACGAACTCGGGGTGGACCCCGGCCTGATCAAGGACGGCGTCGAGGCACACCTCCAGGAGCTGCTCGCCGACCGGATGGAGGTGCTCGGCAACGGCTGGGCCCTGATCCGCCGCGAGTACCCGACCGCGATCGGCCCCGTCGACATCCTGTGCCGCGACTCCGACGGCGCCACCGTCGCCGTCGAGATCAAGCGGCGCGGCGAGATCGACGGCGTCGAACAGCTCACCCGCTACCTCGAACTCCTCAACCGCGACCCGCTGCTCGCCCCCGTGAAGGGCGTCTTCGCCGCGCAGGAGATCAAGCCCCAGGCCCGCGTACTGGCCACCGACCGGGGCATCGGCTGCGTGGTCCTGGACTACGACGAGCTGCGCGGCATCGAGGACGACAAGCTCAAGCTGTTCTGAGCCGTCACGGCGACG
>FTKL01000082.1_pt3 | contig 10896 bp, 10 predicted proteins | sample 2434061 | NCBI WGS metagenome assembly FTKL01 (sample SAMEA3914816, study PRJEB12502) | metagenome | biome: forest; material: soil | place: USA | collected 2011-09-16 | depth 0.3 m
GACTACCCGCTGCAGAAGGTCGGCCGCCTGGTTCTGAACAAGAACCCGGAGAACGTCTTCGCCGAGGTCGAGCAGTCCGCCTTCTCGCCGAACAACTTCGTGCCCGGCATCGGTCCGTCCCCGGACAAGATGCTCCAGGGCCGGCTGTTCGCCTACGCGGACGCCCAGCGCTACCGCCTCGGCGTCAACCACACCCTGCTCGCCGTCAACGCCCCCAAGGCCACCGAGGCGAACAACTACGGCCGTGACGGCCTGTCCGCCGTCAACAAGTCGGGCCGCGGCAAGAACTACGAGCCCAACTCGTACGACGGCCCGGCGCAGACGGACAACGCGCTGGCCGCGCCGGTGGCCCTGAACGGCCACACCGGCACGTACACCACGCCGGCCCACACCAAGGACGACGACTTCTTCCAGGCCGGCGAGCTCTACCGGCTGATGTCGGCCGGCGAGCAGAGCCGCCTGATCGACAACATCGCGGGCTTCCTGGCGCAGGTCACCCGGGACGACGTGATCGAGAAGAACCTCGCCCACTTCCACGCGGCCGACGAGGAGTACGGCAGCCGCCTGGAGGCGGCCGTCGCCAAGCTCCGCGCCGGCGACGAGGGCTGACGGCAGCAGCCTCAAGAGACCGACTGACCAACCCTCACCGGCAGGCCGGGGCCCGCACCCCGGCCCGCCGCGTGAACGGGCCTCTCCCCTCCGGGCAGTGGGGGAGAGGCCCGTTCGCGTTCCCCGGGAGCGCCCCGGCCGGCATATGCCGGCCGAGTCGCGCGTATCACCTGCGCGAATATCTGCGGAGCGGCAGCTCGCGGCGCTCCGCGGTGGATAGGCTGGAGGGGTCGCGGCACGCCCGCGCGGGGCATCCGAAGGGGAGGACGTCATGCCGACACCGGCCCGGAGTCGTCAGGCCACGCTGGACCAGGGTGGCCCTGGCCCGTACAGCTCCCTGCAGCACGCGCTGAGACTGCTGGAGGCGGTCGACCGTCACCCCGGCGGGGTGACCACGGCGGGCCTGGCCCGCGAGACCTCGCTCCCGCTGCCGGACGTGCGCCGGCTGACCGAGTTCCTGGAGACCGAGGGCTACCTGCAGTACCAGGACGAGGCCTGGGTGCTGGGTGGCACCTTCGCGCTGCTCGGCCAGTACAACCGGGAGCAGCTCGTCCGCGTGCGGCTCAACCACAAGCTCGCCGAGCTGCGGGACGAGCTGGGTGCGGCGGTGTACTTCAGCCGCTACCACGACGGGGAGTTGTCGGTCGAGGCGGTCGCGTCGGCCGAGCACGCCCCCGCCGTCCAGGAGTGGGTGGACTTCCGCGCCACCGCGCACGCCAGCGCGATCGGCAAGTGCCTGCTCAGCCAGCTCGACCACGACACCCGGCGGGACCACCTCTCCCGGCACCCGGTGGCCCGGCTCACCTCGCGCACCATCACCGACGCCGAGCAGCTGATGCACCGTCTGGAGCGCCAGCCGGCCACCATGCCGGTGCTGGACATCCAGGAGTACGCGCTCGGCACCGTCTGCGCGGCGGTGCCGATCACGGCGGGCAGCACGGTCGGCTGCCTGGCCACCTCGATGCCGGTCGACAACGTCCACCGCCTGAAGGCGGCCGCCGAACTGCTCGCGCTGCGGGCGGCGCCGCTGATGCTCGCGATGGCGGTCTGAGCACGTACGCCACCTGAGGCCCGCCGGGACGTCCCGGCGGGCCTCGGTGCTGCCCGGCGGCGCCTTGCGAGGGTCTTATTAGACTCGATGTCGATAACAATCGTCGAAACCCTTGTAGCGGGCGTTACCCGCTAGTACGTTTCCGGGAGTCGAGCTGCCACCCGCAGGTCAGGAGAGCCCCCATGCCCCGCTCCAACCCCGCCGTGCCTGCCGCACCGGCCGTCCACGACAACCTCGTCCTGGAGCCCCGGGACGTCCGCTTCGACTGGTCCGCCCTGCCGCTGCACTGGATCCCCGACGAGCCGATGGCCACCCACACCATCAACGTCCTGCACCTGCTGCTCCCGGAGGGCGAGCGCTGGTTCGTCAGGGTCTTCAAGGAGGCCCTCCCGCTGATCACCGACGAGCAGCTGCGCGAGGAGGTGCTCGGCTTCATCGGCCAGGAGGCCATCCACGCGGAGGCCCACCAGGAGGTCCTCGACCACCTGCTCGCCCAGGGCCTCGACCCCCGCCCGTACGTCCGCCAGATCGCCTGGCTGTTCCAGCGCATCCTCGGCGAGCGCAGCGGGCTGACCCCGCGCGGGCGCCGGGAGAACATCATCGAGCGGGTCGCCTTCGTCGCCGCGATCGAGCACTTCACCGCCTTCCTCGGCGACTGGGCGCTCAACTCCCCGGGCCTGGACCGCGCCAAGGCCGACCCCACGATGCTCGACCTGCTGCGCTGGCACGGCGCCGAGGAGGTCGAACACCGCAGCGTCGCGTACGACCTGATGGTCCACCTCGACCCCGGCTACCTCCGCCGGATCCGTGGCATGGCCGTCTCCGGGCCGCTCCTCGTCCACCTCTGGGTGCGCGGCGTACGCTTCCTGCTCGCCGCCGACCCCACCCTGGACGGCCGGATCCGCCCCACCTGGCGCGAGGCCCGGAACATCGCGAACCGCGGCATGCTGCCCGACCCGGTCAAGTCGCTGTGCTCGGGCCTGCGCTACCTGCGGCGCGGCTACCACCCCACCCAGGAGGGCTCCTCCAGCCAGGCCCTCAGCTACCTGGCCACCTCCCCGGCGGCGCGCGCCGCGGCCGCCCACCACTGACCGACCGACCAGCAGACAGCAGCCAGGAGAGCCGCCCCGGATGGACCTCAGCACCCCGCCCCCGGACCTGTACGGGCGCCCGCGCGCCGACCGCTTCATGCAGCGCGTCACCGCCTTCGGCGACCGCTACACCCCCGCCCTCGGCAGCCCGCTGCTGCGCCGCAGCCCCCGCCGCCCGCCCGCCCGGCCCACCCCGCCGCTGCGCCTGACCGTCACCGGCCACCGGACGATCGCCACCGGCATCGCCGAGCTGCGCCTGGCCGGCCCCGGCGGCGGCGAACTGCCCGGCTGGCAGCCCGGCGCGCACATCCGCCTGCGGCTGCCCTCCGGCCGGGAGCGCCACTACTCGCTCTGCGGCGACCCGGCCGACCGCACCGTCTACCGGATCGCCGTCCGCCGGCTGGCCGAGGGTGGCGGCGGCTCGGCCGAGATCCACGACGAGCTGCTCCCCGGCACCGAGCTGACCGTCCGCCGCCCCCGCAACGGCTTCGCCTTCTGCGCCGAGCCGTCCGTCCTGCTGCTGGCCGGCGGCATCGGCATCACGCCGCTGCTGCCGATGGCCCGCGAGGCCCAGCGGCTCGGCCTGGACTGGCGCCTGGTCCACGTCGGCCGCAGCGCCGACACCCTGCCCTTCGGGGACGAGCTGCGCGCCCTCGACCCCGCGCGGGTGGAGATCCGCACCGACGACCGGCACGGCGTGCCCACCGGCGCCGGACTCCTCGCCCACGCGCGCCGGGGCACCGCCGTGTACTGCTGCGGACCGGCCCCGATGCTCGCCGCCGTCCAGGGCGCGCTGGAGGCCTCCGCCACCCGTACCCTGCACTTCGAACGCTTCGGCGCCGCACCCGTGCTGGACGGCCGGCCGTTCACCGTCCGGCTCGGCGCCGGCGGCCCGCTGCTCGCCGTCCCCGCCGACCGCTCCGCCCTGGACGTCGCCCTGGAACAGCGCCCCGACCTGCCGTACTCCTGCCACCAGGGCTTCTGCGGCACCTGCCGGGTGCAAGTCCTGGCCGGCACCCCCGAACACCGCGACCGCCGCCTCACCGAGGACGAGCGCGCGGCCGGCGCCCTGCTGCCCTGCGTCTCGCGGGCGGCCGAGGGCGAGACCCTCGTCCTCGACGTCTAGCCGACAGGAGCCGCACCCGCATGGCCACCGCGACCGCCCCGAGCCCCGCCTTCCCCCGCCCCGCATTCCCCTTCAGCGACGCCGACCTCGGCCGGTTCCGGGAGACCCAGCAACTCGCGTACCACTGCGCCGAACAGGTCGCCGCCTGGATCGAGCCCGGCGTCACCGAACGCCAGGCCACCGCCGAGCTGCGCCGCTGCCTGGTCCGGGCCGGCGTGCAGGACTTCTTCCACATCCCGTTCGCCTGGTTCGGCGACCGCACCGCCTTCCGGCACTTCCACACCCCGCTGCAGTTCTTCGCCGGCGGCCGCAAGCTCCAGGAGGGCATGCCGTACGTGCTGGACTGCGCGCCGGTGGTGGACGGCTACACCGCCGACATCGGTTACGGCGGCAAGGTCGGCGACAACCCGCTCTGGGACCGCCTCGCCGCCGACCTCCAGGTCTACCGCGAGCTGATCCTGCGTGAGGTGAAGGCCCGCAAGCCGCTGGCCGAGGTGTACGCGGCGGTCGACGCGCAGATCGCCGCCCACGGCTACGACAACCGCCACCAGGTCTACCCCGGCCGGGTGATCGGCCACCAGGTGACCCGGACGACCTCGCGCGGGCCGGCCGGCGTCAACCTGTTCGGCTTCGGCGTCCGCACCATCCAGACCCTCGGCCGGGAGCTGGTCAGCGAGCGCCTGCACGGCCGCTCCCCGCTCTGGGCCGACGGCCGGGCCTCCCGGCACGCGCCCACGCCCGGCCTCTGGGCGGTCGAACCGCACATCGGCTTCCGCGACGTGGGTATCAAGTTCGAGGAGCTGCTGGTGGTCACCGAGGATGATGCCTACTGGCTCGACGACGACCTGCCGCACGTGCGGCGCTGGAGCAGTGCCGAGGAGGCATCCCGATGACCCCCCGCCGCCGTACCGTCCACTCCGGCGGGTTGCCGCTCGCCGTCTTCGAACAGGGCGACCCGGCCGCGCCGACCGTCCTGCTGGTGCACGGCTACCCCGACACCCACGTGGTCTGGGACGACGTCGCCGAGGACCTCGCCCGCGACCACCACGTGGTGCGCTACGACACCCGGGGCGCCGGCGAGTCCGGGGTGCCGGCCTCCCGGGACGGCTACCGGCTCGACCACCTCGCCGCCGACCTGTTCGCGGTCGCCGACGCCGTCAGCCCGGACCGCCCGGTGCACGTGGTCGCCCACGACTGGGGCTCGCTGCAGTCCTGGGAGGCCGTCACCGAGCCCGGCGCCGAGCGGCGCCTCGCCTCCTACACCACGCTCTCCGGCCCCTGCCTCGACCACATGGGCTTCTGGATCCGCAAGCGCCTGCACCGCCCCACCCCGCGCCACCTGCGGCAACTGCTCTCCCAGGGCGTGCACTCCTGGTACATCACCGCCTTCCACCTGCCCGTCCTCGCCCCCGCCGTCTGGCGGCTCGGCCTGGCCCGCGCCTGGCCCCGCGTGCTGCGCGACCTGGAGGGTGTCACCCCGCGCCCCGGCCACCCGCAGCCGACCCTCGCCCGGGACGCCGTGCACGGCATCGAGCTGTACCGCGCCAACATGCGCCCCACCATGCGCAACCCCCGCGAGCGGCCCACCGAGGTCCCCGTCCAGCTGGTCACCCTCACCCGGGACCGCTACGTCGGCGTCTCGCTCTCCGAGGGCCTGGAGCGCTGGGCGCCCAACCTCACCCGGCGCTCGCTGAACGCCTCCCACTGGTCCGCACTGCTGGAGAAGGGGCCCGCCGTGGCCGGTCTGGTCCGTGAGTTCACCGCCCGCACCGAGGCCGGGCAGAAGGCCGGCCCGCCCGACGACGGCCGCCTCGTCGTCGTCACCGGCGCCGGCAGCGGCATCGGCCGCGCCACCGCACTGGCCTTCGCCGAGCAGGGATCCAGGGTGGTGGTCTGCGACCTCGACCTCGAATCGGCCGGGCGGACGGCCGAACTCGCCTCCCTGATCGGCCCGAAGGCCCACGCCTACCGGGTCGACGTCAGCGACGGCGCGGCCGTCGACGCCTTCGCCCGGCAGGTCGCCGCCGAGCACGGCGTGCCCGACGTGCTGGTCAACAACGCCGGCATCGGCCACTCCGGCACCTTCCTGCAGACCACCGAGAAGGAGTGGCAGCGCGTCCTGGACGTCAACCTGTGGGGCGTCATCCACGGCTGCCGCGCCTTCGGCACCCTGATGACCGAACGCGGCGAGGGCGGCCACATCGTCAACCTCGCCTCGGCCGCGGCCTACCTGCCGTCCAAGGTGCTGGCCGCCTACGCCACCAGCAAGGCCGCCGTCCTGATGCTCTCCGACTGCCTGCGCGCCGAACTCGCCCCGGCCGGCATCGGCGTCAGCGCGATCTGCCCCGGCATCGTCAACACCAACATCACCCGTACCTCCACCTTCTCCGGCACCACCGCCGAACAGCAGTCCGCCAAGCAGCAGCGCGCCGCCAGGCTCTACGCCCGTCGGGGCTTCCCGCCCGAGAAGGTCGCCGCCGAGATCCTCCGTGCCGTCCGCACCCGCAAGGCCGTCGTCCCCGTCACCTTCGAGGCCAAGGCCGCCCGCGCCCTCGGCCGCCTCTCCCCGGGCCTGCTGCGGCTCGCGGCGCGGCTCGACGTGGGCTGAGCGCGGGGCTGCCGGACGGTTCGGGGCCTGCGATATCAAGTACGATGGAAATTGATATCGCAGGACCCCGTCGTCCCGGGAGGTTCCCATGGCTCGCACCGTGATAGACGTCAATGACGAGTTGCTCGCCGAGGCAGCCGAGATCTTCGGCACGACCACCAAGGTGGCGACCGTCAACGCGGCCCTCGAAGACGTGATCAAGCGCCGCAAGCGGGCCTCGTTCCTGAACTGGCTGGCCGAGGGCGGACTGCCGGACCTCACGGGGCCGGTGGAGAACCCGCCGGGGAACGCACAGGACCGGGCGGCGTGACCGAGCGCTATCTCATCGACAAGTCGGCGTTGGCGCGCTATCCCAAGCCGGCCGTCCGAGCGGTGATCGAGCCGCTCCACAACGCGGGGCTGCTGGCGGTCTGCGGAGCCGTCGAGCTGGAGGTTCTGCACAGCGCGCGGTCCAGGGCGGACGCCCTGCGGATCCGCGACGAGATGCGCGGCTTCGACTGGCTGCCGACACCGGACGAGGCATGGGGCCGCGCCCTGGACGTACAGGCCGAACTCGTCGGGGCGGGAAACCGGCGGGCACTGTCGCTGGCCGACCTGATCATCGCCGCGACCGCGGAACGCCATGGTGCGGCAGTCCTTCACTACGACGGCGACTACGACATGATCGCCGCCGTCACCGGGCAACCCACCCGCTGGGTCGTTCCTCCGGGTACAGCCGACTGAGATCGGCCGCCCGGCGCGTGTCAGCGGGCGCCGCCCGGCCGGGTGTCTGTTAATCCTGGTGGGGCATCTACCGCCCGCCCGAAGGAGCGCATCCATGGCCACCGGCATCGTCACGGCGTACCACGAGGGGCACGGTTACGGGTCGATCAGGCCCGACGACGGCGGTGCGGAGGTGATCGTCTACTTCGACTCGGTGACCAGCGACAGCGGCCGGGTGCCGGTCACCGAGCCGGCCGGCCGGGTGCTGACCGTCGGGCAGAAGGTCAGCTACGAGCCGGCCCAGGAGGAGGGCCGGATCGTGGCGGAGCACGTCCGGCCGCTCTGAGTACGATGGCGGGCCATGGAGACAGCTCTGTGGTCCTTCGCCCTCGTCGTCGGTCTGCTCACGCTCACCCCGGGGCTCGACACCGCGCTGATCCTGCGCACCTCCGCCCTCGGACACCGCAGGCAGGCCTGGGGCGTCGTCCTCGGGATCCAGACCGGCACGCTGCTCTGGGGCACCCTCACCTCGGCCGGCGTGACGGCGCTGCTCACCGCCTCGCACCTGGCGTACGAGGCGCTGCGCTGGGCCGGCGCCGGCTACCTGCTCTGGATGGGCGTGCGGCTGCTGCGCACCGAGGACGCGGCCGTGGCGGAACCCGGGGCGGGCCCGGCGGGCGGCGGCCTGTTCCAGGGCTGGCGGCGCGGCACGCTGACGAACCTGCTGAACCCCAAGGTCGGCGTCTTCTACGTCGCCGTGCTGCCGCAGTTCATCCCGGCCGGCGTGCCGCACTTCTCCGCCGGGGTCCTGCTGACCTGCGTGCACGTGGCGGAGGGGCTGCTCTGGTCGGCCGTCCTGGTGGGCTTCGCCCGGGTGCTGAGCGGCTGGCTCCGCCGGCCCGCCGCGCGCCGGGTGCTGGACCGGGTGACCGGGGTGGTCGTGGTCGGCTTCGGGGTGCGGCTGGCCGTGGGCGACTGACGGCGCGTGAGCGAGTGACGGATGGTCAGCCGAGCCGGCCGGGGCCGGTCCGGACCGAGACCCCCCGGCGCGTCCTACGCCGCGTGCGGCCGGGCAGGCTGGGCCGGCTGCTCGTCCGGGCGGGCCAGGTCGTGGTGGATCGGGCCGTTGCCGGCCGAGAGCGGGAGGCAGGAGCCGCCGCGGCGGTGCGCCACGATCTCGGCGGCGACCGACACGGCGGTCTCCTCGGGGGTGCGGGCACCGAGGTCGAGGCCGATGGGGGAGCGCAGGCGGGCGATCTCGGCGTCGCCGAGGCCGACCTCGCGCAGCCGCGCGTTGCGGTCGCGGTGCGTGCGGCGGGAGCCCATCGCGCCGACGAAGGCGACCGGCAGGCGCAGCGCGCGCTCCAGCAGCGGGATGTCGAACTTGGCGTCGTGGGTGAGGACGCAGAGCACCGTGCGGCCGTCGATCCGGTCGAGCTGGGAGTCGAGGTAGCGGTGCGGCCAGTCGACGACGACCTCGTCGGCGTCGGGGAAGCGCCGGGCGGTGGCGAAGACCGGGCGGGCGTCGCAGACGGTGACGTGGTAACCGAGGAACTTGCCGATCTTCACGACGGCGGCGGCGAAGTCGATGGCGCCGAAGACCAGCATCCGGGGCGCGGGCACGTAGGACTCGACGAAGAAGGTCACGGTGCCCTGCTCCTGCTCGTCGCAGGGGCGCCCGTCCAGGCCGAGGACGAGCCTGCCGGTACGGCCGGCGTCCAGCATGGCGCGGGCCTCGGCGACGGCGGCGCGCTCCAGGGCGCCCGTCGTGGTCGGGGCGGGGGAGAGCGTGCCGTGGTGGCTGTCGGCAGTGACGGCGACGGTGGCGCCGAGCAGGGCGGCCGGCCCGGCGATCACCCGGGCCAGCGCGACGGGCGTGCCGGAGGCGATGTAGGTGATGCCGGCGTCGAGCGCCGGGTCCGCGCCGGGGGTGATCGGCTGGACGAACACGTCGAGGATCCCGCCGCAGGTCAGGCCGACGGCAAAGGCGTCCTCGTCGCTGTACCCGAAGCGCTCCAGGACGGGCGTGCCGGAGGCGATGGCCTCCTGGCAGAGCTCGTACACCGCTCCCTCGACGCAGCCGCCGGACACACTGCCGACCGCCTCGCCGGCCGCGTCCACGGCGAGCGCCGCGCCCGGGTCGCGCGGCGCGCTGCCGGAGACGCCGACGACGGTGGCCACGGCGAAGGAGCGCCCGGACGCGTGCCAGGCCTGCAACTGCTCGGCGATGTCCTGCATCTCGGGGGCTCCTTACGGGTGCGGAGGGACTGACGGGAGGTGCCGCCGTACGGGAGCCGGGGCCCCGTACGGCGGCGGTGGCGCTAGTGGACGCCGAGCAGGTCCTTGACCGGGCTGAGCGCGAAGTAGACCACGAAGACCGCGGTCAGGACCCACATCAGCGGGCCGGGCTCGCGCCACTTGCCGGTACCGGCCTTGATGGCGACGTACGAGATCACGCCGGCCGCGACACCGGCGGTGATGTTGTAGGTGAACGGCATCAGGACGGAGGTCAGGAAGGCCGGGATGGCCACCTCGCGGTCCGACCAGTCGATGTGCCGGGCCTGGCTCATCATCATCGAGCCGATGACGACGAGTGCGGCGGAGGCGACCTCGACCGGGACGATGCCGGCGAGCGGGGAGAAGAACAGCATCAGGGCGAAGAAGCCGCCGGTGACCAGCGAGGCGAGGCCGGTGCGGGCGCCGTCGCCGACACCGGTGGCCGACTCGACGAACACCGTCTGGCCGCCGCCGCCCGCCACGCCGCCGATCGCGCCGCCGGCGCCGTCGATGAACAGGGCCTTGGACAGACCGGGCATCCGGCCCTGCTTGTCGGCGAGTCCGGCCTCGGTGCCGACGCCGATGATGGTGGCCATCGCGTCGAAGAAGCCGGCCAGCACGAGGGTGAAGACCGCGACCGAGGCGCTGATGGCGCCCATGCCCTTGCCCGTGAAGGCCCCGAACAGGTCGATGTCACCGAAGAGGCCGAAGTTGGGTGCGGCGACCGGGCTGCCGGGCCACTCGGGGATCGAGCTGCTCCAGGTGTGCTCCGGGAGGTCGACGACCGCGTTGACGATGAACGCCAGGACGGTGCCGCCGGCGATGCCGATGAGGATCGCGCCACGGGTGTTGCGGGCCAGCAGGATGAAGATCGCCAGCAGGGTCACCGCGAAGATCAGGACGGGCCAGCCGACCAGCTCGCTGTTGGGGCCGAGCGACACGGGCGGGCCGTACGGGTCCGGGCCGTGGTGGATGAAGCCGGACTTGACGAGGCCGATCAGCGCGACGAACAGGCCGATGCCGATGGTGATCGCGTGCTTGATCGGCAGTGGGATGCCGTTCATGATCTTCTCGCGGAGGCCGGAGACGACCAGCAGCACGATCAGCAGACCGTAGATCACGCAGAGGCCCATGGCCTGCGGCCAGGTGGTGTGCGGCGCGACGATCGTGGAGAGCGCGCCGGAGACCGAGAGGCCGGCCGCGAGCGCGAGCGGGACGTTGCCGACCACGCCCATCAGGATCGTGGTGACGGCGGCGGCCAGCGCGGTCGCCGTGGTCAGCTGCGCGTGATCCAGGTGGACGCCGTTCTTGTCGGCGCCGCCCAGCAGGATCGGGTTGAGCAGCAGGATGTAGGCCATCGCCATGAAGGTGGTGAGGCCGCCGCGGATCTCCGTCGCGAAGGTGGAGCCGCGGGCCGAGATCTTGAAGTAGG
>FTKL01000252.1_pt3 | contig 10884 bp, 8 predicted proteins | sample 2434061 | NCBI WGS metagenome assembly FTKL01 (sample SAMEA3914816, study PRJEB12502) | metagenome | biome: forest; material: soil | place: USA | collected 2011-09-16 | depth 0.3 m
TCGCCAGGACGGACAGCTCGGGCGTCGGGGTGACGCCGGGTCGGGTCATCGGTGTTCCTCCGGGAGTACGTGAACGGCCAGCTTCTGCCCGCCCTGGAAAATGTTGATCTTCGCGTTGTGGCTGGCCTTGGAGCCGAATCCGGCCACCTGTCCGCCCAGCAGGTACGTGTCGAGGCTGATCGCCATGACGGCGATCCGCTCGTCCCCGACGGTGACCACCGGGTACGGCAGGGGCTTCACCGCCCGTTGGGCGATGTGCCCGTGGGCGAGCGCGCGCCCGACGGCGGCACGCCAGGCCCCGCGCGGGACGTCGTGGCCGATGGTGACGCCGTCGCCCCGGATGTCGTACGCCTCCTTCAGCACGTAGCCGCCCTGGTGCTCCATCAGCTCGTCGGTCAGGAGCTGCGATCCGCTCGCCGACCGGGCATCGGGCGTCACCCGGCGGGTCCACGGCAGCAGGGACGCGACGAGTTCGCGCTGCTCGTCACTGAACAGGTGCGCGAACTGCGGCTCCTGGACGAACGCCAGGCTCAACTTGTTCTCGGCGACGTAGCGTGCGCCGAACGGGTTGAGGTGGACCAGCGGGGTGTCCAGCAACGCCCGCTCCCACACCGCGACGAACTCCGGATCGGCTGCCATGGTGTTCCAGCCGACGGTGTTCACCTTGTTCCAGCAGAGCTCCGCCGTACGGGACCCGAACCTCGCCTGTCCGTTGACCACCCGGAGTTCACGCGGATCGGCCAGGAAGGCGTCGACCCCGGCGGCGCGGAACTCCGCCACCGTCTCGACGCTCTCCCGGTTGGCGGCCCCGGCCGGCTGCAGGACGGCCAGTCCGGCCGGCTCCGCCGCCTTGCCCGGCACCCGGGCGGCCGTCGCCCGCGCGCCGGCCCGCAGCGCGTTCAGGAACCGGTCGGCGCCGCGATAGGTGAGCGGGCCGGGTCCGGCGGAGCCCGCGTCTCCCAGCGCCGCCGAGATCCGGCCGACGACCTCGTTGATCCGCGCGGTGAAGAGGGTGCCCGCCGGCGCGTCGGCGTTGTTCTCCAGCACCACCAGGCGCTCGGTGCCGAGCTCCAGGTAGCCGTCGAGCCGGCAGACCCAGGGGGCGTCGGACGGTCCCCGGTCGGCGGCGATCAGCCGCTCCGCGGCCGGCGGGAGCCCGTACCAGCGCCGCACCTCCTCGTTGTCGCGGAAGTGCCGCACCACGTCACCCAGCAGCTCGACGTACCCGGCGAGCGGCTGCCGCAACTGCGCGGCGGCCGCGCCGCGCACCAGGACCGGCATCGGAGAGAGCGGGAAGTCGCGGTTCTGGAAGCAGGGCGCGCCGGCCAGCGCCGCCCCGACCGCGGCCGCGGCCGCGGCCGGCTCGGCGACCAGCCGGTGCGCCCCGGCGAGCGCCTGCGGCCAGGCGATCGTCCCGCTCATCGGAGCTGCCCCTCGACCGGCCGGCGCTCGTCGGCGGTCCACGGCACGCTGGTCGCCGGGCGCTCTCCCCGGGCCTGGCTGAAGTGGGCATCGACCAGCCGGGTGGTGACCGGGCAGTCCGGCCAGCCCGGCAGGCGGACGCCGTCGATCTCGCGGACGGGCGCGAACTCCGCACCTGTGCCGCAGAGGAAGACCTCGTCGGCCGCCAGCAGCCGTTCCGGGGTCACCGCTTCGGCAGCGGCCGTCAGGCCGAGCTGCCGCGCCGTGGCGAGCGCCCATGCCCGGGTGACGCCCGGCAGTACCGCGTCGGCCAGCCGGGGCGTGACCACCCTGTTCCCCTCCACCAGGAAGACCGTCGCGGTGGGGGCCTCGGAGATCAGCCCGTCGGCGGTCAGGAGCAGACAGCCGTCGTACCCGGCGGCCGCGGCGGCGGTGTGGGCCAGGCGCGGCCCGGCATAGGCCGAGATGTTCTTCGCGGCGCTCGGGAAGACCTCGCCCGACGGGCGCTGCCAGTTGCTGACCGTCAGGCGCATGCCGTCGCCGGTGGCGAGCCAGCGCTTGCGCCCGGACGGGGTGACGGAGACGGTGAGCACCGTGTCGGCCCGGTCGCCGAGGTCACCCGGGTTGCCGGCACTCGCGGCGACCCGGACGTAGCTGTCCTCCGCGACCTGGTTGACCTCGACCAGTCGGTCGATGACGGCCGGCACCTCGTCGCAGCACCCGGGATCGAGCCCCATGAGCAGGCAGGAGTTGCGCAGCCGGTCCAGGTGCTGGGGGAGCAGCCAGGCGGCCACCTCGCCGTCGTGCTGCCGGTAGATCCGGATGCCCTCGAACACCGAGACGCCGTAGCGCAGCGCGATGCTGCTGACCGGAAGGGTCGCCTCGGCGGCGGGGACCAGCCGGCCCCGGTGGTGCACCAGCCGGGGGGCGGGGGCCGGGGCCGGCTGCTGGGTGGACGGGAGCGTCACTGCCCCGCCCCGTGGCGGAACACCGGCTCGGCCGAGTCGTAGGAGGTCGCGAGGATCATGTCGAAGTGGCGGTGGCGCAGTTCGAGGGCCTTGCCGAGCGCGTCGACCGCCTGGGCCTTCAGCAGGTCGGTGGTGCAGTAGCGGCGCAGCAGGTCGCGCGCGGCCTCCGCGTGCTCGTCCTCCAGCTCGCTGACGGCGTCGGCGCCCTCGTCGGCCGAGGCGTGGTGGACGAAGAACTCGTAACCCTTCTCGGGGAGTTCGTAGATGTCCCGCATCACGGAGAGCATGCTCACGCCGGCCCCGTCGACGATGGGGGGCTGGCCCTCCATCAGCAGCAGGACGGAGGCGACACCGGAGGTGAAGTGGCTCTCGCGGCTGTTGCAGACCCGGACGTTGTGCGTGACGACGGCAGCGGTCTCCGGCTCGATCGGCGCGTTCTCGAGCTGCTCGGCGGTGACGCCCACGGCCGCACCGAAGTCCGCGAAGGTGTTCAGGTGGCGGCCCGAGTTCGAGAGCGCCCCGGTCTCCTCCTCGTAGATGTTCTCCACCAGCAGGCGGCGGATGCGGTAGTCGTCGATGTTCGAGGCGATACCGAGAATGTTGCGGGTCCACAGGCTCTTGATCGGCCAGCGGTGCTGGACGAATCCCTGCAGCAGTCGCTCGGTGGCCTTGCCCGCGAGAATCGTCTGGTAAAGGGGGCTGGTCATCTTCTTGCGGTCCGCGATCATGCGGTCGAGAACGGAAATGAAATCGGTCATGACGAAGCCATCCTTGAATAGGGGGTTTTCGAAGACGTCAGAACAGGAATCGGAATCGGGACGCGAATCCGGCGGCGGCAGGGATCAGGACGCGATCCGGAGCCCGTTCCGGAGCAGCGCGTCGTACCCGTCCTGGACGGCCTGCTCCTGCAGCTGCCGGGCCTGGTCGAGGCCCACGTCCAGCAGGCCGGCGACGAGAGTGCCGCCGGTGCCGTCGGCCAGCATCCGCAGCCGCGCGGCGTGCGTGGTCCGGTCCTGGAGCAGCGGCTCCAACCGGAAGTCGGCGCCACCGTGCACCGTGAGGTGAGCGGCGATCAGCTCCAGACGGAGGTTGCCGCCGCCCTTGCCGATGCCGCCGATCGAGGCGTCCACCGCCCCGGCCCCGGCGGCGATCGCGGCCCTGGTGTTGGCGAACGCGAGGCCGAGGTTGTCGTGCGGGTGGAAGCCGACCGTGACGTCGGAGCCTGCGAGGGCCTCGACCACCGCCCGGCAGCGGACGGCCACGTCGTCGGGGTAGAGACTGCCGTTCGAGTCGGCGAGGTAGACGTAGGCGGCGCCCCGCCCGGCAGCCCGCTCGGCCGCCAGGGCCAGCTCGGCCGGATCGGTCCGGCTCACATGGGTGAGGTTGACCGCGAGCTTCAGGCCGGCGGCCAGTGCCGCGTCCAGGTACGGCGCGGCCCTTTCGACGTCCAGGCGGGGGATCAGGAGGCGGACCATCCCGATCCCGTGCGCCCGGAGGTCCTTCAGTCGTTCCGGCGCGACGTCGCCGGGCCGGACCATGACGGCGAGTTCGGTCCGGCCGGCCTCGGCGGCGAGCGCCTCCAGGTACTCGGGGCGGCAGGTGGCGGACGGACGGAGCGGGTCGGCCTCCTCGCCCCGGAGATAACCGACCTCCGCGAACTGGACACCGGCCTGGGCCACGGCACGGACTATCCCGGCAGCTTCGCCGAGGGTCCAACTGTGCCCGTTGACATAGCCGCCGTCGCGGATGGTCACGTCCAGGATAGAAATACCCGCCGAATCACGTACTTCGGATTTCACCATCACCCGATCTGTCGGTCCACTTGGCTCTGTACCCCCGACGGCAGCAGCCGGCGCATTCTCAGCGGAGGGTTGGAATCCGGCGGGTTTGAGGATCCCGACTGGGAACAGCAGTGACAAGATCCTTTCGGTGGCCACTACTGCCGTTGGCACCTTGTTGCCAGACCTTGTCCCCCGTTCGCGGCCGACCGTCGTCGGCCCCGGGAGGGGTTGCCCGGCCCTTCCTGCCGGAAGTTCAGCGCTGACCGAACCCGTCTACGCCGGCGTCGGCCGGCCCACCTTGGCGACCTGGTCGCGCCTGCGGGCACACGCATCCATTGAGCATGAAGTCCTCCGGCCGGCACAACAAGGCCTTCAGAAACGGCTGCGAGATCCGCATCCGGATTGCGAAGCAGCAGCCTTCGCGCTCGGCGTTGGACAACGACTGGCCTGACGTGAGCCGCGGAGCATGCCGGAAGTACTGCGGAAGCCCGACGCGCGGAACTACAGGTCGAACGCGTGGCCCTGGATGTGCCGTTGCGGCAGATCCGAAAGGCCGGTGTCCACAGTTGCGCCCCTGCTCCGGACGGGGCGCGTCCGGAGCAGGGGCGGGGGGTGGCCCGTGATGGGGGTCGATCAGTCGATGGACCAGCGCTGCAGCGCCGAGCCGGTGTCGGGCTGCTGGGTCGCCTTGGCGCCGTTGGCGGCCGAGGCTGCGGTGAGCAGCAGGCCGGTGCCGGCGGAGGTGATGGTGCTCTGGTCGTTGTCGGTCGGGGCGATCTTCCAGCGCTGGCCGGTCTGGCCGTCGCAGGTCCGTTGGACGACGGTGGAGCCGGCGCTGCCGGTTGCCTCGGCGCACTTGCCGGAGGTCTTGTTGGTCATGGTGTAGGTGCCGTCGGACTGGGGCGCGATGGTCCAGGTCTGGTTGCCGCCGCGGTTGGGCGCCCACATCAGCAGGTCGGAACCGTCGGACGTGGAGCCGCCGTTCTCCAGGGCGATGCCTCCGGTCTCGACGCTGTGGACGCCTTCCACGGTCTTGACGATGCCGGGCCAGGGGATGCCCGGGGCGGGGTGGTAGCCGATACCGGCCGCGGTCCAGCGCGGTCCCTGCTGGGCCAGGCGCTGGCGGAAGCCGTTCCAGTCGCGGGCGGACTGGGGGCTCCATCCGACCTCGGCGAGGGCGGGGAGGCGGGGGAAGCTCATGTAGTCGGCGTAGGCCTGGGGTTCGGGCCAGCGGGTGGTCGGGGTCGGCAGGTCGCCGCTGCCCTCGTAGGCGCGGTCGGCCCACAGGGCGGCCTCGACGCCGGCGATCTTCTGGGCGGGGACGATGGAGCCGCTGCCGTCCACCTTGCCGGTGATGGTCGCCGGGTCCCAGTCGTAGGACCGTTGCACCGGCACGTATCCGGACCAGCTGAGGCCGTAGGGGGTGGAGACGTCGTACTTCATGTCCAGGTAGGCGTGGTCGGACGGGGACATGACGAACTTGGCGCCCTGCGCGACTCCGTTTCGCACGAAGCGGACGCTGTTGGTCTCCTCCGCGGTGCCGATGCTCTTGCGGTCGTCCTCCTCGCCCCAGTACTGCAGGAGGCTGCCGGCGGGGATGGTGGCCTGTCCGAGCTGGTGCCAGGCCATCACGGTCTTGCCCCGTCCGACGGCCGCGTCGGTGGCCGCCTTGACGTAGGCGGCGTACTGCTCCGGGGTGGCCTGCGGGGTCTCGTCGCCGCCGAGGTGGATGTAGGGGCCGGGGGTGAGCTTGGCCACCGCCTTGATGACGGTCTGCAGGAAGCGTCTCGTGTTGCCCGCGTGTGTCCCGTCCTCCATGCAGTAGAGGCTGATGCCGACGTCGAAGCCGGAGTAGGGCGCCTTCGCCTTGTCGTCGCAGTTCAGGTCCGGCACCGAGGCCAGCGCGGCCTCGGTGTGGCCGGGGCCGTCGATCTCGGGCACCACGGTCATGAAGCGGGACGTGGCGTAGGAGACGATCTCCTTGTAGTCCGCGGCGGTGTAGTACCAGTCGGTGCCGCCGGTGAAGCCGCTCTGCGTGCTGGCGCCCACCTTGGTCAGGTCCGGGAGGGCGTCGATGGCGATGCGCCATCCCTGGTCGTCGGTCAGGTGCAGATGCAGAGTGTTGATCTTGTAGGCGGCGGCCTCGTCGATGTAGCGCTTGACCTGGGCGACGGGGAAGAAGCGGCGCGCGACGTCCAGCATCACGCCGCGGTACTCGTATCGTGGCGAGTCGGAGATCTGCACGGGCGAGACGGTCCACGCGCGGGACTGCTTGGTGGGGGACTCGACCGCGGCGGGGAGCAACTGGCGCAGGGTCTGCACACCGCGGAACAGGCCCTCGGCCCCATAGGCCTCGACAACGACGCCGTTCTTGCCGGACTTGAGGGTGTATCCCTCGGTTCCCAGCCTCTTGGGACCGTTGGGGTCCAGGACGACGGCGTTCTTCGGCGCCCGGGTGTCCCCGACGACCGGGAGGTCGTAGCCCGTCGCAGGAGCGAGCAGCTTGGAGAGGTAGGTGCCGACGCCCACCGCCGCCGAATCCTTGGAGAGGACGGCGATGCGGGTCTGGGGGGTGAGGGTGAATCCCGCACCCCCCACCGCCTGCTGCGAGACCGGCTGCGGCACCAGGGCGTAGGGGGAGGTGGAGGGTGCGGGGGGAGCGGCGGCGGCCGGGGAGAGCGTCGCCGTGAGCGGGAGGGTGACGGCGACTGTGGCGAGTGCGACGAGGTTGCGGCCTCGTCTGTGCAACCAGCGCATGGTTGACTCCTTCGGGCAGGAGAGCACGGGACCGCACACCAGGGTGGACGGTCGGACGACGCGATGCACGCCGGTGGCGACGGTGACGCGCGGGGCTCGGGCACCGGACATCGGACCGCTGGGGGGGTTCGTCGGGCGCACTGCGCCGGAGAGGACCGCCGCCGGCATCCTGCCGTGCTGCGGGCCGCTCGTGAGGAGGCAGCGGAACATGCGGCGCGCAGCGCGACAGAGCACAGGGTTTGCTTGTAACTGCTTCAATGATGCTTGTTTCGAGCAACTTGAGTCAGAATGTGTCAGGCGGTCGAGGATGTCGTCAAGGGCTACGCGGTCGTAGCTTTGTCCGTTCGCGGGCGGATTTGCCCGCACGGTGGACGACGCCGCTCCGGGGCATGTTCGCCCGAGGTGACCTGCGGATCCCTCCCCGTCCCCGCCCTGCCCCGGGGAGCCTGGACTCGCACCGGGCCGTCCGGGCCGTCGCGCCATCGTCGCTCGCCCGCTTCTGGGGGCTGCGCCGCCCGCACAACGCGAACCCACTGGTCTTCGAGGCGTGGGCCGAGTTGGTCCGCGGCCGGTCCACGGGACGGATGGAGGACGCCCGCGCCGCCGCCGACCACTGCTACGGCGCCGCCGACGCGCTGCCCGACGACCCGACCCCTGCCCCGGCCACCTCAAGCACGCGGCCGCCCTGGCTGACCTCGACCTGCTCGCCTTCTTGCCTCCTCGCCCGGTGCAGGCGGGCTGCTCGCGCGGAGCGCCGACACCTTCGGTCTGCCCGGCGATGCGGCCACCGCTCTGAAGCGCTCAGGTGCGATACGAGGTCGCTCCAAGTAGGACGTTCTACGAGCGAGCGGCCAGGCGAAACCGGCGGATGTGTTGAAGGCGGCAGCGACGTTCACGTGGCTGGCAGCTTTCTTGATGCCCCGTCATCCACTCGGCCGGCAGGCCGGTCCGGGAGGTTTGAGCCGGGGCGGCGGGCGGGCGGGTCGGCTCCCGGGTGCCGACCAGGCCGACTTGCAGGTGTTTTGGGGCTCTCGGGGGCGGGGAGAGGGACCATCGCGGATGGCGCGGGAAGGCAGGTCGGTCATGACCGGATACGCCCAGGTGAGGGTCTACTACGCGCGTCTCTATGAACTGATGTCCCAATACCCGATGAATGTCGACGGCGACGAGGTCAGCAGGATCCGCAGCCTCTACTGCGCCACCGAGGGCGGTACGCCCGAGCGGCCGCGGCACGGCGAGCTGCCCTTCGTGGACGCGTCCGCTGTCGACGCACAGCGCTGGTACGCCGCCACCGAGGCGTTCCAGCGGGCCATGGCGCGCGTGACGGAGCAGCGGGACGCGGCGCAGCGCCATCTGCACTGGGTCCGCGGTGTCGCGCGCCCGTTCTGGAAGGCCCGCCATGCTCTGCGCAACCGACGACTGCGCGCCACGTACGACGCCACGATGGAGCGCCTGCGCCAGGACGTGCTCAGCGCCTACCGGGACTTCCGCGAGCAGGCCGGCGACCTCACGCCGTACGTCCACGCCGAAATCGAGCGTCGGGAACGTGAGCGGCGTGAGCGCCAGGAACAGCGGGAGGAGGAGAGGCGCCGGCGTGAGCCCGGGGAGCGCATGGAGCGGGCCGCCGCGATGGCCGGTGCCCCGGGCGAGCCGGTCTGGGGGTACACGCTGCTCGAGACAAGGCCTGACAGTCACTACTTCCAGATCTATCTGCAGACCCTGGAGGAGGTGCGGGACCCACGTGGCGGCGTGGCACAGACCGACCTCACCCCGGAGCAGGTCCAGGCCGCGCTCACCGAGGAGCGCCTACGGGACAGGTACACGGTCGTCATGTGGTCCCACCAGACCCGGCTCGCGCTGGAGGAGTGGCACGCGAGCGGGAGGGCGGCGGACGCCTGGTGCGAACTCACCGGCACCCTGGTCGACCCGTGGCCCCGGATCACCGAGCAGGCCGCGCAGCGACGCTACTACGGGCCGTCCAGTACCTACTTCGGTTTCGGCGGCTACTGACGGCTCGACCGTGGTCGAGCCGGCTGTGGGACGACGTCAGGACGTGTTGGCGCGTCAGGCCGTTGTCGAGACGGTCGATCTGCGGGTCTGGCCGGTCCCGGAGATGTCGGTGATCCTCCGGCCCGGTTCGGCCGGCAAGATCGTGTTTTCGTTGAGGCGGTCGAAGCAACCGAGCGCTGCCCGGACGACTGGACCGGGGCACCAGTGATTCACGCGCGGACCGGCGGATCGACCGGTCCGGAGCTCTGAGATCGACGGGCCGTCAGGAATTACGATCATGTAACGGGTCTGGACCCAAATTCGGCAGTTGTTCATACAGCTGTGCCTTTGTCGAAGCCCAGGGACCGTCGGGCGCCACCATGCTCGTCACCGGCGGCCACCGGGACCGTGCGCCACCTCCGGGCCCGCCGTCCTGCACCTCCGCCTCTCCTGGGAGTCCCTGTGCTCATGTCCCGCCCCATCCGGGCCGCCGTCGCCACCGCCGCGGTCACCGCGGCCCTGCTGCCGCTCTCCGGTGTCCAGGCCTCGGCCGCCACCGGCCCGTACAAGGGTCTGCCGAACGGGACCAAGACGGCCAAGGCGCTGGTGATCGGTGTCGACGGCACTCGGTACGACAAGCTGCTGACCGCCGACGCGCCGAACATCAAGGCGCTGATGACCGGCGGCCTGACCGCCACGAGCAACCTCTACGCCAACCCGCTGGCCCCCACGCTCTCCGGCCCGGGCTGGTCGACCATCGCCACCGGCGTCTGGCCCGACAAGCACGGCGTGAAGGACAACACCTTCGCGGGCTCGCAGTTCAACCTCTACCCGGACTTCGCCACCCGGCTGGAGACGGCGGCGCCCAGCGCCTCCACCCTGGTCGCCGCCTCCTGGAACCCGATCGCCGACAACGTCTTCCACGGCACGCCGGACCTGCGGATCGACGAGAGCGAGAACGACGTCAAGACCGCATCGGACGCCGCCGACTACCTCGCCAACGGCAACCCCGACACGACCATGCTGCACTTCGACGAGGTCGACGAGGCCGGTCACAGCTACGGCGGCGCCAGCACCCAGTACGCCGCCGCGATCCACTCGGTGGACGCGCTGGTCGGGCAGGTCGTCCAGGCGGTGCACAGTCGCCCGACCTACGCCTCCGAGGACTGGCTGATCATCGTCACCACCGACCACGGGCACACCGACGCCGGCGGTCACGGCGGGAACAGCGCCGTCGAGCGCCAGACCTTCCAGGTCGTCGACGGGGCCGGCTACGCGGCCGGTTCCACCCGGTTCGACGTCAAGCCGGTCGACATCGCCCCCACCGTGCTCAAGCACGAGGGCGTCACCATCAACCCGGCCTGGCAGCTCGACGGCAAGCCGATCGACGAGATCGTCCCCGACGCCTTCGACGCGCTCCGCCCCAGCCTGCAGACCCGGGTGGACGAGACCGGCATCCCCGCGACCACCAAGGGCTTCACCCACACCCCGCCGGCCGGCTGGACCATCGACAACTCGCGGATGCCCACCGGCGGCGTCACCGAGTGGCGCGGCTGGGCCTTCGCCACCGACGAGTTCTGGACCGCCGCCCAGCTCGGGCAGTCCCGGGAGACCAACGTCCGCGCCCGCAACGTCTTCGCGGTCGCCGACTCCGACGAGTGGGACGACAAGGCGCACGGCACCGGGCAGTTCGACTCCACGCTGGTGAGCCCCGCCTTCCCGGTCAGCGGCACCCAGGCCACCATCTCCTTCGCCAACAACTACAAGGTGGACGGCCCGCAGACCGGTGACCTCTACGTCGTCTTCGGCACCGGCACCCCGCAGCTGGTGAAGTCCTACCGCAGCGACCTCAACAGCTTCGAGAAGCTCCCGGTCACCGTCCCGGCCGGCGCCACCACCGCGCAGCTCCAGTTCCGCTACACCGGCACCAACAGCGCGTTCTGGACCGTGGACCAGGTCTCCGTGAC
>FTKL01000050.1_pt4 | contig 10876 bp, 11 predicted proteins | sample 2434061 | NCBI WGS metagenome assembly FTKL01 (sample SAMEA3914816, study PRJEB12502) | metagenome | biome: forest; material: soil | place: USA | collected 2011-09-16 | depth 0.3 m
AGCGCTCGGCGGCCCCGGCGAACAGCGCGTCGACCGAGGCCGGGTCCGTGACGTCGGTGGGGACGGCGGCGGCCGCGTCCTGGCCGCCTAGCCGGGCCGTCTCGCGCAGCGGTTCGGCGCGGCGCCCGGCGAGCACCAGCTGCCACCCGGCCGAGGCGAGCTCCAGGGCCACGGCGCGTCCGACGCCGCTGCCGGCTCCCGTGATGACGGCGATCTGCTGGGGCATGGCGGGCTCCTCGTCGGGGCGGTGCGGGCGTAGTCGTTGCTGGTGGCGGCGTTGGCGGCGGGGTTGCCGGTCCCACGATGATCACCGATCCGGGCCGTGCCGTCACTGGTGGGAGGCGCCGAAGATCGGGGTGGACGGCGGCCTTCCGTATGGCGAGACGTCCTGTCGAGGGGCTTGCCGACCGCTGCCGTGATGACTTAGTTTCTGAAACTAATTCGCCTCCCGGTCCAGAACCGGTCCCGATCCGATCCCGACCCCGCCTTCCGCCCGCACCCCGCTCACCCCGTCGCCCGCACCCCGCCCGTTACCGTGACCGAAAGGAGGCAGCCATCGTGGACGTCCGGAACGACCAGCCCCAGGGCCTGGTCACAGCAGGTCAGCGCGCCGAACTCATGCGGCAGGGCAACGCCTCCGCCGTCCTGCGGGCGGTGCTCGCCCACGGCCCGGTCTCGCGCGCCGAGATCGCCCGCCACACCGGGCTCTCCGCGCCGAGCGTCACCAAGCTCACCAGCACCCTGGTCGGAGCCGGCCTGCTCGGCGAGCTCCCGCCGATGGAGCCCACCCAGGGCCGTCCCCGGGTCCCGCTGCGGGTCGACCCGGACGGCACCGTCGCCCTCGGCCTGCACATCGGCCTGCTGCGCACCACCTTCGGCCTGGTCGGCCTCGACGGCAGCATCATCGCCGAGCGCGAGCTCGCCCACGGGGAACTGCCCGACCTCACCCCCGCCCGGATCACCCGGCAGGCGGCCGAGGGCGTCCGGGCCTTCCTGGACGAGCGCCTCGGCGGCCGCCGGCTGGCCGGGACGGGCGTCACCGTCGGCGGCTGGGTGGACGACGCGCAGGGCACGGTGGTCGAGCACGGCCCGCTCGGCTGGCGCGGCGTCCCGCTGCTCGACCTGCTCGCCCAGCACCTGCCGGGCCCGCTGCTGCTGGAGCAGACCGTCCGGGCGATCGCCCGCGCCGAGCTCTGGTTCGGCGCAGGCCGGGAGGTGGACGACTTCGTCCTGGTCTTCATCGGCAACGTGTCGGGCGCCGCCATCGTCGTGGACCGCACCGTCCACCGGGGCCCGGGCGCGGCCGCCGGCGCCATCGACCACCTGCCTGCCACCGATGACCCCGCCGTCCGCTGCCCGCAGTGCGGCACCGGCTGTCTCAGCGCGACCGCCTCCGACACCGCCCTGGTCGCCCGGGCCCGCGCCGCCGGGATCATCCCGGCGACGCCCCAGGGGGCCGGCCCCGAGCCGGACAACCTCGGGCTGGAGCGCCTGGTCGCGGCAGCCCGCCCGGCCGGCACCGGCACCGGCGACCCCCGGGCCCAGGAACTGCTGCGCCTGCGCGCCCGTCACGCGGGCCGGGCCATCAGCACCATCGTGGACCTGGTCAATCCCAGCCGGGTGGTGCTGGCCGGCGGCATCCTGATCGCCGACGAGTACCTGGACGAGCTGCGCCGCGAGGTCGCCTGCCGCAGCCATCGCGGCGAGGCCGTCGCCGCGGACATCGTTCCCGCCGTCTTCGGCTCGCGTACCCTCGTCCGCTCCTCGGCCGTGCCGGTCCTGGAGCGGGTCATCACCGAACCGCTCACCGCTCTGGGGCTGCTGTGACCATCACCGTGACCACCGCCACCACCACACCGACCGCGGCCGCCACCACGACGGCCGCCACCGCGGCCGCTGCGACGACCGCCACCACCACGCCCGTCGCCGCCGCCGTCGGCGCGCGCGTCCAGCGGGCCGAACTCCATCACGTCGCGGTCAGCGGCCGCACCGACTGGCTGCTGCTGCGGATCACCGACTCCGACGGCGTGAGCGGCTGGGGCGAGTGCTCCGACGCGGGCCCGCTGACGGCGGTGCTGCGCGAGCTGCGCGAGCTGGCCGCCTGGGGCCAGCAGGCCCCGGACGTGGGCGAGTTCACCCGGCGCACGATAGCCGGTGCGATCGAACAGGCCGAGCTGGACCAAGCCGCCCGGCGGGCCGGCCGCCCCCTGCGGGATGTCCTCGCCGAGGCGGGTGCGAGCCTCGGCGGGGCCGGTGCCCCGGCCGGTGCGGTGCCCGCCGACTCCGTCGAGCTCTACGCCGACCTCAACCGCGCCCCCGGCGGCCGGGCCCCCGCCGAGGTCGCCGCCACCGCGCTGGCCGCCGTCCGGGCGGGCTTCCGTACGGTCAAGCTGGCGCCGTTCGACACCCCCGGCGGCGACCGCCTCGGGTACCTCGGCCTGGCCCGGGTGCAGGCCGTCCGGGAAGCCGTCGGCGACGACGTCACCATCCTGGTGGACTGCCACGAGCGGCTCTCGCTGGAGGACCTGACGCCCCTGCTGGAGCCGTTCGCCGAGCTGGGGATCGGCTGGCTGGAGGACGGCGTGGGCATCGACCGCCCGGCCGACCTCGCCCGGCTGCGCGGCCTGACCGGCCTCACCCTGGCCGGTGGCGGGCTCGCCCACCGCATCGAGCAGGTCGAGGCGGCGGCCGGCCTGCTCGACGTCCTGCTGCCCGACGTCAAGCACGCCGGCGGGCCGCTGGCGGCGCTCGCGCTGGCCCGCGCGACGGATGCCCGGATCTCGCCGCGCAACTCCAGCGGGCCCGTCGCCACCCTGCACAGCGCGCACCTCGCCGCCGCGATCGGCGCCGGGCCGCTGGCGTACGCCTTCGGCGAGGTGCCCTGGCGGGCCGCCGTCACCGGCGGCCGGGAGCAGATCCGCGACGGGCGGCTGATCCTGCCGGCCGGCCCGGGCCTCGGCGGCGAGCCCGACCTGCGGCACCCGGAGGTCGTCAAGGTGTGGAGCGACGTCATCGACCTCCGGCGCACGTCCTGTTGACCTGATGTCGCAGCTCCGGACCCGCCGTCACCCCGAAGAGTGACGCCGCCCCTGCCGTCCGGCGGGGGTGGTGGCACGGCGACCCCGCCGGACGGCGGGGGGCGCCTCGGCCGCTTTGCCGAATCGGGGGGAAAGGTTGGCGCAGCACAGGTCCGTACGCAACCGGTCCGTACGGGCCCGCGTCATAAGATCGCGGGAAGGCGCGCGGCCCCTCCGGGGCGGCGCGCAGTCCGGGGCCCCGCGCCACCCGCCTGTGCCCCGGCCCCGCCACGGCCCCACCCGGGGGCCACCGCCCGGCTCCCCGACGGAGCGGGCGTGACACCGGTCGGAGAGTCCTCACCGTGCAGCCGCAGCCGCAGCCCTCGCCTTTCCGTGCCGTCCTGACCGGTACCGCCGCCCTCGCGCTGGCCGCGACGCTGGCGGCCTGCGGGAGTACCACCGCGAACCAGGGCGACGCGGCGAAGGGCGGCTCGCCGTCCGCGCCCGCGAGCGGCAGCGCGTCGGCGAGCGGCACCCCGACCGCTCCGCCCACCAGCACGGCGCCGCCCAAACCCGCCAAGGTGCTGATGCCGACCGGGCCGGCCGCGGCCTTCGGCAAGGCCCGTGACACCGCCGCCGGCCAGATCATGATGACGACCCTGACCGGCCCGAAGTCGGGTGTCTCGGGCAAGGTCTGGGTCTGGCTGCCGCCCCAGTACAACGACCCGAAGTACGCCAGGACCGGCTTTCCGGTGCTGACGCTCTTCGCGGGCGGCCAGAGCGCCGGCTACAACACCTGGACGGACAACCAGCTGCCGATCCAGGAGGCCGACGCCCAGTTGTCCAAGGACGGCAAGGCGCACCCGTTCATCATGATCATGCCGGTGCAGAACCTGGACTCCAACGAGGCCAAGGCGCTGGAGTGCAGCGACATCCCCGGCCAGCCCAGGATCGGCACCTGGATGGCCGAGGACATCCCCGACTTCGTCCGCGCCAACTTCCGCACCGTCAAGGGCCGCGACGGCTGGGGCCTGATGGGCGCCTCCACCGGCGCGTTCTGCAGCGCCAAGCTGGCGCTCCAGCACCCCGGGACGTTCAAGGCGGCCGTCCCGATCGACGGCTACTTCAACCCCGACTCGCCGCTCTGGAAGGGCCACGACGCGGACCGGCTGGCGAACAGCCCCGACGTGCTGGTCGCGCAGGGCAAGGCCGACGTCCGGATGCTCGCCACCGCGGGCGGCGCGAACGGCTACGAGATGAAGCTGGTCAAGGAGTGGGTGGCCAAGGCCGCCGCGCCGCTGAAGGTCGACTACTACGAGCAGCCCGGCGGCAAGCACCTCACCACCGACTTCAAGAAGATGATCCCGGACACCCTCCAGTGGCTCACGCAGAACCTGGCCGGCCCCGAGACCGACTGACCCGGGGCGCACCGGTCCGGGCCCGTCGGCCCGCTGACCTGCACGTCAATCGGACATTCATTCGCTCCTGATCGACTGTCACCACCCTGGTGATCCCAGACCCGGCCTGCGAAGAGAGCGTCATGCCCAGCCATCTGCTGCCCGTCAAGCCCCCGCACGTCCCTGCTCAGGCGGACCCCCGGCAGGAGCGCGACACCGACGACCCCGACACCTCCCCGCGCTTCGCCGGCCTGAGCCTGATGCACGCCGCCCTGCGCCGCGACCTCGCCCGGCTGCCCGACGCCCTGCGCCTGCTCCAGCCCGGCGACGACGACCGCGGTGCGGCCCTGCAGCGGCACTGGGACTTCCTCACCGCGATGCTCACCTGCCACCACGAGCAGCAGGACACCAGGCTCTGGCCGATCCTGCGCCGCTTCGCGCCCGAGCTGCGCCTGCTGCTCAACTGGCTGGAGGACGACCACCACAACCTCGACCACTCCTTCACCCGGGTCACCACGCTGGTCCGGATCGCCACCCGGGACGCCGGCAGCGCCTGGCCGGTCGCCTACGCGGTCGAGGACCTGGCGGCCAGGCTGGAGACCCACCTGCGGATCGAGGAGCGCCAGCTGCTGCCCCGGATGGGACACGTGTTCGCCGACACCTCCCGGGTCGGCACCCTGCCCGAGCTGCTCGACCTGCTGCGGGCCGCCGACGGCCCGGGCACCGCCGACGCCCTGACCTGGCTGCTGGACGGCGTGGACGAGGTCACCGTCCAGCGCCTGCTGGCGGACTGCGACGACACCGTCGTGCGCCACTGGCCGCACTGGCGGGACACCTACGAGCGCTGCACCCGTCCGCTCTGGGGCCCCGCGAACTGACCGCCGGTCACACCCCCAGGGCCGCCAGGTACTCCGGCAGGCCGGCCGGATCGTGCGTGGCGAGCCCGACGTACCCGTCCGGGCGGACCACGAACAGCCCCTGCCCGTACGCCGCCCGCGCGGGCCCGCCGGTGAGGCGCAGCGTCCGCACGCCGGGCGGGACGGCGGGCAGCTCGCAGTCCACCGCGAGCACCGTGACGTGCGGGCCGCGGAACAGGCCGAACAGCCGCAGCGGTGTGCCGCCGTCCCCCGGGTAGGGGGCGTCGGGCGCGCGGTCCCCGGCGTGCAGCGCGTCCTCGGCCAGGCCCTCGCGGGCCTCCACCGTCAGCGGTCCCGTCCGGTAGCCGACGCCCAGCTGGTCGGTGTCCGGGCCCCGGCGTGCCCGCCGGTCGTCGGCGCCGCCCCGCTCGGCGCGGTGCAGGCCGGTGCTGACGCCGATCACCTCGGCGGCGACCGGGAACCGCTCCTGCTGGTAACTGTCGAGCAGCGCCTCGTCCGCGCGGCCCCGCAGCACGTGGGCGAGCTTCCAGCCCAGGTTGTACGCGTCCTGCACGCTGGTGTTCAGGCCCTGGCCGCCGGCCGGGGAGTGGATGTGCGCGGCGTCCCCCGCGAGGAACACCCGCCCGGCCCGGAACCGCTCGGCGAGTGCCGCCCGCGGGCGGAAGTCCGAGGCCCAGCGCACCTCGCGCACGGCGCTCTCCGGCAGGTGGCTGCGGGCGGCGACGGCCCGGCGTACGCCGTCCGGTGAGGTGTCCGGGCGGGGGGCCTCGTCCTCGAACTGCGCGAACAGCTGGAAGTCCTCGGTGCCGGGCAGCGGACAGAGCAGCATCGCGCCGCCGGGGGCCTTCGGCCAGACGTGCCAGTTGTCGCGGTCCAGCCCGTCGATCCGCAGGTCGGCGACCAGGGCCGGCCGGGGGTCGACCTCCTCGCCGTGCATCGCGATGCCGACCGCCCGGCGCACCGCGCTGCGCCCGCCGTCGGCGGCGACCAGGTACCGCGCGGTGACGGTCCGGGCACTGCCGTCGGGCAGCGTGAGCGCGGCCTCGACCCGGTCCGGGTACTGCTCGACGCCGGTCAGCTCGGTGCCGAACGCGACGTCGCCGCCGAGCTCCCGCAGCCGCGCGTACAGGATCTCCTGGGTGCGCCACTGCGGGAGCATCCAGACCTCGGCGTACGGCGTGGACGGGCCCGGCGTACCGCGCTCCATCAGGTCCCACGCGCCGAGCCGCTCGCCGTCCTGCCAGCTCATCATCAGCGGGTAGCGGCCGCCCGCCGCGTGCACGGCGTCGAGCACGCCGAGGTCCTCGAAGACCTCCTGGGTACGGGGCTGGAGGCCCTTGCCGCGCGAGCCGGGGAACAGCGCGTCGGCCCGCTCCACGAGCAGGGCCGGCACGCCGTGCCGGGCGAGGTCGCAGGCGAGGGTGAGACCGGTCGGTCCGGCGCCGACGATCAGGACGTCGGTGCTCTGCGGGACGGCTGGGGGAGTGCTCATCGAAATCTCCTTAACGTTGTTAAGTTGCTGGCGCTCCCGAGCATCGGCTTAACGGTGTTAAATTGTCAAGGGGTCCGGCGCCGACCGGGCCGGTACACACCTCGCGAAGGACCGCCGTGGCACAGAAACTGGACCGCACCCAGGTGGTCGACACCGCCCTGCGGCTGCTGAACGAGACCGGCCTCGACGGCCTCACCCTGCGCCGGATCGCCACCGAACTCGACGTCAAGGCCCCCGCCCTGTACTGGCACTTCGCCAACAAGCAGGCACTGCTCGACGAGATGGCCACCGAGATGCTCCGCCGGATGAGCGCCGGCCCCGCCGCCCTCCCCGCCGACTGGAGGGCCGCCCTCGCCGCCACCTGCCGCACCCTGCGCGGCGGCCTGCTCGGCTACCGCGACGGCGCCAAGGTCTTCAGCGGCACCCGCCTCACCGACCTGGGCCACAGCACCGGCCAGGAGGCACTGCTGCGCACCTTCACCGACGAGGGCTTCGAACTCGCCGACGCCGTCCAGGCCTTCTTCACCGCGTACGCCTACACCATCGGCTTCGTGATCGAGGAGCAGGCCGTTCGCCCGCTGCCGGGCGGGGCGGCGGCCCCGGGCGGTGATCCGGGCGATGACCCGGCCTACGACCCGGCGTACGACCCGGCCGTCCGTGCCGAGCGGATCGGCCCCGGCCGGCCGCTCGCCGCCGCCGCGAGCCGGGAGCTGTTCACCGGCTACGAGCAGCGCTTCGAACGGGGCCTGGCGATCCTGCTGGCCGGTGTCGCCGCCGTCCGGGGCCCGGCCGCCTGACCCGCCGGTCGTGGATGGTGCCGGGCTGTGCCGGGCCTTGCCGGGTGGTGCCGGTGGTGCCGGGTGGTGCCGGTGCCGTCGCGAGGCCTAGCGTGGATGTGAGGAAGAGGAGATGAGGGTGATGACCGGACAGGTCTTGAGCGAAGTCAGCGCCGTCGTCGCGCCCGAACGCGAAGCCGGCCTGGTCGCCGCTTACCGCGAACTCGTCGCCCGCCCGCTCCCCGACGGGCTGCTGCGCACCGAGCTGCTGGGCGGCGCGGACGGACACTGGCGCATCCAGACGCTGTGGCGGGACCGCGCCGCCCTGGACGCCATGCGCGCGGCCCCGGCCGGCCCGGCCGCGCCCCGGCTGTTCCGCGAGGCCGGCGCGGACCCCGCACTCGCGGTGTTCGACGTCAGGGCGCACCGCATCGCCATGGGCGAGCTCTGAGAGGCTCGACGGCGGAGACGATCCTGCCTAGGATCACCGGCGACGGCATCGCGTGTCGGTCACCGACCGGGTGAGGCATGGAGGTGTCCGTGAGATGCCTTACGGAGGCATTCCACCCATGTCAGTCGAGTTGAACCACACGATCGTCCACGCCCGGGACAACCGGGAGTCCGCCGAGTTCCTGGCGGGAATCCTGGGTCTTGAGGTCGGCACCGAGTGGGGCCCGTTCGTCCCGGTCGCCACCGGCAACGGCGTCACCCTGGACTTCGCGTCCGTCCCCGCCGAGTCCATCACCGCCCAGCACTACGCCTTCCTCACCTCGGAGGACGAGTTCGACGCGGCCTTCGAGCGGATCCGGCAGGCCGGGATCGGCTACTACGCCGACCCGCGGATGAAGCTGCCGGGCGAGATCAACCACCACCACGGCGGGCGCGGCGTCTACTTCCTGGATCCGGCCGGCCACGGCATGGAGATCATCACCCGCCCGTACGGCAGCCACCAGGCGCCGGCCCCGGCGCCGGAGTAGGCCCCGGGACGCCCCTGTCCGCCTGCCCGGGTGCGCGTCACTCGGGCAGGCGGTGCAGCCACGTCAGCGGCGTGACGGTGATCGCCTCGTCCGCCGAGCCGCTCCACTTCGCGTTCAGCCCCGCCTCGGCCAGCGCCGCCACCACCTCGCGGCCGATCTCCGCCGTCTCCTCCTCCGAGTGCCGGAGCCCGCCGAAGCGGAGCGTCAGACCCTCACCGGCAGCGGCCCGTTCGGTGTCCTGCTCGTGGAAGAAGACGAACCCCCGCGAGTCCTCGTCCGCCTCGCCGCCGATCTCGGCGTAGCCGCAGCTGCTGCAACACGTGAAGTCCATCGCCGCGACGATCCCGTCCGACTCCAGCGCGTCGAACGCCTCCACCAGCCGGTCCACGTCCGTCACAGCCGGCCAGCCGGCCTGCTCGACCAGCCGCTCCTCCCACAACGGCGCGACGATCCGCTCCGCCTGTTCCTCCGTCATGCCCTGGTCGTCCAGGAAGTCCACCAGGGACTCGGCTATCTCGTCCGGCTCCTGGAAACCGCCACGGATCAGCTCCCGGGCGCGCTCTTCGGCATCGTGCAGTACGTCGGGGGCGAGCGGCGATTCCTGGGTCATGCGCGAATCCTCCCACCCGCCACCGACAAACCCGCTGCCCGGGTCGCCGCTGCCCTGCTAGCGTCCGCCCGATGACCTCCCTCTTCGAGCCCCAGTTGCTCACCAGGCTCAAGGCCGCGGACCGGATCCTCATCGCCGGCGCCGGCGGCGGCTTCGACGTCTACGCGGGCCTGCCGCTCGCCCTCGCGCTGCGCGCGGCGGGCAAGGAGGTGCACCTCGCCAACCTCTCCTTCAGCCACCTGTACGGCCTCGACGCCGACGTCTGGCTGGAGCCGGACGTCGCCGCGATCCGCCCCGAAACCCCTTCCGCCGAGCAGTACTTCCCCGAACGCACCCTCGCCCGCTGGCTACGCCTGCACGGCATGCCCGACACCGTCTGGGCCTTCGCCCCGGTCGGCGTCCGGCCGCTGCGCGCCGCCTACCGGGCGCTCACCGCGGCGCTGGGCATCGACGCGATCCTGCTCGTGGACGGCGGCACGGACATCCTCATGCGCGGCGACGAATCCGGCCTCGGCACCCCCGAGGAGGACATGGCGAGCCTCGGCGCGGTGGCCGGGATGCCGGAGATCCCCGAGCGACTCGTCGCCTGCCTGGGCTTCGGCATCGACGCCCACCACGGCGTCAACCACTCGCTGGTCCTGGAGAACCTGGCCGCCCTGGAGCGGGCCGGCGGCTACCTCGGTGCCTTCTCCATCCCCCGCGACAGCCGGGAGGGCGCCCTCTATCTGGACGCCGTCGAGCACGCCCGGGCCGCCTTCCCCGAGCACCCCAGCATCGTCCAGGGCTCGGTCGCCGCCGCACTCACCGGCCGGTTCGGCGACGTCCGCTTCACCGAGCGGACGAAGCACAGCACACTCTTCGTCAACCCGCTGATGACGCTCTACTTCGGCGCCACCGTCGAGGCCCTCGCCGCCGAACACCTCTACCTCGACCGGATCGAGCACACCGTGCTGACCCGCCAGATCAGCACGGCCGTCGAGGAGTTCCGGGACGGACTGCCGCGTCAGCGCCCGCCCCGTCAGTTCCCGCACTGACCGTGCTGACGGCGATGAGTGCCCGGCCCCGCGTCAGCCGGCGGCGAGGCGGAAGCCCAGACTGCCGAACTGCACCTCGTCGCCCGGCCGGACCCGGACGGCGCCGGCCACCCGCCGCCCGTTCACGTGCGTCCCGTTCGTCGACCCCAGGTCGTACAGCACCCAGCCGCCGTCCTCGCGCCGCAGTTCGGCGTGCGTCCGCGACACCGAGGCGTCGCTCAGCCGCAGCCCCGAGCCGGGCAGCCGGCCGATCGTCAGCAACGCCGAACCGGCCTCCGGCAGGTGCAGCCCCGGCAGCCGCTCCACCCGCCACGCGTCCCGCAGTCCGACCCCGAACGCCGAGACCCGTCCGACCGTCCGCAGCACCAGTCGCGACACCCGCCCGCCGGCCGGCAGGTCGGCCATCACCGCGTCCAGCTCGGCCCGGCTGCGGGCCTGGAGCACGATCTCCATCCGCGTCATGAAGGTGTTGTGCGACAGCAGCCCGCTGCCCGCCCCGTCCCGGAGCACCCCGAGCGCCTGCTCCCGTTCGGCCTCCGACGGGCGGGCCACCCGGGTCCGGAAATCAGCAGACGTCATGGGCCGATTGTCGGGGTCCCCGGCCGGGCCTGTCCAGAAGTCGATGACACGTCATCTCCGTCGGAAGCCCGGGCCGGTCCCCGAGACGCTGAACAGCACCTCGCCGTCCTCCCCGG
>FTKL01000546.1_pt5 | contig 10870 bp, 9 predicted proteins | sample 2434061 | NCBI WGS metagenome assembly FTKL01 (sample SAMEA3914816, study PRJEB12502) | metagenome | biome: forest; material: soil | place: USA | collected 2011-09-16 | depth 0.3 m
GCGGCCGGCGCGGACGTGGTGCTGGCCGACCTGACCGAGTTCCCGGCCTGGTTCGCCGAGCACCTGGGCCGGTAGCTACTCGGCTGCGACGGCCGCCCGGCGGCGCTGGGCGCGCGCGGACGTGAGCAGGCCGGCGAGGGAGAGCAGGAAGCCGAGCGGCATCAGCATGCTCAGCCAGTACGCGGCGGCCGGCAGCGGCGTGAGGTGGAAGAACAGCGGCACGAAGGTCACCAGGGTGGCGACCGCCCCCAGCGCGAAGACGATCGCGCCGGCCCGGACGTACGCGTCGCCGCGGTCGGTGCTCTGGCTGCTCACTCGGTGCTCCTCGGGCGGTGCGGCGGGCTCCCGGCCGGGGTTCCCGGTCGGGTCTCCACTCTGGCGTCCAGTCTGGCAGAGGGCCGCGCCGGTGCTCCCCGGGGCCCCGGAGGGGCCTTCGTCACGTTGCGCAGTTTCACGGGCGCTGGGAGTTTTGATCGCTGCTGGGCGGGGGTATGCAGGCTGTGCGCGGGGTGCGGCAGGTGTACCCCGCTTCCGTCCGGGGGGTGTGAGCCAGTGGACTGCGCCATGTCGCGACCCGGCCGTGCCGCGCCCGGTCCGGCCCCGTCCGCCAGATCCGCGTCGGGGCCTTTCCCCGGGTACGGGTACGGGGCCGTGACAGACCGTTAGTCTGCTCCCGGCGGGGCGCCGATCCCGGGCACCCGCACGGCGCGGACCGCAGGCCGTCCGGCGTCGGGCCCGTTCATCCGGTGCCACCCGCCGAGCGCCACCCAGTCATCCATCCAGGGAATCCGGCACGGTCCGGGATCCCGCACACCCACACCGAGGACTGTTCGAGATGCCCACCGGCCAGGTCAAGTGGTTCAACGAGACGAAGGGCTACGGCTTCCTGTCGCGCGACGACGGCGGCGAGGTCTTCGTCCACACCAAGGCGCTGCCCACCGGTGTCACCGTGCTCAAGCCGGGCCAGCGGGTGGAGTTCGGCGTGGTCGCCGGGCACCGCGGTGACCAGGCGATGTCCGTGACGCTGCTGGAGGCGCTGCCGTCGGTGGCCGCCGCCCAGCGCAAGAGCGCGGACGACATGGCGCCGATCGTCCAGGACCTCATCACCACCCTGGACGCGGTGCTCCCGGGCCTCCAGCACGGCCGCTACCCGGCGAAGCCGACCGGCCAGAAGCTGGCCTCGCTGCTGCGCGCGGTGGCCGACCAGTTCGACATCTGACCCGGCCCGGACGCTGCCGGAGGGTCTCAGACGTCCAGCGCACCCGGGCCGAGCGGGGGCACCAGCCCCTCGGCTGCGGCCCGGGTGAGCAGGCCCCGGACGGCGGCGTAGCCGTCCTCGCCGAGGTCGGCGGTGAAGTCGTTGACGTAGAGCCCGATGTGCTGGTCGGCGACGTGCGGGTCCATCTCCTGGGAGTGCGCGAGCACGTACGGGCGGCTGGCGGCCGGGTCGTCCCAGGCCTGCCGGACGGAGGCCCGGATCGTCTCGGTGATCTCCTCCAGGCGCCGCGCGCCGAGCGAGCGCCGGGCGATGATCGCGCCGAGCGGGATCGGCAGGCCGGTCTCCTGCTCCCAGGCCTCGCCCATGTCGGCGAGCTTGTGCAGGCCGTACTGCTGGTACGTGAAGCGGGCCTCGTGGATCACCAGGCCGGCGTCGACCCGGCCGTCCCGGACGGCGGGCATGATCTCGTGGAACGGCAGCACGACGATCTCGCCGAGGCCGCCCGGTACCGCCTTCGCGGCCCAGAGGCGGAACAGCAGGTAGGCGGTGGAGCGCTCGGAGGGCACCGCCACGCGGCGGCCGGAGAGGTCCCCGGAGTCGCCCGGGCGGGTCAGCACCAGCGGCCCGCAGCCCCGGCCCAGCGCGCCGCCGCAGGGCAGCAGCGCGTACTCGTCCAGCACCCAGGGCAGTGCCCCGTAGCTGATCTTCAGGACGTCGAGCTCCCCGCGCTCGGCCATGCCGTTGGTGATGTCGATGTCCGCGAACGTCACCTCGGGCGCGTCGGCGCCGGGCACCAGGCCGTGCGCCCAGGCGTGGAACACGAAGGTGTCGTTCGGGCAGGGGGAGTAGGCGACGCGCAGGGGCTCAGCCACGGTGGACCTCCTTGAGCAGCTCCGGGTACGGCAGGGCGGCGAAGGCCCGTTCCAGTGCGCCCAGCGCCTCGCCGATCCGCCAGGCGGAGCGGTCGCGCGGGCCCACCGCGTTGGAGACGGTACGGATCTCCAGCACCGGCAGGCCGTGCCGGGCGGCGGCCTCGGCGACCCCGAAGCCCTCCATCGCCTCGGCGGCCGCGCCCGGGTGCCGGGCGGTCAGCGCGGCGGCGCGGTCCGCGCTGCCGGTGACGGTGGAGACGGTCAGGACGCTGCCGACGGTGGCGCGCAGGGCCTGCGCGGCCAGCGCCACGGCGGCCGGCGGCGGAGTGTGCCGGACGGTGCCGAAGCCCAGCTCGGTGACGTCGGCGAAGCCCTCGGGCGTCTCGGCGCCGAGGTCGGCCGCGACGACGGCGTCCGCGACGACGACCGAGCCGACCGGGGCGTGCGGCGCGAAGCCGCCGGCGATCCCGGCCGAGACGACCAGCGCGTAGCCGTGCAGCGCCAGCGCGGCCCCGGCCCCGGCCGCGGCGGCGGCGGGCCCCACCCCGGCGGCCAGCACGTCGACGGTGACGCCGGGGGCGGGCTCCGTGCGGTGCAGGGCGCCGCCGGGCACCGGCAGCGCCCTGGCGGCCCCGCCGAGGCCGCGCAGCACGGCCTCCGCCTCGGCGGGAACGGCGACGACGACGAGCAGCCCGGCCTCGGGGAGGCCCGGCTGCTCGTCGTCGGTGGTGCGAGCGGTCACCGCGGTGGCCGTCAGGCGGTCTGGGTCTTCAGCTGGAAGTACCAGACGGAGTAGATGTCCTGCGTCGTCGGGTCGGCCTCGACGACGGTCACCAGGGTCTTGCCGGTGGCCGAGAGGGCGCCCGAGGCCGGCACCAGGCCGGAGAAGGTCGAGCCCTTGTTGGCGTTCGCCAGGCTGAACTGGCCCTGCTGGCCGCCGTTGGTGAACGCGAACCAGCCTCGGTCGGCGACCTTCGGCGTCACGCCGACGCCGATCCGGTCGCTGGCGACCACGTCGGAGGTCGGGATCCGGCCGTTGGCGAGCTCCTGCTTGGCGAGGTCCTGGCAGTCCGCCTGCTCCTGCTCGGTGAGCGGGGCGCTCCCGCCACCGCAGAGCGGGCGCGTGATCTCGTGCGAGGAGCGGCCGACCGTCACGGTGGCGCGGTGGTCGCTGGGCTTCTTCTCGCCGGTCGCGGCGTTGACCGAGAAGCCGACCGTGGCGGCGCCGATCACGACGACGGCGCCGAGGGCGGCAATGGCACGGGTGTTGAGGCTCATGGCAGAGAGGCTACCGGGCTTTGCCGATCACGCTACGCCGGGGTACACCACCGCGTGTTGTGCCGTCGCCGGGCCCGCCCCGCCGCACGGCCGCTCACGCCACCTTGGGCGTCGCCGCCCGCCCGCGCAGCCCGACCTTGAACAGCGCCCGCACCGTCCACAGCAGCAGCACCCCCACCACGCCCGCCGCCACCGACAGGCCCAGCGCGCCGTCCAGCGGCAGCAGGATGCCGACCGCGCCGCCCGCCACCCAGCAGAGCTGGAGCAGCGTCTCCGAACGGGCGAACGCCGACGTCCGGACGGACTCCGGGACGTCCCGCTGGATGAGCGCGTCCAGGGCCAGCTTGCCCATCGAGGCGGCCAGCCCGGACGCCGCCGCGACCAGCATCACCGTGGCCACCCCGTACCAGAGCGCGGCCGCCCCGGCCGCGACGGTGGCCAGCAGCAGCATCGCGGTCACCGTCGCCTCCGAGCCGCGGGTGCGCAGCCAGGAGCCGAGCACCGAGCCGAGCGCGTTGCCGGTGCCCGCCGAGACCGCGACCAGGCCCAGCGCGACGGTGGGCTGGAGGCCGCCGATCGGGTCGTCGCGGAGCAGGAAGGCCAGGAACATCACCAGGAAGCCGACCAGCCAGCGCAGCGCGGCCACCGCCCGCAGGGCGAGGATCACGGACGGGCCGACGGTGCGCAGGGTCGCCTTCGGCGGCAGCGGCTCGTGCTCCTGCGAGTGCAGGACGGCCCGCTCCTCGCCCTTGGCGGAGTCCACCTTGTGCGGGAGGTGGAAGGCCATCAGGGTGCCGATCACGAACACCAGGAAGGCCCCCCGCAGCGGCCACCCCGGGCCGATCAGGTGCAGCAGCCCGCCGATCGGCGCCGCGACGAAGGTGGCCAGCAGCCCGGCCAGGGTGACCCGGGAGTTCGCCTTCACCAGGGACAGCCGGCTCGGCAGCAGCCGGGGCACCACGACGCTGCGCACCACCCCGTACGCCTTGGACGCCACCAGCACGCCCAGCGCCTCGGGGTAGAGCGCGAGGCCGCCGTCGACGACCGTGCCGGCCATCGTCCAGGCCAGTACGGCCCGGGCCAGCATCGAGGTCGCCATGGCGGCCCGGCGGCCGTGCGGCAGGCGGTCCAGCAGCGGGCCGATGACGGGGGCCAGCAGCGCGAACGGGGCCATCGTGATCAGCAGGTAGAGCGCGACCCGGCCGCGGGCCTCGCCGGTCGGCACCGAGAAGAAGATCGTGGACGCCAGCGCGATCGTGATCAGCATGTCGCCGAACGAGTTCAGCGCGTGCAGTTCGATCAGTTTGGCGAGGCCCGACTCGCCCGCGCCCTCGGCCGAGGTGGCCCTGCGGATCCGCCGGCCGGTGCCGTGCACCACCCGGCCGGTCCGCAGCCCGGCGCCGGAGGCGCAGCGGACCAGGAAGTTGCGCCGCCCGGGGAGTTCGGCCTCGTCGGCGGGCCCGGCATCCGTACCGTCGCCGGTCTCGGACGGGGGCGGCACCGACCCGGCCCCCTGCTCCGGCTCTTCGCCGTCCGCCGGGAGGACCGGGGGCTGTTGTCGCGGCACGGCGGTCGTCTCGTCGGGTGCGCCGGCCTGCGAGGCGTGCAGTGCGTGCTGCGACGGGTTCTCTTCCGCCACACAGCCATCCTGCCCGAGAAAGCCGGTGGCGACGAGGGATTGGGCCCGCGCGGCGCGGCCCGTGTGCCGCCCCGCGTGGACGGGTCGGGCCCCGGACTGTCCCCGGTGACCGACCGACGGGTAGCCTGCCCTGTGCGTCACCACCCTGGGCGTCACCATTCGTACGACAGGGCCGCCGAGGGGGAACCGGGCGAGGCGAGCGGCGCGGTCGGTACCCGGAGGTGCCTGCGGTCGCGCAGAATGGACGAGAGACCGAGCCGCGACGGAACAAGGCAACATGCCGTAGGCAACAGAAGAACTGGGAGAGAATCGACGCCGTGAGTGCTGCGATGCGAAGCCGTACCCCCGATCGGCTCTGTGCCGAGGCCGTCGAACTCGCCCGGCAGGCAGCGGCCGAGGCAGTCGGGCCGGCGGCCGTCGGGAAGCACCTGGGGGCCCAGGCCGATGGCGAGCGGGTCGTCACCCACACCTTCGAGTGCCAGGACGCGGCCTACCGCGGCTGGCACTGGGCCGTCACCGTCGCCCGCGCCCCGCGCGCCAAGAACGTGACGCTGGACGAGGTCGTGCTGCTGCCAGGCGCCGACGCCGTCCTCGCCCCGCAGTGGGTGCCGTGGAGCGAGCGACTGCGCCCCGGAGACATGGGCCCGGGCGACCTGCTGCCCACCGACGCCGACGACCTGCGCCTGGAGCCGGGCTGGACGGGCGAGGACGAGCCCGCGCCGAACTCCGCCGTGGCGCTGGCCGAGGACGAGGACCTGGACATCACCGACCCGGCGATCCAGCCGGCCCCCGCCCGCGCCCGGATCGGCGCGATCGCGCAGGAGCTGGGCCTGGGCCGCCCCCGGGTGCTGTCCCGGCTGGGCCTGCACCTGGCCGCCGACCGGTGGGAGCAGGCCCACGGCCCGCAGACGCCGATGGCACAGGCCGCCCCGGCGTCCTGCAACAGCTGCGGGTTCCTGATCCCGATCGGCGGCTCGCTGGGCCAGGCGTTCGGGGTCTGCGGAAACGAGTTCGGCCCGGCCGACGGCCAGATCGTCTCGTTCGCGTACGGCTGCGGCGGGCACTCCGAGGCCGCCGTCATCCCGGCTCCGCCGGCCCCGTCCGAGCTGATCCTGGACGAGCTGGTCATCGAGCCGCTCCAGCTCCACCCGGACCGCAGCGGCGGCTCCGTGGAGCCCGACGCCCCGGCCGAGGAGCTCGGCCACGCCTGACCGGCGACCCCGGCCGCCGTCGGCCCCGCCCGCGAGGACGGGGTCAGCGGCGGCCGAACAGGCCGCGCTTCGGCGGCTCGGCGGCCACCTGCCGGGGCGGCGGCGCCTCGTCCTCGGTGTGCACCAGTTCGGCGACGGAGACCCGGAAGTGGCGTTGCCAGTGCCGGTAGCCCACCTCGACCAGCCAGCTGTCGGCGGACTGCCGGTACACCTTGCGGGAGGGCCTGCCCTCGGGGTCCGCACCCTCCTTGGGGACGTACGTCCGGGCGAACTCCTCGGCCGCCTCCCGGGCCTGCTCCCGGCCGCCCGGGGCCGCCTGGGACCTGGCCAGCTCCCAGCGGTAGTACGTGGCGGACTCGCCCGCCACCCAGTCGTGACCCCGCACGTCGCACTCGATGAGCACGTGCCAGGAACCGTCGGACACCATGCGGAACTCCCCCCACCAGGCCACGGGCGGGCCGCTGCGGCGGCAACAGCATAGGCGCGGCCCCACCCTGGTCCGCCGGGGGCCGCCGCGCGGGGGAGAATGCCCACCGTACGAAGTACAGGGCGGCGGAAGGCGGCAGGTCCAGTGGAGCCTCGCATCATCGGCAGCGGTACGGACGAGCAGGCCGCGGACCCCTTCGGCACATCGGCGCTGCGCCGGCGGGTGCTCGACGCCTGGGCGGCCTCGCCGGCCCGGTTCCGGGAGGACGCCAACGCCGAGGAGGAGCTGGCCCTCGGCGGTTACCGCGACCGCCTGGTCGTCGAGCTGGCCCAGAACGCGGCGGACGCCGCCGCCCGGGCCGGCCAGGCACCCGGCCGGCTGCGCCTCACCCTGCAGGGCGGCGTGCTCGCCGCCGCCAACACCGGCGCACCGCTGGACGCCGCCGCCGTGGAGTCGCTCTCCACCCTGCGCGCCTCCTCGAAGCGCCCGTCCGCCGACCGGGACGAGACGGCGCCGACCGTCGGCCGGTTCGGTGTCGGCTTCGCCGCCGTGCTCGCCGTGACCGACGAGCCGGCCGTGCTCGGCGCCGCCGGCGGCGTGCGCTGGTCGCTCGCCGAGGCGCACGCGCTGGCCGCGGCGGAGCAGCCGCTGGCCGAGGAGCTGCGCCGCCGCGACGGCCATGTGCCACTGCTGCGCCTGCCGTTCGCCGCCCAGGGCGCCGCGCCGGACGACTACGACACGGTGGTCGTGCTGCCGCTGCGCGACGCCGCCGCAGAGGACCTCGCGCGCCGCCTGCTCGCCGACATCGACGACGCGCTGCTGCTCACCCTGCCCGGCCTCGCCGAGATCGTCGTCGAGACCCCGGACGGCGTCCGCACCCTGACCCGCTCGGCCGGCGAGCAGCGGCCCGACGGCATCACCGTGGTCACCCTCACGGACGACGCCGCCGGGCAGAGCGTGAGCGCCGTCTGGCAGCTGGCAGGCTCCTCCGGCACGCTGGCGCCCGAGCTGCTCGCCGACCGCCCGACCGAGGAGCGAGCCCGCCCGTACTGGACGGTGACCTGGGCCGTCCCGGTCACCGCCGACGGCGCCCCGCTGCCGCCGCGCACCACCCCCGTCGTGCACGCCCCCACGCCGAGCGACGAGCCGCTCGGCATCCCGGCGCTGCTGATCGCCTCCTACCCGCTGGACCCGACCCGCCGGCACGTCGCGCCCGGCCCGCTCACCGACTTCCTCACCGAGCGCGCCGCCGACACCTACGCCGACCTGCTGCGGGCCCGGGGCGGCGACCTCGGCTCGCTCGGCCTCGTCCCCGGGCCGCTCGGGCAGGGCGCGCTGGACAACGCCCTGCGCGCGGCCGTCCTGAGCCGGCTGCCCGGCATCCCGTTCCTGCCGCACCCGGCCCCGGTCGAGGAGGGCACGCCCGCGCTGCGCCCCCGGGACGCCACGCTGCTGGAGGGCGCCGACACCTCGGTGGTCGAGGCGCTCGCGCCGATCTTCCCCGGCCTGCTCCCGGCCGGTCTGGAGCGCCGCAGCGAACTGCGGGTGCTGAACGTCCGCCGGATCCCGCTCGCCGAGGTGGTCGACCAGCTCGGCGGCCTCGACCGGGAGCCCGCCTGGTGGCGCAACCTGTACGGGGCGCTGGCCGGCGCCGACCCGGAGGCGCTCGGCGCGCTGCCCGTCCCGCTGGCCGACGGCCGCACCGTGACGGGCCCGCGCCGCGTCCTGCTGCCCTCCGCCGACGCCGACTGGGCCGCCTACCCGGGCTACCCGGACACGCTGGCGGACGCCCTCGCGCTGCTCGGCCTGCGGCTCGCCCACCCCGAGGCGGCGCACCCGCTGCTCGCCAAGCTCGGCGCCGGCACGGCCACGCCCGCCGGGGTGCTGGACACCCCGGAGGTCCGGGCCGCCGTGGCCCGCTCCTACGACGTCGCCGAGGACGACCTGAACGCCTCGGTCGACCTGGCCGACTCCGTGCTCGCCCTGGTCAAGGCCGCCGAGGCGACCCCCGGCGCGCACCCCTGGCTGGCCCGGCTCGCCCTGCTCGACGACGAGGGCGAGGCCACCCGTGCGGGTGAACTGATCCTGCCCGACAGCCCGCTGGCCGCACTGGCCCGCGAGGACGACGCCGGCTACCCCGACGAGGAGCTGCTGGAGCGCTGGGGCCCCGAGGTGCTCGCCGCCACCGGCGTGCTCAGCGCCTTCGTGCTGGTCCGCGCCGAGGACGTGGTGCTCGACCCGGACGACCTGGAGCGGCTCGACCCGACCGCCCCCGCCGACCGCGCCGCCGGCGGCCGGCCCACCGGCCTGATCGACGAGGCCCCGGACGGCCTGGCGGACTGGTGCGAGGACGCCCTGGAGTCGCTGCACGCCGACGACGGCGGTGAGCTGGGCGTCCCGCCGGTCGCCGCCGAACTGCTGGCCGTCCGCGACCTCGACCTGGTGGACGACGACGCCTGGCCCGAGGCCCTCGCCGTACTGGCCCGTCCGCCCTACCGGGAGGCCGTGGTCAACCCCGTCCGCACCCTGTTGCCGAGCGGCGGCTACGTCGACCTGCCGCCGTACACCGCCTGGTGGCTGCGCGACCACCCGGTGCTGGACGGGCGGGAGCCCGCCGGGCTGCGCGCGGCCGGCGCCGACCCGCTGCTGCGCGGCCTGTACGACGAGGCCAGGACCACCCTGGACGAGCAGTTCCTGCACGCGCTGGGGGTGCGCACCACGCTGGCGGCGCTGCTCGCCGAGCCGCACGGGCCCGACGAGCTGCTGGACCGCCTCACCGACCCGGTCTCCACCGTCGGTCACCGCCAACTCCACGGCATCCACAGCGCGTTGGCCGCCGTCCCGGTCGACCGGATCGACCCGCTGGACGTCGTCCGCGCACTGCCGCCGCTGGACCCGGACACCGGCCGCCGCGCGGCGCACACCGTACTGGTCGACGCCACCGAGGCGGTCGTCGCCGACGCCCCCGACCTCGTCCAGCTGCTGCACTCCTACCCGCTGCTGCCCGTCGCGCCGGCGCTGGCCGCCGCGCTGGCGGAGCGCCTGCACGTCTCGCTCGCCAGCGAGGTGGCCGGCGGGCGGGTGCTCTCCGAGGGCACCCTGCACCGGGTCCCGGCCGTGGTGCGGGAGTTGTTGCCCGGCTGCCCGGTCGCGTACGAGGAGCACGAGGAACTGCTGGTGGTCGGCCCGGACGGCGGGGAGGCCGGCGTCGACTGGCGCTGGGACGCCTCGGCCGACACCCCGGAGGCACCGTACGACCCCGAGACGGCCGAAGAGGCCGACGAGGACGACGAGTTCGACGTACCGCCGGTGTCCGGCCTGCTGCACGCCGCGACCCCGGAGGGCCTGGCGGCCGGGCTCGCCTGGTCGGTCGGCCAGTGGCACCGCCGGTTCGAGGTGCTGGCCGCGCTCGCCGAGCCGGACCGCGCCTACGAGCTCTCCGCCGCAAGGGACTTCGAGGGCTGACCGGCCCCGCGAGCTCCGGCCGGCGCGCCTCGTCCGGCGCTCCGGACCGGCCGGGCGGGGTCGTCATTCGGCGGCCCCGTCCGGCGGCTGCGGCCCGTCCGCGCGCTGCTGGTCGCGGATCAGGAACCCGGCCTGGAATCGGCTCTTCGCGCCGATCCGGGACATCAGGTCGGAGATGTGGCGCTGGCAGGTGCGGTCCGACATGCCGAGCCGCCGGGCGATCGACTTGTCGTCCATGCCCTGCGACAGCAGGCTGACGATGGCCTGCCGCAGGTCGTCCGAGATCGCACTGGCCTGGGCCCGGTTCACCGACGAGGCGAACGGCAGCCCGCGCAGCCAGGTCTGCTCGAAGGTCGCCCGCATGAAGTCGATGATGTTGGGCTCGCGGATCACCAGGGCGGCGTCCGGATTCTCCTGGACCTCGATCACCGCCACGCTCCGGTCGAACACCAGCATCCGCCGCACCCGGTCGCCGGTGGTGCGTACTTCGCCGCCGAGCGCGGTGATGTGCTCGACGTAGGCGATGGTGGGCGGACTGTACCGGGCGGTGTGCTGGTAGATGGTGCGCATCGCGATGCCGCGCGACAGCATCTCCTCGTCCCGCCCGGCGGCCTCGGCCAGCACCTCGGTTCGGCGGCCGCCGCCGGGCTGGGCGGTCAGCACCTCATTGGTGCAGCGGTACGCGGCGTCCTGGATGATCGCCCGCACCGAGGCCAGGTCGGTCACCAGCTCCACCCGCTCGGTGCGGGCCAGGTGGGC
>FTKL01073061.1_pt1 | contig 10862 bp, 8 predicted proteins | sample 2434061 | NCBI WGS metagenome assembly FTKL01 (sample SAMEA3914816, study PRJEB12502) | metagenome | biome: forest; material: soil | place: USA | collected 2011-09-16 | depth 0.3 m
CTGGGCCTCGGCGCCCTGCCGCACGCCCTGATCGGCGGCAGCGGCGTCATCGCCGTGGCCAATATCGGCGACGGCCCCGGCCGCCTGCAGTTCCTGGTCGGCTGCGTGTCCGTGCTGGTGGTGGCCGTCCTGCTGGTCGGCCTGCTGCCGGAGAAGGACTCGGTGTTCGTCGCCGCCGCCTTCCTCGCCACCGCCGGCACCCTCGCCACCTTCGCGGCCGTGCTGCTGCCCGGCACCCCGGCGAGCCACATCGCGGCCGTCACCGGTGTCGCGGCCGTCGCCGTCATCGGCTTCCTGCCGGCGCTGTCCGCCCGCTTCGCCCGGCTTCCCGTCGGCTTCAGCGCCCCGGGCCAGACCCGGACGCGCAGCCGCGACTACGACGACGAGAGCACCCGCTCCGAGAGCGTCCAGTACGAGCGGATCGCCCAGCAGGCCCGCCGCGGCCACGAGGTGCTGGTCGGCCTGGTCGGCGGCTGCGCCGCGGTCATCGTCGGAGCCTGCACGGTGCTCGGCTTCACCGACGCGCTGTTCGCGCAGTTGCTCGCGCTCACCATCGGCATCTCGACGATGCTGCGCGCCCGGCTGTTCCGCTACACCGCGCAGGTCTTCAGCCTCACCATCGCGGGCCTGGTCGGCCTGTCGCTGCTGATCCTGGGCCTGTCGCTGCACACCCCGCTGTTCATCATCAAGGCGACCAGCACCACCGCGGTCGACCTGCGCACCATCTGGCTGGGTGCCTCGATCGGGCTCGGCGCGGCCGTCCTGACCGCGATCGCGCTGGTCGTCCCGAAGCTCGGCGTCTCGCCGTTCTGGGGCCGCATCCTCGACATGGTGGACAGCCTCACGCTGATGGCACTCGTGCCGCTGGCGCTCGCCGTGCTCGACATCTACAACCTGGTGCGCGGCGCGACCGGCTGACCGCCGCCCGGACGCTCCGCCCGTGCCCGCCGCCGACCCGCTCCAGGGACCGGCGGCGGGCACTGGTACGCTTGGCCATTGAGCGCAGCCGTGTGCCCGGGTCGACGATCCGGTGGACCTCGGCCGCGCCCGCTGTACGACACCGAGTCCTCTCAAGATTCCTGTGCCGTAGACCAGGATCACTCGGACCACCTTGAAGGAGTTGCTGTGGCTCTCGACGCCGCTGTCAAGAAGCAGATCTTCGCCGAGTTCGGCCAGAAGGAGGGCGACACCGGCTCCCCCGAGGTCCAGGTCGCCATGCTTTCCCGCCGTATCTCGGACCTGACCGAGCACCTCAAGCTGCACAAGCACGACCACCACTCGCGTCGTGGCCTGCTGATCCTCGTCGGTCAGCGTCGTCGCCTGCTGCAGTACCTGGCCAAGAAGGACATCGAGCGTTTCCGTACGCTCGTCGACCGTCTGGGCATCCGCCGCGGTGCCGCCGGCGGCGCCCGCTAGGACCGCCGCTCGGGGCGGCTCCCCACACCGGGGAGCCGCCCTTTGCGCGTATGTCCGGCCGGCTCGCACGGAGCGGCCGGAGCGGGTACGCGGTGCGACGCCGCCGTGCACCGCACGGGAAACCCGCAACGGGTACCCGCAACGAGCAACCGAACGAATAAGAACTCGCGGCCACCTCCCGGGGTGGCCGAGGATTGCACCGTAGGGTTATGGGCATGCCGGGTGATGGCGCAAACGGAGCGCCGCCCGGGCAGAGACCCGAACCCCACGCGGGACGAAGGCTTCAAACGGAAGCCGCCCGCATCCGGGAGAGCGTCCAGACGCGACCGCCGACCAGGCCTGGCAGCCGAGGCGCCGGTCCTCGGTAGTGGCCGCCGGGAGTCCCACGAGGGGACGACCCGGAGGCTTCGATCGAAGACCGGCCCGACTGCCTTCTCTGTGAAAGAGAGCCGGGGCCCTAGGCAGGCAAGCGCTGGGACGCTCTTCCGGAGACGTACGAAAGAGGAGATCTTCCAGGTGGAAGAGAACGTGTTCTACGCCGAGGCCGTCATCGACAACGGTTCCTTCGGCACCCGTACCATCCGCTTCGAGACCGGCCGTCTGGCCCGTCAGGCCGCCGGCTCGGCCGTGGCCTACCTCGACGACGACACCATGGTGCTGTCGGCGACCAGCGCGTCCAAGCAGCCGAAGGAGCACTTCGACTTCTTCCCGCTGACCGTGGACGTCGAGGAGCGGATGTACGCCGCGGGCCGCATCCCCGGCTCGTTCTTCCGTCGCGAGGGCCGTCCGTCCGAGGACGCCATCCTGACCTGCCGTCTGATCGACCGCCCGCTGCGCCCGTCCTTCGTCAAGGGCCTGCGCAACGAGATCCAGGTCGTCGTCACCGTGATGGCGCTCAACCCCGACCACCTGTACGACGTGGTGGCCATCAACGCCGCCTCCGCGTCCACCCAGCTGGCCGGCCTGCCGTTCTCCGGCCCGATCGGCGGCGTCCGCGTCGCGCTGATCAAGGGCCAGTGGGTGGCCTTCCCGACCCACAGCGAGCTCGAGGACGCCGTCTTCGACATGGTCGTCGCCGGCCGCACGCTGCCGGACGGTGACGTCGCGATCATGATGGTCGAGGCCGAGGCCACCGACAAGACGATCAAGCTCGTCGAGGGCGGCGCCGACGCGCCGACCGAGGACGTCGTCGCCGCCGGTCTGGACGCCGCGAAGCCGTTCATCAAGGTCCTGTGCGCCGCGCAGTCCCAGCTGGCCGCCCAGGCCGCCAAGCCGACCGGCGAGTTCCCGGTCTTCCTGGACTACCAGGAGGACGTGTTCGCCGCCCTGACCAACGCGGTCAAGGACGAGCTGGCCCAGGCGCTCACCATCGCCGGCAAGCAGGAGCGCAACAACGAGCTGGACCGCGTCAAGGCGATCGCCGCCGAGAAGCTCCTGCCGGAGTTCGAGGGTCGCGAGAAGGAGATCAGCGCCGCGTACAACGCGCTGACCAAGAAGGTCGTCCGCGAGCGCGTCATCAAGGACAAGGTCCGCATCGACGGCCGTGGCGTCACGGACATCCGTACGCTCGCCGCCGAGGTCGAGGCCATCCCGCGCGTGCACGGCTCGGCCCTGTTCGAGCGTGGCGAGACCCAGATCCTGGGCGTCACCACCCTCAACATGCTCCGCATGGAGCAGCAGCTCGACACGCTCTCCCCGGAGACGCGTCGCCGCTACATGCACAACTACAACTTCCCGCCGTACTCGGTCGGCGAGACCGGCCGCGTGGGCTCGCCCAAGCGCCGCGAGATCGGCCACGGCGCGCTGGCGGAGCGGGCGATCATCCCCGTGCTGCCGACCCGCGAGGAGTTCCCCTACGCGATCCGCCAGGTCTCCGAGGCGCTGAGCTCCAACGGCTCCACCTCGATGGGCTCGGTCTGCGCCTCGACCATGTCGCTGCTGAACGCCGGTGTGCCGCTGAAGGCCGCCGTCGCCGGTATCGCCATGGGCCTCATCTCGCAGGAGATCGACGGTGAGACGCACTACGTCGCGCTGACCGACATCCTGGGTGCCGAGGACGCGTACGGCGACATGGACTTCAAGGTCGCCGGCACCCGCAACTTCATCACCGCCCTCCAGCTCGACACCAAGCTGAACGGCATCCCGGCCTCCGTCCTCGCGGCTGCGCTCAAGCAGGCCAAGGACGCCCGTCTGCACATCCTCGATGTGATGAACGAGGCCATCGACGCGCCCGACGAGATGTCGCCGAACGCGCCGCGCATCATCACCATCAAGATCCCGGTGGACAAGATCGGCGAGGTCATCGGCCCGAAGGGCAAGATGATCAACCAGATCCAGGAGGACACCGGCGCGGACATCACCATCGAGGACGACGGCACCATCTACATCGGTGCCATCGACGGTCCCTCGGCGGAGGCTGCCCGTACGACGATCAACCAGATCGCCAACCCGACCATGCCGGAGGTCGGCGAGCGCTACCTGGGCACCGTGGTGAAGACCACGACGTTCGGCGCGTTCGTTTCGCTCATGCCGGGCAAGGACGGCCTGCTGCACATCTCGCAGATCCGCAAGCTCGCCGGTGGCAAGCGCGTGGAGAACGTCGAGGACGTGCTGGCCGTCGGTGCCAAGGTCCAGGTCGAGATCGCCGAGATCGACCCGCGTGGCAAGCTCTCGCTGATCCCCGTGGTCGAGGGCGAAGAGGGCGGCGAGGCTGTGTCCTCGGCGGCTGAGTGACGGTCCGTCGCTAGCGCACCCCGCGGCCCGCACGCCCCTTGAGGCGTGCGGGCCGCACCCTGTTGTTCTCCTGCATCTTTTCTCTACGGAGGTACCCCGTGGCCCAGGCCTCGGCGGCGAAGCAGCGCCCCGGCACCACCCGCACCCTGCTCAAGGGCACCGACGGAGCCGGCACGGTACGCCGTACCGTCCTCCCCGGCGGCCTGCGAGTCGTCACCGAGACCCTGCCGACGGTGCGCTCGGCGACCTTCGGCATCTGGGTCGGCGTCGGCTCCCGGGACGAGACCCCGGTGCTGAACGGCGCGACCCACTACCTGGAGCACCTGCTCTTCAAGGGCACCGAGCGGCGCAGCGCGCTGGACATCTCGGCGGCCCTGGACGCGGTCGGCGGCGAGATGAACGCCTTCACCGCGAAGGAGAACACCTGCTACTACGCGCGGGTGCTCGACACCGACCTGCCGCTCGCCATCGACGTGGTCTGCGACATGCTCACCGGCTCGCTGATCCGCCCCGAGGACGTGGACGCCGAGCGCGGCGTCATCCTCGAGGAGATGGCGATGGCCGAGGACGACCCGGGCGACGTCGTGCACGACCTCTTCGCCAAGGTCATCTACGGCACCGGCCCGCTCGCCCGGCCGATCCTGGGCACCCAGGAGACGGTGAACAACCTCACCCGCGACCAGATCGCCGGCTTCTTCCACCGCCGCTACAAGCCGGAGAACCTGGTCGTCGCGGCCGCCGGCAACCTGGACCACCGCAAGGTCGTCAAGCAGGTCGAGCAGGCCTTCGCCGCCGTCCTCGCCAAGTCCGAGGCGGCCCCCGCCGAGGTCCGCCTCGGCGCCAAGACGGTGCGCACGGCCGGCCAGGTCGAGGTGCTCAACCGCCCCACCGAGCAGGCCCACCTCGTCCTCGGCGTGCCCGGCGTGCCCCGGCACGACGAGCGCCGCTGGGCGCTCGGCGTCCTCAACGCCGTGCTCGGCGGCGGCATGAGCTCGCGGCTGTTCCAGGAGGTCCGGGAGAAGCGCGGCCTGGCGTACTCCGTCTACTCGTACTCCTCCTCCTACTCCGACAGCGGCCTCTTCGGCATCTACGCCGGCTGCCAGCCCAAGCGGGTCGAGGAGGTGCTCAAGATCTGCCGCGAGGAGCTCGCCAAGGTCGTCGAGGAGGGCATCACCGAGGAGGAGCTGCGCCGCGCCGTCGGCCAGATCTCCGGCTCCACCGTGCTCGGCATGGAGGACACCGGCTCGCTGATGAACCGCATCGGCAAGGCCGAGCTCAGCTACGGCCACCACCTGTCGGTGGACGAGATGCTCGCCAAGATCGCGGCGGTCACCCTGGAGGACGTCCACGCGGTCGCCCGCGACGTGCTGGGCGCGCACCGGCCCTCGCTCGCCCTGATCGGCCCGGTCACCGCCAAGCGGGCCGACAAGCTCGCCGCCCTGCTGGCCTGAGCCGTCACCGGCTCACCCCCCGCTCACCCCGCCCGACCTCTGAGAGGACCACTGAGATGACGATGCGCGTAGCCGTGATCGGTGCCACCGGCCGGATCGGCTCCGAGGCCGTGAAGGCGGTCGAGGCCGCCCCCGACCTCGAACTGGTCGCCGCCCTGGACAGCAAGGCCAAGCTGGAGACGCTGACCGAGTCGGGCGCCCAGGTCGCCGTCGAGCTGACCCACCCCGACGCGGTGATGGCCAACCTCGACTACTGCCTGCACAACGGCATCCACGTGGTCACCGGCACCACCGGCTGGACGGACGAGCGGCTGGCCACCGTCCGCGGCTGGCTGGACGAGGCCCCGCAGGCCGGTCTGCTGATCGCGCCGAACTTCTCCATCGGCGCCGTCCTCTCCATGCAGTTCGCCCAGCAGGCCGCGAAGTACTTCGAGACCGTCGAGGTCGTCGAGCTGCACCACAACAACAAGGCCGACGCCCCGTCCGGCACCGCGACCCGCACCGCGCAGCTGATCGCCGCCGCCCGCGACGCCGCCGGCCTGCCGCGCCAGTCCGACCCGACCACCCACGGCCTGGACGGCGCCCGCGGCGCGGACGTGGACGGGGTGCCGGTGCACTCCGTCCGCCTGCGCGGCCTGCTGGCGCACCAGGAGGTGCTGCTCGGTGACAGCGGCGAGACGCTGACCATCCGGCACGACTCGCTGCACCACAGCTGCTTCATGCCGGGCATCCTGCTCGGCGTGCGCAGGGTGGTGCAGACCCCGGGGCTGACCCTCGGCCTCGAACACTTCCTGGACCTGTGAGCCCCGAATGACCTCCCGTACCGGTTTCTTCCTGCTCTCCGCCGTCCTGCTGTTCGTCGCGGTGCTCTGCGTCGGCGAGGGCGTCCAGCTGATCGCCACCGGCAAGCCGCTGGGCATCGGCATGGGCCTCTGCGCGTTCGTCATCCCGGTGATCGGGGTGTGGTTCCTGCGCCAGACCGTCCGTTTCGGCCGGGCCAGCGAGCGGATGGCCCGCGAGCTGGACGCCGAGGGCGGCCTGCCGGTGGACGAGCTGCGCCGCACCGCGGGCGGCCGGATCGACCGGGCCTCGGCGGACGAGGTGTTCGCCCGCCGCCAGGAGGAGGCGGAGGACGCCCCGGGGGACTGGCGGGTGTGGTTCCGCCTGGCCGTGGCGTACGCGGACGCCGGCGACACCCCGCGGGCCCGGAAGACCATGCAGCACGCGATCCGCCTGCACGCCTCGTCCGCCGCCGCCCCGGTCGCGGGCTAGGCTGGCGGCCGTCACCAAGCCGTACCGTCGCATGTGCCGGTCGGTCTTATCCTCTGGAGGATTCTCGCGTGAGCGACGAAGTGGGAGTGGTCCCGCAGTTCCGCAGCGACGTCGGGGTGGAGCTGGTCCGCAGCGCCGCGACCGACTCGGACGTCATCTGGGCGGCCCGGGTCTCGACCGCGGGGGAGCAGTCCCTGGAAGCGCTCCGGCAGGACCCGGAGAAGTCCCGGGGCCTGATCAACTACCTGATGCGCGACCGCCACGGCACGCCGTTCGAGCACAACTCGATGACCTTCTTCATCACGGCGCCGATCTTCGTGTTCCGAGAGTTCCACCGCCACCGCAGCGGCTGGTCCTACAACGAGGAGTCCGGCCGCTACCGCGAGCTGCAGCCGGTCTTCTACGTGCCGGGCGAGGAGCGCAGGCTCGTCCAGCAGGGCCGCCCCGGCAAGTACGAGTTCGTCGAGGGCACGCCCGAGCAGCACAAGGTCGTCACCGCCGCGATGGAGGCCTCCTACCAGGCCTCCTACCGGGCGTACCAGGAGATGCTGGAGGCGGGCGTGGCCCGCGAGGTGGCCCGCGCGGTGCTGCCGGTCGGCCTGTTCTCCTCGATGTACGCGACCTGCAACGCGCGTTCGCTGATGCACTTCCTGTCGCTGCGGACGAAGGACGAGCGGGCCACCGTGCCGTCGTTCCCGCAGCGCGAGATCGAGATGGTCGCGGAGCAGATGGAGGCGGAGTGGGCCAAGCTCATGCCGCTCACCCATGCGGCCTTCAACGCACACGGCCGGGTCGCTCCCTGACCTGGGGCAATAGGCATATGGACGGATTGCGAAGCATGTCTGGATTGCGGCTTTTCTAGCCGCTCCCTAGGCTCATGACACGGATTCCGGTGCTGCTTGAACCCCCGAGCAAGCAGCACCGGAATCCCATGCCCGCGCCGGATCGCACGGCCCGGCGTTCGTCACACATGTGTCACACCTGTCCGAACCCTGGACCGGCATGGGTACCCCCCTACCGCCTACGAGTAGTTTTGGACGCATGGCTCCGACCTCCACCCCCCAGACACCCTTCGGCCGGGTCCTGACCGCGATGGTGACCCCGTTCACCGCCGACGGCGGTCTCGACCTCGACGGCGCGCAGCGCCTTGCCGCGCACCTCGTCGACTCCGGCAACGACGGCCTCGTCGTCAACGGCACCACCGGCGAGTCGCCGACCACCACTGACGCCGAGAAGGCCCAGCTGGTACGCGCCGTGGTGGAGGCGGTAGGGGACCGGGCCCACGTGGTCGCCGGCGCCGGCACCAACGACACCCGCCACAGCGCCGAGCTGGCCCGCCAGGCCGAGGCCGCCGGCGCCCACGGCCTGCTGGTCGTGACCCCGTACTACAGCAAGCCCCCGCAGGAGGGGCTCTACCGGCACACCGTGCAGATCGCGGACGCCACCGGGCTCCCGGTGATGCTGTACGACATCCCCGGCCGCAGCGGTGTCGCGCTGAGTCACGAGACGCTCGTCCGGCTCGGTGAGCACCCGCGGATCGTCGCCAACAAGGACGCCAAGGGCGACCTCGGTGCGGCCTCCTGGGCGATCGCGCGCTCCGGGCTGGCCTGGTACTCGGGCGACGACATCCTGAACCTCCCGCTGCTCTCGGTCGGCGCAGTCGGCGTCGTCAGCGTGGTGGGCCACGTGGTCGCACCGGAGCTGCGGACCATGGTGGACGCCTTCGTCGCCGGCGACATCGCCAAGGCCACCGCCGTCCACCAGAGCCTGCTGCCGGTCTTCAGCGGGATGTTCCGCACCCAGGGCGTCATCCTCAGCAAGGCCGCACTCAACCTCCAGGGCCTGCCCGCGGGGCCGCTGCGGCTTCCGCTGATCGCGGCGACTCCGGAGGAGATTGCGCGATTGAAGGAGGATCTCGCCGCCGGCGGGGTACACCTGTAGCAGACACAGACGTGCGCGCCCCGGCTCGCCGGGTCCCTCCGGGCCCGCCGCTGAACCGGACGACGGCGCGAGAGCACCAAAGCCTAGGTAAGTAGGAACCCGACACTGAGTACACACGCCATATGTCTCCAGGGGGAGGACCCCGGGCATATGGCGTGCGTCGTAAGGAGAGTCTTTTGAGCCACCCGCACCCCGAACTCGGCGCGCCCCCCGCACTGAAGGAGGGCGCCCTGCGCGTCACCCCGCTCGGCGGCCTGGGCGAGATCGGCCGCAACATGACGGTGCTCGAGTACGGCGGCCGCCTGCTCATCATCGACTGCGGCGTCCTCTTCCCCGAGGCCGAGCAGCCCGGCGTGGACCTGATCCTGCCGGACTTCAGCTCCATCCGGGACCGCCTCGACAAGATCGACGGCATCGTCCTGACCCACGGGCACGAGGACCACATCGGCGCCGTCCCGTTCCTCCTCCGGGAGAACCCGGACATCCCGCTGATCGGCTCCAAGCTCACCCTCGCCCTGATCGAGGCCAAGCTCGCCGAGCACCGGATCCGCCCGTACGTGCTGGAGGTCAAGGAGGGCGAGCGCGAGCGCATCGGTCCCTTCGACTGCGAGTTCATCGCGGTCAACCACTCCATCCCGGACGCCCTGGCCGTCGCCGTCCGCACCCCCGCGGGCATGGTCGTCGCCACCGGTGACTTCAAGATGGACCAGCTGCCGCTCGACGGCCGCCTCACCGACCTGCCGGCCTTCGCCAAGCTGGCGGAGGAGGGCATCGACCTGCTGCTGGTGGACTCCACCAACGCCGAGGTCCCCGGCTTCATCCCGCACGAGCGGGACATCTCCGCAGCCCTGCGGACGGTCTTCGCGAACGCCGACAAGCGCATCATCGTCGCCTCGTTCGCCAGCCACGTGCACCGCATCCAGCAGGTGCTGGACGCCGCGCACGAGTACAAGCGCAAGGTCGCCTTCGTCGGCCGCTCGATGGTTCGCAACATGGGCATCGCCCGCGACCTCGGCTACCTGAAGGTCCCGGGCAACCTGATCGTCGACGTGAAGACACTGGACGACCTCCCGGACAAGAACGTCGTGCTGGTCTGCACCGGCTCCCAGGGTGAGCCGATGGCGGCCCTCTCCCGGATGGCGAACCGCGACCACCAGATCCGGATCGTCGAGGGCGACACCGTGATCATGGCCTCCTCGCTCATCCCGGGCAACGAGACCGCGATCTACCGCGTCATCAACGGCCTGACCCGCTGGGGCGCCAACGTCGTCCACAAGGGCAACGCCAAGGTGCACGTCTCCGGGCACGCCTCGGCCGGCGAGCTCCTGTACTTCTTCAACATCTGCAAGCCGAAGAACCTGATGCCCGTCCACGGCGAGTGGCGCCACCTGCGGGCCTGCGCGGACCTCGGCATCAAGACCGGCATTCCGAAGGAGCGCACGGTCATCGCCGAGGACGGCGTGGTCGTCGACCTGGAGAAGGGCGTCGCCAGAATCGTCGGCAAGGTCCAGGCCGGCTACGTGTACGTCGACGGCTCGTCCGTCGGCGACATCACCGAGGCCTCGCTCAAGGACCGCCGCATCCTCGGCGAGGAGGGCTTCATCTCCGTCTTCGTCGTGGTGGACTCCAGCAGCGGCAAGATCGTGAGCGGCCCGACCATCCAGGCCCGCGGCTCCGGCATCGACGACAGCGCCTTCGTGCCGGTCGTCGCCAAGCTGCAGGAAGGCCTGTCGCGGTCGGCCAACGACGGCGTCCTCGAGGTCCGTCAGATTCAGCAGCTCGTGCGCCGCATCATCGGCAAGTGGGTGGCGGACAACTACCGTCGCCGGCCGATGATCATCCCGGTCGTCGTCGAGGTCTGACCTGGTTTGACCTGGGGCAGCCCGGAGCGTAGTGTTCTCCGGGTTGCCCCAGTGGCGACCAGCTTCTTCCGACTCGAATTCGAGAAGGAAAAGCAGCCCGAGAAACTCTGGTAGAGTTCGGGAGTGCCGAAAGGCCAAAGGAAAGCAAATCAGATGAATTAAACTCCGGTAAAACGGAGCGGAAAAC
>FTKL01000746.1_pt2 | contig 10849 bp, 12 predicted proteins | sample 2434061 | NCBI WGS metagenome assembly FTKL01 (sample SAMEA3914816, study PRJEB12502) | metagenome | biome: forest; material: soil | place: USA | collected 2011-09-16 | depth 0.3 m
CACCGCGCAAGCAGGCCGAAGGGGACGCCAAGTGACCTCGGACGTTCAGAAGTTGCCGACCGGGTTCGGACGACTGTGGACCGCACAGACAGTGTCGTCGCTCGGTGACGGGGTGACACATGCCGCGCTGCCGCTGCTCGCGTTGACGTTGACGCGGGATCCGATGGCGCTCGCCGTCGTCACGGCCGCCGGGACGCTGCCGTGGCTGCTCCTCGGGGTGCTCGGAGGTGCGCTGGTGGACCGCTGGGACCGCCGGCGCACGATGTGGGTCGCGGACGCGGCGCGTGCGGTGCTGCTCGCGATACCGGCAGCGGCGGCCGCACTCGACGTGCTGAGCATTCCGCTGCTCGCGGCCGTCGCCTTCCTGCTCGGCCTCGGCGGACTCTTCTTCGACACGGCCGCCACGGCCTATCTGCCGGATCTGCTCGGCCGAGACCCCGCACTCCTGGAGCGCGCCAACTCCCGCCTGCGCGGCGCCCAGACCGCCGCGTCCGGCTTCGCGGGGCCGCCTGCGGGCAGTGCCCTCCTCGCGCTCGGGCGGGCGGTTCCACTGCTCGCCGACGCCGTGTCGTTCGCGCTCTCCGCACTGCTCGTACGGTCGCTGCCCGCCGCGCCCCGGCCCCTACCGGAAGCCCGCGAGTCGCTGCTTCGGCAGGCGCGGGCCGGGGCCGCCCACGTCTTCCGGGACCGGCTGCTGCTCGGGCTCGCGCTCCGCCCGGCGGTCGGGAACATCGCCTTCCTCGCCGTGGAGACCGTACTCGCCCTCTTCGCGCACGACCGCCTCGGCATCGACACCTACGGCTTCGGCCTGCTCCTCACGGCGGAGGCCACCGGCGGTCTGCTCGGCGCGGGCATCGCCTCCTTCCTCGGCCGACGACTCGGCACCGGCACCGCGCTCACCTGCACGGCCGCAGTCGAGGGACTCGCCATCCTGGGCCTTGCCGTCGCCCCGAACCCGTACGCCGCCGGGCTCGCGCTGGCCGTTTGCGGAGCGGGCATGGGCGCCACGATGGTGCTCGGCCCCTCCCTCCGACAGGCGATCGTCCCCGCCCACCTGATGGGCCGGGTCGCCTCCACCTCCCGCATGCTCGCCATGTGCGCCGCCCCGTTCGGCGCCTTCCTCGGCGGCTGGCTGGCCACCACCTACGACGTACGCACCCCGCTCTACACCGCCGCCGGCCTCCTCCTCACCATGACCGCCGTCACGTCGACCATGACCAGCAACCGCCGGGTCGAGGCGGCACTGTGCGGCGCAGCCTCGGCCGGCGGCCCAGGTAGCCCCGCATCCGCGGATCCCGTTCGGGAAGGTGCACCCGAATCCGCTGGAACTGCCTGACCGGGTTGGAGACGCTCGGCCCTTCTCCCGCCTGAGCTTGCCGTTTGACGTCCGGCCTCGAACGATCGGTCGACAGCGTCACCCGTACGGGGGTTCCCCGGACGTCGGAGCGGCCTCCACGTGATCCTGAACTCTGCGACGAGGTACAGGAATCAACGTGAAGGCCGTGATGAATGAGTGTGACGAAGAACGATGCCCGACGGGAAGCGTTCGCCGAACGCTGGCGGGCCTGCCGCTTCCCCGGGCGGCCGATGGCCGGCCGGTCCTGGCGGTGGATGTCTCGCCGTGGCTGCGGCCGGATGCCGCGACCGCGCCGGACCGCTCGTTCTGCCACACGTACGGCCGGGGCGGACGTCGTCGCCGTCACTGCCGCCCGACTCCGTTACGTAGTAGAGGGGTGCTTGCCGCCGGTCGGTGGCGCGAGGGTGACCCGGAGATCCTGGCCGTCCTGGACGCCGGGTCCGACGCACCCCGCATCCACCACCTGCTGGCCGGTCTGGCGGTGCAGATCCTGGGCCGGCTTCGCTCGGACCGGGTGATGCGCCGCACGGCACCGACCCGTGCGGAGTTCGCCCTGGCCAACCCGGCAGGGGGCCGGCCGGGCCGAGTCGAACAAGCTGACCCCGGCCCGGGTGCGGCGGGGGCTCAGGAACCTCCACCTGCAGAGCCCGACGCCAGCGCGAGCACCGAAACCCTTCCGGCCCGGCCCCGGGCGGTTGTCGAATGACAGGCCCGGGCGGGATCGAGGTCGACGTGGACTTCGTCGGCGGGGCGGAGGCCTTCGACTTCTGGCGCCTGCGTCGCTACGGACAGAGCCTGCCTACGCCTGTCGACCCCGGGCCTCACCTCGGCCAGGAGGTCCTTCAGGCGAGCACCAGCACGTCAGCCGGCCGCTCCAGCGCAGGGAATGCCTCCCGCATCGCGGTGCTGGCCGCGCCGAGATCGCTGACGAAGGCGACCACCAAGTCTCGCGATGAGTGTGCTGACGCAGCGTCGCTTCCCAACCTCTGCAACGCATCCCCCGCGGCATCATCGCGTGATCAAGGACCGCGATCCTTCCACGGTGCAGTTCACCGCGCCAGAAGCCCACATCACTTGGCCTGCGGGTTGAACGGCAAGCTGATTCCTGGTCCACGCAACTCCGCAGCTCACGAACGTCCCGATCCACACGGCAGAGTGCATGTCGCATTTGTTCAATACCTCTCCGGCCCGGGCCCCTAGCGTCGCTGCCATGTCACATCTATCCAACGCTGCCGAGGCCATGGCCGCAGTCGCCCGCACCATCACCGACGACCAGCTCGCCAACAAGACTCCGTGTACGGAGTACGACGTGCGGGCACTGGTCAACCACCTCCTGTTCTGGGGCCCGTCGCTCGCCGGCGGCGGCCGCAAGGAGTCCGTTCCGCAGTCGGCGGCCGCCGAGTCCGATGTGGACCTGGCGGCCGGCGACTGGCGCGGTCGCCTGCTCGCCCTGCTGGACGACATCACGTCGTCGTGGGCGCCGCCGAGCGCCTGGGAGGGCGAGACGAGCATGGGCACGCCGCAGACTCTGCCCGCGCCCGTCCTGGGCGACATGATCGTCGGCGAGCTGGCCATGCACGGCTGGGACCTGGCGGTCGCGACCGGACAGCGGCTGGAACTGCCCGCCGACCTACTGGCGCATCTGCGCGACACGGTGTTCGCCGGCGTGGAGCAGGGGCGGGAGATGGGCATGTACGGACCGGAGCTCGCGGTGCCGGCCGACGCACCCACCTTGGACCGCGTCCTCGGCCTGACCGGCCGTGATCCCGCCTGGGCGTAGTCCCAGACCGGTGATGCCGGTCACACCTGCGCGAACTGTCGAAGCGTGGTGCGGCGGCGCCGCGTCCATGCCGCCGTTGTTCCTCCTCGCCCGTCGGCCCACGCACCGTCAACGACGCGCCGGGCCGGCGGTGCGCGCCCGGCGGTCGCCTGTCCGACGGCGCGCAAGACGGTCAACCGCCGGAGTTGATCGCTATCTGGGGTTCTGATCACGCAGGTCAGCGCAGAATCAGAGGTTCTGTCATGTGAGCGTGCCGTTTGACGTCCGGGCTGCTGGGAGGTCAGTCGAGCCGGATCACCATGGCGTGAACGGCGGAGGCTGCGGCCTGGACGTTGAACGGCAAGCTCACTGGGCGTTTCGCCCCTGATTTTGAGGGTCGGGTTCCGCGCCAGGTGGGGGTGGCCTCGCCGGTGAGTCGGCGGGTCATGAGGTTGATCACCGCAAGGTGGATCATGGCTTCGGAGCGGGCTGGGAGTGCTTCGTAGTCGCGGGCCAGGCGGCGGTGGTTCATCAGCCGGCCCAGGGTGCGTTCTACGACCCAGCGGCGGGGCTGGACGACGAATCCCCTGGTGGCGGGGTCGCGGCGGACGATTTCCATGTCGATGCCGAGGGCTGCGGCGCGTTCGACGACGGCGTTCTTGTAGCCCATATCGGCCCAGGCCTTGCGGAGGGTCGGGTGCTCGGTGGCCACGGCCGCCCGGGTCAGGAGCCGCCTTGTCGGCGGTACCGTTCTGGACGCTTGGGGCGGTGACCAGTACCGCGAGAGTAGGCCGATGGTGTCGGTGATGATGCTGTGCTTGCGGCCGGTGATCTTCTTGTCGACATCGGCGCCCTGGCTGGTGGCTGGGAGGTTGGTGGAGGTCGTGACGCTCTGGGAGTCGATGATGCAGGCCGTCGGCTCGGGACCGAGGCCCTCGGCGGCGCGAACCAGGCGCCTTGGCAGGCCGTTGAGCTGGGCGAATACGCCGTCATTCTGCCAGCGGGCGAAGTAGGCGTAGACGGTTTCCGGGGGCGGGTAGTCGTGTGGGAGGTAGCGCCAGGGGATGCCGGTGCGGTCCACGTACAGGATGGCGTCCAGCAGGTCACGCAGCTCGTGCTCGGGCGGTCGGCCGAACGCGAGGGCCCGTTCGGTGCGGGCTCGGCGCCCAGCGGTCAGAGTGGGCTCGACCAGGGCCGGGCGTCGGACAGGTCCCGCTCGGACACGGTCGACGAACCGTCACAATGACGGCACACTGCGGGATCTCGCCGCTGGCCAGTGGTCGCGTGACGGCGAGCCCCGGTGCCGGCCCGTAACGCCCGGGCGCGGGCCGGCGTCACATCCGCCGGCGGTCCGGACGGATGGACGTGGGTAAGGCCGGCGAAACGGGGCAGGCGTTCGCGTACCGGTCCGGGAGCTGCCGCCGGTCCGCGTTGCGCAGCGCGCGTCGACGGCCGGACGGCGGTGGTGCCGGGCCGGGGCACGGGCCTGCGGTACGGGCGCGGCGGGAGTTCGAGCCGGGGCTGCACCGCGCGGTCCTGCTTCCGGGCCTGCCGGCCCCGGTCTCTGCGCCACCGGCCCGTGCCGTCCCGACCCCACCGTCCCCGTCCAGCCGAGGTGAACCCATGACCAACATTTCTCGCCTGCCCGGCGCGTTCGACCACTACTGGAGCTGGCAGTTGGCCGCTGCCTGTCGTGATGTCGACACCAGTCTGTTCTTCCATCCCTTCGGCGAACGCGGCCAGGCCCACGACGACCGGGAGGCGGAGGCGAAGCGGATCTGCGGGGGCTGTCCCGTCCGGGACCAGTGCCTGTCGCACGCCCTGGAGGTGCGTGAGCCGTACGGCGTCTGGGGCGGTCTGTCGGAGTCCGAACGGGCGCTGCTCCTCGGCCCCGCCCGCGCCCCGCAGGTCGCGTGACGGCCGTGCCGCGGCGCGGCGGCCCTGTCGGAGCGGCCGCCCCCGGGCCGGTCGGGGCGGGCACGTCCGCGGAGCACCCGGAACGAGGCCGGCCGATTGGTTCCCCGGGTGCGGGGCAGGCGCCATGCATACGGACGGCCTGAGCTTGCCGATACGGAAGGAGCCAGTTGTGAGCATGGTGATGGAGTCCATCGACGTGGACGTCCCGCTGCACAGCGCCTACAACCAGTGGACGCAGTTCGAGGACTTCCCGAGTTTCATGGACGGTGTGGAGGCGGTCCGCCAGACGGACGACCGGCACTGCCTCTGGACGACCAAGGTCGCCGGCGCGCGCCGCGAGTTCTACACCGAGATCGTCGACCAGCTCCCCGACGAGCGGATCTCCTGGCGGACGGTGGGCGGTGAAGTCCAGCAGATGGGAATCGTGACGTTCCAGCGCCTCGACGACGTCCACACCCGGGTCAGCCTGGCCATGGACTTCGAACCGCACGGGATGGCCGAGAAGGCCGGCGACATGCTCGGCCTCCCGGACCGGCAGGTCAAGGGCGACCTGAAGCGGTTCAAGGGATACATCGAGGAGCGGGGCCGCGAGAGCGGCGCGTGGCGCGGCCGCCTGGCGCCGGGAAGCACCCCGACCGCCCCGACCGCCGGCGGTACGGCGGCCCTCGGGGACGCCCCGCCGCGCGAGCAGCCCCAGGCCCGGATGACCGGCGAGGGCGCGCCGCCGCTGCCCGAGGACCCGGACGGCACGCGGCACGGCTGACTTTTCCGGCTGACCCACCCGTGGGCCCCGGCGCCTGCTCCTCGACAGGAGGGGACCGGCGCGGGTCAACACCGGCCCGAACCCCAGCAGCTCCGGAAGGGGCAGACCCATGACCGAATTCGGCTACTTCCTCTCCTGCGAGGAGTTCACACCCGCCCAACTCCTCGACCAGGCCGGGCGTGCCGCCGAGGCCGGCTTCACCCGGCTGGCGATCTCCGACCACTTCCACCCGTGGAACGACGCCCAGGGCGACAGCCCCTTCGTCTGGTCGATGATCGGCGCGCTCTCCCAGCGTGTCGACCTGCCCGTCACCACCTTGGTGACCTGTCCGACGGTCCGCCTGCATCCGGCGGTCACCGCGCAGGCCGCCGCCACCTCCAGCGTCCTGCTGCGTGGGCGCTTCACGCTCGGGGTCGGCACCGGCGAGGCACTCAACGAACATGTGCTCGGCGACGGCTGGCCCTCGTTCGACCAGCGCGCCGAGATGCTGGAGGAAGCCGTCGCGGTGATGCGTGCGCTCTTCACCGGCCGTCAGGTGTCCCACCGCGGACGCCACTACACCGTCGACAACGCACGGCTCTACACCGTCCCGGCCGACGCGCCACCGGTCTACGTCTCCGGATTCGGGCCTGGCGCCGCCGCGCTCGCGGGCGGGATCGGCGACGGCTTCGTCACCATGACGCCCGATCGCGACCTCGTCGAGGAGTTCCGTTCGAACGGTGGCGCCGGCAAGCCGGTGATCGGTGGGGTGAAGGTCTGCTGGAGCGACGACCGGGACAAGGCCGTCGAGCTGGTCCGCCGGCTGTGGCCGACCGAACTGCTGCCGGGTGAGCTCGCCCAGATCCTCCCCACCCCGGCACACTTCGAGCAGGCCTCCGAACTGGTCACGCCCGAGATGATCAGCGACGCCGTGACCTGTGGCAACGACACCGACCAGCACATCGCGACGGTGCGCTCCTACGTGGAGGCCGGCTTCGACGAGGTGTACGTCGGCCAGATCGGCCCCGACAACGAGGCCTTCTTCGACCACTACCGCAGCGCGGTTCTCCCGGCGTTGGCCGGCTGACCCGCGTGCGGCGGTCCGTGGCGCCAAGGTGCGAGTGGGGCCCGCCGTCGGTCCGACGGGCCGAGCCAGGTTGTAGAAGTCGGAGCCGAGTCCGGTTGTTAGAAGTCGGCAGGCAGGGGCAGGCGCCTCACGGCGGCCGGAATCCCCGGCAGTGCCCGACGGCGACGAGAGCTCTCGAGGAAGGAGCTGAGATGAGTACGGTGAAGGAATCGGTCGAGGTGGAAGTGCCCTTGCACACCGCCTACAACCAGTGGACCCAGTTCGAGGAGTTCCCGAAGTTCATGGAAGGCGTCGACGAGGTCGTCCAGCTCGACGAGCGGCGCAGCCATTGGCGTACCAGCATCGCCGGCGTCAGCCGTGAGTTCGACACCGAGATCGTCGATCAGCTGCCGGACGAGCGGGTGGCCTGGCGGACCACGGAGGGTGAGGTGAAGCAGAAGGGCGTGGTCACCTTCCAGAAGCTGGACGACCGTCACACCCGGGTCAACCTGGCCGTCGACTTCACGCCCGAGGGTGTGGCGGAGAAGGCCGGTGACGCGATGGGCATGGTCGACCGGCGGGTGAAGGGCGACCTGCGGCGCTTCAAGGACTACATCGAGCAGCGCGGCGTGGAGGAGGGCGGCTGGCGGGGCAGGATCAAGCCCGCGTGAGCCGGATCCGTCGGCCGCGCCTCCCCATCCGGCGACGGGGAGGCGCGGCCGACGGGGAGGAAGCCGAAGAACGGGAGGATTGCCATGACCGACATCTCGGCGGCGCTGTTCGATGTTGACGGGACGTTGGTGGACAGCACCTATCTGCACACGCTCGCCTGGGCCCAGGCACTGGCGCAGTTCGACCGGACGGTGCCGATGGCCCGGGTGCACCGGGCCGTCGGGATGGGCGCGGACCAACTGCTCGACCACCTGCTCGGGGATGAGCGCGACCGTGACGACGACGCCGAGATGGCGGCGGCCCACGACGCGCTGTACGCGAGGTTCTGGCCGGGCCTGCGGCCGCTTCCCGGTGCGGTCGACCTGCTGGGCGAGTGCGCCCGACGCGGCTGGACCGTCGTGCTGGCGAGTTCCGCGTCCTCCCGCGAACTGAAGGTGCTGCGGCGGGTCCTGGACTGCGACGAGGTGATCTCCGCGGCCACCGGTGCGGACGACGTTGCCAGGTCCAAGCCGGCTCCCGATCTTGTGGAGGCCGCCCTCCAGAAGGCCGGCGCCGATCGCGGACGTTCGGTGTTCGTGGGCGACGCCGTCTGGGACGTACGGGCGGCGGCGCGTGCCGGGGTCCCCTGTGTGGGCGTGGAAAGCGGCGGCTTCAGTGGTTGCGAGCTGGCGGCCGAGGGCGCGTCCGAGGTCCACCGTGATGCGGCGGACCTTCTTGATCATCTGGACTCCAGCCTGCTGGGCCGCTCCAGCCCGGGAGGGGACGTCACCGCCACGGGGCCGGGGTGACGTTGATGCCGGGGTGACGTTGATGAAGTCACGGCTCACCCGGGGCCGGTGACGGAGTGCCGGTGACCCGCCGCCTTTGGCCGCGCGGAGCCCGTGACGGAGTGCCGGTGACCCGCCGCCTTTGGCCGCGCCCGGTGCCATCGGTCACCGCCTCGGGCTGCGCCGTGTCCACCCTCCGGCCGGAGGCCGGACGAAGGGCGGACCGGTCGTCGGACCGGCCCGCCCACCCCACCGTCGTTCCTCAGTGCTTGGCAGCGTCCTTCAGCTTCTCGCCGGCCTGCTTCACGTCCGACTTGATCTGGTCACCCTTGCCCGAGGCTTCCGTCGAGCGGTCGCCGGTCGCCTTGCCGGCGGCCTCCTTGGCCTTGCCCTTCACCGATTCGGCAGTATTTTCGATCTTGTGCTTCGCACTCATTCCGATCGACTTCCTTCCCGTTTGTCTGTCCGTCCTCGTTCTTCCCGGCGATTCCTCAAGCGGCTGCGGCCGGGCGCCGCGCCGTCACCAGCGGTACCAACGGCCCCCGTCCGCCCCGTGCAGGACGAAGCCCAGCAGCCACAGCACCAGTACCACCACGGCCACCCACCACAGTGCGTGCACCGCGAAACCCACTCCGCCGAGTATCAGGGCCAGTAGTAGAACCAGAAGCACGACGCCCATGACATCAACCTCCTTCAGGACGCGTCTTTCCGGGATCGCGCAGAGTATGCATGCGAAGTGACTCGGCTGTCGGCCCTCGGACCCGACGGCCGTTCCGGCTACGCGCTGCGCCGCGTCGACGAGGCGAGCCCCACCGAAGCGCAGGGAGGACCAGCCGGGAGCCAGTCCGATGAGCCTCGCCGACCGGATGGACGAGCTCTGCGCCCGTTACCACCTGACCCGCGACTACCACCTGACGCGCGACGATCTGAACCTCGATCTCGGTCCGCCGGGTACGCTCCTGCCACCGGACCGACCAGGACCGCTGTGGGCCCTGTCCGACAATTCCCGCCGGGCGCGCGACGCCGGGCCGTCGTCGGCGAGTGCTCCGGGCCTGGCGGACGAGCCGGTCTACGCTGCTTCCATGAGCGGTGACAGCGCGGTGGCGGATCTTGTGGACGTTCTGGAGACCTTCGTCGAACGAGCCGCGGCGCCGGGCGGCGCCGGCGAGGTTCTGGTGAGCCTCGGGGTGCCGCAGGACGCGGAGCGGCGCACGGTGCGGCTGACGGCGCAGGTCGCGGACCGGCTGACCGAGCTGGTCCGCTCGCAGTTGGAGGCCCTGCGGGCGGTGGAGCGCGACGATCAGGTCAGCGAGGACGGTTCCCCGTCGGCGCAGTCCGAGGTGTGGCTCGGCTGACTGCCCGGGCAGCGGCTGACGCCAGGTGTGGTTGCGCGGCGCCTGCGGGAGTTGGCCACGGGGCGCGCGGAGCACTCGCAACCGGCGGGCCCGACACGACGCGGGCGAGGGCGCGGTCCGCCCGCCCGGAGGCGCCGCGCCCGTCGGGCTCAGCCGTCGAGTTGCTTGCGGGCCTTCGCGGCGCGCTTCACCTGTCGGCCCGCGTCCGTCCGCTGTCGCGCGTGCAGGATGCCCAGGCCGAAGGCCGTCCGGCCGTCACCCGGGTCGGCCGAGGCGAGTTCGGCCAGGGCCTGCTGGCCCATCACGCCGTCCTGGTGGGCGCCGAGCGGTTTCTGGATCTTCTTCGCCCGTTTCCCGAGCCGGTCGGCACGCCGGCCCGCGAACGGGCTGACGCCCTCCGCCGCGTACCGGGCCCGTTTGGCTGCCTTGCGGGCACGATGGAGTTCGCGGTCCCGCCGGGTGCCCGGCGGCAGGGCGAGGGCGTGGTCCAGCCGCCGGGCGGTGCGCCGCCGTTGCCGGTCGAGCATGCGGCGGGCCTCGGCGCGGCCGCGGGTGGCGCGGCCCTTCAGCGGCGGACGCTCGGCGAGGCGTTCCACGGCGTCGAGCAGGTCGAAGTACCGCCGGCGCTCCATCGCCTGTACCGCGGCGCGGTGCGAGTCCTGGTACCGGGCGCCGAACCACGCGTGGAGGCGGGCCGCGACCTCGGCCGGGTGCCCCTCCGGCGGAAGCCCCGCCGCCTGCTCGCCGAGACGTTCGGCGAGGACCTCGGCGTCCCTGGCGCGGCCGAGGACCTTTCCGAACCAGCGGAGTTCGTGGTCGAGCGGGTCGGTGGCCGTCCGGTCCAGGATCCGCCGGTGGGCCGCCAGCGCGCTGCGCAGCCGGCGTACGTGGACCCGCATGCGGTGGACCGCGTCGGGTTCGTCGAGGCGGACGGCCGGGTCCAGCGCCCGGAGCGCCGCCGCCTGGACGCGCAGGTCCTCGGCGAGCGCCGCCCCGATGGATCCGCTCTGTGGGGCGGGGCGCTCGCCGACGTCCGCCCACACGGGAATCCGGCCGGCGAGGGCATGCCCGAGCTTGGCCTGCTGGACGGCCCGCTCCAGTCCGCCTCGCTGGAACTCCGCCTCGACCGCGTCCAGCAGGTCGTTGCCTCCGTCGACCAGTTCGACCTCGGTCTCGACCCAGTCGACGGCCTCCGGTGCCACGGCCCGCCCTTG
>FTKL01011347.1_pt1 | contig 10826 bp, 11 predicted proteins | sample 2434061 | NCBI WGS metagenome assembly FTKL01 (sample SAMEA3914816, study PRJEB12502) | metagenome | biome: forest; material: soil | place: USA | collected 2011-09-16 | depth 0.3 m
GTGCAGGGGTTGGTGGATGCGGTGTATTCGGAGGATTTCGGGGCGCGGTTGGAGTCGGCGGCGGAGCGGGACCGGTTGGCTGGGTTGGATGCGCTGCGGGTGGCGACGGCTGCTGCCGAGGGCCAGTTGGCGGAGCTGGTGGCGATCCCGTCGCCCCGTGATGTGCAGGGTGACCTGTCGCGGCTGAGTACCGCGGATGCGGGCGTGACGGAGGAGTTGTTGACGACACGGCTGGGTGCCGACAGCGGCCGGGCCGTCTTCGTGTACGGGCAGGAGGGTGGCGTTCGGACGCTGGACGCGGCGGGGGAGGTGGCGTTGCCGGACGGCGGGGCGCTGTCGCGCAAGGAGGTGGCGTTGGTGGTGCGGCATACGGTGCCGTTGCCGGGGCGGTGGCTGGTGGGCCTGGGTGAGGAGCACGCGGCGCCGGCGTCGTGGCGGGAGCGGCCGGTGCTGCAGGACCTGGTGGTGGTGCCGGTGTACCGGGCTGCCGGCGGGCGGTGGACGGGGCGGCTCGGGGGGCGTGAGGTCGAGATCTCGGACGTGGGAATTTCCGCGAACTAGCCGTATGCACCTCAGACTTGTGTGTAGCGTTGAGTGTGTTGGCCCCGGCGGATCGTGTGTGAGCCGCCGGGACCGCCGTGCCCCCGCTCGCGCGGGGAGAGGTCGCCGCTGAAGACCGTTGTGTGCACTTCAGACGGGTGACCCCCGCACTGTGCGGGGAATCTGCCGCAGCCTATCCGGGCGCGGTGGCTGGCATCTCGTTCTTTACCGGAGGCAGTGTGCTGCCCGAAATCCCCCTGTACAACGTCTTCGACGAGCCGTCGTTCCCGGTGCGCTGGACGCCTGCCGCTGTCGAGGAGCACGGGGGCCTTCCCGATGCGGTGGGCCTGCGGGACCTGCTGGTGCGCAGTCATGAGATCGCGCAGGTGACGATCGCGGTTCCGCCGGCACTGTCGGCGCTGTACCGGGTGCTGTACGCGCTGACGGCGAGGGTCACGGGCCTGGACGAGGCCGACGACCGGTCGTCGGCGAGGCCCGATCCGTGGGCGCGCCGACGGCGGAAGATCGTCACACGGGGCCGCCTCGATGCCGAGGCCGTCGACGCGTACGTCGACAGGTACCGGGACCGGTTCTTCCTCTTCAGTGGGCAGCGGCCGTGGCTGCAGGACCCCCGGCTGCCCGCCGAGTGCGACGCGGGCAACACGGCCGGAGTCAACAAGCTGCTCGTGAACCGGCCCTCGGGCAACAACCACGCCTGGTTCCGGCACGTCAGCTCCGAGGCACCGGACCTGCCGGACGCGGCGGAAGCCGTCCTGCACCTGCTGGTCTGGCACTACTACGGCCCCTCCGGGCGCTGCTCCAGCCGCACCTCCGGTACGACAACCGCCGCCAACGCACTCGCCGGACCGCTGCGCAGCACGCTCTCCTACCATCCGGAGGGGGAGAGCCTGTTCGAGACGCTGCTGGCGGGTCTGCCGGAGCCGGGGGAGCGGGTGCGCCGGGAGAGCGACCTGTGCCCCTGGGAATGGGAGGCGCTGCCCGATCCGGCGGGTACGCCGCTGGGGGTGGAGGGGCTGTGCTCGGGGCTGACGGCGCGCTCCCAGCACGCGCTGCTGCTGGTGCCGGACGCGGAGGGCCGGCGGGTGGCGGACGCGTTCATCACGTGGGCGTGGCGGCCGAAGATCTCCCGGGCGGGGGATCCGTATCTGATCTGGCAGACCAGCAAGGAGGGCAACTCCTATCCGCGGCAGGCGGACTCGCACCGCGCGCTGTGGCGGGACCTCGACGCGCTGCTGCTGAAGGAGCCGTCCGGCAGTGCTCTGCCGAAGCGTCCGGAGGTGTTCGGGACGGCGCCGGAGGTGTCGGAGTACCTGCGGGTGCGGGCGTTGGGCTTCGAGCAGGACGGGCAGGCGAAGGATGTCCAGTTCGTCGACGCGTCCACCCCGCCGGTGCTGGGCCTGGTGGAGGAGGCCGACGTGACGGCGGCCCTGGACATCGGCCGGCTGCGGGTGCTGGGGGAGCGGTACGGCTCGCGCCTGGAGCTGGCGGTGAAGAGGGCCTGGAAGGAGTTCACCGACGCGCCGAAGATGCGGGACTGCACGTGGGCGGTGGACGCCGCCGCCCGGTACTGGCCCGCGGCGGAAGCCGAGTTCTGGAAGCGCCTGGCGACAAGGGACTTCGACGGTGCCGGGCCGGCGTTCCGGAGCCTGGCCGAGGGCGTGTACGACGACATCACGTTGAAGGCACTGGGGACGATGCGCGGCGCGAAGGCCTGCGCGCAGGCCAGGACCGAACTGTACGGGGGGCCGGCGAAGGCCAGGCCCTCCGCCAAGGCGGGCGGCAGCGCCCGCGGCACCACGGAGGACAAGTGAGCGAGACGATCAGCAGTATTCTCCCCTCCCCCCGGGGCAATGACAGCCCAGGGGACGCCGTGGCCGGCGGGGAGGGGCAGACGGTATCGGGGGGCGGGGGCCTGCAGAAGGCCAGGGCTTTCACCCGGTGGATCGACCGGCGCAGCTTCGAGGACCCCGGGGTGCGCTCCGCCCTGAGGCGCGGCCGCGGCCGGGACCTGGACGCGGTGCCGTTCATGCACCGCATCGTCGCCGCGTGGCTCACCGACGAGCAGCTGCGTGATCAGGATGTCCAGCGGGCGTACTACACGGTGGCGTCGCTGATCGCCGCGCAGCGCCGGGACCAGTTCGCGGCGGCGAAGAGCGCGGCCGGCACGGCCGCCGAGGGCGAGGAGCGGTTCGGGCGGAGTCTGGGGGCGGCGTTCGCGGACGGCGTCGCCAAGGGCGACGCCGGGATCCGGGAGTCCTCCGCCGAGACGCGCCTGAACCTGCTGTCACGCCAGAGCGTGGCCGGGCTGCACCGGCATCTGCCGGGCGCGGTCCAGCAGCTGCGGGACAAGCAGGTCGACGTCGACTGGGCGCAGCTGCTGGTGGACCTGATCCGGTGGCGGCGGCACTCCGGCGCGGTCAAGCGGCGGTGGCTGCAGGACTACTACCGGGCGCGGAAGGCCGACAGCTACAAGCAGGCGTGGCAGGCCGACGAGGAGACGGTGGCCGCGCCGGCAGACGGCCCGGAGCATCCTCCGGCCAGCACCTGACGGCCCGGGCACACCGCACATCTCTCTGCACCACATCCATCAAGGAGAACAGCCGGATCATGGCGACCACCGACAGCAAGCCCGCACGTTTCATCGACATCCACGTCGTCCAGAGCGTCCCGTTCGCGAACCTGAATCGCGACGACAACAACTCCGTCAAGACCGTCCGCTACGGCGACACCGACCGCACCCGTGTCAGCAGTCAGTCCTGGAAGCGCGCGGTGCGGGAGTACTTCCAGCACACCGTCGGGGAGCAGGCCCTGCGCACCCGCCGGATCGGAGCCCGGGTGGCCAGGCTGCTTGAGGAGCGCGGCTGGCCGGCTGACCTGGCGCAGCGCGCCGGGCAGCACGTCGCAGCCGGGAGCAGCATCAAGTTCGAGGTCGCCAAGGACTCGCCCACAGTGTCGACCAACGCCATGGTGTACGTCCCGGAGAGCGCCGTCGCCGACCTCGCCGACCTCGCCGACGAGCACCGTGAACAGCTGGAGGTGGCGAAAGACATCAAGAAGCCGGCCGACAAGAGCGTCCTGCCGCAGGACCGGATCGACCAGGTCCTGCGGTCGCGCAATGGCGTGATCAACCTGTTCGGGCGGATGCTCGCGGAGGTCGACGACGCCGGGGTGGACGGCGCGGTGCAGGTCGCCCACGCCCTGACCACCCACCCCACCGACGTCGAACTGGACTACTTCTCGGCCGTCGACGACGTGACCTCCGCCTGGGGCGACACCGCAGGCAGCGCGCACATGGGGCACGCCGAGTTCAGCGCCGGCGTGTTCTACCGCTACGCGACCGTCGACCTGGCCGACCTGCTGCGCAACCTCGGCGGCGACAGGACGGCGGCGCGGGAGCTCGCGGCCGGCTTCGCGGAGGCGTTCGTCCTGTCTCTGCCGCAGGCGAAGAAGACCGCCACCGCCCCGCACACCATCCCCGACCTTGTGCACGTCTCCGTGCGCTCGGACCGCCCGCTGTCCTACGCCGCCGCGTTCGAGAAGCCGGTGCGCTCCGACCGGGAGGACGGCGGCTACGCGGCCGCGTCCCGCACCGCCCTGTCCCGGTACGCGGGTGCTGCGGACAAGTTGCTCGGCGGGCGCGGCGTCGTCCGCGCCGGCTGGGCCAGCCTGGAGGAGAAGGACCTGGCCGGCCTCGGCACCCGCAGCGACTCCTTCCCCGACCTCATCGACGCCGCGATGAACGCCGCCCTCGGCGAGGCCGACGCATGAGCACCCCGCCCTCCGACAGGCCCGGCCTGCTGCTGCACCTCGCCGGCCCCCTGCAGTCCTGGGGCGAACGCAGCCAGTTCAACGAACGCGACACCGCCCCCTTCCCGACCCGCTCAGGCGTCATCGGGCTGCTCGCCAGCGCGCTCGGCCGACGCCGCGGCGAAATCATCGACGACCTCACCCGCCTGTCCCTGACCGTGCGCACCGACCGCCCCGGCGTACTTCTGCGCGACCTGCACACCGTCGGCGGCGGACTCAAGGGCCGCGAGACGGTCACCACCGCCGAAGGCAAGAAGCGATCGGGTTCGACCGCGACGCTCCTCTCCCACCGCTACTACCTCGCCGACGCCGCGTTCACCGCCGCACTCACCGGCGACCGAACGCTGCTGGAGGAATGCGCCCAGGCACTGACCGAGCCACAGTGGCCCCTCTTCCTGGGCCGCCGCTCCTGCCCACCCGAAGGACCCGTCCTGCTCGGCCTCCTCGACGAGCCGATGCACCACCTCCTCCACCTGCCGCTCGCCACCCGCACCAAGGCAGGGAACACCCCGGTACGGATCACCTTCCACGCCGACCAGCCACTTGACCACCTCGCCTCCGCCGACGAGGCCAACCCGGCCGACAACGGCAGCACCCCCGCCGGACAGATCACCGACAATCCCACCACCTACCACCCCCGCCACCGCACCTACCACGCACGCCCCCGCTACCAACGCACCCTCACCCTCCCCGCCGACCGCTGCGCCGGCCACGGCACCGACTACCTGAACGCGCTCGGCACCTACCTCGGCGAGCACACCCACCGTCCCGAAAAGGGCCTCGCATGAACCTGTGGCTCACCCGCATCCTCCCCGACCCCAGGAACCGCGACGCCCGCAAAGACATCGCCGGCGCCGTCGACATGCACCACCGCCTGATGGCCCTCTTCCCCGACGACGTCCCCAGCACCGAAGCCCGCCGCGAACTCGGCGTCCTCTTCCGCGTCGAAACCGCCCCCACCGGCCCACAGGTCCTGCTCCAGAGCACCCACCAGCCGGACCTCACCCTCCTGCCCGCCGGCTACGGTGCCGCACAGACCAAGACCCTCAGCCCCCTGCTCGATGCCCTCCGGACCGATCTGACGGTCCGCTACCGCATCGTCGCCAACCCCATCCGCAAACCCGGACGCACCACCCGCGAGCTCTACAACCTCAGCTCCGTCGTCCCCCTCACAGGACACGCCGCCGAAGAATGGTGGCTGCGCCAGGCCGAAGCCTCCGGCCTCAAAGCCATCACCGTCCAGGCAGTCCCACTGGACGCCGCCCGCGGAACCCGCCGCCAGGACGCGCATCACATCAAGCACGCCCGCACCCAGTTCGACGGCACCGCCATCATCACCGACCCCGACCACCTCCGCACCCGCCTGGTCGACGGCATCGGCAAAGGCAAGGCCTACGGCTGCGGCCTGCTCAGCATCGCCCCCGACCGGACCAGCCGTTGACCGGCGACGGCAGCCGCTCCGCCCCCGGACGCCGACGGCTCGCCGCGCCGACCGTCGCGATGCTTCCCCGAATCGCCAACTCCCTCTCCTTCCTCTACCTGGACATCGTCCGCATCGTCCAGGACGACACCGGCGTCTGCGCCGAGGTCACCAGCCCGCAGCGAGGCACCGAAACCGTCTACCTTCCCACCGCGGCACTCAGCTGTGTACTGCTCGGCCCGGGAACCTCCATCACCGCCCGCGCCATGGCAACGTTCGCCCGCCACGGCACAACCGTTGTCATCGCCGGCTCCGGCAGCGTGCGCTGCTACGCAGCCACCACCCCCGACTCACTCAGCACCGTCTGGCTCGAACACCAGGTCCGGGCCTGGGCCGACGACAAACAGCGCGCCTCAGTGGCAGCAGCCATGTACGAGCAACGGTTCGGAGCCGGCACCGTCCCACCAGGAACCAACCTGGCCACACTGCGGGGAATGGAGGGACAACGCGTCAAAGCCCACTACCGCCTCCTCGCACAGCAATACCGCATCGGCCGCTTCCGACGCGCCTACGACCCCGCCTCCTGGGACCAACAGGACCCCGTCAACCTCGCCTCTCCGCCGCCAACACCTGCCTCTACGGCATCGTCCACGCCGCCATCCTCGCCTTGGGCTGCTCACCCGCCCTGGGGTTCGTGCACAGCGGCAACCAGCAGGCCTTCGTCTACGACATCGCCGACCTCTACAAGGCCCAACTCACCATTCCGCTGGCCTTCTCACTCCACAACTCGACAACCCCGGAACAGGACGCCCGACGCAGCTTCCGCGACGGACTGCGGCTGTTTCGCCTCCTGCCACGCATCGTGACCGACGTCCAGAGGCTTCTGGCACCTGGTCTGAAGGCTGACCTTCCCGAGATGCAGGAACAACTGGTGGACCTCTGGGATCCCGTCTCCGGGCCCATCGCGGGCGGGACCAACTACGCCGGCGGGAAGGGGGACTGAGTTGGCTTCCATGGTCACGATCTCCGTCAGTGCCGTTCCCGCCCATCTGCGCGGTGCTCTCACCCGGTGGCTTCTGGAAGTCACACCTCAGCTGTATGTCGGCACGGTATCCGCCAAGGTAAGAGAGGAACTCTGGGCAGCTGTCCTCCCGTGCGTGGAGGCTGGGGTCGCAGTACTGATCTATCCGGCAGCGAACGAGCGGGGCTTCGAATTGCGTACTGCCGGTGCACAACGCAGGTACCCCATCGACATCGATGGTCTGACCCTGATGTCGTTCGGTGCGATCGGCGGTGGTAGTCAATAAATTGCAACGTAGCCGAATAGCCGCAGGTCAAAAGGCCTCCTCCCCGCGCAGGCGGGGGTCAGCCGGTGGCTCGGCCGGAGGCGCAGCTCGGAGTCCGCCGTTGAGCGGGCGAGAGACGCGGCATCAGAGATCCGATCACGGGCCGCTGCGGCGCCGGCCAGGGCCGATCGGTCGGAGGTGGCCGCATGTCGTTCGGTGGCACGCCAGAAGGCCTCACCAGGGCAGTGGAGGCTTCGGGTGCGGCGTGCATCCTGTTCGAGGAAGTCGGCGAGCCGGAGCCGGAGCCCGTCGCCCGTCGTCCCGCGGACGGGTGAAAGGGGTCCGCGCACGCCTCGGCACGGCTCGGAGAGGTAGTGGAGCGCCTTCGCGAACCAGTTCTCCGGCGCGAGGTCGAGTTCGAGCTCGGTGAGGTAATCCGTGGCCGCCTCCTCCAGGAACGCTGCGACCAGTTCGAGGCCGTGGCCGAAGCGGCGGGCGTCCATCGCGGCCTCGAGGACCGCGCGGGCAGTGGGGGAGGCGTTGGCGTACCGCTCCTGGAGTGCGGGACCGCCCGCCAGGTATTGGGTGATGTGACGGCCTTCGGCCGACCGCGCTGCCTGGCACAGGCGGTTGTCACTCGGGCCGGGCATCGTGAGGAGTGAGGCCACCTGCTCCTCGGTGAAGAGAGAGGGACGGGGATCCACCGGTTCGCAAGAAGCGCACGACGTTCCTTGGTCTCGTCGGTGGTGCCTGGTGCCCTGGTCATCGGCTGCTGGTACTCGTGCCAGCACGTACCCAGCACGAGCACTGGTGCTCGGTCGGGGTCACGCTCGAGTGCGGACAGCCGGGCGGCGATGTTCTCGTCCCGGTTGCTGTCGGTGGTGAGTAGGTACCGGTGGATCTCATTCAGCCACAGGACAGTCCGCGGCCCGGAAGATTTCAAGTCCAGTGAGACGGTCGTGATGCTATGAGGTTTGTGGTGCGGGTTCCCTGCGCTTGGCGGGGTCGTTGATCCACGCGGTCTTCGGGATCTCGGGTGGTTGGGGGCGGCGGCCGAAGCGTTCGGGGTGCCGCGTGTAGGCCTCGGTGAGGGTGACGGTCCGCTGGTCGCGGATCTCGTCGGCGGTGCCGAAGTGGACGCTGGCGGGCGTGTGCAGTGCGATGCCCGAGTGCCGGTGCTCGTGGTTGTAGTAGGAGATGAAGGCGTCGAACCATTCGCGGGCGTGGGCGAGGGAGTCGAACCGCTCGGGGTAGTCGGACATGTACTTGGTGGTCTTGAACTGGGCCTCGCTGTAGGGGTTATCGTTGCTCACCTTGGGTCGGGAGTGGCTTCTGGTGATGCCGAGGTCGATCAGCAGCTGGGAGACCTTCTTGGAGGTCATCGAGGTGCCGCGGTCGGCGTGCACGGTGTCGGGCACGATGCCGTTGCGCGCGATGGTCTCGCGGATCAACTCCTCGGCCCGCTCGGCGGATTCGGCCGCCTCGACGGTGTGGCCGACGATGTAGCGGCTGAAGATGTCGATGATGACGTAGGCGTGGTACCAGATGCCCTTGCTGGGGCCGGCCGCCTTGGTGATGTCCCAGGTGAAGACCTGGGAGGGGCCGTCGGCGACCAGTTCGGGCACCGTCTTGGCCGGGTGGGTGGCCTGGCGGCGGCGCTCACCGGACTGCCCCCGCTCGCGCAGGATCCGGTACATCGTGGAGACCGAGCAGTGGTCGCGCCCGGCGTCCAGTTCACGGGCCCAGATCTGCGCGGGTGGCAGTTCGGCGTACTCGGGGCTGTTCATCAATTCCAGTACCGCTTCGCGCTCTTCGGCTGTCAGGGCCGACGGCTGGACCTGCGGGGATCTGGGCCGGCGTGCGGGCGGCGGCTTCAGCCTGCGGTAGTGGGTGGCGCGGGAGCGGCCGGTCAGCCGGCAGGCGGCCGTGGTGCCCAGCTCGTGTTCGACGGCGGTGAACGCCTCGTCCACGACGGGATCGGCGGCGTGTCTCAGTCCGCGCTCTCGGAGATCATTTCCAAGAGCGCCGACGCTTTTCCCAGGACCTCCAGCGCGGCCTTGTTCCGGGCGAGTTCCTTCTCCAGCCGTTCCACCTGTCGGCGCAGTGTCTCGTTCTCGGCGTCGGTGGCGGACTTCTTCGGCCGGGCCGGGCTCGTGCGGTGGTCGACCAGGTTCCCCAGGGCCCCGGCGTCGCGCGCGGCCCGCCACTCGGTGACGTGGGAGTGGTACAGGCGCTCGCGGCGCAGGACCGCGCCCTTCTCGTTCTTGGGTGCGCCGTCGTACTCGGCGACGATCCGCAGCTTGTACTCGGGGCTGAACGTGCGGCGCTTCGGCCTGGGAGCCGGGTCGGACGTGGACGGCTTGGTGCTGGTCATCAGGGGTGAAACTCCTACTCGGGCCCTCTCAGGCTAACCCGACAAGCGGGATGTCTCACCCAAGGCTGACAGAGAGGGGCCCGACGGAGCGAAGGGAGCCGAGCAGGGTGTCGGGCGACGGTGGTTGCCACAGGCGCCAGCCGTCTGGCAGCTGCTGGACCGCTTCCCAGAGCGCTCGGGTCTTGCCGGTGGAGGAGCCGCCGAGCAGGATGGCCGTGCCGCTCGTGCCATGCGCTGCGCGGTCCAGGACAGTGTTGAGTTGGTCATCGAAAGGCCTACGCAGGTACGGGGGGAGAGGACCGCCAGTCGGGGTGTCGTCCTCAGCCTTGATCGCCGGGTGCACTTCGAGGCCGAACGGGTCGGCGTTTGCGACGGCGATACCCACGGGGTCCTCGGGTTCGTCGGTCCATCCGTAGTGCGCGGCTAGCGCATCCGCGTCGCAGAACCGTTGGGCGACCTGGTCGCCGAAGTACCGTGCGACGATCCATGGCAGGGGGCGCAGCAGGCGACCTAGGTATTCGGCGTCCCAGACCTCACCGAGCAGTAGATCGGGGAACTCGGCCTGGTATTCGAGCGCTAGTTCCCGTACCTGAGTGGAGATGCCCCGGCACGAGGTTACGATGACGAACCTGGTCGCGCGGTGGGGACGGCTGCCGTGGACGAATCGGTCGAAGGCCTCTCGGGCGGAGGCGACTGGGAACTCGGCGACATGCTTGGCCTGGAAGGCTGACCAGTGGCCGTCGGAGTTACGGCCGACCACGTCGATGCCGCCCTGCGCCTGGCCCGCGGTTCCGTAGCGGGCGACCTGGGTGAGTTCCTCGGTGGCCTCGACGAGCTCGGAGATCAACCGCTCGAAGTCGGTCCAGTTCTGGGTATCGAAAGGGAGTAGCTGGATCTTCGGGTCGGCCACCGGAGGCTGGGCGGTCGGGGTGCGGTGGGGCATCGATGGCACCTTCGGAATCGGCTTGCTCGTGCTCGTGAGCAGGTTACGCGCTGGTACTGACAGTTCGGCAGAGTCGGCTCTGGGCTCGGCGCCGGCGACGGGGCTTGAGCGCCGCGGTCGGCATGGGCTGTCCTACAGCTCTGTGCATTAGCGAAGTCCGGGACAGCGCCCGTTCACTGGGCGCGGTGGGTCACCTTCGTTGCGGGGCAGTCAGATAGGGTGCCAGAGTGTTCCGCCGATCTGGCTGGGAGACAACTCCTCAGTGATGAAAAAGGTGATCGAGCGTCTGTACTCCTGCTCGTCGATCCTCAACGACCGCGGCCAGTACGCCTACTACGGCCGCGTCGGCGGCTGCCTGATCACCGGCAACGAGGACGGCGCGAAGCACTGTGCGATGAACGTCCTCTACAGCCTCCAGCACCTCGGATACGTCAT